>Ga0179593_1717103_pt1 | contig 13803 bp, 22 predicted proteins | sample CZODoug2_1_08_16_FD_185931 | JGI IMG/M metagenome (GOLD analysis project Ga0179593, IMG submission 185931) | Vadose zone soil fungal communities from Angelo Coast Range Reserve, California, USA - CZODoug2_1_08_16fungal (PacBio error correction) | ecosystem: Environmental > Terrestrial > Soil >...
CGAGAGGAAAAGGGCGTCGCGGCAGCGAGTTCCCTTTCGAACCACTGGCCTCGCCCTCCAACCTCACACGCAAAGAGGAAGAGAAAAAGAGGAGAGCAATGCAGCGTTCACGCGGCCATTATGCGCCAAAAGAAAAAAGAGGGGGGGGAAGCAAGACAGAAAGCGTTTCGTAGGGGCGTTGGCGGACTGGTCCGATCGGTTCGAGGCATAGAGACCATGAAAAGGAACAGGAGAGGATACGCTGCCCGTCTTACGCAGGAGGGAGGAGGGAACACGGGAGCTCCTTGCACGGGCATACTGACCGTGCCATTTCCGTTTTGGGGAAAAAAAAAGGGCCCACTTGGAGGGGACACCGATGCCATAGTCGTCGCCTGCCCTATCGGGTCGGCAGGGGGAGAAAGGTCACCATTTGAACTCGAAGAAAAGGGAACCGGGAAAAACCCACCCGAACTATCACCGGAATACTCTACTATCCGGTCCGCACGATCGAAGGAAGAAGGAAGATCCCCAACGCCTCCTTAGAGGAAAGGAAAAACGGTTACCGCGATCGGTTTCCGCGCGGGAGAAGAAAAAAAAGGAAGGAAACGGCGGCGTGATCACTCATCAATAAAAAAAAGAAAAAGACTCCGGAACGGTGACCGCTGAACAATTCCCGAAATCATCCTTGCGTCGCGATGAAAAAGAAGAAAAACTCTATGGCTGGCGGGGGCGCCTTTCACGCAGGTCTATTGGGGAGAGGGAAAGAAGAAAAAGACAACGACACAGCTGATCCCCGTCCGCCTCATCACACAACCAGGAGGAGAAAAAAGGCCCACTCGTCGCCCATTGACCCGGAAGAAAGGAGGAAATTCAACTGACTTTTTCATCCAACAGGGGAGAAAAAGAAGGGGAACCAGCAGAACGCCATTCCGAAGCCCCCCTCCTCCTACACCTCGTACAAAGGAGAAAGGGGAAGAACTCTACGTAATCACGCACCAGTAAAAGAACAGTTGCATTTAGCACCTCATCTGCGGACAAAAAGTAGAGGAGAAAAGGGGGGAAAAAAAACCCTTCTGTGCGGACTCGTCCGCATCCAAAACCACATCCGCACCAAAAACAGCGTGCCTTTCCTATGGGGAAGGGAAAGAGGAAGGGGGGGACCGACTGTGACGGCTGCGTTACCTTATTGTTTCGAAAGGTGGGAAATATCCAGTTAACCGTCTTGCCGCACGAGAGGGGGGGAAAAAAAGAAGGGACTGTTGGCTGTCTCGATGGAGAGGAAAAAGGGTTTTGGCTCCCAGGACCTAAAGAAAAAAGAATGAAAAAAGAGTGACAATGTTCAACCCCAAGATTGTGTCTATTGACGTTGCTTGGGACAGGGCAGGAAAAAAGGAAGAAGTTCGACTCCGCGTCCAACACCCCGAAATCCGAGGAGGAAAGAGGGGGGGGGGGGGGGACGATCTCCACGACCTTTTGCCGGTACAGCGAAAAAAAAAATCTCACATCGGCTGTCGTATCACCGTGGACGGGACGGTCCGGGAGGAAGAAAAAGGAAGAGAGAAAAAAAAAAGGGGGAAGGGGAGAAGGCCCGACTTCCCGTCCACGGTGATACGACAAAAGACCAGAACATATGTTGGCGGGAGAAAAAGGAGGGGGAGGAGGGGGCAGGATGCCTCATCTATTTCGTGGGGGGGGTCAAGAGTGTCGATCTTTGCGGTGGGGACAGGGAAAAAAAAGGGGGGGGGGTTGGAACTGCAACGATCCTCGATACCGGCGCCGGCATTGGCAGGGGAATAAGCCGCATACGATCAATTCCCGATACAGCCAACACAGGAAACAAAAAAAAAGCGCGTTTGGTTACAACGAAGGGAAGAAAAGTTTCGATAAACCATCATTAACTCGCGAAAAAAGAAGCGACAGCCTCCAAATAGGCAAGGTCACTCTGTTTTTGGGGGCGGAGGGGGGGGGGGAAGGAAGCGGGGAGTCCGCCCAGCAGTGGTGGGGAAAGAAAAAAAAGAAAAAACGGGGGGGCCGCCTCTGCGGGAGAAGGAAAAGACAGCATCAGGACTTGTGCGTGCTTCCGTAGGAGGAAAAGAAAAGGGGGGCAGAGGTTGTAGGAAGGCGTGGTTGTCCGTGCGGGAAGAGCGAATGTTCCCTTTACTCGAGGGGAGGGGGGGGGAAAGGGAAAAAGGCCGAGGAGGTCCGGTGAATATCCTCCGCCGAAGAAAAAAAAGGAAAAATGGGGAAAGTGCACCAACCAATTAGGAGGAAAAAGGGGAGGGGTGATCACCAAAGGCAACTGAAAAGATCCCCCATCGCTCCTGGTTTCCCGCGCCCCCGCAAGAAAATGGTGAGAAAGAGCGCGCGCCACGGATGAAAAAAAAGGAGGGGAGAGCGGTCAACCGTTCCGGAAGTCTGGAAGAAAGGGGGGAATCACCGCCGGAACGTGGGAAAAAGAGAACCTTGGTTTTGAGGGATCAATGAGGGAAAAAAAAAAGGGGGGAACGGGTCGGCGAACGACTCGACGGAGGGGGGGGTTCGCGCCCCTTGATCGCTTCCTCCTAGGTAGGAAGGGAGGGGGGAGTGAAGCTTCGGTCTTCGCGTTTCCAATGGTTACAGGGGGTGGAAGGGGGAACTCAACGACCCGATCTGTCCGCGCCGACTATGGCTATCAGGAGAAAAAAAAAGAAGGGCTTGACAAAAAAACTGAAAATGTCAGCGGTCATTATGGCACTTGGCAAGGCAAAAGACTGCTTCCATCACGGTGCCGCGTATCTAAAAGAAAAAAGAAGAAGATGCATCGACGATCGCCCATTCAACCACCGCACACCTACGACGATGCTCGCTCGCGAATCTGGCCGCCGCGAAAGAGAAGGGAGAGAGGGGAAACACGATGGCGACGTTTGCGTTTGATGTTGCAGGGGGGAAAAGGGAACTTCGCTTCCCGCGACGTACCTGCTCATCGAAGAAAAGAGAGCGGGCTTGCTCGCCCTGGCACGCAAATAGGAGGGGGGGAAAGCCAGCCTTCCTATCATATCGTCGGGAAGGAAGAAAAAAAAGCCCGCCGCGACCCCCTTACACGGCATAAGCAAAAGTGGCCGACTAATGATCGTTCGGGGAAAAAAAAAAAAAATGTTGGGATCCCTTCTGGGGGAAAAGGATGGGCGCACAATTAACTCCATCCGGGAAAAAAAAAAAGGGGGAGGAGACGGTCACGGTGATGTTGATGAAAAGGGGAAGTCAGGCGCTACCGGTCCATACTAAAAGGGAAGGAAAAGCCTTTCCAGGAGAAAAAAAACACACCGTATTATTAGGAAAGAGGAATCGGGGTAAAAAAAAAGGAGGACCGGTACGCCTGACTTCTCCTCCCCATCCTCGATAGAAAAAAAGCAAAAAAGAATTCTCCCAGCCACAGTGGAAAGGGTTGGTGGGGGGTTGGTTTGGTGGGGGTTTCTTGAGGCTCAAACCGATGTCAGTTCATTGTTAAAAGAGGAAAAATACTGCCCTCATCATCTCCGGGAAGGAAAGACAAGGCGTGCCATCGGTTTCGATGAGGAGAGGGGGACTGCGGGGCGTGGGTAAAGTCCCGACTCTCTGATCCGGAAGGAGAAAGGGAAAAAATGCGTGCCGCGAGCAATGCCCGCGCGTGCCGGGGGGGGAAAAAAAAGAAAAGAAATAACGGTCTACAACTGGGCCCGAAAGAAAAAGTACATCGTGTCTTGCGGAACAAGGAAAAAGGGGGCAAAGGCGGCCGTAATGCGCTCGCGCGCCATCGGAGAGGGAGGGGGGATGACTGGGCGATCGTCTAGTCATAGAGACCAAGGAGAGGGACGTAAAAGCTTACGCAGTATTCGGCTTGACACCGTAGAAAAAGAGGGAGGACAGTTTCCCGTTTTTTGTCACCAGGAGGACACTGATGAATGCCCGCACCGGATCGCCTAGCGGAAAGGGAGGGAAATAAATCCTTTCCTTAACAATTCACCATTTGTAACTGCGACGAAAAAGGAAAGAAAAAAAAGGACCGCACTATCTATTGAAGCGATCGCGGGGCGGAAGAAAAAAAAAAAAGGAAGTCCTGTCTTCTGCCGACCGGGAAAACGCTCGGTCAGCATTGAGAAAAAAAAAGAAGATCACCATCAATACCTCTTCGCAATACTTCCGAACGGTGGAAAAGAGAAAAAGCTCAAGATTTCTCACACAGCTCGCCCGAAACGAAAGGAGAAGGGGAACAGGGCGATTGGTGATCTTATACGCAAAAAAATAGGAAAGCTCCTACATCCATCACCAAAACCGGGGAAAGGGAAAGGCCCACTCGGCCTCCCCATTTTATCCCGGCCGGAGGGGGAGAAGAAAAAAAACTGGGTTCAGCCCACAGTATCCGACCAGAAAAGAAAAAAGAAATGCCGCACGTTAAACACCAAAAATCCTCACAACCTCGGAAAAAGAAAAGAAAGAAAAGAAAAAATACAAAAAGCACGCACATTCTCTGATGAGCTCGAGACCAAGAGAGGGGAAAAATTCTCTTTCTATCCTCCTCCTTTTGCTGGGCACAACCCTGAGGGGAAAAAGAAGAAGCACCGAAACAGCCGCCTAAAAAAAAAAAACACAACCACACACCAAGAAAAAAAGCACCTCCCCCAAGTACACCTCCCCTGCACAAAAGGGTGCCCTTGCCTATTTGGAGCGGCGCGGTGAAAAAAGGGTGAAGGGGGGGGACGCGTTAACTTATCTTTTTCATCTAAAGGTGTTTAGGGAGGGAAAAAAAGTAAAGAGCGTGTGATACGCGGGTGCTCGTGGAAAGAATCAGGCGGCTGCCAATGTTTTTGGAAGAAAAAAGAGGGAAAATTCCGTCGCCTGTTATCTAGATCGTGTCAGTTCAAAAAAAAAGACGTAGGACCCCGTCCAATATCGACGAATTCCCGACGACGAAAAAAAACTTCATGGTCGACTACTATCTCCCCGACTTTGCCCGCGGGAAAAGAAAAAGAAAAGAAATAAGTCTATCACCTTTGACGGGACGGTCCACTGGATGGAGAAAAAGGAAGGGAGGAAAGGAAAGGGATGGTACTTCTCATCCCGGACCGTCCCCGTCCACGGGGAAAGGAAAGGAAGGGGAAAAAAAACCAAAGGTTTGGCGCTGACCGCGGGGAAAGGCAGGGGGAAAGGGGAGGCTCATCTATTTCGTTGGTGTTGGCGAGAGGAAGGGAAGAAAAGCCGTGCCCAGAGCCCGTCATAGAAACAAAAAGAGAGAGAAACGTCTCCTTTTTGCATTGAGGTCCGGGAGAAACGGAAGAAAATCTCCCGAACAGCCCAAAAAACGAAAAAAAAAAAGAGTGAGGCACTCCTTTCCTGAAGAAGCCTTAAAAAAGAAAGGGATAACGGAAGTAAGGAAAAGAGAAAAATCCTCTCCCTCCTCCAAATCTTCAATGTCACATGGTTTTTGGGAGAAGCCGGGGTCCCGCCCAGAAGGGGGGGAAAAAAAGGAGGGGCGGATCCGACTCTACTTTTGCCAAGGAGAGGAAAAAAACGGGGGGAATCCAGGTCCATCAGGACTGGTGAGAAGGGAGGGGAAAGCTTCCTTCCTACCCTACTCGTTTGTCCGAGGTTGGAAAGAAGGTTCGGAAGTAATGGACCGTTATAAAAGAGGGGAAGAAAGTTTGGGCTGAAAATTCCGATGAGGGGACGGGGAAAAAAAAAAAAAAAGCCGGGAAAAAAGGAGGGGGGATGAAAGGGTCGGGCGGTTGATCTCAAGCTGTGGCCGTGGGTGAAAGAGGAACGAAAACTCGAAAAAAGGGAAAAAGAGGGGTCAAGTGTTAGTGCCACAGCGCGCGCCACGGAAGGAATCTTCCCTTTCCGGAAGTCTTGCAACAGGGAGGGGGAAGAGCTATCACGCCCGAGGAAAGAAAGGGAAGGAGGAATGGCCTTCCAACTCTCTCGCGGTAACGGTCGGCGAAAAACGAAAACGGCTTCTTTTTTTTCTCTCGCTCCTTCTCTGGGGAAGAAAAGTCGATCGCTCCTCTATCGTGCGGACCGGAAGGAAGGAGGGAAAAGTGGGGGGAAGGGCCTTCTGGGAGGAAGGGAAGGGTCCGGCCAGCTATGTGACTCCCGCCAACAAAAAAAAAAGAGGAAGGGGAATCGAATCCGGTGAAGCCCGTGTCACTCAGTAGGGAAGAGGGGGAAAACGTACAGGGCCAGCGGTCCTTATGGACAACGGGAGAAAAAAAAGTCTCTGACCTGGGCCGCGTATCGAAGAAAGGGGAAAGGAGAGAATCTAAAAACTCGACTATCGACCGAAAGAAAAAAAAAAAAGAAGGTTGCGCGCGAGCGCCTCCTGTCCTCCCTGAAACGCTGACAGGGAGAAAAAAAAGAAGTGAAACTGTTGCAGGGGGAGAGGAATCATGTCTACCTGTTACTTCTCTGACGCGCGAAGAACAGGAGAAAGAAAGAAAACGAAAGCTTTCTAGAAAGGGAAAAGAAAAAAAAAAAACCCTTCCCTTCTCAGATCGTCGGAAGAAAACAACGAAAAAAAAAAAAAAGCACGAGAACCCCCTTGAAAATTACCGTCAAAATAGCATCGAAAAAGGGGAAAAAAAATCGAAAAGGGAACGACTGAGAATGAAGGGAAGGGGAAAGAAAGGCACTGGACGCTTCCTTTTCTCACAATTAACTGCCATCCGGCTAAAGAAAAGGAGAAAATGCAAGGGGTAGGGTGATAAAGATCGTGAGGCTCCTTCCTTCGCTACCGTCAAAAGAAGAGAAAAAAGACGTCATAAAACCCCCAGTCGACAAAACAAAAAAAAAAGGATTCGTAAAGGCTTTTACTCCCTTCCTCTACCTCAGTATGGACCCTTTTAGGAGGAAAGAAAAGCCTAAAAAGGGGCGGAAGAAAAAATAAAAATAAAAAAAAAATTGGGATGTCCGACTCTTTCCTCCCTGTTGCAGTTCATGGGGGAAAGGAAGTCCCGAAATGGAGAGAAAAAGGAGGAAGTCGTTCCCGAAGCTATCATTCTTCTCCCCAGGCGCCTCGAAATAGGGGGAGGGGGGGAGAAAGGGCGGGTGTTACGTCGTTGGGTAAGAGGAAAGGGGAATATGATCCGGCATTCTTTTGTTCCGGGCGAATGCGATGGAGAAAAGGAGAGGGGGTGATCAAAGAGAGGATGGAAAAAAAAGAAACACTGGGCCCTCTACAATCCCCCACCTCAAAGGGGAAGAGGTAGGGGGCTGATGCAAGAGAGGAAAGGCGGCGGCCAGGATTTCTCGTCTCGCGAATACATACTGAGAGGGGGGGTCTATAGTACTTAGAATAGAAAAGAAAAGGTAGGATAGATATCTTCCTCTTCTTAACGCATAAGGTGAGAGGAAAAAAAAATTAGATGACATTTTGACGGGGGGGGAAAATGATTCCACTTTTATTGCCGCAACGGGGGAGGAAAGAGGGGAGGAGTGTCGAAACTATCCTGGCCGAAAAACAAAGGAAAGAACCAGAGCCTCACTCCACCCGACTATCAGCCGTACTCCCTCTACTACTCCGGTCCGGCAAGAGAGAGGGAAGAGCAGGGATCAAAGAAGGGAAGGGGAGGAGAAGAAGAGAGGAAAAGAATCATCATTATCCTCAAACCCTTTTCCTCCTGGCCAAAGAAGGGGAGGGACAAAAAAGATGGAAAGGTGCCGTGCTGAACTGAAAAGGGGAGAGAGAAAAAAAAAAAAAGCTCGCCGAAACGCATGCTGCGGGGCGCCGGGAACAGGAAGAGGAATCCAAAGAAACGACACATCTGGGATCAAAGGGAAGGGAAAGAAAAGACCATCCTAATTGGTTCACTGTCGCCTCTCGGCGCCCATGGTAACGGAAAAAGAGAACGAGGACTTTTCCAGAAAAAGGGAGGAGAAAGGGCCATTCACATCCTTCCTGCAAATAAAATAAAAAGAAAAAACACCAGCACGGGACACCGAGTCCGGGTAGGGGAAGGAAAGAAAAAAAAAGTCCCTGATGACCGATAACCACCTTTTGCCTTTAGAAGCACCGGGGGCAGGAGGGGAAAAAAAAAAAAAAAAGGGGAGGGACCACGAGGGGGGCGACTCAGGGGGCCAAGCAAAAAAGGAAAAAAAGCAGTGACCGTGCCTATTTGGAGGGCGCGCGGGGGAGAAAAAAGAAACCTGGCGGCGGCGTACTGATGGGGGGGCAGAAGAAATTAACCGCGTGTCTCCCCTCTCTTTTCTCCCGCTGGTGCTCAGGACGAGGCTGGAGTCGTGGGAGGGTGGGAGGAAAAAATGAAGAAAGACCCATGCCGGCGGCCGTGTATCGAGCCTCGTGCAGTTCAACAAAAAGGATGGGGGGGGGGCGAAGGAAAAAAAAAAAAAAGAGAGTACTGAGCCGGGGGGGACGCAAAAAAAAAGAAAGAGGGGAAAAAGAAAAGATAAACGACGTTGCCCCGCGGTCAGCCTCAACATCATGGTGTCAGGGCACCACGAAAGAGAAAAGAGGAAAGAGGACATAGAGATAAAAAAAAAAAGAAGGTATACACCCTCGGACCGTTCGTCCACTTTTATACTACCTCACGATGTGTAGCGGGGAGGGAAAGGAAAAAAGAAAGGGGAAAAGGAGTGGGGAAGTCAGACCATGGGAAGGGGAAAGGGGGGGAGGCGGCGTCGAAGTAGTCTCGTCTTGGCGGGGGAAAGAAAAAAAGGGGGAAAAAGCAGAAGATACAGGCGAAGGAGGGGGGGGGGGAGGGAAGGGGAAGCCCATAACGATCAATCCCCCTATCCATCCAACACGACCACAGAAAAAAGGAGAGAACAGGAGGTAACGGAATAATCCTTCACCTAAACACCTTTCCAGAGAGAAAAAAAGGGAAGGAGTGCTCAGAGAAGAAAATGGAAAGGTCACGCTGTTTTTTGGTGCTGCTGTGGGCCAAAAAAGGGGAGGGACACTCAAAGGAGGGGGGAAAGGCGGCTGATCGAAAAAAGCCGCTGGTGCTAAACCTGCACTTGGTGTCCGAGAAGGAGCTTCCTTCCCTTTCCTTCTCTTCCTTCCGCCCCGACTAAGTGGGATGGAGTGGGTGTAAGGAGAAGGGAAAAAAACCTTATCGAGGGTCTTTTATCATACCTTTGTGGCTGAAAAGGAGAAAGAAAGAGGCCTGGAGGGGGGTGGCAGAAAAGGGGGGGAAATGAAAAAGGTGGGTGAATGATGTCTTCTTTATCCTAATCTGTGTCGGGGGGGGGAGGGGAGGAGGAAAAAGGGAAAAACAAACAGACATAGCGTTTAGAGAAAAAGAGGGGGGAAAAGGGGGGGGGAGGAAGGGAAAGTAGGGAATTTTCATCTTTCACCTTTCCTTAAGGATTGACAAAAAGAAAGGGGGGAGGGGGGAAAAAAAAGAAACTGGAAAGGGGATAAAATTAAAGGAAAAGAGAAAGAGGTAACGGTCGGCTAACTACTCTACTTCTTCGTGGGGAGAGGAAAGGAGAAGGCGGCCGGTTGAAGAAAAGAGGGGGGGGGGGGGGAGGTGGACAGTGGGGACCGGGGATAAAGTGTGAGTGTCTTCCTGCTGCTAGTCGTGTGTAGTGAAAGGAGTGAGGGGGTGCATGAGGGGGGGGGGAAGAAGGGGGCCGAAAGGATAGGGTGGGAAAAAAAAAAAAGAATCGTCTTCTGTCCAATATGGAGAGGAAAGGGAAAGAATGTCAAAAAACATGGCGGGACAAAAAAAACGGAAAAGGATAAAAGGGACAAGGCAGACGTGTCCATCCTCACTACTTCTTAAATACGGGCCGCGTGCCGTAGAGGAAGGGAAAAAGCAGAAAATAAGAGAAAGAGGGACAGGAACAAACCAAAAGAAAGAAAAAAAGAGAAAAAAAGAGCCTGGCCCGCCGCTGTAACTCTTCATTTATCGCCACGGAATCCGAAGAAATGGGAGTGGGGGGTGGGTCGGGGAGGGGAGGAAAAGGACCGCTGACCGCGACGACCCTTTCTCCTCGAGCTGATAAAAGGGGGGGGGGGGGGGGGGGGAATGGGGGGGGGGGTGTGGGAGGGCTGTTTTGCTGGGGGGGAAAAGAAAAGATGAAGAAAGAGCGACCGGATCAGCTTCTTCGTTACTTTCCTCTACAAAAGGAAAAAAGGGAAAAAAAGGCATAGAAAGAGGAAAAAAAAGAAGGATCGCTTCGTGAACTACGTATATGATGAGAGAGGGGGGGAGAACTTCGGGGGGGAGAGAAAATGAAACTGCCATCCTGTTCATTCCCAGGAAGAAGGAAGGAAGGAAACAAGTGGGGAGGGAAGGGGAAGAGTCCAGCTCTACCCTTTCCCATACTTCTCCGGAAGGGAAAAAAAAAGGAAACAAAAAAGACTTTAAAGGGGAGAGAGCAAAGAATAGCGGTAAAGGCGTGTATTTTTGCGAAAAAAGAAAAAAGAAGGGAAGGAGAACGAACCATCCTGAAGAAAGGGGGAGAAGAAAAAAAAAAAAGACCAAGTTGATGTCTCTCCTCTGTTGCAAGCACCCCAGGAGGGAAGGGAAAAAGCCAAAATCAAGAACTGGAGCAAAAAGGGAGACGTCTTTCCTCTAATTCGTATCATTCTTCTGAGAGAGGGAGGTACATGGGTCGCGGAGGAGGGGGGGAGAAAAAACACGGAAGGGGGGCTGGTTTTCGCGGTCGATCGATTTGAGGGACCAAGGAGGAAGGGGAGAAAGAAAAGAAAGAGGGAGGGGTAAGAGGGGAAGTGAAAGGGTAAAGGAAAGAAAGGAAGAAACCAACGTCGTCCATCTTTTCTTGCGGGTCAAGGGGGGAAGGGGAAAGGGAAAAGGTATGAAGAAGGGGAGGGAAAAGGAGTGCGTTCGTATGTGCGGGAGGAATGAGTAGACGTACGAGCAGAGGAAAAAAAAGAAAAAAGATAATACGCGGCCCTTCTTCTCTCAGTTATTGCGGCCTTGACACGGAGAGAAAAAGGGAAGGGTTGAAACCAATAGGAAAAGGAAAGGAAAAAAGGAGAAAGGGATAGCCATAGCCTTCTCCTTCCCGGATAGTTGGAAAGGAAAATAAAAAGAATGGAAAAAGGTCAACCAAGGTGGGGGGGGGAAGAAAAAAAGAAAAAAACCTATCACCGGAAGACATCTACTCTCCTTTCCTCCCTTCTAGGAAGGCGATAGAATGGGGAAAGAGAAGCTATAAAAAAAAGCACCGGAAGGGGAGGGGGAAAGGGACAGGAAAGCGGTTGGGCCTGCGAGGGAAGAGGGGAAAAAGAAGGAAAAAAACCGGCGGCGGATCCCATCAAGACTCTTCTTCAAAACTTACCGGAAAGGAAAAGGGGGAAAGGGAGAGAGCGGGGAGACAAAAAGAAAAAAAAGGGGAGCCGGGGAACCGGCGATTTGGTATCTTATAAGAAAAGAGGGGAAGAAAAGAAGGGTCAGAAAAAGGCTTCGTTCACACAGAAAGGAGAAAAAAGGGAATCCCGGCGGAGTGCTATTCCCCTGCCTCCAGGAAGGGAAAAAGGAATAACGAGTAGGGCAAGAAAAAAAAAGGGAAAAAAAACGCCTCCTACACCCTCTTCACAAGAGGTCCGGAAGAAAAAAAAGAAGGGGAAGAAAGAAGAAACAAAAGGATGACCTAGGAAAATAGGGGAGGTCCTGAAAAAGTCACGCGTCGAGCAGGAGAAAAAGGCAACAACCCTTCTTTTCTTACTCTTCCTCTACGAACTGAACTAAAAAAGAAAGGAAGGGGGGGGGAGAGACTTAGATACGGCGATGAAAAGGGAAGGGGAAAGGGGGAAAGGTTTAGGTGAAGTTCTATTCCATTACCTTCTTCCGCAAGAGGGGGGGAGAGGGGGGGGTGGGGAGTGAAAGGGGGGAGGAGGAAAGGGAAAAACTCAATCCATGCCGGCGCCTTGTATCGGAGAGAGTCAGGAAAGGGGAAGGGAGGGAAATCACACCGCCAAAAGTAGAAAAGAGAAATTCGACGCCGACCCAACACACCACTAATCGATGCGGGGGAAAGGAAATGAGGGGAAAAGGAAGAGAAAGACATGGGAAGGGGCATAAGAAAAAAAGAAGAAGACACTCGCTGTCGTATCACCGTTGACTTTCCTTTCCTTATTAGAAAAGAAACCAGAGATAGAAAAGGAAGGGAGAAGCAAACCGAAAAGAAAGACGACAAGCAGAGGGGAAGAGGAAAGAAAAGAGACCGCGGGGGCAAACGCGTGGATATCTTATTCTACCTTCATTCCTCATCGTGTCAGGGGGTGTGTAGGAAGAGGAGGGGGAGGTTTTGAAATGACCAGGGGCCAAGAAAGAAAGAGAAGAGGAAAAAAAAGAGATCGATACCTGCTCCTGTCATTTGCATTGAGGTATAGGGGAAAGGAAATGATGCAGATATCCCCGAAAAGAAAAAAAAAAAAAGGAAACTTGCGGCCCCGCAGGTAAAGGATAAACCTTGAACCGCAAAGAAAAAAAAGAAAAAGGAAAGGAGAAAAAAAACCGCGCCTGCCTCTCAACCTAGGCAAGGGTACACGAGGGGGGGAAGAAGGAAAGATGAAGAGTCCCGAAAAAAAGGAAAAAAAGGCGGCGGATCGACGCTACTTTTCCGGAAGCGGAAGGGGAGAGGCATCAGCTTTGGAGCGTCGCTCGTAGGGGAATGAGAAAGAAAAGAAGGGTCCGAAGGTTTTCGGATCGTTGTTTTCCACACTTACTTCCCTGGCAGGTATGGCAGGGGAAAGAAAGGAAGGGGCGTGGGAAAGTACAAGGTGGTGGGAGGAAAAAAGGGAAAAAGCCGCCGGGATCAATGGGCTCCGATTGTTCCATTTCCCCATGAGGGGAGGGGACAAAGAGAAAGAAGGGGGAAATGAAACGGGGAACGTTGGGAGGGAAAGAAAAAAAAAAGCGCCCTTTTCCTTCTCCCTCGCCGCAACGGAAGGGAAAAAAAAAGGAGGAGTTTAGGAGGGGGGGCAAGGGAAAGAAGGAAAAAAAAAGCGCGAGTCTTTATTTTTCTCACACAACAAAAAAAAAGAAAACAGGGGGGAAGGTCCATGAAACGCAGCAGGAAAAAAAGAGGGAGGGGGGAAAAAAAAGGACGGCGGCTTGGGTATCTCCATTATCGCAATTTAATGGGGGGAAGCATGCACTCAGGAGGGACCCGGAAGGAAAAAGGGAGAAGGGAGGGGGAGTCCGCGTTCCAATGGTTAGCCCTTTTTTTCAGGAAAAGGAGGGGAAAGAAGGGGGGGGAAGCGAAATACTAAGAAAAGGGAAGAAAAGGGAAGACTGGCTGACAAAAACGGAAAAATGTCGCGTCAATGAGAAAAGGAAAAAAAGATACTGGGGGGAGGGAAGAAAAAAGAGATAGTAGCATGGTCTCTATGCCTCTGACTATCGCCCCAAGACAAGAAAAAACGAGAAAAGAAACAATACGAGAGGGAGGAGGAGGGGCATACACAAGGAAGAAAGAAGGGGGGAAATGCGCCACTTAGCCTCACTACCAAGATGGAACGAAAAGGGGGGGGAGTTGGAGCGGGAGAAAATAAAAAAAGGGACTCGCTTACCTCTACTACCTGCTCATCGAGCTGATCACCAGAAGAGAGAAGGGAAAGAAAAAAAGATCGAAAACAAAAACTGACGGAGAAGAGAGGGAAAAGAACACCACAACGGGCTCCGAACAAGAAAAAGGGGAAGGAGAGGAAACGGGACGAAGCATGGGGAAAGGAAGAAAGAGTGCCGCTATGTGGTTATCCTTTCTTTACCGCGGGGGGGGGAATGAACACGAAAGATTGTCAGAAAGGCGGAACAGAACAGGGGGGGGGAGAAAAAAAGGGATTGTTAATTCTCGGTCTCACCCGGGAGGGGGGGATAC
>Ga0179593_1815357_pt1 | contig 13803 bp, 23 predicted proteins | sample CZODoug2_1_08_16_FD_185931 | JGI IMG/M metagenome (GOLD analysis project Ga0179593, IMG submission 185931) | Vadose zone soil fungal communities from Angelo Coast Range Reserve, California, USA - CZODoug2_1_08_16fungal (PacBio error correction) | ecosystem: Environmental > Terrestrial > Soil >...
GTAGCCTGGGGACCCGACCATAAGAAAATGCCGAGACAATCGGAAAACTTGTTGATTTTGAGGGTATAAAAAGAAAAGACAAAGGGACAAACTGGGGAGGGACCGCTCCCATGCGCCCAAAAGAACGCGTTTAAGGCGTGTTGTCCATGAGGGCCTTCGGCCGGCCTCCGGATAAAAGAGGTGTTGAAGAAAAAGGAGGGAACTGAAACGGAAGCAAAATCGAGCGACTACCGGACCCTTTCTTTCTGGGGACAGAACCAAAAGAAACCCCGATATGGAGAAAGAACCCGGGGGTCACGGATTGCAAAAAACTTCCGGGCTGAAAAAAAGGAATGCCTGGAGGAGGCGGTCTGAAAAAAGCACAAAAGGCTGCGAAAAACCGTCGACCCAAAAAAAGGGGACCAACAACCTCAAGAGAAGCATGACCGCCCTGGAGGGCGAAAGGATACTTCTTACCCAGAAAAGAAGAGAAGGAGGGACTGGCAAAAAATCGCCGCATCTCCCGCAGAGGAATTCCCGCAAAAAAGCATAGGGCTGTTTAGGGCTGGATGCGTGCCGGGAAAGACACTTAACAAGACAACGACCTAGACGGAAAAGTCTTCATTACAAAAAAGAGGATCGTAGGAAAAAACAGATCCTGGACTTTCAACCGGGGGGGCCAAAAAGGAAGAATATGTGAAAAAAAAGGCCGGGTCAGAGAGAAACTCGGGGACGTCTATCATTTGTCGGGGAAAAAAAAGGGGTCGTCGAAAAAAAAAAGGCGGGAGGACGCGTGGAAGGAGAAGGCCTCTTGAAAAGGAAAAAAGGCGGTCAGAGGGTCGACCTATTATCTAGAAGGAACGGGGGGTATGAATAAAAGGCTGCGCAATACAGAGGGAAAATCAGCCGCTTTGTGGGGGGTCCGTTGAGAATGGGAAGAACCCTTCTTAAACAATGGGACACTATTACAATTTCAAGTAAAAAAGAAAAGAACCAGAAAGGATTACGGACTTCACAACTTCAAAAGAAAGGGAGTATGTTTGTGGAAAAATGATACCTACCTAATCGAGAATGCCGGATGGAAAAAACCATGGAATACCAAGAGAAAAAAAGAAAAGGGGGACCCGAACCGGCGGGAGGCTCTCTCCTAAAAACGCTAAAAAGAAAGAGGGGTCTGGAGGGGAAAGCTCTCCAGAAGGAAAGATGAGACCTGGAAACGACGCTGCGGTCAACGAAATCTCTCTCAAAGGAAAAAAAAAGAGATTTCTGGGGGGGGGGGGAAAGCATTCGGGCTTTCGAAAAAAAAAAGGCTGGTTGGGGGGGGGGGGGGGTTGGGGGGGGGGGGGTTTTTTTTGTTGGGTGGGGGGGTGTTGGTTTTAGGAGAGGGCGCCAGGTATAAAAAAAGAGCGAAATCCGCCAGGGAGGAAAAAGCGTTTTTCGGGAAGGGGGATTCGCCACGGGGACAACCTGAGGCAAAGCTCGAAAACGAAGCGGGAGAAGGTCCTAAAGGAAATGATCTTCTTTGGAAGTACTCGGTCAAGGATTGTCCACAAACAGCTGTGGGGAATAGGCTTGCCCGAGTCGGGGTTTTATTGGGGGCCGCGCCTTTATGTGGAAGCGCGAGGGAGAAAAAAAAAAAAAAGGAAAATCGGTAGAAAAAGGACTTTCTACACCAAGGAGTCCCGATATCCGAAAGCTTTCTTCGATCAAATTCCGAAAACTGGTGGGAAAAAAAGTCGATATAGGAGAAGAGGAACTAATTAAAAAAAGTCCGCCTGCAAAAGAACGCTTCTCCCAAGGAAAGGGGGTCAAAGAGTGGGAGGAGAGCACTACAATAAAGGAAGGAGCCAGTCCTCTTTTGAGAAACTCCTTGGAGGGGAGGGAAGAAAGTCTGATTGCGGCAGACACCTTGAAAAATAAAAAAAAAAAGAAGGTAGTTCTTGGAGAAAAAAAAAGGGGTGTTATTCATCCTGAAAGTCTCGGTCGTTTGGGGGACAACTCGTGCCGGGTCGGGGGCCTCATCCCCTCAAGGGGGAAGATCGGGGGCGGAGGGGGGGAAGGGAATGCCGTTTCAGAAGAGGCAAATTGACAGAACCATATTTTGTGAGGGAAGAATCCTTGCGAGAAAGAAAGTACAGAAAAGGGGGCTTCAAGAGAAACTGGTTTTCTTGGGGGTAAAGCCAGTATAAGGGGGGACCGGTAGTAGACTTGGGATGGAAGAAGATTTCGCACCTGTGTTAGGAACAAGAACTGTTAAAGGAGGGAGGGAAACAGCCGGCGGAGAACGAACACTATCGGGTTGGCAGAAACAGTTCCATAAAGACATGGAGGGACCGGAACTCACCATTGAATTGGGACACTCAGGGAAGAGGGGAAGGAGTGAGGAGACAAACAAGGGGTGTGTATCGCCGGAAAAAAACTCACCTGACAAACAGAAGGAAAAAAAGTGGACGTCTTTAAGGGGACAGGGGGTAAAAATGAAAAAGGGGGGATTGTCCATAACAAGAAAAATAGGGACATCGCTGCAAGACGGCAAAGTGTGAGAACCCTGAAGGGTCCCCCGGCTAAAAAAAGAAAGGCTGTAGGGAAAAAATGAAAAAAAAAGGTCGTCGGTAAGGGCATAGGGAGATCTGCTCAATCGGCGGGAAAAAGAAAAAATAGGCGCTCTAAGAAGGGGGAAGGTTCGAAAAACCCAGGGTTCTGTGGCCGCGAAAAGAAAGAAAATTTAATAGTAAACAGACCACCGCAGGTACGAGCCTCGGGAAGCAACTTTGCATATCTCCGCAAAAAAAGGCGGTTCGGGGACAGAACTCTTGCCGAGGAAAGAGGAAAAAAAGAACGAGTCGTTGGTCGAAGAAAGGACCATATTTAAAAAGTAAGGAGGGTGGAAGACGGCCCTTCTCCAAGATGGCTGCTCGGGTTGCGAAGAAAGAAGAAGGGGCATAGTTGTGGGGGGAAAAAAAAAAGAAAAAGATCCGCATATTCATGGCGGAAGAACGTCCAAAAACGGCAGAGGTTGGAAACGTGCTAAAGTAGGGTTCGAAAGATCTGAATCAGTCGCGACCGCGAAAAGGTTTTCATACAAGAGGGGAAACTCCAAAAGACCGGCCATCCCCGAACGCACAGAGAAGAGACAAGGGGAAGGGGGAAAAAGGCCATCTGCGGCGTCGGGGTTCCGAGCTATCGAGGCGGGGGGGAATGGCGCCGTTTGGCAGAGGCACCGAAGGGGCCCAAGGAAAAAAGGACAATGTATGGTGGTCAGAGAGAAGAGAAAGGCGAAGTTGCGCGAAGTCATTACCTGAAATAGTCCTCAGAGGTGGGACGCGGTGACATTCAGGTGCAAAAGAGTCATACGAAGAGAAGGGATCTGGGGGGGAGTAATTCATAGCACGGCGGGAAAAAAATGACCCTGTGAGGACCGTCCAGCAACTATCTCGAGAAAAAGCAGCGAGATAGTTTGCTGGGAAGGAGCAATCGGAACAGGGTGAAAAACGCACGAAAGGAAAAAGGGGGGGGACAGCGAAAGAACTTCTTTATTCAAGAGGAAGGCGCAAGCCGAATGTGCACCACCAAAAAAATGTGCGTCTCGATTATGAAGGCTCCTCAGTAACCGCCTGGTCGAGGAAGAATTGTGGCGATCTTTAACCAAATAAAGGGGGGTCCAAGACTCAGGGAAGGGAAAGAAGAGGAAAGCCGCCTTCTAAATTAGTCCAACGTGCTAAAAGGGACTACCTCAGCTCTTAATCCTCGGAAAAGAAAAAGCGCCGCAGATGGCCCCGCTGAAGAGATGAAAATGGCGGAAGGGTCAGGAAGCTGTGAATAGATCAGAGTTGACGGTATTTGGGAAAGATTACCTTCAAGTAAAAACGAATAAGCGCTCCGGTACGAAAAAAAATAGGGCTCAACAAAGAAGGGATAAATCTTACTGCGTGGTTGGGGATTGCACACGAAATAGCTCCCAAAGGAACACCAACTACTTAGGAGAACAAGGGGAAGCATGATTTCCTTCAAAGAAAAAAAAGTGGGACACAATGGAAGAAATAAAGGTACTTTTTCAAGTGCACTAGAAGGGGTCGCCCACACTCTCGTCGGCGGCAGAGCTTCTTCTGAAACTTTCTGATAAGGCAGAAATACGGGACGGAAAAAGTCGACAACTGGGGAAAACCGGCTCGTTACCCGGGGAAGGGTCCCTATAGGGGGTCCGTAGGGCAAAGAGGACCACAGAAAACCTTCAAATGGGAAAAAAGTCAGGACGAGGGGAAAATGGAAGCTATTCGAGCGCGCTACCGGAGGACCGCCGATGACCAAGACCTCGGGATCATGACATTACGCCGGGACGGCGATGACCTCTGGGTAACATCAGGTAAGAAAGGGGTCCCAAAGAGGGGATGGGTAGAGGGGTCGTCCAATGCCGAGGAAAAAAGGGACGCGATTCATAAGGGGATGGACAAGAAGCCCCCGAAAAAGAAAAATGGGTTTTTAACATTTTGGAAAAAGGCGCCATGGAGATGACAAAAAAAGGGGCTTTTTTCATGATGAGGCGGAAATTCTCCGGCAAATCGGCGAAGAGTTTGTAAGCTCCTCAATAAGAAGAAGAAAAGCGGGCCATGATCCAGGAACGAAAGCCCTGGTGACAGTGGAATAAGTTGCCCGACAAACTGGTGTGAAGCCACCCCTGAGAGATACCCCTCTTTTGGGGGGGAAAAGAAGGAAGGTAAGCGGGAGGAGTTTGACAAACCAACCGCCTATGAGGGGGAATCACCTTCTAACCAAAAGAGGTACAACAACAAACATCAAATACAACCGAAAAAAAAGGGGTCATGAAAAGGGGGAAGGTTCTTTTGAAGGGCCGCAATTAAGGGGGAGTTCCCCTAGCTATTCGGGGGGGGGGGAAGTTTCTGAGAAACACCAGATACAATTCATAAAAGTCCAGCCGCACCCGATGAGAAATTGACACCGTGCTTGATAAAGGGGGAAGAATTCCAACCCGGAACAATACAACTACTAGAAGAAAGGGGGAGTGGAGTGTCCAATCTTTAATCTTCCCAAGAACAACAGGGAAGGAAACTGTGTTGAAAATGGGAGGGAACATCAGAAATACAGAATTTAAAAGAAAGTCCGTTCTCTGACGAATCTCACCGAGGGGACGCTTCAGGAAGGATTTTTTTAGCGAAAGTCGAGGAAAGGACAAGGGCACGTGAGGGCAAAAGAAAATCGCAAGTGATCCACTAAGGGGGAACGCACCCAAATTTCGTTCCACCCCGAAAAATGCCGTCAAAGGTGAACCTCGAAAAGGAGAGGAAGGCCAAAGATTCTGGAACCGCGTAGTCGGACGAAAGAAGCTTTTTGTCGAACTTCCGTTTCGAGACAGCTGTAGCTGGGAAGAAAGAAAAGCCCTTACCACGATGACACAGGGAAAAAAGGACGATAAACCCCGACCCTCTAGAAAGGACGTCAATCCTAAGGACAAATCCTTCTGCGTGGGGGGGGGACCATATCCTGAAGCCTAAAGTCGGAAGAAAAGATAGACTGGGGAAAGGGGACTGGAATACCATACCGAATTCGAAAGGTGCTCAGTGACCGAAAATTTAAGGGCTCCTCCCTCAAAACGCTCAGGCAAAAGGATTGGAGCTAGGGGGGGGGGGGGGGGGGATCAACGATATCCGGTAAGAAGCGTCCGCTCCTGAAACAGCTGCGTCACCTCCAAAAGGAACAACACCAACTTAATGAGGAGGACCAAAATGGGGATTGATTGTTCGTTTGGGGAAAAAGAAAAAAAAGAAGCCAGTAACGGGCTTCCGAGGAGGTCGACGCTTATTATATCGGAAAAAAAAATCAGCGAGCTCAATAAAAAAAGGATTTTTTTCTGTTATGTCCCTTAAGAATCAGGGAAGACGTCGGGAAAAGGGGGTCAAATTTGGGAGACTCAGAAACTAAATCCCTTAATTCTAGAAGGAAAGATCGTTAGGTATAAAGAAAAGGGGGACACCACATACTCTCCTTCGGAAAAGGGAAAAGTGAGGGCAGGGATTCCTTATCGAAAGAGGTGCGGGGAAAATGGATGTCGTTTAACTTGTCTACATGGCGCTAATGAGGAAAAAGCTTCCAATCTTTATGAGAGGAGGCGAAAAAAACAAAGGGGGAGAGGAGGGCTAACGCTGAGGGAGGGGTTTCCTCCGCGCTGACCTTCGTCGTGGGGAAAGAGGTTCGACTCCTGCGAAAAAGAAAAGTTGGTTGGAGGGACTCGCATAAAGTATTCATCGCAGGTGTTTTTGTTGTTTTGGGGTCATCCCTTTGTACTGAAAAAAGTAGGCTCACTACAAAGGGGGAAAAAGGGGGAAAGGTAGCGTAAAGGGAATTCGAAAGCTTGCTTCAATATGAATGATGGCCTTTGTAAGAAACAAGGTTATTCCAGTCTCTGTGGAGAATCAATAGCGTGTTTGTATGGAAAGGGGGGGGAGAAGCCAAGGTCCTCGGCAAAAGGGTCTTTCCTTTGGAGAAGTCCGGGCTCAGGGAAAAAAAAAAACTCCTGTTTCCCCCCGGCTCATAGGGCGGCTTTGGACTGGGAACCTATAGGGACATTCACATGGGCGAATTTACAGGTATTAAACTCTTTTTGGGTCCTCCTTGAGTCTCCAGACCGAAAAGAAAGGGCGGTCAGGAGAAGGGGAACTTTGGACTGGATGGGGGCCAGTATCCTTTTTGTGGGAGGCGACAGACTTGGGGAACCTTCGCTTGATCAGGAAAAAGGGGTTAGAAGGCGATAGCGTCTGTTTCGTTCCAAAAGTCCAGAGGGAGGCCTCAAGGAAGAGGGTTGGTCGAGAACAGTTGAGAAAGGTCCAGAAAGCGACAGGGAATGGGGGAAGCAAGGGAACTCACGTCGTCGCTGGGATGTCCTCGTTCTTTTTCTCGAAGGATGGCTTAACAATGAGGAAAAAAAAAAGGAATAATCTCCCACGAAAAAAGGGAAAAAAGAAGGAAAAGCTCCGAAGGATCGTAACAGTGGCGCGGTGCAGGGGAAAGTTGTCTGGGACTTTCCAAGGAATCAAAGTCTAACGAAGGGGACGAGAGGGGGAGGTCGGGGGTATGATGAGTAAGATAGTAGGAGGATCGAGTAGAGGAAAGGGTGTGTTCATATGAGGGTAAGGAAGAGAAAGGGGTGGGGAGATTGCGGGATAAGGGGGGGGAGGACGAGGGGTGGATGGGTGGGGAGGAGGTTAGGAAGGAGTGTGTAGAGGAAGATGGGGGTGTGAGGGTGGCGGGGAAATTATGGGGGGAAGCGAATGGAAAGGGCGGTACAGGGGGAAAGGAGTGGGGGGGGTGATGGGGAACGGCGATGGGGAAACGGGAAAGGAGGGGGAAATTAAAGTGTGGGAAATGTAGGAGGATGAATGGTAGTGGAAAATGGACAGGACGGGGAAGACGGAAGTGGGTGGGGGGAGGGGGTGTTGCGGATGTGGAGGAGAAAGGCATGAAAGGAAGAGGAACGGGGAGGGAGGGGGGGGAGGGTGGTTGGGGGCTAAGTCGTGGGGGGAAGGGAGGGGGGAGGGGGGTCGAGTGAGGGGAGGGACGGGAGGCGGGGGTAGATGAGGAAAGCAAAAGGCAGGGCGGGAGGGGGGCGAGGTTAGGAGAGGGGGGGATGGAAAAATGACGGTAAAGGTTGATGGGGGGCTGTTTCGCGGAGGCTGGTAATGGGAAGAGGGATGAGGGACGTGGGGGGAAAAAGGGAGGGGGGATAGGACGAGGGGGGGGGATGGTAGGAAGTGGGAGGTGCGGGGGGAGTGACGAAAGGAAAGGAAGCGCAATGAAAGAAGGACGACAAGAGGCGGAGGAAGAAGATCAGGGGTGTGGGATCGAGAAGGGGAGAATAACGTAGGGAGGAGGGAGAGGGGGGATAGGGGGTGGAAGAGAGGTGGAGGGGAATAGGAGTAAATGGAAGAAAAATTAGGAGAGTGAGTTGAGGGGGGTAAAGAGGATTTTGGGATGCAGGCGGGCGGAGGAGGGGAGGAAAAGGAAATGATGCGAGTGGTAAGGGGGGGGAAGATGGAGGGGATGCAAGGATTAGGGAAAAGGTGGCGAAGCAAAGAGGCGAGGAGAGGAGGAAGGGTAAATAGTGGGTGGAAGGAGGTTGGATAGAGGCGGATGTACAGAGTACTCGCACCCACGGGGAGCCGGAGGTGGTGGTGAGGGGGGGGGGGGGGTAGGGAGGGAGGGGGGTAAGGGTGTGGGGTGGGAGGGGGAGTAAGGAGAAGGTGAATGTGGTAAGCTGAAAACGGGGGCGAAATGGACGCAAAAGGGGGAGGGAAAAGTAGGGGACAAACGAGGCAGTGGGGTGAGGAAAGGATCGCGGTATGAAGGAAAGGGAGGTGTAGAGGGGGGGAATGGTAGTAAAGGGAGAAGGAAGAGCGGAATATAGGGTGGGGAGAGGGAGGGGGGGGGGGGAAGGGCATGGGGTGTAGGGCGGAATAAGGGATGGTCGTGGCGAGGCTTGGGGGGGGGAGAAGGAGGAACGGGGGGAGGTACGTAGGGGGGGAAAAAGAGAGTGGTAGGGGGGGATTGCGGGGGGGGGTGGAGAAAGGTGTAGCGTGTGGCGAGGACGGCACACAGAGGGGAAACAGGAGAGAGGTGGGGGGAGGAGAGGAAAGGGGATGGGGAGGGGGCAGGTGAGGAAGGTGGGATAGGAGGGGGGGAGGATATGAAGAGGGTAGGGAAACGGTGGGAATGGTGGATGGTGGGGAACGATTAGGGGAAAGGATTATGATTAGGGAAAGTGATAGAAAGGCTATGAGGTAGAGTATGGAATAGAGGGTTCGGAAAAGGAGGAGTGGGTGGGAGGAATTCGAGGCTGGGGGGGGGGATGGGAGGGGACGGGAAAAAGCGGGGGGAAGGGTGGAGGGCAGAGGGGGGGAATGGCAAAAGAGAGGGGGAGTAGAGAGGGGAAGGAACAAGACAAGCAGGCAGGGAGAGAAAGGGAAAGGGTACGTAGGGGACGGGAGCTAGGATGGAGAAAGGAGAAATGGGGGCGAGGACGAGCAAGAAGAATTGAGAGAGGTTAAAGGTGGGAAGGGAGAAGGGGAAGGGGTAGTGGGTGATGACGATAAAGAGGGAAAGGGCCGCAAGCGGCGAGGGCGGTAGGCAGGGGGGGAGGGGACAAGAGTAAAAAAGGGGATAAGGGATGAAGGTGTTAAATAGTAGGGGAGAATGAGGTGGGGAAGGGATGAGAAGAGAAGGAGGGCGGGTGGGAAGAGGAGAGAAGTAGGAGGGGGGAGGTCGAGAGGAAAAAAAGGGGTGGGATAAGCGGGGGGAGGGAGAATGACGGGGGTGGAGAGGCGTGTGGAAAGGAAGGTGTTATCGGGGAAAGAAAAAGAGGTGAGGGAGACCGGAGAGGGGGGGGCGAGTGGGGCGTGTTCGGGGGGGGGGTCGAGGGGGCTGATTAACGGGAAAAGGACTAGAAAGGGCAAAACTATAAGGGGCGGTGATTGGGGTGGGGGGGGGAGGTAGGATAGGGGTGAGGTAATGGGGGCGGGGGTGTGGGGGCGGAGACACGGGATACAAGAGCGAAAGGGGATAGGATTGCTGGGGGGGAGTTGTAAAAGAGGGAGGGAGGGTAGGGAAGGGAAAGATCGGAGTGGTTCCGTAAGAGGACATAAAAGACGGTACCACAAAAAGAGGTGAGAGAAAGAACGGGAGAATGCTGGAGGGGTGGAGCAATGAGAGACCGGATAGGGGAGGGGTCATAATATGAGATGGCAAAGAAGCGTGGAGGAGAAGTATTGGGGGAAAGGGTGAAAGAGGTAGGATGGTAAGGAAAATGAGCGAGAGGAAATGATGGGAAAAAAGGATGCAGAGAAGCGGGAGGTGGGGGCAGGAGGAAAAGTGGGGCGGGAGAAGAGAGATGGGGGAGGCTATGGGTTATCTAGTGGGTAAGGGATTAAAAGAGAGGGAGAGGGAGAGACGAGGGGGGAGGGAGTATTGGTGGGGTATAGGAGGATGAGGTGAAAAAAGAGAGGAATTAGTAGGGGGGAAAGCAGGGAATTCTAACGAAGGGGGTGTAGCATAGGCGGGGGGGCCTGAGGGATGGAGGTGGGAGCGAGAAGATGTGAGACTAGAGAGCAGAGGTGATGGAGTAGCAAGAAAGCAAGAAATAGGGGGGGTCGTGATGTAGGGAAAGGAGGGGCGAAGGCGGAGGGGAGCTAAGGGGGGGACAACTGGTAACGGACCGATAAGGGGTAGTTAAGGGTGTATGGGGGAAGGAAGGGGGGGGAAAAAGAAGGAGGCATTAGTAGAGGGCAAGAGAGATAGGAGGATATGGGGTGAGGAATGGAACACGGCGGAAAAGGAAAAAATCGGTGAGAAGAGGTAAACGTTGATTGAGAGAGGGGAGAGAGGAAGGAGGAAACCGGGGGAGAAGGGAGGGGGGGGAGGAGAAGAGCCGAGTCAGTAAGAAGGGGAGTAGTCCGGGTTGAGGATGAGGGGCAGAATGTCGGGTAAAGGTCATTGTCCTCGCATTGGTCGAAAAAAACCTGAAAAGCGTAGGGTCCACACCGAAAGGGGCTTCGCATCCTTTTCACGCTTGAGAAAAAAAAGCTTGTCCGGAGGGAAAGGGAAGAAGGGGGGGGCGATCTGCTCACCATATTTCGGAAAGCCTGTAGGCGCTCACTCGATGGGTCGTGGAACGCGAACAGAATTGAGGGGGGGCTTTGGTCCTCTTCAATCAAAGGGGAAAAGAAAGCTCTCGAACCGGAAAAGCGAAGGGAAGAGAACTAAAGGGGTCAACTTTCCATATCTGCCAAGGGCCCGTATTTTCGGAGTTGTCAGAGTTCAAGAAGTAAGGCTAAGGGACCAAAAAAAGCCTAACCTAGCGTGTGGGGAGAAAAAGGGGAAAAGTACGGCAGAACTCACCAAGATGGCTTAGGTCCTCTTAAAAGCTGCCGGCAAATCAGGCGGGAAAAAACTAAGGCTATTTTGTGTTTCAAAGAAAAGCTATTTCCGTGCAAGACAAAAGAAGGGGATCGCTCCTCTGGGAGAGCGAGGAAGTTTTTGCGAAGATCTTGAAGAAGAAAGGATCGCGTATCAGGTTGAGGGTTGAAAAAAAAGGGGGGGGACGAAGGGAAAAAAGAAATGCCGGCGTTAACAGGAAAAGGAGAAACACGCGACCAGAGCTCTACTAGTGCCAAGGCGAGGTCCCGCGGGGCCATAATTCGAGCCGTGTTTCATATGGCCTGGAAAAGAATTGTGGGAAATGGCGCCTTGGGGAAAGACACGGGGAAAGGAAAAAAAAGGCAAGGCAAGGGTGATGAAGCCACTTGGGAGGCGCCTAAAATAGGGAGAAAAGGTGCTGAGCGGTTCCTTGATAGTCAGGGAAGGGAAGAAACGAAAAAAGGGGAGGACATTCGAGTGGGCTGAAATAAAGAACTGTAAATCATAAGCTAATTCGAGGTGATTAATTCAATATACGGAGGAAGAAAGAAATGCAGGTAAAAAAAGCAACGATCTTCTCTCTCAAAAAAAAAAAAAAGAGAGATAATTTCTGAAGAAAATTCATAAAAGAAAAAAAGGGAAACTGGTCTTTCGCCGTCTATTGAATGGAAATCTCACGCGAATAGATTAGGGGATCAGACTGCGGAGAAATCGAAGGCCCACCAAAGAGGGTCTCGAGAGAAGAGGGACGCTCAGGAACCGCCGTCGCGCAACGGATGGACCACATACCGGGGGGATGTCAAAAACCTTGAATGGGGGGGGAAGAAAGAAGTCCTCCTTCTATTCAGAAAGGACCATTTAACAAAGGAAAAAAAAGAGTAGCTTTCGGAAAAAAATTCAAAAAAATGGCCCCGAGGTTCAAGGGTTAGGGGGTCGGCAGAAAAATCTGGGCGCGTGTCTGTCAGGGAAAGATTTTGGGCGGGGGGAAAACACGTCCGTCCTGTACAACAAGAAGAGAACGGTCCGCGGTCGCCGGAGGGATCAGAGATTAAAATCACGATGCGCAGCGAAAAAAGGAAAACTGAATGCTTGTTGGAAAAAAGCCCATAAGCGCGGGTCCTGGCTTTTGAAAATGTCTCTACTTTCAAAAAAGCCGTCCTAACAGCAGTGAAAAAGTAGCCATCTTGGGGGGAAAAAAACGCCGTCCTTTTTGAAGACGGTCGCCCACACGCGAGGGAAGAGAAAAGAAGCGTCACGAGCTTGCCCTTCTGGGAAAAAAAAAAAAATACGGCAAAAAGAAAAAAAAGGAAGGGGCGGCACTATGAAAGGAAAGAGACGTCCCTGCGCGGGGATGTCCGAGAAGGGGGCTTTGTACTATGAAAGGGGGGGAAAGCCGAGTACCACAGAAAAAAAATTCCTGTGAGGGGAGGGGGGTAGAGGGGGGAAGCATCTATCGAAAAATGATTACCCACCCCCCCAAGCCGTGACCAGACCTCGGGAAAAAAATTACCAAAGATCTGACCCTCTGGAACAAAAAAGGGGCTCGCCAACTGCATCTTGTTTTAGCCGGAAAAGTTACGACAATTCCGAGGACAACACGAGGACTTTTGAAAAGGGAGAAAAACCAACTGGAAAAAGGGAGGGGCAACCTCGCCAATAAAATGACCACGGAGAGGAGGGGGTTAAGGCTTTGGGGATGAGCGTGGCGAGAAAAAAAGCGATCAAACGCTATACCCTCAAGAAAGAGAAGAAAGCGGCCATGATCCCTTCCAAGAAAAGTTCCGGGGACTCCTTAAATTCAGAAGTTGCCCGAAAAAAAAGGGAAAAACCCCGATAATGTGATCGGGAAATGCTGTTTCATTGGGGAGGAGAACAAAAGGCCCTACGCCGGGAAACTGCCTCAAGCGGCCGGGGACATGCCAAAGGCTGCGACTCCAAACATCGAAAAAAAAAGGATACTGGCTTTACACAAAAAAAAAAAAGGCAATGCCAGGAACGGAAGGCCATGGCTTAGAGAAGGGGTCGAGACAAGGAGGACGGAAGAACCGCGAGTCAAAGAATCTATTCGTTGCTGAAACATTCCAGCGCCAAAGACAGCCTGCTCGAACGTGGACAAAAGAAGCACCCGCATCGAAGGAAAGCATTTGACACAAGGGGAAAGCGCAGACATGAATGCACGAGGTGAAAATAAAGGGAAAAGGAAGGGGGGCAAGCTTCATTCACCAGGGAAAAAAAAGACTAACAGATCAGGACGGAAAAAAGGGACAAGGATTTTCTGGTAGACGCATATGTGTGAAAAAAGGCCTGAATCGTACGAATCCAAAAAGAAGGTCAGTGAACTTCTAAAAGAAAAAGAATTCTCGGGGAAACAAATCACACTCGGTCGGGGAGCCGTTCAAGGCGTGCAGGCTCCGCGGAAGAAAAAAAAGGAAATGCCTTCTGTGAAGAAACAAAAAAAAAAAAAAATAAAACAAAAGAAAAAAAAAAAAAGACGGAAGAAGCGGACGGCAGGGAAAAGTCTGTGAGACAGGATCGCTTCTCAGCAAGGGAGGAAGGGCAGACCGTTTGTAATCTAAAGTCGCGCATGGACACGACAAGTTCACCTACAGAAGGAAGGGGACGAACCCTCTCCTGTAATGAAGGTGTCAAAGTAAGGAAGCGCGTTATGTGGTGTACAAAAAAGTACTAACGATCGGGAAAAAAAGCTCGACTTCCGAAAGGGGAGCCAATTGAATACCAGAGCCGAAAGAAGATGACCGGGCCTCTGCGAATAATTAAAAAAGCAGGCACGCTCCGTGGCGGGGAGTGAGGCTGATTGTTTTCAGTCATCACGAGAAAGAAGAGGAATTCACCTAATTAGCTACCCTCGGTAGAAAGCCTCTTCGGGGACAAACGGCAAAGCAG
>Ga0179593_1232535_pt1 | contig 13802 bp, 24 predicted proteins | sample CZODoug2_1_08_16_FD_185931 | JGI IMG/M metagenome (GOLD analysis project Ga0179593, IMG submission 185931) | Vadose zone soil fungal communities from Angelo Coast Range Reserve, California, USA - CZODoug2_1_08_16fungal (PacBio error correction) | ecosystem: Environmental > Terrestrial > Soil >...
GGGTTGCTGTGTGCACTTAAAGTGTACTGGTTCACCACCAGGGGGGGAGCCGAGTGTTGTGCAAAAAGGTGGTTTGTGTAGGTGTGAAAAAGGTGAAAAAAAGAAAGCCCTAACACAACATAGAAAAGAAGAAAAAAAAAAGGAGGAATCCAAACAGCTGGTCTAAGGGGGCGGACAACTTGGGAAAATTCGTCAACGACGTAGGGAAGAAGCGAAGCGGGCCGATGTACAACCATCAAACGGGGAACGCACAGAAAGCTGAAAAAAAAGGCGGCGGCCAGGTAATTTGGAAGAAAATGATGTTCCTAGGGGCACCGCTTAAACAAGAGAAAAGACGGGTTGCCAGGGTCTTGCAGGGGGCAGGTGGAAAGGTTGTGGGAAAAAAAAGCAAAACAAGCTTGGAAAACAAAACCTCGGCGGGGAAGAAAGGAGATTGAGAAAAATGGGAACCACGCAAAAAAAAGGGGGAGTGGGGAACTTAAACCAAAGAACAGAAAGACATGGCCGAAAAGGAGGTGCGCAACGCTTGCCCACTACGAAGGAAAAAATTCGATTCATACATGTTGAAAAAAAAAGGGGGGGTCCTAAGAACAACCCCCAAACTTAATGACGGGGGGGGTTAAAAGCATGACACTTGATTCAAGAGGGCATAAAAAAACAGCGCAGAAAAAAGGGGAAAAGACAGTCAGCAGCCGGCCACGGATAAAAACGAAGAATGTGTAAAAAAAGGTAAAAGTTGACCCGGAAGGTGCAAGAGGACGCGAATCAGGGGAACAAAGAAACAGGCTGCCCGGGTCACGCCGAGGCCAGGGGGGAAAACGCGATCAAAAAAGGGCGTAAAGATGTAAGCACCAGTGAAGATTGGAACGGAAAGGAAAATGGAAAGAAAAAGCGCAGTTTGTGGGCAAAGGGAGGACTGTCTTGGGAATTCCAAAAACGCGAGTTCGAACAGTGAAAGGCGGGGGGAATTGTGATCCGAGAAAACAAAACACGGGAGGTAGAAGGGAATCTAAAAAAGGAAAAAACCACGGGGGGTTGCGGAAGGACGCAGGAAAAATGGAACCCACGAAAAGAACATCACAAGCGGGCATTAAAAAAACAAAATGAAGAATTGGAACACCAATAGCCGGAAAGAAACCATTCACCTACCCGGAACAGAACAACGCAAGGAAAAGGGAAGAGTGGTTTTCCAGGTCCGCAGAAGAGCAGTACCTGGCAAAGTAGCACACCATCACCCGTCGGCGGGTGGGGGATCGAAGGAACAATTCAGGGAAACATGGAAAACAGGCGATTTTTAAAAAAAAAAAAAAAAGGGGTCTTGTCATTCAATGGAAACACCTCCTGGAACCTGAAGGGGGAAGAAAAGAAGGAAGGGAAAAGTCAAAGGGTCGACCTTCCAGGGGGACGATGGAGAACTATTGGTAAGAAAAGCCTGATCTTTTAAAACGGTATACCGGGGGGTGAAAAAAAACACGGGAAGCCCGGGAACAGAGAAACGGAAAACAAATCGAATTCCCGAGTGATCAGCACAACCGTGTCGGGAAAGATGAGACAGGTGGGGGTCAGACAAACAAACCACCAATCGTCGGGTAAAAAGGAGAAAGGGAGAAACAGGGGTGGCACCACGTCAGAGGGTGAACAGGGTCGTGGCAAAAGAAACCAAAATGAAAAAAAAAAAATAACACCAAACGATCCCGGGGAACAAAGATCCAGGGAAACTGGTCCACTAGAAAAAGAAATCACCACGGAAAAAACGACAGGAGGGAGCAAATGGAAGAAGAACCAAAAAAAACAATACCAACCAGAAAACCTGGTGAGAGAGTGAAGGCCGAAAGGGCCGGATGCAAGATCAAAGGGATAACTTATAACCATAAAAGAAACGAAAAAAAAGTTGAGAAAGGCGATGCAGCGTTGAAATTGGGGGGGAATGGGGGACATTGGGCCACAAAAAATGGTCGAGTTTGGGGAGGTGACAAACAGCCGGGAAAAAAAAATGTTCTGGTTATGAACCTAAACAAGGCCCCAAAACGCAGTCACCAAAAAGAAACAAACAACCCACAAGGCCACGGAGACCGGACAGAGGGGTGAAGGGCAGCAGTTGAGAATCACCCAGGAGAAAGAACTTAAAAAAACTCAGAAAAAACGAGTAAAATGCGGGAAAAGGCAAAGGACCCCTATGGGAAAACCAAGGAGGGAAGCCGAGGGGTGAAGTCGGGCAAACAATAAACAAAACAACCGGTGAGGGGAAAGGCCTTTCCCAGAAAAGGGGTTGTTTTGAATTCCCCAATAGAACCACGCCAGACCTGTAAATTACCAAAGCGAGGGTTTTCAGATAGATTGAAAAGACAAAAGACGAAAAAAATGCAGGGACAGGCCAAGAAAACAAAGAACCACCAAAAAAAAAACAGATAACAAGATTCAGATGGGGGCCCCCTGGACCAAAACAAGAAAATAGGTGGCTTATTAACGTGCCGGCAGTCCAAATGGAAGCACAACAAAGACGAAAATGGTCCGGCAGCGCGGAAAAGGTTTTGGGGGTTGGTAGATAGGAGAGCGGGGCCGGAAAGCGGTGGAAGCCGCTGTAAAAATTTTTGTTTAACGAGGAAGTGTCACTTTGTGGGGCCCACCCAATATAGCAAGGGCGGCTCAACAACACTGCCCCCCAAAAGCAAAAGCGCAACACGGTCAAAGAACCAATCGATTCCTTTTGGCGCGGAAAAAACAGGGTGCTGAAAAAGAAAAAGAAAGAAAGACAGGGTGTACAACAAGAAAATAAAAAAAACAAAAAAAAATCAATAAGGGGAACGAGGAACGTGGGGTGGGAATCAACCGATAAGGGGGAGGGAACTTACCCAAAACAAGCCTGGGGGGGGGGCAAGGAAGTAAGAGTTTCAAACGAAAAAACATTTGCGAGGGGGGCCTACTGCAGTCACATTTGTCATATTTGGAATGAATGTCCCATGGGTTAAAAGGTTCACAAAAAAAAAAGAATTGAGGGACACACCATGTGGGGTAAGCTGGGCGTGTGGAAACAAACTGGATCTTAACGGGCAAACGCGATGCCTGTCTCAAAAAAAATCTAAGGACGCGTTGTGGCGCATGAGGGAAAGACAACGGGCGGGTGTTGCCACCCAAAGCGAAGTCAGAACACAAGGGAATCACACCAAAGTGAAAACATCTCCCAAAAAAGGAAACGGGAACGACAAACCTCGGACCACAAGGACAACAAAAAACAAGACAACCAAGATGGGGTTCCAGAAAAAAAAAGAAGTGGGGGGTTGGTACCAAAAGATCAAGAAAGAGACAAGTGGCAAGGCCTTTGTCGGGGAGACCCTTGGACGCGTGGCGGAAGAGGACGCACAGATCCACAAACGAAATTTTGGGTTTCCTAAAAAAGGAGATGGGACAATTTGGGGCTAAAACACGGCATCAAAACGACCCTCACAAGAAAGTTTGCACAGGCAGGCGGAAAATCAGTTAGTGCCTAAGACATCAAAAACATAAAGCGGAATGAAATGGGGAGGCAAAGCAAGAAGGGGGTTGGCAGTTGGGGGGGACCGAAAAAACCGAAAAAGGAAAAAAGCCGAAAAAAGAACGGCCCGTGCCCCTTTTAAAACGGCGCGCATCCGAACAAAAAGAAAAAACAAAGACAAGCGAGGACAAAAAAAAATGGGCTGCACAATGAGAAACAAGGGGGGGGAAAAGTGAACGAGGGGGAAAGGAGAGACAAAACTGGGGGTTTGAAAAAGGGTACCGTTGAAAATCATGGGCTGGGTTGGGGGTAAGGACTCCACGAATCTCAAGACAAGAGGCACCAAGAGAAACAAGAGACTAGGCAAGCTGGGCAGAAACTCAATGCAGGCAAATAACCCGGGTGTTGTTTTTTTTTTTTGTGTGTTGTTGGCGTCAAGACGAACAAAGACGGAGAAAAAGCGAAAACGCAATGTCGGGAAAACGGTGGGGCAACAGAAAGGCACTAAAAAAAGAAACCCTTAAAAAAGCCGAAAATGTATGGGTTCAGAAAAAGCAGCTCGGCAACAGGGGCCTGTTCTTGACGTCATCGTACCAGGGTAGGGGGGAGCGAGAAGGGGCACGGGAAAATCCAACGACGTCAAAAAAAAGGGCTGTCGGGCCGGAGATACAGGAGGGACGCCTTAAAAACTGGGGGGACGGCTCCTTCGAAAGGGACTGTGCCTGGCGAAATTAACGTTTTGAAAAAAACCACCAACTGTGGGGGATTACAGAAAAAAGGGCGAAGACGAAGAAAAAGTTAAAGGGGGGCAAAGATGAATTGATAGCTCACGGGTAACACCTGGGAAAACTTAAAAAAGGGAACAAAACCCAATACCTAATAAAAAGGAAAAAACCTCAGCCGCAATACAAAACAAAACCGCAACAAGTAAAAAAGACAACGGTGGAAAAAACGGGGGAAAAAAACTAATAAAACTGGGGGTGGCGCCACACTTAGTTCATCAAGACAGCAAAACCTAAAAAATTGAAAACATTCAATTTGGTACTAGGAGGAAAAAAACAATTGGCATCAAAAATAAAAAGGGAAAAGTCAGACAAAATTACCGTTACAAAAAAGTAAGAAGGACGCAATCTAGGGAGGAAACCAACCCAGAGGGAAAAAAACGAAGGAATCTCACGCGCGCCCCACGCCAGCAAAAAAAAACAATACCACGACCGAAGGATGCACGCAAGGGGGTATCAAAAATGGTGAAATCTTGAAAAACACGCGGAGAAAAACAAAAGCGTTAAATAGGAAAAAGGCGACACCGAAACTAGCGAACAGTTGCAAAAATGGGGGCACAAAGGGGGAACTCAAAAATAAGGAGCGCAAAAAGAAAGTTATCTCTCAAGGGGACATCAAAAATAAAACGGAAAACGGCCGAAGGAGGGAACGCGTGAAACTAAGAAGAAAAAGGGTGTCTCTCTCAAAACGGGAATTGGCACGACCTGCCACAAAGGGGGGGTGGGAGCATCCCATGAAAAAAAAAAAAAAAACTGGTTAAAAAAGAAGACACAGGAAAGGGGGAATGTCTCCAGGGTTGGGTTAAACAGAGGGCGTAATAAAAAAGAGGGAAAAAGACAACCAACAACGGAGGAGAAAGGTACGCACAAGGGGGAAATTCACAAAAAAGAATGAAAAAGAGCAAAGGGAAGGAATCACGAAAGAAAAAAGAAGGAAAACCGTTCAGGAAGGGGAAAATCGGAATAACAGGGACTTGACCTTGAAAAGGGTTTCAACAATAAAAAAAAAAAAAGCAGGGGGTGTTTATGTACAACCAAACTTTTGATTGGGGGGAAAAAGGGCATGCGAAAGGGACAGAAAAGAGCTGCAACACGAATCCGTTGAGGAAAGAGCCCAAAGGTTGGGACAAAAGGAGAGGGGGGTTACGCGTGAGCAGGTGGGAAGGAGGCGCCTTCAAAGCTGGACCTGGAACAGCACCCCATCACACTAGGCGTGTTAAAGGGGGGGGGGAGCGCGCCGAAGGAGAAGGCGGGTGACAAAAGAAAGCAAATAGATTTTGGCGTGGGGGGAAAACAAATGACTTGGAAAAAGGGGTTCCAGGTTTGGGGGAAGAACAAAGGGCAGTAAACTCCTGGAGGTTGGAAAAAAAAAAGGAGAAGTGGATGGGGAAGGGAATCGTGGGAATAAAACGTAGAGTGTTTATAAACGCAAGGGGGGTGCCGAAGACAGGAGGAGGGAGGGCCCAAGGTGGGAGGGGGCCGCGAAAAATCAAAGGCGTCGGCGTGGGTACAAAGCGGAGAAAAAGAGAACATCATACAAGGGAAAAAAAAATTGGGGGGGTACGGCCTCAACGATGGGCACAAGAACCAGGGGTCGAACGAACACGCCAATCAAGAAAAGATTTAAAGCGGCCAAAACGACAATAGGGCAAGCACAAGATCCGGGCCAAAGGGAAAAAAAAAAGACAGGCAATAACCGAAATTGTTGAGCAGCCCAACAGACGATTCACAAAGGACAGGAACTCTGGGATAGAAAAGAAATACAAAACTTGGGTCACCCGAGCGGGCCGAACACATAAAGAAGTCCAAGGGAAAAAAGTTGGACAAAAAGAATGTCAGGTAAACTGGGGGAACCAAAAGCATAGACGATGCGCAAAAATCAAAAAGAAAAAAAAAGCGGCCACTCCAACGACCAAACAAGCCCGAGCCAGAGAAAGGAGAAATCAGAGCCACGGGACCCGGAGGACTAAAACAATCCATTCCTTGTACAAAAAAGGGGGAGAAAAAAAGACCCGGTGGGAGGTTCACTGGCCAACCGTGAAAAAAAAAAAAAAAAAAAAACGCATGGACCATGTTCACCCCCCTTTGGCCAGGGTCAAGAGGGCGCAGGGAAAAGGGGGAAAGCCAGAGCGAGGGTAAAACGAGGGTTGGTTCGACAAAGGAAAAGAAAAAAGTACCAAAAACAGGAAGGTCTTACGATCAGGGCGGAAAAAAAGATTCCATTGGACAAAAAAACGAATTCGAGAAAAGCACGAAAAATTGTTAAGGGTGAAAAAGGCAGCACGTTGACGAAAAATCAAAAGTTTTCCACAGTCAAAAAAAAATTCAAAAAGCAAAGGCCGACAAAAAATGGAGGGGGGGGGAACTGGTCCTGGGAGAAATGACGAAGCAGAGGGCCAAAGGTCGCGGGAAAAAAAAAAAGGGTAAAAGTCGGGGAGAAAATCTCGGAGAGGGGGGACCCAATAACCGGGGAGAAGGGGGGAGGGGGTGGTGGCTGTGGGGGCTGGGTACAACAATGAGCCCCGGTACCCACAAAAAAAAAAACTTGGTTTGTCGGGGCCTGATCCCGGAGGAGAAAAGATTTAAAAGCAACGCAAGAATGAAGGAAAAAAATCGCCAAAAACATGGGGGGTAAGAGGGGGAGAAAACGCGGCAAGGGTTTGGGGCAGAAAAAAAGGCACGCAAAGAAAGAGCAAAGGCGCAAGGGGCCTAGGCGTAAGTTGTAAGGGGTAAAAAAAAAGGAAAAAAAGAAGACGGAGTGGGAAAAAAACTCGAATAGGGGGGACCTTCAGAAAGAGGGGGGTGAAGGACAAGTTGGAAAAAAAAATGTAAAAAAAAACTTGGGGAAAGAAGGGAATGGGTGAAAAGCAGGATCACAATTAACACTCCGCCCAGTGATGGGCGGTGAAAAAAAAGGGGGGGGCCAGGGTCGCCGAGGAGCCGGGGGACTGGCAAAAAGAGGAAAAAAAGGAAAAAAAAATCCTTGCAGGACGGGCTCTGTGGGGTGAGAAAGCGGTCGGAGGTGCGAGCGTGGAACAACCCACGACAAGAAGCATTGAAAAAAAATGGAATTCAAAAAAACGGCGGAGGAAATAAAAAACAAAGGGCAGGAGGGGAACTGAGACCCTGCAAAAAAAAAAAAAAAGAAATTTGAACCAGGGGGGGCACGCAAGGAAAGGTTATGGTTGCTCGAGGGGGGCCGCTACCTAAGGTGGGAACCGCTGGGTGAAACGGCGCCACGAGTCAATGGCCAAGAACGCGCAGGAAGGAGGAATTTAAAACAGGCGTCTGGGGGCGATTGGAAGATCGGTGGGGGCGGTCAGGGGTTACTTAGTCTGAGAAACGAAGACGGGAAGCAGGCCAACCCGCTGGACCCAAAGCGGAATGGCGGGAAAGAAAAGGGTGGGAAATTCAAAAAAATCAAAAAGAATGCAAAAAAAGGACTGCGGGGGGGGGTGTAACGGGTTCGGGTCATCAAGGGGGCCCTGCGTGGGGGGGCGGAAAATGGGTGGTGGGGGGAAGTTGTTCACACGGGTGAACGCGCAATGGAATTTAAAAAAAAAAGAAAACCAGGAGAACCAAAGCAGCGAAAAAATAACGCCGATAGGACCCAAAGGGGGAGTTAAAAGTGCAAACGGGGGGATAAGCGATCGCGGTGCGCCGGCGGAGGACGACTATATGAACAAAAACAAAGCAAGGACGGGGGTTCTTCTATGTGACAGCAAAGGGGGTGGAAGGGAAAAAGATGCCACAAGGCGGGGGGTACAAACGAAGGAAATGTTGGCCGATGTAGGTGCTGAGGTGGGGGATGCGGGGGGGGTAGGGGCCAGAAAAACACAATAGAGAGACAATTCTACGTGGAAGGAGGAGAAATGTACAAAAGTTGTGGGGGGAACAGGTTTTTGCAAAAAATGCAAAAAAAAAAACATCAATAAAAACATAAAAAGGGGGCTAAAACCAGAAAAGAGGTCCTCGGGGAAACGGCACGAGGGGGGGGGACAATGCATGGGTCAAGGTCAAGGAACAAACACAAAGCGAAGACAAAGGCAAATATCAGGGGCACGGGTGGAAAAAAAAAGGTAGCCAAAAGGACCAGAAAAAAAATCCGAAAAATGAAGAAGGAAAAAATTGAAAAAGTCCCCAAGGCACACCGCAGAGGGAAAAAAAAAATGCCGTGGTTGAAAAAATTTTAAACCAAAAGATAGAGAAAAATCCGAAAATCTAAAGCACGGTTCCGAACGCTGCAGTTAAGAATCAAAAAAAAGAAAAAAAGAAAGGGAAGGTAGGGGACGGAATTGAACGGAGTCTGGGGATCAAGCTTCGTTGAAACTCACGGAAAGGGTATTTGGGGGAAAACAGGAAAATTCAGACCACGTACGGTGTGACAAGGGGTGATCGAGCGAACAAGCAACGAAAGGACAAGGAAAAAGAAGATCAAGGGCAACCACCCCCAAAGATGAAGAATTGCACGGGGAAGTGGGGAAAAAGAAAGCGAAAACCCAACACCGTCCCCAAACCGGGAAGAGGGTGTCAACACTACTAAAAGCAAGAGATGGATACACGCAAAAAAAAAAAAAGCGACACCATGAGAATGCGGTGACATTCAGGGGGAAAAAAGGAACCACTGAAAAAAAGAGCCTGGTCGGACAGGAGAAACCGTGGGAAACCTGACAAAAGGGAAATTGGCAAACAAAAAACGAGGAAAATCAAACAATTGTCTACCTGTAAAGGAAACCAGGAATGGCAAAAAAAATGGGGCGAAAGTGGAATCATGGGGTACAAGGGGGGGTTCCTGGGGAAAACGAGGTGGCGATGGGAAGCACCACACACGGAAAAAGCCCAGGAAAACGGGACAGGGTCTTATACAAAAAGGGTTGGTGAAGAAGAGCCACCCTTGAAACAGGGAGGAAGGGAGAATCGGTCCCCTTCGAGTGTATCTCTAATTTCAACAAAAGAAAAAGGCTGAAACAGTTATTGGGGCAAGCGCAAAAAGCCCCACAAAGAACAAAGGAAAGGGGTACATGGATCCCACCAAGAAAACTGTGACCAAAGGGGGAGGGACAAACCAAAAAGTTTAAGGGACAATCACCCCAAGCACACGCAAGCCAGGAATCCCAAAAACGGAAAACAACAATAATCGTTGTAAAAAAAACGGACACCAAAAGACAGAACTTGGCTGTAAAAAAGGGGAAAAGAAGAAAAAGACAACACCGTTGCAATAGTGATCGGACAAAAAAATGGAAAGAGAAAGAGACTCTGGATAAACCCCCGGACTAAGCAGGCAATTTGGCGAGAAGGCTCTTCCCAGAACTGCCTTGGGGGATGTGGGCCGAAAGGGAGAAGGGGGGTTGAGTAACTCGGTAAAAAAGGAAAAAAAAAAAAAACGAAGGGCAAAAAAAAAAGGGGCGGGGTAAGCTCCAAAAGTTAAAAGAACCTTGTAAAAAAAAAAAACAGGCACGGGAAGTCGAGATGTCCGGAGGCAAAATGCAACGACCAGTGGGGGACAATTTCCCAAAAACCCAGTGACCATTAGGGCGATCTTCAAAACAGACGAAAGGTAACGAACCAAGGAAACAACTGGGTTTCCACACTACAGAATGATTGCAAAAGAAACACCCCAACCAACGACCATCGCACGAAAGTGTACTATCCGAAGACGCGGTTTTGAAACACAAAAAAAACAAATCAAAAACAAGAGAAAAAATGGGGAAAAAGGGTTCGAAGAACGGTTAAAAAAAAACGATAACGTAACGGTATCAAGCACCCAAAAAGAAAAAAAAGAAATAGGTGGGTAAGAAAAAAAAAACGCAGGGGCCAAATAAAACTCAAAGGAGGTCCAAGGACGACGGAACTTTGGGTTTTAGTTTCGCCCACGAAAGTTTTTGAAGATGGAAAGGTTGTGGGAGAAAAAAGTTGGCCACGAAAGACAGAAAAAAAACTACCCGATCGCAGCCAAGCGAAAAGCAAAACAACGAAGAAGATAAAACAGGAAAACTGTCTCGTGATCTTACGAAAAAAAAGAAAAAAAAAGGTTGAAAAAACAGACTAAAGTGGGACAATACAAAGCAAAACCCAAAAGATGGCGAGAAAGGGGGTGAAGCTCAGAAGGGAGCAATAATTGAAAACATTCGCAACTTGGACCCAAAGCAGATGGTGACGGGGAAGAAACCGGTTTCGAGGGACAAGGAAAAAGGCTCATTGTCTTTGGCACCGATAATTAAAGGGACATGGGCCCGATACGGGTGGGGGGTCCCGCGACGTGGAAGGCACAAAACCGTCAAGGGAAAAAGAGGCAGAAGACAACGTGCGAATCTGGGGGGGGGGGTGGAAAGGAGGGGTCAGAAGAGGGGCGAACTGAGTTTAAAAAAAACGAATCAGCACTGACACAAACTCACGTCAAAAAGGAAAAAAAATTAACTTGACATGAGAAAGATTGTTCACAATGACAAACCCAAAAGTCGGGGGTGTAAAAAAAACAAAAAAGAACGGGGTGGGATGTTAACCAAAAAAACAGACAAATTCAGTGGGGCCAATTGTCGTGGTAAAAACTAGAGGGAAAAGATGGAAAGCCTTCCAAACACCAGAACACGAAAGGTTGGGGGTTGGTGGGTGAGCATAAAAAAGGGCAGTGAGCTTTGGGGGTCCCGTCAAAACAAACGCAAGGAAAAGCGTCAAATTCAGCGGGGCGATGTTGCGAGGCCACAACGCATGCAGGCATGAAAGGACTGCAATCCGGGGCAAAAGGGAGGCAATCAGACTGTTGCCGTGGTGTTGGGACAACCCGTCTCAGGGCGGTCTTCAAAAACGAGCACACACGGGAAGATACTGGCAAAAAAGAAGAGGGGGCGCGCGCCACGACTTGAAATGAAAAGACCGATAAGAGAAACACTGCGCCAAAGGGTGAGACAAGCGGAGGAGGACTCAAACGGGGGGGGGGGGGGATGGTAAAACCGTTGGGAAAACGGATGGAGTTAAAAAAGTTGGGACAGGGGAACCGCTCGCTGGCACTCGAGAAAAAGGACGATGGATAGCTTTTTGAGAACCCTACGTGGGTGGTTTGTGTTTGTTTTTTTTGGTTTTGGGGTGCGGTCAGGGGAGGGGAAGCTGATACGACGGGGGAAAGCGCAGCCAACTCTCGATGAGCAACTGGGGTTCCAATATAAATACCACCCAGAACGTTAAAAAAAAAAAAAAGAAAAACGATGGGCAGGGCAGGTACTCAAACCGACAGCCACCGGGGGTACACAGAAAGAAGTTGGTGGGCAGACCACTAACTACGGGGCAGAAAAAAGGGGGAGGCCGCTCATGGTTTGGGGCTGAAACACCACGGAATTGGGAGATGGAATTGGGGGGTGTCGGGGCCGTCGCGAGACGAAACTGCCCAGAAGGGCGAGCCAAAAAAAGGGGGCGGAGAAGGAAAGTTGTTCCTCAAGTGACGTGGCGACAGGGGTGGGGGCACCCAGCAGGGCTGTCCCTACCACAAAAAAAGGCCGTGAAGGGATCACCCAGGGGTGGGCTTTATTAGAAACATTGGTCCACGAGCTTCCAGTGGAAAAAAAACCCAAAGCCGCAAAAAGGAGAGCCCGAAAGAACCAAAGCTCCCTGGAGAACCAATCACGGACCAAGCCCATCGAAGACGGGGCGCAGCAACTCTTGGGGTCTGGACAAAGAAAAAAAAAGAGAGATATCAGGGGCACGTGTGGGCCCAGCAACAAAAAGGATTCCCTAATCCCACAACATGAAAAGGGGGGAGTGAAACCAAGTTCAGGAGTAAGAAAAGGATATAACAGCCATGGACCCGTCACGGCAAAAGGGAAAATGAGAACTACAAATTAACCTTTAACGGGCGCCAAAGATCCATAAGAAAAAGATTCTTCCCAGAATTTGGAAAATCTGCGTGAAAGCCCCCCAGACGCGATCTGCCCAAAAAAAAAAAACACCCCCACGCAAGGAAGCCACAGCAGTGCCCGGATAGTCAGTAAAGCTAGAGGGTAAGGGCTCAAAAGCCCAAGCAAAAGAGGAAAAAAACGGCCCGTAAACCCACACGTATAATACGAACATTGAAAAACAAATTCAAACACAGGAGTGGGAAAACAAGGTACAGCAGGCAAGAAGCCATGCTCCACAGACTTGTTAAAACCGGAAAATAGGGGGGGGGTACAACACCAGGGTCAAAGGCGAATCCGGGGTCAAGAAATGGAAAAACTTTATGAATCTGGGGTTCAAACTGGGGGGTTGGTGCGCAACTGAAACAGGTTGACAAGCAACAACTCGGCAACAGGTCTTGTCGCGCAGAAAGACACAAAGAGCGGAAAACACGCAGGGGTGGAGAGAAACTGGCGTAGGCCAATCTCAAACAAAAACACACATACCAAACATCTTGATTCTCCCCTGGCAAGCGCATGACCCAGCGAATGCAACAACAGAAAAGACGCCCCTGCAGATTATGGACCGAAAACCAAAAACGAGCAACCGAGGAGGGAGTGGGGGGGGGGGGGTTAAAGGTAGAAAAAAAGAATGACAAAAAGGTGAAGTAACAACGAAAAAAAGGTCTGTCAATGAAACAGGGGCCAATCAAGGTGAAAAACAGTAGATTTTGGGGTCACGACCTTTATTAAAGTAAAGAAAGGACCGGGGAGAAACAAAGGAAAAAGGAAAGAGAACTAGCCGTGAGGGGCCCACTTCGGCCCAAGTTGGGCAGGCAGGGCCTGGTGAAAGTAACGATCTTGGGGGGGGGACCAGGGGGGCGCCTTTTCAAGAAGACTGAAAACAAGGGAGACGCAGAGCACATCCGCGAGGTGGGCAAGTTTTAGCGCGACAAGAAGGGGGGGGGACAGAGGGGGGACGTTGGGACCAAGAGATGAACGCAACAAAAAAAGAGGGAAGTTGGCGGTAAGGGACAGGCACGGAAAGTTTGTTGGGAAACAGGGAGTTGTTGGTGCCAGGTCAAAAACAGGGAAAAGGAAATCAATGTGGGCAAAAAAAAGAGAGGGGACGGGCTGGAGGAGAATCGGGTGGGATGCGGAAGAAGGGGAATAACTCAGCCGGGCGGGGAGCATGGAGAGGGCAGGGGGAAAAGGCGCTGGTTAGGCAGACTGGCTTCACGGGCAGGGGTCACTAACCGACGCTAACTAATCGAACAAGAAGCACGCAGGAAGGGCGTTTGCGGAAAGCCATGGGGAAGGGAAACCTCTTTGGGGACACACAAACAAAAGAAGGGAGAAAAAAAAAAAAGGTCGTCTAGGGGGAAAATTGGGGGGGGCGCCGAACAGTCTTGAAGAACAGAAGCACCTCCGGGAAAAGGAAAGGAAAAGAACACGCGTTGGGGTGGAAAAAAAGAAAGCAACTACGGGGGAAGCGGAAATGGGACCTCTGGAGAAGAAGTAAAAAAAAAAGGGGGACACCGACGGAGGCAGGGGAGCATGAAAAGAAGAAATTTAAAACGTGCAAAAAAAAAAAAGAAAACAATCTGTGAAAAAAAGGCGGGCAAGGCAATAGGAAAAGAGCGCACGTCTACTGTCAGACTAAAACAAGAAAAAGTCCTAAAA
>Ga0179593_1416269_pt1 | contig 13802 bp, 12 predicted proteins | sample CZODoug2_1_08_16_FD_185931 | JGI IMG/M metagenome (GOLD analysis project Ga0179593, IMG submission 185931) | Vadose zone soil fungal communities from Angelo Coast Range Reserve, California, USA - CZODoug2_1_08_16fungal (PacBio error correction) | ecosystem: Environmental > Terrestrial > Soil >...
CGCAGGATGAAAAAAAAAACACAGTTGGGGACGCTTTGGCAGCCGGAAGGCCACTCTATAGGCAAGAGGGGAGGGGGATCACACTGTATCATCACTACACAGGGGACGAAGGCAGAATGCGTCAAACGCGACGACGAAGAAGGGAGGCAAGACTGTAAGGAAAAGATTTGTTAGAGTTGTGGAGAAGCATTTCGAACGCTTCAGAAAAGGGAACCTCATCTTGTGTTGTGGGCAAAGAAAAGGGTTATCCTCATCAGATAGGTCACCAACCGCTCGAAATGGGAGACAAAACAATCTCCGCTAATAGGGGGACTACCCGATGTGGGGTGAGGAAAAGTAAGGGGGCAAGTAGCCAAGCGGAGAAACTACTCGCCTAGGAAACAGAAAACGGAGGACCACTCGTGCGGTATAAGTTGGGTCGCACGAGGGTCACTTCAGTAAACCTCAGAAGGAGAAAAAAGACGAAAATGGGCAAAACATGGCTCAAAATAAGAAAGTAAAGGAAATGATAGAAAAAGGCAGAAAGAACTTCACTTACCCACGACAGGCCGGAAGAGTTTGGGGGGAGAAAAAGCCTTTTCTCGCTGCGGGAGGGGGTCTCAGAAGGCAATTGAGGAGCAGTGCGCATAGAGGGAAAGAAAAAGAAGCAACTTCAAAGCGGCGTACAATTTTCTCTAGAAAAGAAAATCCAAAAAAATGGTAAAACGAAACTGAGTAAGGTAGCCTCATGAGTGAGCGGGGTAGAAGGAGGCGGGGGAGTCGACCGAATGAAAACAATGGTGTGGGTTGTGGGGTGAAGAGAGGAAAGGGTCGAAAATGAGAAAGCCACATTAAGAGCCACGCCATCAAAAAGAAGCCTCGCCATACGGACCCCTGCTGACAAACAAAGGGCTGAGAAGGGAGAAAAATGTTGAAATGTCAAAGGAGGGGGGGAACGGGGTGTCAGATGGAAAAAAAGTTGACCAGAAAAAATCTGAGATTCAATTTGTCACTAAGGAATCATTGTTATCAAAGGGGAGAGATTAAGGTGGAGCTCGAATCATCGTAACGTAGTTTATCCGGTGTTACAAGCAGAGCAACCGCAATTTAGAACAACTGGCGTGCAAGGAGTGCAGAAAGGGGAAAAGCTATCTACGAGAGGGCGGAGGAAGAGGGATAATGAGGGTTGATAAACAGGCCAAGGTTTGAGCTTTTAAAAGGCTCTTCTTGAAGGATCGGTGAAGGGGAGCTACAAAAAGACACAAAACGACGCGAAAAAAAAAAGCGCTGGATGAAGGGCTAGCGGTCACGAAACCAAGGGCAGTTGGAAGGGTTGAAAAAAAAGACAGGAGAGGGAGCCTAAACGTACGGACAGCGGGGTATGTTCAGCTAAGTGAAAGTTTATGTGACAATCAGGCGAGGGAAATAGCCGCTGAAGGATCGTCGAGGCGAGTCGAGAAAAGTGAAAAAAAACCACGAACGCTCCAGCCCAGGGATCGCGAGAGCGTTGAAAACGCAGCCGTCAATATCTCATTTCTTCAGATCAAAAAGGGAGTCTATGCAAGGCAGCGACAAAGAATCAAAAATTGGGGGGAGAGGGGTCAGGGAACGCAGGGTTGTCCGTCAGCTAAGTAAATACAGAGGCTGACAGGGGAAGTCCGGGAAGCTCGATCAACAAACACAAAGAAAGGGGAAAGACAAGGGGTTCTCGAAGGGGGCGGCCGGTCTATTGGTCCTCAAAACCGCCCTCCGGGAAAAAAAAACTCCAAGGGAAAAGAAGAAACGAAATCTAGAAAGATCGGATCGGGCAAAAGAAACTGCCCTGGATCGATGGCAAAAAGAAGTATGCGCAGAGACGTCCAACGAAAAGTCGGGAGACTGGTCCGTCCGGACGTACTTCTAAAAAGAAGGGGTCCCCTGCTTGACCGGGGGCCGATAATGGGCCAGGAAAAAGGAAGAAAAGCGCGCTTGGGAACAATAAAATGGGGGGACATCGAGCACGACCGCGGAGGTATAGCGAGGCGCATCTAAGGAAAGCGCGTGAAAGGGACGGCAAACTTTGGTCTATCCAAAAGCTGAAGCTGCACGAGGTTGGAGGGGAGGGGTGTCCGGGCGCAGGAGGGGACAATTGGAGGGGGAAAAGCCTCCACAGCGCCATCTACCCCCGAAGCCGAAGCGGGACCAGGAAGAGAGGTCTGGAAAAGGGAACCGGAAAACCCCATGAGGCAAACTCATTGGTCAAATCGCCGTGGCTGGGAGACTGTCGTCCAAAAAAGGAAATCAACCTAAAAAGCAAGATCAGCGGACGGGGAGAAGAGAAACAGTTCACTCCCTAACCAGGTGAAACGCCTCAAGGGCACCACGTAAGGGTGAACACGCTTGGAATAATTCTCTACAGCATCCGGGCAGTGGTTCAGGAAGGGAATCGACGTACGGAAAGTACGGGAAGAGAAAAAGTCAGAGACTTTGGAAAGCTGTGGGAGACGAAGGCCGAAACACGGCGTTATTTCGGGGCTTGCTGTAAAGGCAGGGGAGTCTGGGCTTTGAAAGCGAGCAGAGGGCCGCGTTTCGCTTCAAACGACACAGGACAAAGAAGCCTGCGGGGAAGGTTGTGAAGAAAGCGGTGAATAGGAGCCTTCTTCAGGTCACGTGGAACCGGATGAAATTTCCTGATGGTGGGGGGAGCATGCGCACCTTGAGATTCGGAGATCGGCGGAGGTACAGCAATAAGTAAATAGAGAACATCATTCATGAAAAGGGATAACTGAGCTAACCTACAAAGGAAGGTAGACCTAATCAAAAGAGCGGAAACGAAGGAGAATAAATGGTTTGAAAAGGAAAAGTGAAGAGTCTAGGGTACTCTTTCAAGTGGGAACTTTATAGTTGCCGAACATTGAAGGTAAAAGGAGTGCGTTTAATGGAAAAATGAAAGAAGAGAGGGAAGATTTAAGCGGGACAAAGGGAGAAATACGAAATGACAAAAAAAGGGTCCACATTTGGAAGACAATAATCAATTGAGCCGCAAGGTCCTTTAATACATCGGGGGGAAGCACAGCGAGAAGAAAGGGGAGACAGTCAGTCGGGCGCTATCAAAAGAAGGGAACCGTCCGAAGAATGAGTCCAGAAACTGTTAAACACACCACATGCTGAAAGGGAGGGAAAACGAGGGATGGCTAAGAGCAGAAGCGACTCACAAACTCAAAGAGTCACTAGCCGGGGTCCCCTCCTCTGAAGTCAATTGGTGGAGGGGAAAGAAGAACACGAAGAGAGAGGAAATGCAAGAAAAACGTTTTTTTAAAAAAAGGGAGTACCCAGAAGGAACAAACGAGAAAGGAGAGACAAAATGAAGGCCGGCGATTGAAAAAAAGAGATCTGAACCAAAACGGAAGGAGGGATATGTTCGAGCATGATGCAAATTTTATTTACGTTTAAAACTCGCTATCGAACCACGAGGACTCAAGGTAAAAGGACACAGCAGTCAACTTTTCGGGGAGAAGGGACAGGAGAGGCAAGAAAAGGAAGAGACAACGTTATAAGTAGAATTCAGTTGAAGGTACAAGGCTTTGAAAAAATCCCCCCTGGAGGAGGCAGCTAGATCGACAAAAGGGGTTTGGGTGTCAGAAGCAGGGAAAATCATAGGTTTCACCAAGGCTCGTGTCGCAGAAGACGTCCGGTAATTCCTAGAAAGGAGGGGCTAATACCCGATGGGGGGGAAAGACCATTAAGGCAAGAAAGCCGGAAAAAACTGCAGATGGAAATGTAAAATCGAGGAAACGATCAGATAGGTCTCGTCGGGGAGAAACCGGCTCCCGGAGGAAGTCTCCGTCAGTTGCGAAAGAAAAAGCAAGGAATCAGTCAAAAATAACAACATGGGAGTATAGTCTGACGGCAAAAGCCCTAGGGTTCACAAGAAGGGCTAAAGAACCTTTGGGGGTAGCCGAGAAGGCGGAAAGTATAGAAGGCTAGCAACGGACTGAGGAACTAATAAGTCTCGATCTGCTGAAGGAAAGATCATCGGAAAAAAGGAGAAAATCAAGGAGAGAGGCAAATCAAACGAGACCAGAACGCTGTTTCACGGCTGAAACAAGGGCGCCTGCATTTCTCCTAGTAGTGTGAGATTTCGGAGGCCGAAGGAAAGTGGGGTGAATAAGGGGGAGAAGAGGTGGACTAACTAGGAAAGGGAAAAACGACAAATCGAAACACCTCCACAAAAAAATACAGGAACCACATAAAGAAAGCTTGGACAAACGAAACGGGAGGGGAGCAGGAAAAAATTAGTGATTCAAAAAAGAAATAAAAAGTATTCCGAGAGAAAACGGAGGAAGCTCCAATTGTGATGGCAGAACGAAAAGGGGCTGCGCTCAGTCATCGTTCACACGCTCCGAGAGAAGGGGGGAGGGGGGCAGGTGGCATACCGGGTTGATGGAACTTGGGGGAAGAGATCAATGCTTCGAAGGTTTTGGGGGGTTTTGCTCAGTGGGCAACAGAACGGAAAAAGTAAAACGCGGGCCTCGGAGGGGGCAAATGGTAGGGAAGGAAGGAAAAATGCTATGTAGGACAATCGGGGGGGAGTAAAAACAAGGCAAAGAAAAGCGTTACTAAAAGGCGAAAAGGGGGAGGAGCGCTCATTGCCTTCTTGCAATCGGCTAAAGATCACTCCAACAAAAGCAGAGAAAACGCAGAGATTGGTCAATGGAGAGGCAAGAAAATACCAAAGGAAATTGGGGGGAAGGGAACAGCGGGAGGGTCAATCTTCAACATGATACCGAGGCTGGAGGTATGGTCCGAAATGGTTATGGGGGAGGAGGAAGAAGGGGAGGTATTAGGAAAAAACCGCGGTACTCTTTTCTGATGGGGGAAGAGGGAACGAGTGCGACGCGAAAAAGGTACTCGAGATAATAGAGGAATGGGGGAAAAGAGAACTGAAACAAGACGAATCAGAGCTCGAGACCGACGAAGGGAACTCCACAGCAGAAACATGTTTGGCGGGAGGAGGGGGGGAGGAACATATGTGGAAAGAAGGTGGGAGTGAAAAGAAAAAGGGGGGGACGACAGTGGATGGGCAAGGAATCAACCTTTTGAGTCGCTACAACCAAGGAAAAGTATTCACATAAGAAGCAACGGCCACGGGAGTATAAAACGCAGAACGGAGGAAACCTTCGGTAAAAACGGGCAGGAAAGCTGAATCAGAAAGGTGATGTCGATGGGGGGGACGCTCTGCGCTCTTCTTCTAGATACAAGAAGAATATAGATTGCTCAGGGGAGGGGTCAACGGCATAAAAATTCGCGCGAGTCACGGGTCTGAGGAAAGGGGAGGGGACGCAAGCAACCGGGTGAAAAAAAAGAACTAAACATGGGGCAGGCAATCTCCCAGGCCTAAAAAACACTGATGTCAAAAAGGGGGGGGGAAGCTCCGGCCAGAAAAGCGTCTAGAGAAGACTGTTCAAAACTAAGCCTCGGGGGGGGAAAACTTCCGAGGATTGTTGTATTGATCAATGCAGGAAATAAAAAAAAAATAACCACAGGCGGAGGGAGAGATCTTTTGGAGGGGGGGGTGCAAGAAAGGACGGCATAATCAGGAAATTGGGGAAAAGCAGCAAAAAAAAGCCGTCCCAGCGAAGCCTATCACGTGAAAGAAGTATCCCAAACGAAGGGGATAATCTGAAATAGAAAAGAAAGCTGGGCCGAACAAGTAAAAGGAAAGCGCAGGTGTGGAGATATTGGGGCCAAGGGCGAAGCAAGGAAAAAAAACCTCGAAGGAAGCATGGAGGAAGCCATTGAAAAAAAACTGGCCTAACCGATTGAGGGCCTCTATTAAAAGAATGAGGAGGGTGCACCTTGCCACAGGGTGATAAAAGAAGAAAAAAGAGGGAGCAGAACTGAAGTTCTACCTACAGTTCAACGAGGAATCATGAAATGGACGTTTGAATCAACGACCTCTTGGAAAAAGGACCGACTTTCAATTTGGTTAAAATAGCTGGGATGAAGGTATGAAAATGGGGATGTTTGAGGGGTCATTTTGGCATTTCGCTGGGGGCGAGGGAATGGCGATCGGACCTCGGGGAGGATCGCCGGCCAGCAAGACCTGCCTCCGGGGGGGGAGAAAAAGAACTTGGCGACAAGAGGCCCTACGTCCGCCAAGATCAATTCTGGGAAAGACGAACTCTCTATTGGGCATTACGCTACTGGGAGGGGGGGATTTGATCGTCGAGCTAAAAAGAGAGCGGGGATGGAAAAGCTGATGACAGGAATGCACAAGGTAAGGAAATTTATTACTGAAGAGGAATCCGCATCAAAGAAACTCACAAAATAGAAGGCACAAGAAGCCTCATGAGAAGTGTTTGCCGGACAGTCGAAAGAGCTTGTCAGTTAGATAATACAGGGTGGAAAAATTAAATCAAGGAAGGACGTAAGAAGTTAGGGCCAGAAAAGACGAAGAGTAAGGCTAAATACGACGAAAAGGAGGGAAGGTACTCTATGACGAGCTTTCACGAAATGGACAAGAATCGCAGAGGCAAGTCTGCACATAGACCTTGAATCAAATCGGGGGGAAGGGAAGCACCTTCTAGACGTGCCAACGGAGAAAGGGAAGCAGACGATGAGAGCTCCACCCGTGGTTGTTGGACCTGAAGGAGAAGCGTAAATCACGGGGAAGATGCCTCTGAGAGAGGAAGACAGGCAGAAAGCGATCACAATCTGAAAATATCATAAGAAAAGGTGGAGAAGTCCTAGCATTATGCGTACCTGGCGGGGAAAAGAACGACGGGCCTTTTCGGGATACAAGTTAACTCAGGGGGGAAAAGGAGACGGTGCAAAACCTTACACACCAAAGAAGAAGGAAGGATCCTTGTCATCTCTCAAAAAAAAACAACGGGTATCGATAAGTGGGCAAGAAGGTCAAAAGTTTCTCTCTTGTGGGGGCAAAGTAAAGAAGAGAATCTAAACAAACGGAGTTTCGATGCCACCGGGGGAAAAAGGAAAATTGGGCTTGGGGGGGAGGCCCGAAAAGGACGGGACTATTCTTTTCGAGGGACTTTAATTTGGAAGAGGGCGACCTAAACGAACTAGAGACGCGACTCTGCGCTCGAGCAGAAGACATCAGTTGTGTAACAAAAAATGGAAAATCATCAAGGAGTACCACTTTCCGTGAACGCAGCCAGAGTAAAAGAAGGTTCCGTAAGAAAACGATGCTGATAGGAATGGATTAAGGACAGAGGAAAGATGAGAGCATAAAGAATAGTGCAATTGATGTTAAAAATTCGTCCTGGGTACCGAGTATAAGACGGATTTCGGGCCGTAGGGAGGAACTATTACTGAAGATGCTTAGGTGCAAAACAACACAGAATCATCCTCAAAGACATTTGGTCAAAAAACGGGAAATCGGGAGACTTAGATATAAGGAAGCGTAAATGGAAAGCTACGGGAAAAAAAAAACACTGTACAGGAAGGCGCCGTGGAACTCCTTGTGGGGGGGGGGGGGGGAGAGGCACGGGATGGGCGGACGTTGGACTCATCAAAAAGGACAGAGGGGCTTCCTGTCGGGAGCAAACGACGAGGGCTGCTAAGACGAATCGTACCCCAAATCGAGAAATCTAGGGAAGAAAAAGAAGGGACAGAGGTTGTCAGGGAGGCCAACAAAATACTGTAGTCGACGATGACGGTCGGGAGCAACTGAGTTGATTCGGTCGGGGAGTAAGCACAGCTCCCGAAACCCAGGGAAGGAAGGGCAAATCCCACCAGGAACCCACATCACGCCGCGAAGACTATCAACCTGAACGATTATCACCGAGGGAAAAAGGAAAGGGAAGAACATATAAAAGTAAGGGACGTGAAGAAGGAGTCCATATAGAAAAGGTAGTCGGGAAAAAAATCATCACGAAGGCTAATATTCACTTAACAAAAGAACCACAAGGGGGGTGGCTTAGGGTAGGGATATTCGCATAATAAGAGGGAAGAATAAGGGTTATTTGGAGGATCAGGGTGTCTGAAACAAAACAGTTAAACTGGAGAGGGGGGCCACTATGCGGTTCACGTCAAAAAGAGGAGAAACTGGAGAAATTTTCCTGGGATGAAAAGGAACGGCTCCTCTTGCGCTGCTTGGGGTTGGAGAGACAGGAACCGGAAAATGAGGAAAAATCGCTGACGAGGGAAAAACGCCAGCAAGACAAACATAAGAGAGGGCCGAATGTTCAAATCCACATAAGAAAAAACTGGCCTTGGAGGGGAAGAAAGACGCAAGGAAGTCGCAAGGGCCAAGAGAGAGGACAAACTTTCTGGGAAGGATGGGGCAATGATGTCCCGGTCATAAGTTATCGGTAGGGGCGAGATCCAAACTCTGGAGAGGAGCTGGGTCCAGGAGCTGATTACAAAAAGAATAAGAGAAATAAAGACCGAAAGAATTCAGTACTACCCTATCGTTAGGCGAATTCTAGGGGTCAAACTTCCGAATCGCAGCTTCTAAACAAACGACCTCACAAAACGAAGGTTAGGGAGGGGGTCGCGGTAAATTATAACTGGAGCGGCAATACGCCCAAATTCATGTTGGGACTGAATGTGGGGACTCTAAAAAAAAAAACGAGGAGGAGGAACAGATAAATGAAAGGGGGTGAACGAATGACTGGAAAACGGGCGGGGCTCAAAAAACGGGCCAGACAGCTAACACAGTCCGAAAACTCAAAAAAGGAAAGGATTCGGGGATGGGACTAATAAATCATAAGAGCCATCCTCGCAGTAGTTAAGATATTTCGAAGCGCAGAGGGAGGCTAACTTAACGAGGAGTCTTAGATCAACGTTCTTCTTCAATCGTCAGGGAAGACCGCAGAAGAGACCAGAGGAGGAAAAGGAGGGGGTGCGGAGAAATCGGGCCTAAAAGGCTACTACACCAAGAATCGAATAAAAAAAAGGAAAAAATCACCCGAAACAGGAGACGAGAGGCGACGCAGAGAAATTCCTGCGGGGGGGAAAAAAAGTAACAAGGCCGGGTGCTGCTGGCCGAGCCACTCTACAGCGTGAGGACTTCTGCGGGTTTCTTGTAGGTAGGGGAAGACGCGACGACATCAGACGGCACTTTGTAAAGGGGGAAAAATCCGCACGCCTAAAAAGCGGAAAAAAGGAAGCTGGCCGCTTATATAAAAAACACAATTATCGCTAGAAGAACATCAGAGCTGCCGGAAAACAGCCGAGAGAGGAAAGCTTTTTCTATCTGCGGGTGCGAAGAGGGGCGTCCTCAACTCAAACAAGCTAACGAGAAAAGGCCGCCATGGCTGCGGAACATTTTTCCCCCAAAAAGGGGGAAGCAACTTCAGATCTTCGTCGGGGTGGCAAAATGCCCCGTAATAAGGATAAGAAATTCAGGGTAGGGGAGCCGAACTTGGCCGGAAAAAAGAAGAAAGGGGATTGAGATGCTGACGACAAGCTGTTCGAAAGAGAAAACTTTCTGGGGACCATGCTTGAGAGGGAAGGCTTTTCTGTTGCGTAGAAACATGGGGGATTGCTGAAGGTCGACATGCAATGAACAGGGTTAAGCAGTCCTTAAGGGAGAGAAAGGGAAAAATCCCAAAGATAAAGCACGTAGAACAGGATAAGGAAAAAGTCCTTGTTGCCCAAAAAAATTTATCGCGCCCCTTGTATCTATTTTTACAAAGAAGAGGAGAGAGAGAAGACATCGGAAGAGTGTAAAAGGCTAATGGGAGATGAAGAATCTTATCTCGCGCTAGACCGTCTAAACTGGAACCAAGAAAGATGAAAGTTAAGGGGGGGACAGTCTTAAAAAGGGGCGTACAGGGAACTAGGGGGGGAAACGTGATTCCGATGATGAGTGCTTCCGAAAAAAAGAGAGGAAGCGGGAATTGAAAGCCGTGCCCCCAGAAAGAAAGAGAGGAGGAGCCAACGAAGACTTTGAACCGAGAGCCATCAGAAAGGGAAAAAAAATTGGCATCAAGGATCAAAGTTGACCCATATCGAAAGGGCAAGGGAAGAAAGGGTCCGACAGAGCAGAGTGATGGCAAAAAAGGTGGACTCCTCATGATAAAAGGGTAAATAGTTTACAACAAATTTATGGCTATAGAGGGGAGGGTCGATAAGGGTTCAGTAAAGAAACACAATAACCAGAAGGAGAAAGAAGAAAACAGTTTTGGTCTAAGAAAACCAGAGAGCAGATCGGGCGTACGACCTGCGTGGTCATATCTCAAATAAGGAAGGTCAATCGTTAGCATCCATCCGTTTTGTGGGAAAAAAGGAGTATCTACACCTGGAAAAAAACAGCGAAAAAGAACCCCTTCTATGAGAACCCTCAAACAACAGGTAAAGAGGGGGGGGGGGGAAAAACGATCAGGGTCAGAGGGCTTGGTGCAAAGGGGGGGAAATCTGAAAAAAAACGTAGTTTGAATGATAGACGTGATCATCTGAAGCATCGTGGAGTTACTCACGAAGAGAGTTCGGCAAAGACTGACAATTAGATTTGGGAGGCGCTGACGAAAGTAGCCGTCGCCTCGGAATCCTCAAGGGGTGTTCAACGGGTTGAAAGAGACCAAAAAAAAAGGGTCCTACAGCGCAAGGGAAAAAAGAGACCGTGGGGACCTTCTCGAAGGGGGGGGGGGGGAAGGAAAAAGAGGTTTGGGGTACATGTACGGGGAACCATCTCTAAGACGGACCTGCCTGCTGGAAAAAAAAAAAAAAAACTGAGCGAAAGGAAGGGGAGACATAAGAAAAAAGGAAGAGGCTGTTGGGAAGGAGAGTCAAATCCTTGAGAGCGTAAAAGGGTCAGAAAGACAAAAATCGCACGCAACAACCATTTCCCGGAGAACAAAGCGCCGAAAACGGAGAGCAAAAGGGCTTACCGGAATGAGGAGACCGAGGAAAGCGGAAGGGGGGGGGAAAAGTTTCTCTGGCGGATACTGACGAGATCCGTCCAAGAGATTCACGTAAGAGGAAAGAAAGTAATCAACCAAGCTCAGGGAGGCGGCTTCAAAAAAAAGGAACAACCCAAATAAAGTCGAGGAGCGCCATAAAAAACCAGCCGAACTGGGTCCGGGCAGAAAACGGTTCCTTTATATTTCGAGGGGAGTGAGGATCACCGCGGTGTAAACGCCGGAGAAAAAAGAGGGACGCCAAAAGAATTAGAACGGACAAAACTTAAAAAAAACAACCATCATAAAAAAAACGGCGACCGACAAAAAAAAAAACTAGGAGGGGAACAAAACAACGTAACGAGGGAAATATGAGATCTTAAATTTGCCGTCTGCCGAGGGAAACTGTCTCGAACATAAGACCGGATGAGAGAGAAGGGAAGGAAACGGTGCCGAAAACGGAAAAAAGAATGAAGACCTGTTTCAGAAGTGCAGGAACTCACTTCTTGATCGATTGTGGCGCGAGGGCAAATTCCCGGAAAAGGGATAAAACTAGGGGAAGGAAAAGTCTCATGCTCCGAATAACACTTTCGATTGGTCGGGGAAATCGTGCGATTCCGATGAATAAGGGGTCCGCTGGCAGGTGGGGGGACTGGAGCCTTAACGTCTGGCGCACAGGAAAGCACCACTCAAACACGAAAAAAAATAGAAGAGGGAACGACGAAGGAGAAGGGGTCTCTAAATATAGTCCGATGGGGGAAAACTTGGAAGGTGTCCCAGGCCGAAGAGAAAGACATCCTGATCGCGACGTCTGGTTGTAAGGAGGAAATGTGTTATGTGGGAAACAAGCGGGATTCTTATCAAGGAGGCTATGAGGGTGCCGGGGGAGGGAGAACTTGGACGAGACAGGTACGTACGACGATAATAAGAAAAAATGACTAAACTAGATCTAGAAGTGAGTGACTACCGCCGATCTTCGCCGATAGAGAAAAACTTTGCGGGCCGCAGCTTTCGAGTCTAAAACGCATCTACATACGGGATCGCCGAGGTCATAAGAGGGTGTTCATTTTATGTGTCTGCATGGAGGAGATCTAAAAAAAATGGGCCATGTCAGGTTCTAAGGGGAATCACATGGGAAGCTGGCTCAGAAAAAAAAGAGGGGGGAGAGACAGGGTAAGTCATAGGGGGGGAAAGGGCTTAAGGCTACGCCATGAACGGCCAAAGGAAGAAATTAACACAGCCGACCAACAGCAAAAAGGCGAATATGTCGTGGCGTGGGGGGACAACCGTCGGAAAGAGGGCCCAAAAGATTCAGACGGAGATCGACGGGAGGGAAAGACCTCATCTTCGCTCAAAGAAGACGACTAGACAGACCGGGAAAAGACAAAAACGCTGGCGATCGAATAGGACGCCCACGCGGTTGAAAGGCCACAGAAAATTGGCATCCGGAAAGAGCGGGAAAGGAACTGACGCGTATGAGTCAGGAGAAGGGAGGGGGGAAAATTGAATTGGGGAGTGAAAGGGGAAAAAATAGCCCTCTCGACCATAACGGAGGTCGCGCGCGAGTTGTCGTGGTCTTTTTTCGAGGACAGAAAGCATGAAGATTTGGGAGCAAGAAGCCCAGCCAGCGGAAAACCGAACCTTGGAAGAGAGAGAAAAAACGGGCTATCGAAAAGGGGGGGAGCTAGAAGGATTATGCCGACTCAAGTTCTATCACTTTCGAGCAAAAGGGGCTCCCCCTGACAACGAGGCAATCTCTCAAGGGAAAGCGCGCGAACAGTTACCAAGCACGAACCCGGGGCCAGGAAGAGGAGTGATTCATCAGTGGGAAAACCTGCAAAGGGGGAAGGAAACTCAAAAAGGAAAGGCGAAAGGGGATTTACATCTGGAACGAGAAAGGGGACCCTTGAATAAGGCAGGGGAAACGCCGGAAGTCACAACAAAAAAAGTGTCCAGAATGTTCGGGGAAGGGAGGCTTGGGAAATTTGGTCAGGTGGCATGAGGTTTTGAAATGGCTATGGGGGGGGGGGCGGTCCTTCCTCGGAAAAATAACCGAGGGGGGGAAAAGCAGATCCGCGACAGTTCACGAAAGAAGAGGGTAGTTTTCAGCAAAACAGCGCGACTGGTCAATGGGTCTCACTCGTCCCACGAGTGTGGGTGATGATAGGACGAGCGCCTATGGCGTGGAATACGCGACTAAGCGCCGGATTTAAGATCAGAAAGGATCCAGAGGAAACGCTATCAAAAAAAAAAGTCCAAAAGGAAGAAGCATAATGAATTAATCAGCCGAACGATTCACAGTGAAACTGTAGGTGTGAAACGAGCAGAGAGAGATGGTTTTTATTGCAAATGAAAGGAGAGGAGGGAAGAGAGGTTGATCGAAGGAAAAAAAGAGAAGAAAACTTGCCCAAAAGGTCACGAAAGTTTTCCCAAAGAAAATAAGTTCGCAGGGGAAGAAATCAAGAACAGTACCGGGATAATCGGGAGGGCACAGACAAGAAGGAGAAAGAAGGCCACGGTAGAGAGAGAGAATCGCGCGAAAAGTGTGTACCTCTATGGGAGAAGAGAGTGAAAAAAACCACACGAGAGGCGAAAAGGAGAGTCATAAAAGCTAAACCACATCAGAAATAAGAGAATTTATACCTATCTTCAGCCGTATGCGTCATCGTGGAAAATAAAGCAAGACGTCCTGATTCCTGATTCACCAGGGATCCCCAGAAAGAAGGGGGGGAAAAGTAAAGAGGGATCTAACCGGCAGGAAAAATCAAAAAGCGAAGAAAAAAGTAATTGCGAAAAAATCAAAAACAAAAGGAAGAGGTGGAAATCAGGCATGCACCTTTTGCAGGACCGTGTACCATCGCATCGACAAAAAACACGGGAGGGGGATAAGGGAAAGCACACATCCGTCTTGAGGCAAAAAGAGTACTTCGGACGCTCGTCGAACGCACGGCAGGACTGGGGAAGAGAGGAAGGCAT
>Ga0179593_1574848_pt1 | contig 13802 bp, 13 predicted proteins | sample CZODoug2_1_08_16_FD_185931 | JGI IMG/M metagenome (GOLD analysis project Ga0179593, IMG submission 185931) | Vadose zone soil fungal communities from Angelo Coast Range Reserve, California, USA - CZODoug2_1_08_16fungal (PacBio error correction) | ecosystem: Environmental > Terrestrial > Soil >...
GGACATTGTTGGAAAAAACAGGGAGGGAAAAGCCGGTCATAAAGAAGGAGGTCATCCATCACAAAAGAGCGGTGGCCGATCTAGCATGGCGCCGTACATGTTTCGCTCACGCGCGCGGCAGGCTCAAATAAAGCCTGCCCGTCTCTCGGACACTCCAGAGGGAGAGGCCTGAGAGGAGGGAAAACGAAAAGCCGAGAGGAGTGACGCGGGCCAGGACCAGATAATCACCCCAAAAAAAAAAGAGGGGGCGTCGCTCACTGAAACCGTTCTAAAAGGGGGCACGCACGGGCCGGCTGTCTTTAGGCGTGCAAGGAACAGCCTGGGGGATGGGAGGGGGGGGGGATAAGGTACGGAGACCAGGAAAAAAGGAAAAAACAGGAATAAAAGGGGGCGCAATCGGGAGGTTTAAGGTGTAACCGCCGTCGCGCGCTCCGCCCAATTCAGCATGGGGACAGTTTAGAGCGAGCAAAAGGACGAAGAGGATATCAAGAGTAAAAAAATGCTGGGATAGATTCAAATCCTGAAAATAGAGCCACGATCCGACTGATAAACCAGGGCCGCACCAAAGGAAGGGAAAACTCCATGGCATGAGCGGAGAGTAAAAATACTCAAAAAAAAGCCACCAGGGGCGCCAGGATCTTGAACGCAACCGGTGCGCTCGAGGACGAGGAGTCGCGAGCGGGGGGGGAGGCTGGTGATAGCTACGTGAGGGGACTTCCCAACCAAAACCTAGAAAAAGCCAGGTCGCGTGAATCTCGCGCCCAAGGGAGGGGCGACCAGGGGGGGGTTCCTTCAGGGAGAGCCCTGAGCCTTCGAAAAAAAAAAAGCCACCTGATGGGGGAAACCGACATCGATATCACAAAACGAATGACGTCCCTTCGGGGTATCAGACGGGCCGCGGGGGAAGAGGACCTCAAAAAAGAAGTCGAAGACTGAGAGATTGGGAACTATGGAGAAGGGTGAAATTTGGGACATACGAACGAAAAAACCAAACCCCACGACCGGCTGTGGCAAGACTATTGCGAAAAAAAACCTATGTCAAAAAAAAAACCAAACCAGACCGGAGAAGATACAAGGACCTTAGAATTAACATGGGAAAAGAGGGAGTCAAACAACAAAAAAAAGACTTCTGAGAAGGGTCAGAGATGGAACTGTTAACAGGGGCGCCGTCCGCCCAGACGCACGATTTTCATCTCATCTGGCTGGACGGGGCCAGAGGGGGGAGGGCGGGTGGAGGGGGGTGTCCGGCTGAGAGGGTGGTCTAGGGGGCGTGGAGGGGGGATCCTGAGGGCCTTTCTCTCGAATCCAAGCCAAAAGAATTCTGTGCGAAAAGGAAGACTGTCGTGTAGCGTGACCATTGTCCAGGACAGAAAACGACAGCATTGGGGGTATAAAAAAAAGTAGGTCGGAGGAAGAAAAAACTTATTGGGGAGAGGGGATCTCGGGGGAAGGCCGCTGGTCAAAAAGAAAAAGCTGTCGGGGTAAACCCTCCTGTAGCACTAGGCGAGTTCGGAGAAACAGGTGTCGGAAAAAAGAGAGGGGGGGCAAAAAGGGGCGCCCTGAATCGCGAAAGAGACACAAAAACCTACAAAAAAAAAAAGGGGCCGCGCACTGTGGTCCGCAGAATTCATGGCCAACGGAAAAAAGATTCTGGAAAAAAAACGACCGCAGGAGATCACGGCTGGGAATGGGGGGGTTTGTCTGAGGGAGCACGCTTGGGTCACGGAAGGGCTCCTGACCAGTGGAAAGGATGGGGTCAGCGCGGGGGGGGGCTGCATCGGGCGGAGGGAAAAAACATAAAAGGAATGAAAAAAAAAACTGTGGTGAACTGTCAAAGGGGGGGGTTCAGTGGGCCAGATACACTGGTTCACGGAAAAAAGATCGGACCTAGAATCAGGCGGGAGTGATTGACAAGGAGGCTTAAGAAGAAAGGATGCGTGATCCAAACAGAAAAGAGGGTGGGGTCCGGCGATGTCGTTGTAAAGTGCGGCCGGGCAGAACGGCGGTAAAGAAGCACCTTAGGGAAAACAGCAACCGGGGGAAAAGAAAAAGCCTTCTCCAAAGATCAGCCTGGGCTTAAACGGGAAGTGTTTGGAAGATAAAGACTGTCAGGGCAAATCTGTCGGGGCTAAGCCTACCCAGAAAATGGCAGGGGAAAAGATATAAAGAAGAGTCAGAATTGGGGGCGGGAATTCGACGATCCTTCGCGCCAGTCCACCGAAAATTATAAGGTGCGGAGGGGGATGAGAAAAATCGCGGGTACGTCTGTAAAAAGGGAAGTAGGATGCTCGAGGAGAAAGAAAGGTCTTCAAAGCGCAATGCTCCGAGGACAACCGAGGAAAGTACGCCAAATGAAAAGGGAGGGGAATTCTCAAAAAAAAAAAAAAGGGGGTCACGTATACCAACGAAAAGGAGAAAAAACGTGGAGCCTGGTGAAAAGGGGGCGTGACGGCACAGGACGAGCCACACCCTCACATCCTTACTTTATAAAAAGAGGATACGAGCTGAACTTGAAGAAAACTTTGAAAAAACGAAAAGGAGGGTGCAGGGGCTATCGGAGAAATTTCCTAGGCAGCGCCACGTTGAGCGGTCCTCCCCCTGCAAGGGTCCGGTGCCCGCCTCCGAAAAAGGGGGAACATAACACGGAGGGGAAAGGCTCGAGGGGTACGCAGATCAGAAAAAACGTGAGTCCGGGGATGGAAAGGGATGACCTGCGGACGGGCGCGCGGAACCTTCTTTCGTGGGCACACCAAAAAGACACTCTATCCACAAAAAGGGGGGGGAATAGAAAAGAGAGGGAAAGGACTTTGTTGGGGAAACAATAAGAAACAGACGAGAACTCCGCGAGGGATCGCGACAACCGTCGGAAAGTTGGACCTTAAAGGGATCGCAACATAAAGAGAAAAATCCCGAGGTGTGGAAACGGGCAACGCAAGAAAAAAAAGGGGAGTTCTTTCTCGAATCTCCTGCCAAATTTGAAGTAGCAGTAAGTGGCGCGCCAACCATGTGCTGCCGATACAGTAACCAATCCGGGCGGACCGAAGGACTCGCAAAGAAGAAAGAGGGTTTACTCAAAGCCAGAAGGATGTATTAGAGGTTCGAATTAAAACACCCAGAGGGGTTTCGTTGTTGAAGGGAAGAACAGGGTTCGCAAGGTCCCACACGCACAGGCGCGGATTGTGTAAATCGTTGGGGAAAAAAAAAGTGGTGGAACCTAGGACCTAGAAAAGGGGAACCCAAAGGGAATGGTCGGGGGGACACGCCGGTGTTTACGGTCCAGGACCTTATCCCCGGATGTCATACGGAAGAGGGGGACTAAAAAGAAAGAAAGTCTACGGAGGGGCCATAAATTTGGGTTCGAAGACAGCCAACTCTAATCCAACTGACCGGAAAAGAACAGAAGCCTGAAGGGGTGACTGCTAGACGGGGGGGAGAAAGCGATCCAACCTGCAAGTTCACAAAAAAGGGGGGGCCGAGGTAACCCCGCCCTGAGAAAGGAGTCGGACTAGGCAACCTGGGCTGGCAAGACCTGGCCCAAGAAAATCTATAACTAGATAGGACGTGAAACTCTAAAAGGGGAAAGGGGGTCGTACCACCGGTCTTCTGATCAAAAGGCATACGCCGCCTTGGTCGTCGTCTAAAAAGCAAAGGAAGGAAACCTGCTTTAAAAAATAAAAATCTCTGAAAAGAAAAAAAAAAAAGAAAAACTTCCTTTGGCGTGGATAAAAAGGTGTAACGACAGACGGTGATCCGCATTCGAGTGAAAACAACGTGAATCAGACGCTAAAGGAGAAACTCCTACCGTGGAAGGGGGGGGGAGGGGACACGCACCTACTAAGAAGACACATCTAATTAAAAAAAAAAAGGGGGGAAAGTTGAACCGTGTCAACCAGCACCAAGACAAACATCCGACGCCTTGGAAAACAGAGTATACAACTAAGTTAACACGGTCATTGCGGGTGGAGGAAAAATCATTAACAACAACAAAAAAAGACTGAGATCGGTGGTCAGTGCGTGTAGAGAGTTGGAAAAAATGCCTCCAGACCGATTTGGCCCCGGCCCATGACTAGATCTTGCTTGCGGCATCCTTTCCGGCAAACGGGGCGAGGGGTGTCAATGAGGGAAGTTGCGTAGAAGACTATTAAAGAGGTCAGTACAGGGGCTCGCTGCGGAAAAAACCGCAACTCATCGTCGACCATAGCACCGGTGACGGAGGGCGGAATTGGAGGGAGGAGTAAAAGGACAACCGAAGGACATCCTTTGAAAGACTGAGGAAGAGCATCAGACAACATATAGATGCTCTAAAGAACCAGTGCGAACTATGGGGTTGGTCTGGTGAACCAAATGGGAATCAAAAACGCTCAAGACAAGGCCCTCTGGCTAGAAAAAAACGTGCGGTGCGTAGGAGCTCGGAGCCTAAGGTCAGCGACCAAAGTGATACCCGACGGGCTAAAGAAGAATAAAAAAAAAAAAAACACTCATTGCCCGACAGAAAAGCCGCCTGAGAGAAGGAAAAACATTGAAAAACACTCGGCTGAGTATCCAAACGCGCGCGAAGCCGTTCGCAGGAAAAGCTCCACCGGCGGCGTGGGGGGGGTGGGTTCGTCTGGGAAAAGAGCGTCACTTTACCTAAAAGGGGAGTTGTGAGGAAAAGGAGGGAGTGGCGTGGAGGGTTTGGATATAACAGGGGTGCAAAGCATCAGTAGACCAGGGACCGGGGGTGGGGCTGAGGTGCGTTGGAACCTTCAAGGTCGTGAGACGGAAGAGGAAGAGCGGAAGGGAAGGAAAAGAGGACAAAAAACGGTGAAGTGATCGACAACTTCACACTCAGGTGGCAAGCGGGTTGGAGCTTCGCGTCGGTGTGGCCAGCAGGGGAGGTACGGGCGGAGGAGCCGTCGAATAGGCGACAAAACTGACACCCACCGGTCAAGAACATGAAAGAAGTCACGAGAGTGGCCGAAGCAAGGGTGGGCGATCGACAGAGAAGTTGTGCCTAGGTAGACCTATGGCGGAGGGGGCCAAGGAGGTTAGCCCTCCAGGGAACACTGCTGGGGAGGGAAGAAATCCAGTTCCGGGGTTGGGCGACTCAAACCGGCCCGTCTAGTTAGCGCACACAGCCGGTGGAAAGCTGGTGCTGCAGGAAAGGTCAAGAAAGGAAAGTCGGATATCCTCCAGGAAGGGGGGGAACTCGAGAAAAAGTCTAGGGAGGTCGACGCGAGGATCCGTCGGCCCCTTCGGCCTGGGGATAAACATCCTTGAAAAAGAAGCAGAAAAATGAGAAAAAGGGGCCGTTGAAGCTTAGCCGGCACGACGTAAGGGAGAACACCAAAACGGGGGAAAGGCAACCACGTTAAAGGGTGTCCGGGCTTGGGAGGAGAACCGCCTTGGGGACCACACCGCAAGCACCAAAAAGAAATCTCTCGGGAGGGAAGCGAAGTGCTGGCGTCGAAAAAGCCAGAACCCTGGAGGAGCGTAAAATACGTGGGCGGCGAGTGGGATTCGGGAAATGAAGCTGGAACGACTAGAAAAGAAAGGGGGGTCAAAGAGATCAATGCGGAGCTCCTTTTAGTGCGGAAACAAACAACCAAAGGGCGCAGTCATGAATGGCGATTGGGGGAAAGGTAAGGCTGGAAAAAGGCCCGAAGTCAAACCGCCGGAGAGATCGATGCCTCAGAAAGGAAGGGGGAAAAAGGAAATGCACAGCGGGGGGGGGGGAAACAAGCAAAGGAAAGAATCTCAATCAAACACAAGAGCAAGGATAAACAGAACTTGGGGGTAAAAAACACATGGTGTTTTTCCAACCGAGGAGGAAGGGGCGAGAGGGGGGGGTCCCAAGGGGTAGGATAGAGAGGAAAGTCCGTGTTCAAGAGTAGAGGCGGGAGCAGTGGAAGTGGGGGGCGAGAAATAGGGGGAAGGGTTTAACAGTAGAGAGTCGGAGGGTTAGGAGGGGAAGGTATGTCAAAGGGGGGGAGGAAGCCAGAAACGGGCGCGGTGGGGGGAGAGACGGAGGCGAGGGGGGGGGTGGGACGGGGAAGGGTGGGGGTGCGAGATATGGGGATGAAGTGGGGGGGAGGAGGGCACTGGAATGTAGAGAAGAAGATGGCATACTTTCCCGAGAGGATAATCCCACCCGCTTGCATTCTCAAAGCCGACAGCCCTCGGAGCCCCAACTACCCGTAGGTGGCCCTTCTGGAATTGAACGAAACAAACCGTGAAGAGTCGCTAAATCGGTGGTAGGAAGTCCGACAGACATGAAGGTCCACCTGTCATGTCCTTAATTAGGTGATAGATCAGCCCGCCCCTCGAAGTAAAATCCTTTTCGACCTCCGCGAGGCGGTACGTCGGGTGACGAGGTTTGGAATATGAGATGGGCTAAATTCTGGGTCCGTGCTAGGATGTTTACGAAGGAGTGGGGTTCGGGATATAGCACCAGCCCAGCCTTTTGATGGGGGTTGGCACTTGGACAGTTGTGAAAAAAAGCAAAAACCGAAAACGAGGAATGGGTTGTTGATCCTGGCCGTGGGGTTAACATTCAGACGGAAGTCGCAAAACCGCGAAACGAGTTGACCCCAACGTTTGGCGTTGCCGAAGTGGGGGGGAAAAAAAAGAGGGTGGAGCTCCCACGGACCACCACGGTAACGGCATCGGCAAATGTCCTAATATCGTGTCTTCACGACGTCGGACAAATCTGTCGTAAGGGCCTGCTAGAGGTCCAGAGAAGCACAGAAGGAACCGTCCCAATCAAGTCCAACTTTCCCTAAGGGGAGCGAACGGCGGAAGACAATCGATCACTGGGACATCATGAGATGCTTGAAAAACGCCAACCTCTGCGAGAATACGAGGCGAGGACAAATAACCCAACTCCATCGATTTTAGCAACCATCGAGGCGCGCACACCGTCACTCATAGGTCGGGGTCCTGACGCCTAGGATCGGAAAACTCCAACTTCTCATCTCGATCGCTCGGAGTCAATTGGAAAAGGGGCTGGGTTTCGGGCGGGGCTAAGGAGAATTCTCACGAAGAGCTGGCTCCTTTGAGAAGCTTCAGGGAAACAGAAAACTAAAGAGATCTCGAAACAGCATGGCCTGGGGAAACCTTCTTGGACTGAAGTTTTTCCGATCCTCCGGGGGGGAAAGAGCGCAGATGGAAAGACGTTTGCCAGACTCATACCTAAAAAAAAAAAAGGAAGAGAAGATGCAAAAAATGACCATGGGTACGCTGGGACACAAAACCCTCAACGACTACACCGCCACCACACCCACCTCCCCCCAGGGAGAACTTACTTACTGCTTCCTCCAAGAAGTCGAAAGTGGTCGAGCAAGGGAAACCGGGAAAAGCCAGAAACGGCCGACCCAACCATAAGACACAATCCTGAACGGAGTGAGACCGGAACTCCGGGGGGGCTCCAAACTAGTGGGAGTCAGAGAAGCGTCGCCTTAAGTGCTGTGGGAGTTGCTCCCACTCCTAACGTACAACAACCCCCACGCGCGCCGGCCATCTCGTCCGGGGGAAGGGGGTCGTGGGCCTAGTGACGTTATAACCTCTTCGTACGAAATTTGGTACAGACTAACGTTGATTGAGATCAGTTGCGACTATACTAAACTCACGGGAGTTGCTCTCATTGAAGGATCCATAATTCGTAAGAGGGTCCGAGGGGAGGAGACCTTTGCGACGGAAAAAGTCGGGTGTGTGAGGGATGAGGGGACTACAGAATGTTCCATAACGAAGGTCAGGAATGGACAGAGTTAACCTGCTCTCGTAGGCCATACGAACTATGGTAAAACACAATTACGACTGGGGGAAAGGGAAGGGGAGGAGTTCTCTGGGCTAGGGGAAAATTACATCCCCGAAACGTTGATAGAAGGGGGGGACCAATGCGAGGGGGACGAGCATGTCTCCACACCCATGTCTTAAAGGAAGAGAGGGTCCCGAAGTCCCGACGTACCGGGGACTGTCCAAACAAAGCTTGGTCTTGACTGGTACACAGAGCCATAAATGTCTCCTAGAACAGTCTGAAAAAGGAGATCAAAACTAATTAGTTGAGAGATAGAGACCATTGAACGAAGTGCATCTCCCCAACGTCGTGATAGACAGATACACCAAGGAAGGGAAGAAGGAAAAAAAACGGTCCTCGGTTTGCCCCACACTTCTTAAAAGACGGGGACAGATAGAGAGCAAAAATGCCGACGACATAGCCAAAATCCTTCGGGTACCACAAAGGGAGGAGATAACCTAACATTAAAAAAGAGACGTCTTCGGGGGTGGGTGGGGTGGGGGTGGAGTCTGAGGAGCAACAAGAAACTAAGCTTGTAATTCCGACGAGAGGGAAAAGAGTAAGAAATAGACTTTTGGAAGGGAAGGCGGGGCGTGGGTGAGGTGGACATCTTTGGGGCGGATAAGAACAGTGTTGCGCAAAAATTAATCTGCCATAAGAGGGGGGGGGGGGGGGAGCGGGTAGTAGGGTGGGGTTCCAAGGAAAGGGGGTCACGGTCTTGCTCTTTGACGCAGAGGCGATCAGGTATTGGAACGTGATTTGCTGGAGAGAAGCGGCAAGAGGAGTCACTTGAAATCGGGGACACCTTGGGTGGGGGGGAAGGTAAGACACACCAGTAAATTCCAAGCGTGTGGGATGTCTTCGCATAAAGAGTGAAGCCTTGAGAGGGATGAATCGAAAGAAAAGGGCTGTACGGAACCTAACCCAACCAAGGGGGGAAAGACAAAGTCACTCTCTGCTCTACTCCCTAAAGGGCCATGGTGGCTTAAAAATAGTCAGCACAGCGAGAGGGGGCGGACCTCTCTTAGGAACCATGGTCCAGAAAAAAGTCGTTGAAAGTCGGAAGAAAAACGGGCGTGAATCTGCAGGAAGAAAAGTTGGCGACATCGTACTAAATCCAAGAGAAGGAAATGAGAACAGAACACCTCTAAAGGGTTGAAGGATATCTCAAAGGAAAGTTTAAGGAGGATAGGAGGAGGGGTTGTGACACGACGTCGTTGGATACCGTGAAGGCTTTCTTCGTCGCGATGAAGTAAAAAGTCCCTCATTGGCAAAAAGAAAAACGGAATCCTGGGGTGCCGAAAAAAGGGGAAAAACTAGCCAATTATCCATGGGGGGAGGGGTTTCCCAAGCTCGCGGAGCTATGAGCCAACCAGATACCGGACAGAAAAAAGAAACAATCGTGAGTATCAGTTGGGGGGGGACCGTCGGGACGATCAAAGGAAGATCCTTTCCCCCAAAAGCACATCCCAAGGCGGGTAAGGAAAGGAAGGAAGATACAGGGACAGAAGAGGTGCGTAAAAAACGTACAGAAGCCGTAAAGTAGAGGGATACAGTCGGGGAAAAAAACAACGGTAATGCAGCAAGAGTTCCAACACAGAAAAAGAACTGAAGCGCGGAGAAAGAGTCGCGGAGAGACGTTGGGGGGGGGGAAAGGGAGGCCAGCCCGGTACTAAAAAACGCGAGGAACTCATTTGCCTCGAAGTCTATGGGGCGGAGGAAAAGGGGTGTAGATGTACCAGGGAGAATAACCACAATGCTGCTAAGCGGGGGGGAGAGGATGAAAGCGACGGCAAACGCGGTATGCCACACTGCGGAAAGCGCTAGGAAAAACAGAAGAGGGGACATCCTTAAACCACAACCGATTGTCTTAGAAGAGAGAAAGTACAAGAGGGTTTTAAAGAAATCAGACCCTCCTTACATCACTCGCGCCCGAATCGGAGGGGAAAAAGACGAAACGTCAGAAAGCAGCTTTGGGTCATGGGGGAACACTCAGAGCCTTAAACTGGAACAAGGTCACCAAGAAATCATAAGAAGGGCACCGACGGGTTTCCAAGGAGAGGGGGAAGAAAAAACACACAAAACCCCGTAGACTTAGAGAACGCAGGAACTAGTCGATTGACCCGTTCCTGGGCCATCCGACAGGAGGGAAGGGATCCATCAACACGCGCCGGAAAAAAAACTGGCGACGGCTGCAAAACCGGGGGAGATTGGAAAACGAGGGAAAAACTCGAAGTAATTAACTGGATGAGAAAGAAGCAGAGGGGGATGTGTCCTTTTGTCAATTCGCGTCGTTTTGGAAAGTTAAGTGCAGAGCCCCTTGCACCCACCGCTAATGTTAAAGTCTTTTGGGTCAGTCAAATGGGGAGTTGGGTTCTCGGCCGCTCCTGATGCAACGGAGTCCCGTCTCTAAGGGTAGACTAAAAAACGGCTCATTGGTTCGGTGAGGGCACAGACTTAAAGGGGGAATAGTGTCTTCCCACGTAAAACACCTGTGCCGTCAATATGGTGCCTAGGGAACTCCAAGTCCGTTTGTATACGTAGAAAACTGAAATGTGTCTTGAACTTAAAAGGATGGCGATACATAACTCGCTCCCCCAGGGACAACAAGGGTTTAATCCCCCAATATACTCACGGTCTGGTCGTGGGGGCTCCCTAAAAGCATGGAGGCTCAGCCCGCGACGAGCCCAAGGGATGCGGAGCGATGACAAGCCAAACTAGAGTAAAAGGCGATATGGCGACCCCTCCACGCGCCCCTTGGTACATCCAAGGATCACAGGAGGGAGCTGCACCCGGCGACGGAGAGGAAGACTGCCCACAAGAATCCCGAATCCATCTGCTAGAAATGCGTGCATCAGGTAGCTTGACCATGTGGGGGGGGTTTTGGGAAAACCCGTTGAGGTGAAGGAAATGGTAAATACGGCACTTTTCGAAATGCTCCGGAGAGCTGAGAGCCCGAAGGGTAAAGGAGAGGGGGAAACAACACAATCGATCAATCAAAAACGATTATGCGGGAGGATCGGGTTTTCCACGTACTCCTTTCGGCCTATCCGCTAAAAGCAGGGAATGGGTGTCACAAAGTCATCGACTACAAAACCCGACGATGTGTAAAAGAGAGAAAGGAAAAAGGGTATCGCGTTCAGAAAGAACAGCACCTGACTACACAACTGCACATACCAAACAAACCTGACCCACTTAAGAGGGGAAGTCTGAAACTTTTCCGACTGAGGGTGGCGCATGGACAGTTATCTCAACAAGGTTGTTCCGTACTCCTCGCTTTTCCATACACACAACCACGCTCACCCAACCGCCTCCGAACCGTCCCCAAGCAAACATTACGCACACCTCCTTTACGCAAGTTTTCATAGATGAGCCCAGTGACAAGCGAATTGCTTTACAACGTGTATTCGTTAACCCACCATCATACGGAGGCCGCCGCCAACAACCCAAACAGCCGCTGAGGCTTGGTCGGGGAAAACTTAACGGTAGACATGGGGAGGCGTAGCCGAAAGCGACGGGGATGGGGGGGGGCTCGAATAGGTGATCCGGGGGAAAGGATGACCGCTTGGATTCAAGTGGGTATAGCTGGACGGGGAAGGGGGTCAGGGGGGTCGGGAGACTGAACGTGGCAAAGAAAGGGGGGATTGGGTCTATGTGCTATTTCAGGACTCTGACAGTAAGGCAACCTCGCGAAGTCCAAAGAAGCAAGTCATTCAGGGGAACAGGCATGAGCGCGACTTGTAAGAGGAGTACTCCATGGTCTGAGGGGGGGTACAAAACACACGAGCGTCACGGGTAAAAAAAAGCAACCTTTTAAAACTGCTGCGGAGATAGAGCAAAAGCAACAGAGGAGGGGGCCCCGAGGAAGATAATCGCCGCCGCCCTGAACAAGTGAGGGAAAAAAAAAATGATCTAGGGAGGGGTTCACTCACATAATGAACGAGACATCAAGACTGGGGAAGTATGGGAATTCTGGGGAGGAGGGGAGCTCGCGGATCCATGGAACTAAAGGGGAAGCGGAAGGCCGAAGGTCCATATACCCCCGCAATCAGCAATGGAAAAGGGGGAAAACTAAACCCCACTGTTAAAAATACCTCGCAAATGGAGACTTAAAAATAAACATGAGGGTAAAGAAGTGCCGACGAAGAGCGCAGTAAAGTGGAGTTTCTTGGGGAAGCAAGCTCCTAGAGATCAGGAGAATTAAACACAGGAATCAAACTAAGTGTTTGGGGTTTTTGGGGGTGGGTCTTCGGAGTGGGACAACCTCAATCGTGGCAAGGGAAAACTCAAGTAGAAGGGAGAGGGAGAATAGGTGGGGATGCTGTGATCAGGGGGTTTGGAGTTTGCTGTTGAAACTGATACATTGGGGTAGCATCGTGCGGAAAAAGAAGGGAGAAGAGGGGGGGGGATGAAAGAGGAGGGGGCTGGTTGTTCCCGCGGAATACAAAAGGGGGGGCACGTACAAACTCGAGCTCTTCAAGAGGACAGTCGGGGGGGCTGGAAAATGTAGTGGACGGAAATCAGGACCACGGACTCCGAAGGAGGGGGGAGACCCGTTGGGCAATATGACTGAAGAGAGAAGCCGGGGGTTGAGCTCGCTATTCTGGGGGGGGCCAACAAGGTTCAATGCCGAAATAATCAGAAAAAAACCAGACGATCAATGAGGGAAACAAGCCCGGTAAAAACTCAAGGGGGAGCTCAATAAGGTAAAGAAGAGCCTTGGCTTTGAGCATTCTTCTTGGGTCGATCGCGCAAACAGTCCGTACCATGGGGAAGGAGGATCGGGGATATAACGCTAGGAGCAGGAATGCCATCCTTTTGTGTTCGAAACTACGGGGCTAGAAATCTTTGGACGTTGAAACATAGGCAACGGGAAAGGGGAAAGATCTAGAAAACAGGCAGTAGGACACCATTCAACCTCGAGGGGAAGGGGATCTTTTTGGAAACGTTCCGTGGTGGAGAAAAAAAGACGTCGGAGGGGGTGGGAAATGCGCATCCGGAAGAAAAGGGGATATGTCAAGGAAGATGAGATGATCATCGACGGCCCCAGGGCTAGGTGATAACAGAGAAAGAAAGGGATTGGACCGACTAATGAAGGGGGGCAAGGGAACTTGGGGGCTCAAAGGGAAGGATTAAACAACCAAAACAAAGAAACACCGGTACATACTGCATGACGGAGGGGGGGGGTTGTTAAGGGAAAAAGGAGCGAAAGGGCCCAACAACGGGAACGTGTGGGGCTTGGGAAAAAGCGACAGTCGAAGAAACGTTCAAGGAGGAAACCACAGAGTACATAAAAGGGGGAGTAGCGAGACGGCACACGTCGTGCAAGGCCTCGGGTGACTATGATACAGCCACGATGGGAACGGCAAGAGAAAGGAATGAGGGTCTCGAGAAGGAGGGGGAAAAAGTGGTTCTCAACCTCTGGGGGGGGGAATGGGGTCGACCGCCGCTGTGCACTGAAAGAGGGGCCCAGAATTTTGAGACTTGCATTGGTGAAGGATGGAGTCTGTCGGGACAATCTACGACGCCCCAATAAAAAAGGGAGGGTGGGTCGATGGTCGCTCTTTCAAAGGGAAAGGGTTCAGGGGACCCAAACGCGGGTCCGGCAAAAAGAAAAGTCCAGCGATACATCAAACAAAAATTCTGGAAAGGGGAAAAAGGGAGAAGCTGGTTGAAGGGAGGTTGGTGTCCCTAAAAAAAAAAGGTCTCTGGGGAAACCGACAACAGTGAATCCCGGCCACCCAGTGCGATTTCATCCATGACAAAAGGGGGCCGGCGAGGGACCATTCCCTCGGGTCCGTAAGAGAAAGGAATTTCAACGCGCCAAGTTGCTAACAGTCTACGAGAAGCGCAAGGTCAAGAGAAATCGTGACGTAGGCTTGCGGACGAGAAAAAAAGAAAACAAAGGCGAGTAAGCGAGAGACGGGTGATCGGCTCGCTTGGAATCTATAGCAAGTATGGGGGCTGTAAAACCGCACCGGGGCGACTGTATAAAAAGGAAACAAGAGCCCCAGAGTGGATACCGAAC
>Ga0179593_1428600_pt1 | contig 13801 bp, 12 predicted proteins | sample CZODoug2_1_08_16_FD_185931 | JGI IMG/M metagenome (GOLD analysis project Ga0179593, IMG submission 185931) | Vadose zone soil fungal communities from Angelo Coast Range Reserve, California, USA - CZODoug2_1_08_16fungal (PacBio error correction) | ecosystem: Environmental > Terrestrial > Soil >...
TTGACTCTTGGGTACCGTGGAGGAGAAAAGGGTAGAGTCGACAAAGAAGCATTTATATCTGCATCGGAGGGGGGGGTGGACGAGGAAGAGAGGAACAGGTATACGAAAGGACTATAAACAAGGGAACGCCGAAACTAGGCATTCTGCGAAGGGAGGCGTAACAGGAAAGAGGACTTTGGCCTCTTACTGGGGGAGTACAACCGGGAGTACAAATAAGGTTTATCGACAACGGCTCAGGATCAGGAGAAGGGTACGCCTGACACCAATTCATCTAAGCGGTTTTCGGGGGGGAGAAACGTATCTCTGGGAGGGGTGGGGGTGGGCTTATTGGCTTGAAACTTAAGTTTGCAGGGCAAACCTCGGTCAAGGAAACACATACTAAGGAAAGAGACACCAGGGGTGGGTAAGTAGCGGGGGAAGGAGGATCGTGGACTTGGGAAAATGAGAAAAAGTCTTTTTACAAATTTCTCCGTGCTTGAACTACTAAGGGAAGGGAAATCTGAGTTGCCGAGGCTCTCCTGGGCGGAGGGAAAAGGCTGGTTCGGGAAAAGGGAGAGTGGCTGGAAAAGCGTTGAGTAACGAGAGACCAGAAGGAGAATTTCGCATCCGCTACTGGATGGGCAGGGACTAAAGGGCTCTGAACGGTCTGAGAAAAAAAAAAAAATAGGAATATAGGAAGAAAACAGGGGGGAGAAGGAGGGGTCCATTGGCTCGAAAAAAGGGTTGACATTATGCGGGATACGGGGGTTTGAAGAGGGCAGAAGTGGGTGTTTATATGAGAAAGATAGAGAAAGGGGGGAGCAAGGCCAGCGTAAAAGTCTCCATTAGTATTTGAAGAATGGGGAGGACTCCGGGATAGATCACCCAAGGGAGGGGGACCGTCTTCAGAAGGGAACCGTACAATAGGAAATAAAAAGAAGCGGGGAAGGCAGAAGTTTTACACGCCTCTTGCAGGAAAAAAGACGCGGGAGAGGGGACCTCCACTTTCCAAGGAGTGTCGACAGGTTAAAAACCTCCCGAAAAGGGGGAAAAAGGGGAAAACGTTGGGGCAGTAAACCGTTTGAAGTTGGATACAATAAAGACTTAAGTGCGATGAAAAGGAAGAACGTGGAGAAAGACCAGGAAGGACGGAGGGGTCTGGCTATACGTGGAGGGACACCGAAGAGGAACAACATTCACCGAAGTTCTTATGGGCTTCAAAGGGGGTTGAAGTACAGCCAAATACGGGCAATTCCAACTGAAGTTAAGACGCCAGTACCAGAACCTTATACTAGGGATCAATTGAGGGGCCAGGAACAATTTGCTTCCGAACGCACGGGGGAATCCTATTGTACAGGGAACCGCAAACGTCTGGGGTCTGCTCAACGGGCCAGGGTGAGGCTGGGAAGCTTTCACCGTCCCGACTACACAGATTGGATGGATAACCATGAAAGAGAGACTGAGCGCAAAGAAGCGGTGATATTTCTGGTAAGGGTGGGGGGCCATATAACAAAAACTCCTACTAACCACTATCGACTGAACGTGGGGGGACGGACGGGGGGAAAAAGGAGTATCGCTCTATCTACCGAAGGTCTAAATTCCTGGGGGGAGCCAGGGGATTAGGGATTGCTCCATCACCCTTGACTCCTTGGCTAAAGTGCAAAGACTTCAAGGGGGGGAGAACAGGAATGAGACAGATCCCGTCCTTCAAGCAAAGATAAAACGGAGGAAAAGAAGGAGAAGGGGGAAGTTTGTCCTGCGTCTCTTTCTCTCTCCTCTCCTTCTCTCTCTCGGCGAGGGCTTCTTAACGAGGGGATGCCTCCCTCGATCCGACTCCTCCGCGGACTCCCCGGACAGCGTCGCCGCGCGGCAAGGAGACGCTTGTTTCTCGTCCAAGATCCTCTCTCCCTCTCTTCTCTAACGGAAAAAGAAGCTGGTAGATGGGGAGGAGTAGGGCTGTTTGGGGGGGTTGGGGTGGTTGGGGGGGTTGGGGGGTGGAGGGGGTGGGGAGGGGGGTGGGGTAGTTTGGGGGAGTGTTGGGGTTTTGGGGGGGGGGGGGGTGGTGTGTGGGGTGGGGGGGGAGGGGGGGTGGGGGGGGGGGGGGGGGGGGGGGGGGGGGGGGGGGGGGGGGGGGGGGGGTGAAGTCGGGAGGGGGAGGGGGGGGGGGGGGGGGGGGGGGGGGGGGAGGAGGGGGGGAGGGGGGGGGGGGGGGGGGGGGAAGGGGGGGTGGGGAGGAGGCGTGGGGTAAAGAGGAAGGGGGGAGGGGCGGAGGAGCGGGGGGGGGGGGAGAGAGTGAGAGTGGGGAGGGGAGGGTAGGGGGTGGGGAAGGAGGGGGGGGGGGGGGGAGAAGGGGAAGAAGAGGGGGCAGAACGAGACGTGAAAGGAATTGCGGGAAGGGAAGAGGTGAAGGAGGTGTGGAGGAATGGGCGGGGGAAGACGACAGGGACGGGAGGGGGGAGAGTTGGAGGGTAGGGGGAGGGGGGAGCAAGGGGGGGGGGAAGATGGCGAAAAACCTAGGCGAAGGAGTAAGGGAGGGGGAAGGAGAAGTGGGAGTGAGGGTGCGGGGAGGGAGATACCACGGCTAGGAACTACGCAAGGGGAAAAGGCGATAATCCATTAACTGGGGAAGATCGGGAACGGGCAACACGGACTTCCTCTCATCAAGTGGTAAGGGAGTGCGAAGGGAAAGGTATGGAGGAGGGGAGTCACGTATAACCATGGGGGCAAAAGTTACCTTAAGAATCATGGGAAATGAGACTATTATATCAAGAGGGGACTCAGAGGTCGAGAAAAAAACCAAAAGATAGTAAAAGATACTCGATTTCAGGGCAGATATTCCAGGATAGTATCTCGAATTCACATTAGACTTCGAAAAGGGGGAAGACGGGGGAGTCAGATAAATGAACGCACTTGTACTAGTACGCCAAGCCTGGGTCTGAATCTAGGTTTTCCGCACTAAAATAAAGGGAAGGAATCCAAAAAGAGAGCGAAAAGACGTTCTTCGAAGAAAGGGGGTAAAGGCCCGGAGTATGAAACTTCGGGGAACATACGCCGAATGGAAACTTGCGCGTAATTATTTCTAGGGCGGGATCTTCGGAGAAAGACAGCGAGAGGGGGTGGGGGAGGGTAGCCAGGTACACCATTGGTGTCGTTCGGGGGGAAAGAAAGGGAAAAGTCACTTACTAGGGGGGCTGAGCAAGGGAGGTGCCGGCCCCAAGGGTTATCGGTGCGTATTAGGTTAATGAAAGTGTCCATTAGAAAGATTGCAAACAGGTAGTGAAGCATTGGTCTCATGATAATCACTTCGTTGACGGAAGGTGGCCAATTGGGGGAACAATGCTAGGAAAGGGAGGGAAATCGCCAGTCCTGGTAGGTAAGGGGTCCGCAGCCGGAGTTAATCCCCTGACCCTCGAAGAGGCAAAGGAAGAGGGATCCTAGAAGGGTACCAGAATTACAGACTTGGAGGAAAGACACATTAGAAAAGGACCACAGCAATGTGGATGAATGGGAGGTCGAGGTGCAATACAGAACTAGGCGATTAACGAGGCTCTTATCAAAAGGGAGGCAATAATCTAATCCTCAAGAGAAAGTGGGAAAAGACAAAGGGATTACGTCTTGCAGGTGCGGAGATTCAGCAAGCTCCACGAAGAGGGGGGGAAAAGGAAGTCTTTCAATTTTACGAGTACTGGGGGAAAGACGATTCTTACTGAAAAAAGGCGCAGGCTCCTTGAATGCGGCATTAATTGTGGACGGTGGGAATGAAGGTCAGGGGCACTTCAAGAAGGAGGATTCTTTTAAGAAAAGGTTGAAGGGGGAAATGCTGGGGGTAATAAAAAGGGAGCAAATTGGGGCTCGTGCTCACAAAGATGGTTGCATGAAGGGAGTGAAAAGGTTGATAAAGCACGCAACGAAAGGGAATTTACACAAAAAGAAGTGTAGGGGGTTCAGAAAACCTGAGACGAAGGAGCGCGAAGAAAGAGTAAACCGTCAGCCGTAAAGCTTCCTCTGCCCATAGTCTCTTAGGTCTTTTATAAAGGGCCAGGGGGAGAGAAACGAGGGACAGAAAGATCGGACCGAAACCACTGGAAGGTTCAGATGAATTAAGGAAATATGCGCAGCCTTCGAGGGGGGGAGACTCGTAGGGGTGAACAGCAGGCGCCCCAGGGTTGCCCATAATAACATCAGTAAGATGAGCCTAGCATACCACCACGTTGGAGAAGTAATCGCAAAGATGAGGGGGGTCCTTAAGGGTTTGGCAAGAGATCCCGGGGGATTGACCAATGACGGAACCAGAAATGTAAGGGGGGAGAACCCACCCATCTCACCTGTTGTAGGAAGGGAGTTAAAGCGAAGGAAGGGGTAAACACAAAGGATATTGCCAGTAAAGACCCCAGTTTCCCCACCGTGAAGAAACACGTAAACTGAAAGGTAATCATGGGTAACTCTACCTGGGACTCCGAATCAAGATAGTCGTAATGGAGCGGTGGATGGAAATCTCTACAATGAAGACAGGAGCTATGACGTCCAAAGAAAACGCTCCTCACTGGGGGATCTGGGTATGATGGTCTAACCTAAAGTTTAAGTGCCTCTGTTCATACAAGAATATCACCAAAAACAACACGGGAGCGATTAATGGTGTGAAAAGGACCAGGTGAGTGAGACCAACTCAGGTACTATCACCCGTCCTAGGGTTTGCGTCACTGTCATCTATACCGGCAGGGGGTAAACGGACTGAAAGAACCCGCTGACAAAATAAAAGAGTCGGATCGGCTTCAACTTTCGAAGCTTAAGAGAAGGGAGGGGGACCTCGACAACACGCTGGGGCGGGGGGCAACGACCTGACGTCATTGATTCCACCTAGGCCCTAGGTTGGCCTCCAGAAAACATTGGAAAGAGGGGGGAGGGGGTCGAACCCGGATTTCTTTTCTTCACTTACAAGGCTTGACCTTAAAGTAGAGTCGGTAAACCCAAACGCGGGGGCAACCCCCATAACTCTATAGGATCCAAGGGGGGGACGAGTACTATCTGGACACATTGGACGATGTTGAAAGCATGGGCTGGTGTGCAGCGGGGAAAACGGGAAACCTTACGAGCCAAACAAAGGCTGGGGCCGAGAGCAGTGACGAATGTCTGGGGGGGAGTTTTATTCGTGAAGGGTCTTTGGGTGGCTAGTTCCACGGAACAAAGGGAATGGGGGGGGGGGGAAGCGACCTGGTAACCGATTCCGGGCTGAGAGTGGATAAGGGCTTAATAAAACTGGGCTCCGGGAACTCCCGGGAGCTAACCATTTGACGGGTATTAGGGTAGTACGGGGGGGCAATAAGAGACTGAGGAGTGGGAGTGATTGATCAACATTTAAAGGAGAAGCACCATCGGGTGGGAGCACTGCAATATAACCAAAGAGGAGAAAAAATGAAAAGTAAGGGGAAAGTCCGTGTAAAAAAAGCCGCGTCCCGGAACGGTACTTCTGAAAGGCAAAAAGCACTTAGAGAGAGTAAAGGGGAAGGAATCTCCTTTGTGACGCTCATCGCGGGAAAAAAAAAAAAAGACAGGAGGGAAAAGTGCCACTTCCCAAAGGCGGGTGTCTCGGGTAGGACACGGACCTGAAAGAAGGAGTTGCAGCCTTTTGAAAAGTTTAGATCATTGAGGAGGATGGAGACGCCAGCGTCCGAAAAAATGAAGGGAAAGGGGGCTTATTCCGATGCTGGGGCACACGAGAAGACGAATAAATCAAAAGTTTCGCGCTCTTGGTCCGACTAAAGGGGGAAAGGGGGCAACCGCCAAAAAAATGGGGGAGTGTACTGCCAGAAATTTATATCGGAGGAAAAAAAGGGAGCCGGTAAGGGGAAGGGGATCAGTCGTGTCTTCAATCAGCCTCCAGTTTAACAAGCCTCGAAAGGAGGGAGAGGGATTAAAGGCCCTTTACGAGGCATGTGCCAAGAAAAGGTTTCCACACGGCCTAACGCCCACGGGAGAGATAAATGGGTTCAGAAAGCTCAGAAAGCAGGTCTATTGCTAATGGGGTACGAAGTCTACAAAAAACGAAAGACGAACCCCCAAAAATATGAAGAAAATAAACTAGGGGGGCAACGCACCAAAATATGGCTCGGGTGATGTGACTGATGGAAAATAAGTCAAGGGGGGGCTGGACTTATGGCTAAGCGAAGAACGTATAATGAAGGAGACAGGGGAAAAATGTAGGCACGAGGTAAAAGCACTATCTAGTCCCCTACCAACCCCGAGGAACGAGCGAGGAGATCGACTAAAAGGGAAATGGAATTTGTAGTGACGGAAAACCTAAACGGCCGCTCAGAAACAATCTGGCGTACCTTCATCGTAGGAAAAGGCTGGAGGGCGGGGTCACTATAACTGATTACCGAAGGAAAGTTTAGAAGCAAAAAAGGAGGAGACTACAGCATGGAATCGGGGGAACCCTATAATCGATATCAACACACAAGGGAGTAGGGAAAGAGATCGCTCCCAAAAAGTAAAGAAAATAGGGGAAAGGGGTCTCTGAGTCAGGGAGACAGGTTTAGTAGGCCCTGCACAGAACTTTACTACCGAACGTGAATTTTAGTAGAGTAACGAACCTTTCAAGAATTGTTGATAGAGTTCAGGTGGGTGGGGAAAAAAGGGTCCCTTACAGGGCCAGAATGTGAACTGGGAACGTCTTAAAAGTCAGACTCCTGGGTTAGCGAGGCTGTATCGGCAACTGTAGTTCTAGGAAGAATGGCTTGAAAAAAGGAATAGCTGCTGGGGATAGGGGAAGAACGAATGCCCAGTATGCCGGGGGGATTAGGGATATCCAGTTCCGCAAAGGTCCAACAGAGAAGGAAGCACCCTTGAAGGGGGTGAGGAACCAAGTAGGGCAAGATAGGGGTAGGGATATTTTAGAGCAACGGAGGACCGTAAAACGTACGACGGCCTGAAGGGTTAAATGATATCCTTCTGATAGCCCCCCGCAGGGAGGGAGGATGTTTCATTTATTTTGCAAAGGGACCGCAATGGACAGCACACCAGAACCAGAAGGAAAGCTTCCCGATCGTCTTCAATTCTAAAAAACGGACCCTAGAAAAAAGAAGGAATGTCTCCCTATCGAGATAAACGGGAGAGTAACACGACAGGGAGGTCAGCAATCATAGGAAAAGCCGCAAAAAGCCCGGGGAAGGTGGTCGGGGGAAGTGGAAGCAAGTCGGAAGACCCCTAAAGTCTTAAAAGGGCGGAGGGAAAAAAAGAAGGGAGAAGGGGGGGGAACTTATTGTATAAAAAAAGCAAAGGTTTCGGCAGACTTTACATTAAAGAAGGAGGTGAATCCCGCTGGAAAAAGTGTTCAAGGCGGGAGGGGACGGGGCACAAAAGATTTTTGAGCCGACAGGCGGCGAAACGAGCTTCCTGAGTAAGGCGGAAAAATGGACCTGGCAAAGGGAAAGTTCGTAAGTACTGACGAGGACTCCGTGTATGAAGAGAGTTAGGGTTCACAGTAAGTGGGACCGGGGCTGGATAAATGGGGGTTTAAGGGAGTGCTAAAAGGGTTGCATTGATTTTCCAATGGGATTAAAGAAAGACAGGTACAAAATAAAGCGAATGTCACTGTGCGAGAACCTGGGAAGAAGGGAGACGCGGGTGGAGGGGGACATATTCCTCGCATAAGAACGGAAAAAGTAAAAGCGATTCGCAGAGAAAGGGTAAAGAGGACATGGAGAAATAGTGGGACAATAAAAGAGGACCGAAAAATGCCCTAGTCTAGGAAGAAGGAGAAAGGGGGGACCCCGGAAGGGTAACGGAGAGGGAACTCCAAACATAAAAAGCATGGTATCTCTAACCATTACATATTCAGAGAATGAGTCAAGAAACACTGTTTAAGTCCTCAGGATCATGGGTGGGAATTCAATTGGGCCAAATCGGAATGAAAGGAAGTGTTAGATCCAGGTGGGAACGAAAAAAGAAAAATCCGTGGGATAAAAAGCCAACAGCGAAAGGGGAGGACTGTATATCTTTAAGGGGGTAGTACCAGTTCATAGACTATTTCCTTGAAAAACGAGCCCCATCTGGTTTAAGAAAGGAAAAGCCCAAAGAAACATTCAAGCAGATCATGTAAAGAGGGAGAAAAAGGGGGGGAGAAGGTATCTCGGTTAAGAGGGGTGCAGAGGGTATCGTCTGCATACTCCAGGTCTCTAGGGGACAGCGCGGAAAACCGAAAAACAAGCGTCTTCATGCTTGTTAACTCCTACTGGAAGGGGAATAAGAAGGGCACAATAAGAGAAAAAAAAACCGACAACACCGATGTTAAAGAGGGGAATGTAAATTCTTGTTCAGGGGACTCAGGAAACTTAAATGTGGAAGGAGAACACAAAGGAGGTAATCAACGCGGCGAGCTGGGGTGAGGAGACATAATCGAGAAAAATGGATCAGTGAAGGGCCAAGAAGGAAATGAAGAACGCCTGACTATCAGGAGAGTCAAGGGGAAAATTCGGGGAGGGCGTTTCCAGATAGACGTGACGTTATTTTAGTTCAAAATTAGGGATGAAAAAAAGAGGTGGAGGAACGGACTTCTATGGGGAACTGGTTATACCTAGTGTAGAAACAGGCCAGGGGAACTAGGTCTTGGTCAAAAGAATGGAGTTAGGAAAAGGACAGCTGGGACCTTCACTTGAAGACGAGGGGCCAACAAAAGGGTTCATAGCTGTAAATATGAAAACAAGGGGGGGGCGCTCATCTGGAAGGATGTATCTGGGACGTTTGGGTTAAAGAGGGAGGGAATTGGAAGAATGGATCAAAACAGGGAGGGGTCCAGCTTCAAGATAATGAGGGCCGGCTTGGGAAAATAAGTGGATGTCAGAGGGGCAGGAGCAAATGGCGGGAAAGTGGAGAGACCAAGCTCTGTCATTATGGGAGTCCGAAAAAAAGGGAGGAGACTGAAACCGAGGCGAAGAGCAACGGGCTAAAAATGGGGAGGGCGAAACCCTTTGGAAAGGGGCCATTGGTGAGGTTCAATCAGCCTTCCTCACTGAATAGTTGGGCCCAAAGGTGAGGTGACAACATTGAAAAACTGAAGAACTAAAGTTGTGAAACTGGGCCGATTACCCATGGAACAAATTAAAAGTGCAAAGGGTTCAAATCAGAAGTCACCTGTAAGAAGTCAACTAAAAACGGAAAGGAGGAAAGGGGGAGATCGACTACGCAAGGGAAAGGGGCAAGGACGAGAAGTGGGGAACCCTCGGGACGGGAAAAAGAAAAGACAACTGTGAGGCCGCCTCCGAACTGGCGGTTTCGAAAGGGGAATACTCCGGGGAAAGAAGGCATTTGCATAAGGAGGGGGGTGAAATGCAGTCCTGAGGGGAGATAGAATCGTTGCTCAAAAAACAAGCCTCGTAAATCGACTTGGATGGGGGAAGAAGAAGCGTGCGAAGCTCGAATCGCATCCCCGAAAGGGCTTGAGTTGGAACTGAGGAACAAGAGACGGGGGACTTCCCGGACCCTGTTAGTGGTACTTCTCAAGGATAGAAGACAACTAGTCTGCTGAGAAGGTCAATGGGCTTAACCAAGAGACAAAGGGGAAAGGACCAACCACGTGCGTAATGATAATTGGGAAACGGCTGCAGACAGGGGGGACAATAGGAAAAAAGACCGACGACACCAAACTGGGAGACAGGCCGATCTCCATATCACTACTTCATTATCAATAGGGGGGCAAGGGGGGCAAATCAATGGAAACGAACACCGAAACGCCATCCCCAAGAGACAGGTATAGAAACCGTGAAGAAAGGAAAAGTATTGGAGAAGGTCTTCTCCGGGCCTGGAGAAAGTATCAAATTCAAAGAAACTGGGGGCTTAGGGAGAAAAGCCGACCGCGAAATACGGAAAATTTTCTCAATTTCCCAATGCAGGCAGGAGAAAATCGATCTCAGGGCCTCTTCCTACCCAACGCCGTCGACGATACCGTAGAATAGATCCGAAAAAAGGCCCTTGGGGGGAATGGTCAGATAGTTAGGCAGACACAAGACCGGAGAGGAAGAACAATATTTCCTTGTCAATTCCTCTATGGGAAAAGGGGGAGGCGAAAAAGAGAAAGAAGGACCCGAAGCCTTTAAATCAATGTACATTAGATACTGATAATAATGGAAGGAAAGAAATAGAGGACAACGAACTCAAACAAAGGAAGGATGGGGGAAGAGAGATAATTCTGCCTAGAAATACATGAAAGCAGAAGGAAAGTTGATCTAGCTTAGAAGGTTTAATTCGTAACTGAGGGTACTACCGGGAAGAGAAGAAGGCTGTCCTCTCTATAAACGACGAGGGGTTGATGAGATCCTTTAGTTGGTGAAAGAAAATAGCCTCCAGGATGGAAGAGGCTGATGAGAAGAGGGAGAAAGTCGACGAGGGGAGGGGGGGGAAGAACGGACAACAGAGCGGTGGGGGTAAAAAAATCGGAAGGCGTACTTTATCAAACTGTCGGGACGTGGAGAGTAGGACCTAGAACAGGCCCAGGTACCCAGGGGCTAGTTATACAAGGTAAGAAATAGGCGGCGCCTAGGGTTAGTGGAAAAAAGAGGGGGGAACCGTAAATATAGGGTGTTTTCGTAGCCGGGGTCAATTACCCTCCCTTCTGGAAATTCGGGGACTGACTCACAGCAAAGAGGGGGGGGGTACTTACGGTTGGGAAACGTAATTGGGAAAAAAAAGGGGGGAAGGAGGATCCTCGCAGACGTTGCTGACCTTGTCCAACCTCGGATCCTTCTAATCACCGGACTAAAACAAGAGGACCGGGGGGATCCTGGTTTTTGATGATAGACGCTTAAGTACGCGACGGAGGCAAAATAAACGTCAGAATCTAAAACAGGTGAGGGAGGGCGGGGGATCTGGTCGGAATAAAACTCACTTCGATTCGACTCTGGAGAGACGGGGAGGAAGGGCATCTGCCGAATGCTGGGGAATCAAGTTGCATCTCAAGGGAAAAACAGGGAAGGGTTTGCAGCCCGACCTCAAAGGGGGAAGGCGTCGGGAAACAGGGGGGGGGAAGAAAAGATCCTGTTGTGAAAGCGGGAGGAGGAACTATGCTAAGACTTCACCAATGTTCGAAGGGCGATTGGGGCATGGAAAGGTCGCTCCGTTGCAGGACGCGTGATAATCGGAAAGGGCAAGGGGTTTGGGGACGAAAAGGAGGCGATTATCTTGACGGAGCATAAAAAAAAAAACGGGGGGATTTCGAGTAAGGTATCAGGGTGAGATCACGCCACGGACGGGATTTTAAAAGAGCCGCATATTGAAAAAAGGGGGGGGGGGGTCGAAGAAAAGGAGAAACCCGGTTGAAGTCCGGATACCTCCTCAGCAATAAGTCTAACTCTTCAAGGAAGAGTCGAGGGGGAAAGAGGAACTTGGTCATTCCGGGCGTCGATTAAATAAAACGGGGAGGGAGGAAAGATACAACCCGCCTGAAGACGGGGCCGATCTAGGATAGCTATGAGGACCACGGCCGATGTTGACGCGACTCCCTCCGTCGCCCCTCGGGCATCAGCGTGATAGACGAAAATAGGCCAGAGGAAAAATAAACGGAACTTAACGTCCCACAAAAGGGTTTTCATATGCCTCGCGTATGGGTTGGACACAATGACAAGGGGTTGCAAGACGAATTACCACGTGAAGGCAACCCTGTAAGGGAAAAAAAATCAAAGTTGAACCGCCCCCGCGAGGACACTTTGTCGGCCGGTTGAAGGGAGGTCAGAGGGGCAAGTTCATAAAGGGCCGTTGCTACACCACAGAGGGGGGTCCTCCGAAAGGGGACCGGTCCATCGTCGAGGGTGCATGTCGACGCGACCGGGCTCCTTCTTAGTCGGCGGGGTGAGACTTTGGAATCAAAGACCTCCTGAGCCAGACGATGATGCGCAGGGGGAAACAACGCCACGAAAAGAGAGAAAAAACGGTGGCCTCCTACGGGGTGGGGGAGACAAGGGCCGACAAAGCTCTCTCAAGGGAAGGGGATAAAGGGGCGTTGAACAAAAGGGGGGGAAACTAACTCCACAGGCATGGAAGTAAAACTATCGAGGGGGAGGAAACGTCAAGAAAATCAGGTTGGTCCCGTTACTAGCCAGCCAGGAGACCAGCCTGAAGGGAGAGGTCGGAAACTTCTCTTTCGACAGGATCGTACGTTCCGAGGGGGGACAGATTGCAAAAAAAGGTCGATAACACCAATTTTGGATCACGGGGATAAACACAGGGAACTTCTTAGGAAGGAAGTTATCACTGAAAAGCTTTAGAAACAGGCCGAAAAATTTCCCTCTTTTTGTGCCAAGGGGAGAGTCAAAGGATACTGACAAGGGTCATAAACTCAAACGTGGGGGGAAAAGGGGGAAAGCCATCGGGTCACGGGAAACAAAAAAAAAAAAAATATCGGCGATATAAGCCCCAGTGTGTTAAAAGGCTCAGAGCATTCTCTGGGGGGGGGGGAGCGTCAGGGGGACACGGGTGCTAAAGGATAATACGCATTGCCGCCAGATCTCTGGGACAAGCTACTCCAGGAGGGGCGAGGGACAGGGGGGTGATAATATTGGAGGGAAATAGAATGGACTCTAAAGGCCCCTTTAAACTGGAATAAAGGTCGTCATCACGCTCATGGGACGAGGGGGACTATTAGGGAGAAATGGGATAAGAGGGGGAAAACACCTGTGCGTAAGGGTACAAGGAACCCGTGGTGATACCCCATGGGGTTAGTGAGTAGGAAAGCTGCGGAAAAGGGTAGGGGGATTATCATTGAATAAATAACTACGAAAACAATGAGGGGTAAAAGCCAGCGGGGCACCAGAGGGGATTCATTAAATGGGGGCATGTCAGACACTTCAAACGAAGAGGACCGAAAGTCGGGTCACTGAGGCCGGTTGCTAAATCTCGAGAACGGAAAAGGAAGAACGAAATGGTGACGCTGCGGCAGGGAAAAAAAGAGCGGCAGCCTCCGCCTAGTTACCGTGTCGTTTCAGGGGGGAACGAAGCAACGGCAGGGGGGGGAGAAAAGGTGGAATACCGTTGTTATTAAAAAAAAGCCTTCGAATGAGTATGATCCTTCTAGGTGGAGAAAAACGGAATATCGCATGAGTGGGTCTTCCAACGGCGGGCAAGGCGAAGCAGGGGAAGACATTCACTTGCGCTGAAGACAGGGGGGGTCTGACCCCTGGACTGGCCGCCTCACGATTGAAAATGAATCACGAGTAAAATTATCACCTCGCTTCGAATTTCACTACTGGAAAGAAAGACGAGCGAAATACAAGAAACTGAGGGGCTGAGGGAGAAAATTGCAATGAACGTAATTGTGGACTACTGTTAACCACTTCCCGAACAAACACTCGGGATTTTGGGGAAAATCGAATCGCTGTATAGGGAGTTATACAGGTAAGGGCATAGGTTTCCATACGGGTTACGGAAAACATCAACAAAAACCAAAACGAGAGAATCGCCAGGAAAGCAAGAGACAACTGGGAGCAATAGGGTTTACCCTTGATATTGCAAAAGGGTCCCCTGAAGGGATGATATCCAGAACCTATAAACGTACTAAAGGGCAGTCAAAGAGGGGGGCTCTTTTCGCAAAGGGTCATGTTATCTATAGAAGCCGGAAAAAACGAAGAGACGACGACGGGGACACTCCGGATAAGGGCATCATGGAAGGGGCAGATCGGGGGGGGCAAAAAAAGGGAAAAAATACCTAGGAGAAAATGAGGGACGCGGGTAAGACCAAGTCACAGGGTTGTTAGTACACAACGGTATAAAGAGGACAGACAGGTACACTGATCAGCAGGAATTCATACTATGCGAGAAAGTTAAATATCGGAAAAGT
>Ga0179593_1498747_pt1 | contig 13801 bp, 15 predicted proteins | sample CZODoug2_1_08_16_FD_185931 | JGI IMG/M metagenome (GOLD analysis project Ga0179593, IMG submission 185931) | Vadose zone soil fungal communities from Angelo Coast Range Reserve, California, USA - CZODoug2_1_08_16fungal (PacBio error correction) | ecosystem: Environmental > Terrestrial > Soil >...
CAGTTGTAAAATGACCAACTCTATGCGAGGAAGAATGCCGAAACGGGGGGGCAAATGAATTCCCTGATAGAATTACTTGTCGAAGTATGAGGTAAAACCACCGCCGGTTAAGCAGGAGGACAGGAGGGAGTTGAATGATGGAATCTCGTACGCATCTGTTTAAGGGGACATTAAAGGGGGACTGCATAGACAAAAAAAGAGCTCCGGGAAGGGGAGGGGACAGAAAACGTCTAAATGGCATAAGTTGAAGAGAGAAATGCGATTGTGCATTACCGGGGAGTGCGGGGAGCAGTAACCTTATGAGCATGTGTCATGGGAGCCCGGGAAGCACACACTGGAAATAAGATCAAGGAAAGGGGTAGGTCACGAGTGGACAAGGCCGAGGACAAGGCCGGGGGAAGGATTATAGGATTGAAGATGGGGAATGATTGGACAAATATTCTGTTAAGTGAGGGAGCGAGCCCGAAGGAGTGGAAGAGGGGGGAATGGTGGAGATAGGCGGGGGAAACTTAGGCCCTCGATGGAGGCAGGCCGTGCAAATCAACCTCCCCCATCGGTTAATATGGTGGAGAAAATAAGAGAGTACGTCTCTTTACCTTCGGAGGAGCAAGGGTAAAGTTGCAAGGAGGGGGAAAGCCTGGTGGGGGAATTCTGGGGGGTTGCCTTTCCCACCTTGTTCTTGTGGGCTTTTGGCAAAAAAAATGGACTTATGGAGATCCTTCATGAAGGGCCGCACCTTCATATCCTGCTTGAAGAAGCAATCGGAGAGAAATGGAAGAAAACGGGGAGAAGGGGCGATGAGATTGGTCATAGAACATGAGAAAAGTGTAGTGGAGCCAAGCGGAACGAACAAGAAGCAATAACCGGACGACGACAGGGGTAGAAGGGGTGATGAACAGGGGGTCCAACGGACAAGAAAGATCTGGAAGAGGTACAAAAGAGGAGGAGAAAAAAGGAAGGGAAGATATCGATCATGACCGAATCCGGGCGACCGGAGGTATTGACTAGTGCCCGTAAATCAACGCGATGAGACAAGAAATTAATAAAGAAAAAAAGACATTGAAACTTCTCCTTTAAAACTAACTGTACGTGAACTGCTCGCTGGAGGAGAAAGAGAGGCCGAAAAGGAGAAGCAAAGTCAGGGACAAGCGGAAAAAAACGTGAGTTGAGCAGGGGTTTACCCCATCGCAATCGAAGTGTAGAGGACAATAGACGACGAACCGCAGGAGGAGAGAAGCGTCCATAACTGGGGCGGAGGATGACGGAATGACCACACCGAGAGGGAGAAGCCAGAAAAACCCGAAGGCTCCCCCGAGAGAACCGAAAAGGGAGAAGCAGGCCATCCAAGGGACGCGGAATGAAAGAGCAAGCGATAAAACAGAATTGACACGGCGTATCCATGCAGCGCAAAAGGGATCACGTACGCACAGGGAAGAAGGAAACGAAGGAACAACTCAGAGAGGGATTGTCTTACGAAGGGGGAGAGGGCCGGTGACCTTATGGGAAGGGATAAACCATGACCTTCGGTATTGCAAAGGCAAAAAAAAGGAAAAAAGCAAGGCTTACTCAAGGGACAGGACACGGGGACCGAAAGGCTGGGAAGGGGGAGGATTTCACTCCTTGGGTGGAGCTGTAGGAAGGAGCGGCAACACCGGTGATTGGGACGCAGTGAAGGTGCGGAAGTCCGGGATGCACGAAACTTGGATGAGGGGGTGGTAGAGGGGAGGAACAACCCGGAAGAACCCTAGGAGCAATTTTAGAGCTAAAATTTAATTACTTGAGGGGAAGAGCCTGACGGAGGTCGACCGTCTGGACAAACGCAAGAAAGGCTTTGGGAAGTTCTTCGATCGCTGGGCGGAGATCGGACTCGCCACACGAAGGCGAAGACGACCAGCCACACTAGATAATGGGCTTTCAGACGACATAGCAGGACGGAAATCCTAAAGGAGGGGGGAAGGAACGGTAAACATGGGTCAGGGAGAGGTTAATATCTTATCGAACACAAAAAAGAGTCTTTGACGTCGTCATGTTGAAAGAACGGCTGGCTGCATGGCGGCTGGCATGAAAGGGTGTCGCGAGGGGTAGGAAGAAAGATTTCGAAAGGGCTTGGGGGACGAGCTTTCTTAAACTGTGGGGGGAAGCGCACTCAGGTGCTCGATGAAGCGTGAAAAAGGGAACCCTTTGGAAACAAGAGCTTGGAGCGAGACTGAAACAAGGGACGGTGAATCACCTACCAGTGTCTCATGGAAAAAAAAAAATTCTTTTCTCCCTTTCTGGCTCTTCCTTCAAAAAGCTAAGAGAGGGAAGGACGATCACCTGAGGAGGACGAAGAGGAGGGAAAGACTGTTATCGAACTTATAAAGAAAAGAGAGGAGGGAAGAGGAGTGGTGGGGGAAGAATTTCTGTGGATAAGTTGTAAAAAGTGCTCAAAAAACTAGGGAGGGGAGGAAAGTGAGTTCCGCTTAGTCGGTCGGGATTGGACGAGTTACACAAAGGAGTTGGAGGGGAGGGAGGAGAAATGGGAAGGAGCGGACGCGAGGGAAGAGCCCTAGTCCATACAAGCCGACGGTTGAAAAAGCAAATCGTTTAAGAGGGCTGAAAGCGCGTTGACGGCAAGCTGCCAACTCCGAAGGAGTCGAAAGGGGGAGGAAGAGGAGGAATGGTATCGGGTGAGCACTTAGCCTCGGTGTAGGGGACCAAATGTGGTTGTCCCACTTCTATGTCACATGGTCAGGATAGGACCAGACCGGAAGGACCGGAAGTAAAGGAACACTGTGAGTGGGATATCTTGGCCGGGAAACGTAATAAATAGAGCACGAAAAAACAAAAACGGGTATTAAGAAAGAGAGAGAGGGAAGTAAAAGGTCAGAAAAGGAAAAAATTACCAAAAATAAGCTAGGACAGGAACGACTACTAAAAGGCTTAAAAGCGGGGAGTCAGGGAAAAAACGCGCCATATCACCGAAGGGCATCTTCAAGAGAACTTGCACACACAGAGCAAAGGAGCAAAAAAGTATTCACAGAACATTAGAAAAAATTCCGGAGGATGGGGGGTAACCAAACTAGGAAGTGGCAGCCAGATTAACTAATTTCAAGATAAGTTGAAGAGAGGAACTCAAAGGAACAGAAACAATGCATAAAAACGACAATCAGAACCATCGTCGGAAAATAGCCAAAAAAGACAAAGAGAAATGCAACAGACACAAACAGGGACTCGGGGAAACAGAAAGGAAAAAAAAGTCAAAAATTCGAGGCAGAAAGGGAATATTCGGTAATAAGGGTCAAGAAGGGGAAGCCTCAGGCCTCCTCAGGGAACAAAAGGATTCCATCGACTAGGGGATTGAAAGAGGAAGAAAAATATCAAGAGAAAGAGCAGAATGAGAACAGATGAGAGGAGAAGATCAGATGTAAAAAACAGTCTGCTCTCAATCCCACGGATTCTCGCACCAAAGGACGAGAGTCCGAAGAGTCAAAAAACACAAGGTAAGCGAAGAGGCCGATTCGAAAGGAAGGATCAACTCTTCCAAGCTGAAAAAAAGCCCCGTCAGAGGAACCTCCTCCATGGGCCGAGCAGACTTAAACACCGACCCGGGGAATACTCTGAGGAAAGAGATATCAACCCGAAGGGGGGAAAAAGAACCGGTTACAAACCCCAAGACACCCACAACCAAAAAAAAAAAAAAGACCAACAACGCCAACCCACAACGATCGGCCGCTGAGCAGGCGAATCGAGAATGGAAAAGGGACAAGAAAAGCCATTCACGGGGGCTTACGAGTAGGGAAAAGGAATCGTTATCGCACCACGCCGGAAAAAGAAAGACCCCAGAAGAAGAAAATACAGCGATACTCCGAAGGCCGACGGAAAAAATTATCAATACGGTTGAGCCCGGGAACAAATTGACAGGCAAAAAGCTCAACACTCTTGGAAGGGGGAGGGCAAAAACGTAAAAAACATACTCTCAGCGTACCGCACTGAAGCCAAGAACTTAAGAACAACAGGGGCGAATGCAGGTGCAAGCCAATGGAAAACCGGAGGGAACAAAGGGAGGACAGAAGGTAAGAGAAGGTAAAATTGCTCGTACAACAAGCTCCACGTGGAGATCAGAATAAAGGAGAAAATTCTATGAGGACAGAAAAGTCCGAAGAGGGTTATTCCCTTAAATCCAGTTCCCAAGGAAGCACTACAAAAAACAAGAAAGCGCAAAGGATAAAGAAGGAGGTGTAACGGCGCGTGAGAGAACGGAAGAAGAATGATAATCACGCAGAGATCTGTCTGAGTAGAGAAACTTAAGTTGGGGCATTCATCGAACGCCTGCCCAAAAGGCCGGAGAGCACGGAGTCGGCCCTAGCCAATCAGGTCCTGGTCAAGGAAAGCCCCATCGCTGACATGAGAGATACGAAGAAAAGAAGTGAAAAAGAAAAGGACTCAAGAGGGATAAATCGAGTGGACACCTGGGATGACTCAACTATTGGGGAAACAAGGACGTTTTGGAAGAAAAAGACCGAAGACGGAACGCAGGAAAAACAGGCGAAATCTGCAAAAAGTTAAAGCGAACCAGCCGAACAAAAGTAAAGAAATGGTAAGGAGAAGAGTTGCAAGGATCACTAGAAAACATCGGATTTATTGCAGAAAAGAGAAAAAAAAAAGAGAAAGGCGTCATTAGGGAAGATCAAAAATGTGGGTAGTCCATCATCGTGGTAAAAAATCTTTCAAAATCCTTAGGAAGAAGGAAACGAATAACTCTAATCATGTTCGTCGGACGGTTATAATGTTCCACGACAAAGACTAAAGGAAGAGATGAGAAGGGGGAAGATGATGAAAAGCAAAATAACAGTCCATAAAGGGAAAAAATCTTTTGGAAGGCGAAAGGCACGCAGGATCTTAAGGGGGTTCCGGACAGGACAAGATGCCGAGAAAACCAAAACCACCGGAAAGGAATCAAAATACCTTAAAAAGGCAGAGTAAACATAGGAAAAACAACGGAAAAACAGTAGCCGCGGGAAGAAAATTTAAGAGAAATACCTAATTAGAAAAAAAATCTCCTTCGGGGGGAAGACGTAGCCTGCCCCCAAGACGCAGGCCTAAAAGGAAGAGACGGAAAAAAAGAGTGGGTAACACCAAACGAACAACAAAAAAAAAACCAGATCACTTAGGAGTTAATAACCAAGATGAAACAGAGTTACTCCTCACAATTTAAAACAGATGGGAATGTAAAAGAAAAATGACCACAACCGGGAACCCGGAGAATCGGACCCTTGTGAGAAAAAGATGGAGATAAGTGGAAGAGACCAAAAAGCGAACGCCATGAAAGAAAAATGGATATAGAGAGCAGGCAAGTGATGCAAAGGCGACCCGTCGCCATACACTAAGGACAAAAAAAAAGCGTGCGGACTGAGGAAAAAAAGGAACCAAACAGACAAGCGATTCATCAGTCAAAAACAGGCCCGGGTCAATAGAAGAGGATAAGGAGGAAAGAATCCTCGACTCAAGTAACAGGCTTGCGAGTCAGCTTGCCACAAGGGTTCGGAGAGGCACACTCACGCTCAGCTCTGCAAGTTCCATTGTGGTCTCAAGAGGAGAGACAACAAACGGGTAATAGAACCGAGACAGAGGCAGAAGGATCAGTGAAAAAAGACAGGCAGGCGAAGGAAAGTGAGTTGCGAGAGGAAAAAGGGGGCAAGCTGAGACGAATAGCAAGGTTACTTGAGTCAGGAGTCAAACCAAACCAACTGTAGAAAAAATTCTTATGACCCTGGGCAGTATTGTAGGGATGAGAGAGTAAAGTTATCATAGGAAATGAATGGTACTTGGACTGCAGGAAAAAATGAGTCAAAACGACTGCAGGAGGGAGTGTCAAGTAGAGGATTGGCAGAAGGGTAAAAGGGAGTGCCCCGCAAAGAAAACACGGAATGAGAGGAGGGTCGTCTTTCGTTCACTTAGAAGAACCCTCAATCGGGGGGGAAGCGGAACCAGTGAGAACACTGACATGATCTCGCGTGTCACGGAATTGGGAGCAAAGGAAGTCCAGACGCGGATAAGATTGGGAAGAAACTTCAAATTAAACAGAGTGATTTATAAAATGGTCTCCGCTAGAGATGTAAGGGAAGGGGGGGGGTGTAAAAAAGATCGTGGGAATCGGAAAAGTTTGATAAACGATGGGGAGGGAAGGAGATCACGAAAAAAAGGGGAGGAGAGAAGTGTGAAAAGGTAGAGAGAGTTAAAGAAGCTCCTTGAGGGGTGCTTGGCGGAGGTTGAAGGCCTGGGGAAGAGGGGATTGACGGGAACACTGTGAAATTGCGGTGGGGACATTGCCTCTCATTTAAGGGCCAGGATAAGGAATTCCAGGAAGGTTAAAGAAAGAAAAAATCAGGGGGGGCGCCTAGGTGATAAGGGAGAGTTGTCAAAGAGAAAAAACTGCGACGATTTCAAAACCAACGCCGATAGTGGGGAAGACTCACCAGTAAAAATTGATAAGAAAACGCTACAAGAAAAGAATGAGATGTTGAAGCAGCCAAAAGAAGAGAAGACGAGTTTCGGGAAGAACTACCGAGATGGACGCATCCAGGAAAAAAAGCCGAGAAGTCAAGAAGGGGTGGGCCCAGGAGGGGAGGGGCCAATCTTGAAAAAAGAAGAGAAGAGACCTCCTAATGAGAAAGGGCAGAGAGAATTGTCAGGGGCCACCTCAGGGAACGAAACTGTGGAGTGGAACTTGGTTTCAACGCGGCGCGAAGAAAAAAGGCCCATTAATCTGAAAAAGGATTTCACTCCAGGTTCAAAACGAAATAGCGTGGCCCAAGAAGGAAAGAGCAGTGTACGGAGCAACGAAGGCGAGAAATGCTTCCTTAAAGTAACGGGAGTCAGGATTAAGGGAAAGGCAAACATGAAGGAGGGAGTCAACGAAAAGAGACCAGAGGGAGCAACCGAAAAAAAACAGCGTGCTATCGCGCAATGGGATCAGCCGGGAGGAGAAATGAAGGCCAAAACGCAAAAAGAGGAAACAAAGCCCGTACACGGCTAGAAATCCAGCGTGCCAAATCACGAGAAGGAAAACCGGCCGGCCGTAACGCCAATCCTTCAGTGAATTGTTCGTTTCGGGTTCAAGGGAGGGGGAAAAGGGATGGAACGGGAAAATATACGTAACGGAGTTTTGCGAAATAAGAATGACGAAGGGAGAAGGGCGGTACAAAAAGAAACGAGCCGTAAGAAAATGCCGAAAAATGCGGTAGTTGAAAGATGTCCACCTTGGTAACTGAGAAGGGCCATGGGGGGGGTTAAAAAGACATTAAAGGGCGGATGGGGCGCAAGCTTGGAAAGTATGTTAGTATTGGTTACGTAGGGAGAAAAACGGGACAGAGGTTGAAGACCCGAGGCCGCAATTTTAACGCTGCTAAACAGGAGTACTGTTTCGGATCTGGGCCGGACTGAAGGGAAAAGTCTGAGCGGGCCCTCGCTGTCTGGGGTAGCATTCTTCGCGGAAGGGGGGGAGAGATAGGAGGAGGCTTTACTATTCGACAAGCTCTATCTTGTTAATCCTCCACTTAGACGCACGACGCGAAAGGAGGTGGACAAGGAAGTCCGTGTCCAAAGAGGTGAACGGCTTATCGGGGGGGATCAAGGACTTAAAGGGAAGGGGGAACGGAACTGCGGCCGGCGAGGGAAAAGGTGTAACGGGGGCGAGGGTGGCAAGCACAAAATCTGCGACTCGCGTGAAAAATGGCGCGGCAGTCCGGAAAGTGTGAATGCACAAGGAATAGGTGACGGGGGAAAAAAGGGTAAGGGGGGGACGGGAGATCGACTTCACGAAGTGAGTGAAGAAGAAAAAAGAGGGAGCAATGAGGCAGGAAGAAATCTTCCCAGACGAGTTCAAGAAGAAGAAAAGACGTTAAGAAGAAAAAAAAGGCAGTGATGGCTGCAACTCTACGAAATACCACTTAGGCAAGGAGAATGTCGTGGATGGTGCGACGTGAGACAGAAAGAGTCTCGGGGGACGGATCATTTTCCACTTTAAAAGATTTTCTGGAGGTCGAGGAGAAAGGAGATTTGCTGTCTTGAAGGAACATTGGGGGGAGCGGACGCTGATGAGAGATCTCCACGGTTTGAGCAAGTTGTCAAAGGGATGAAAAGAAGTTCGGAAGGAACTTCAAAAACCGTCCAAAACGAAGGGGTAGACGAATGGGTTAGGTGATACAACTTAGCAAGATGGCGGGGCGACCCAGGAAATGGAGATGGCGAAGGTGGACCAAACCTTATTTCCCCCCAAGGGGGGAGCGGGCGAGGCGTCGCTGGACTCCGAAAAAGGGGGCTTACCATGTATTTCATGTGCGGACCTAGAGCACTTCAGACTCTCAACAAGTACAAGAAGAAAGAGGAAAGGGGGGACATTCGCCGGTCGCACAAGAAAAAGTGGAAGAAGTGCCCCACTAGAAAGATAGGACGAAAGCAAAAGCGAAGAACCTGGAAAGACAAAGGATCAAGAAAAAAAGCCAAACAGAGGAAGGGGGATCATCAGGGAAAGGAGAGAAACAATGAGAGAGCGAGATGGTGGAAGAATGCCGAAAGCACCTATCATCCAATTAAAGAAATGAGAAAACGAGACGATCACGAATAAAGGACAGAAATACAGTGAAAGCAGAATCGATAAAAGAAAAAAAGAGAACGACAAATCGTCCCAAAACGAAAAAAGGAAATGGACCAAAAAGAACGAGGCGCACATTCAACTAAAAAAAAAAAAAAAAAAAAAAAAAAAAAAAAAACAGAAAGAAAGGGAAATTACTCTGCATAAGAACCAGCACCGTTCGTCAATCAAAAAAAAGGGCAACCTAATTATTCCTAACGAAGGGAGCAAACGTCTTGGGCCATCTTATGGGATCAATGATTGACAGAAACAGAAAGAAGAAGGAAAAAGACAGCCACATAGGTAGCTGGATTCAATCAAATCGTGAAGCATTATCGTGCGCAAGGAAAAGGAAAACTCGTCAAAGCGGAATCGAGCAAAAAGAAAGTCCACCTGGTTAGAAGCAAGCAAAGCCGCGCTAAAGAAAAAAGCGCCAAAAGAAGACAACAAAGACAGCAAGAAAAAGGGCAACGTTTCTGACAAACCGAGCCGGTAAAAAAACAAGCTAAGGAAGAAGTTTGGACAAAGAAAGAATTACACCCGACATCGAAAAGTTAGAAAAAGGGGACCCGAAAAAAGCAAATGCTAGAGCGCGGCAAAACACCAATGAAGCACAGCAGGATCGCGCCAAGCGAAAGAACGGAAGACAAAGCACTCAAGAGGAATGGCGCAACGACCAAAGGCCTCAAACAAAAGTAAATCCAAGGTTGAAGGAAAACGTGCGAAAAGAAAAACTACAGGACAAAAACGGCAGTTTCTACGTAAATAAAACTCTTCACGCTATTTGAACGAGTCTGAAAGTCCGAAGGACAGGAGGGATGTACCCTAAGGCCCGTCACGCAGTTTACACCAAGGAAAAGCTGGACAATACACAGTTTGCGCAATTGTCGTGACCTGTCTCAAAAATTGGAAGAAGGAAAAGAACCAGCATGTCGATGGAAAATAAAACCGGTTCTCAGGTTATCAGAAAATCATTGGGGAAAGAACTTCGTCACACGAAAGGACCGGAAAAGGTAGGGAGCGTAAGAAAGCAGCGGGTGAACGCGCCGTAATTGCAAGAGGGGGCTCGCCTGCATCGGCGCGTAAGAGATCCCGGGGACTCAAACAACCACAAACAAAAAAAAAAAAGGTAAAGAGACGAAAAACTGCCGCAGTAGCCGACGGCGTCAGGATAAAGAAGGGATCTGGTCGGGCCCTAAACACTCGTAATGAAAGAGCCGGGGAACCAAACGTGAAAGGGAATCGAAGGGTTATGTCCTGACATGAGACGGAAGAAGATGGGGTAAACGAGAAGACGGTGGGAAAGAAAAAAAGAAAGAAAAGTGGCGGGAGGACCGCGAAAAACCCGATTGCGAAATCAAGCAATAGAAAACATTAAATGTAGTTAAAGACAACTGAATGAAGGATGAGCTGGAGAAGTCTCGGTAGGTAAAATCGAGAAATCAAAGCGGAAAGTAAGGATAGTATAGTCCTCGGGATTGTTTTAACATCATAGGGGGTAACTAGAAACGAGTGCGGAAAACTACTTTAGTCAAAAACATCAGCCTGTTCGGAGCGGGGGGGGACGATAAAATTGGGGTCCTGGGGGAGATACCACGAAAGAGAGGCCTAAAAAGTCGTCAGAGGGGATTATGAAAAAATAAATCAGACCTGTCTACCAGCCAAGGGAGGGGCAGGGGCGACAAAAGGATGAATTGTAAGGAAGAAAGAAGATACGGCAATCAAAGAAGGCCAAACCTTTACAAGAACAATGAAAAAAACCGGTAACATACGGCCAACAGGAAGGAGGCGCCGCTGAGGTACACAAAGAGAAACGCCGATTAAAACTAGCAAACGAGTGGGCAGCGGAAAACGACATGGAAAAGAAATACCTCAGAATAAGTCACAATAGTTTTACACCACAAAGCGATACGGGCAGCGGCGCCAGCCCTCCAATAACAGAAGGGGAAGAAGGACATGACAAAATCTCGACCCTCACGAGAAGTTAGCAGAGGGCCGGAGCCCTGGGCCAAGAAGCGGACCACACGGTGAAAGAGCATGGAAGGCACTGATGCTCACGACACAGGGATGAAAGGGGAAAACAAGACAAAAAGGAAAAACCACAGTTGGGAAGCAAGGGAAGGTACGAACACCTCGCAAAAGAAGAGAACTGGAAAACACTCAAGAGAGGAGGCAAGCAAAAGATGCAGAAAACGAAAAAAGAACGAGGAAAAATTACCGGAGGGGTTCCAAAATACAGCATCACCCGGGTCAGAGGCCGTCCTCCGCTACCTAGAAGAGGGAATCAAGTAACAAGTTCGGAATCGATGACCACCCGGTTGAGGCATCGCGGAAATAACGAATCAGCGCAGCTTCCATTGTGGGAAAAAAGGGAAAAGCAAGGGGAGCGAGAAACAAAAAAAAAGAAGAAGGAGGAAAAAGGAAGACGGGAAAACAACGTAGCGTGGAACAGACGGCAAATTGCGCTGACAGGCGGGCGCGATGCAAAGGAAACGGTGAAAAAGCAATTCCAAAGAAAGATAGCCTTAAGGGAGACTATTAAGTCCCAAGAAATGAACGAAAATTAGACAAACGGGCTGTATTTTTTTTACACCGGGAAAGAGGTCCTAAAAGATATGATTGACACTGGCTAACAGACATGCACCGAGCTTCTGAGTGCCCGACCATTTATAAAGGCTTTCTTGCGAGGTAAATAAATAGGAACACAGCCTCTATTAAGCAGAGGAATGGGGCATTTCCTTGGCGGATGGAGCGGCACCCCCTTTCAGCATGTGGCCAATGAGACAAGTTGACACATGGCTGGAAAAAATCGAAACAGGGGGGGGGTGGACAGCGGCTGGACGGCCGTCCGAGGCAGGAGAGTATTTGAAGTAGGGTTCAAATGCATAACCTTCGGTGAGAGGCAGGCACGCGATGTATCTGAGGTGGGGGGTAAAACTGAGGAACTAGAGGGGAGGAGGCCCTACTTAGTAAGAAGGTGAAAAAACTACGACATGGAATAGGGGCTAAGAGTCTTCTCTTGTACACGGCCTGCGTTCAGTCAAGGGGGAAGGAGTGGTCACACTGTATTGGGAAGTACGGGTTGAGGTACAGGTAAACGTTTCTTGGGGTACTGGGGGACGGTGGACTTTTCCAATACTTCCTGTAGCCGGCATCACCTGTCATATGCCTGAACGCCGAAAATCAGAAAGAAAATCCGATGGCTCAAGAAGGCGTGAGAACACACTAGTAGAGAGGGGTGTCATAATCTCCTGAGACTCTGTAGTTAAGGAACTAAAGGCGTGGTAAGCAAGGAAAACAAGGGATCAAACGATGAGAAACAAAAATCTTAGATGTTGAGCTCGTTCACTCAAGCTCGCAAAGGAACGAACGCGGGGGAAACCACCTCTGGAAAAACAAGAAGAGTAGAGAATTACGCCTTGCGCCGATGGAATGGACGAGTGGCGCAAAGAAAAGAAAAGAGAGAAAGAAGAAGAAGCAAGGGAGAGGGGGTCTTATAATTAACTAACATTCAGTGACTGGGTTCGCGCTGCGGCGGGGAATAGAGCCATGCCTAGGCAAGCTGAAGAGCGTCCTCGAAAGGGTGTCTAAGTCCTTGGCACCGGGGACAGAGAGGAAGCGCAGTGTACGAAAAAGACAAGTAGAAAAAAAAAAGTCTTTGAGGAAAGTCCAGTGGCTTCGAGAGAAAAGAAAAATGAGGATCCGAAAGAGACCCGGAAACCGACCAAAACAGACTAAACTCCGAAGGCATGAATAGACCAGGGGGAGATGAACGGAAGCGCCCGGGATGAGCTAACGCGACCCACCTACGTAAAAGCGTGCCAAACCGATCGAAGAAAAAAAAAAGCCGGGAGGCTACCTTTGCGCGCTTTCTGTTATGTTGGGAAAACAAAACCCAGGTTGGGGGGGGGGGGGAAAAAGGACGGGGCAAGACTATCAAGAGTCTGTAAAGTGCGTAAGACTAGTTCTACTAAAGCGTCCTCCACGTGGGAAGCAAGTCACGAATATGGAAAACGAAAACTGAGGGTGATAGGAGGTCCACGACTTGGGGGGGGCAGGGGAAAGAACGGGCAGGATAGAGCAAATTCGAAGTGACGTTGAAAGTCATAAAGAAGCACCTCGGAGAAGATGGGAAGTAGGGGGTGAGTTAAGGAAAAAAGGAAAACGGGAAAGTTGCCGACGAAAGAGTTGGAGACAGTGATAAGGTGAGGCGCAGACTTCGCGTCCAAACGGGGAAGTCAGTGAGCGGAGGAAAAAAGCGGATGCTTCGAGCTCTTAGAACATGGGCTGCGATCGTCTTAGATGCTGAAGAATAGTTCGTAACCAAACGCGACATGCTTGGGGAGACTCATAGAAGTTAAAGAAGAAGCTACGCGGGTGCCGAAAGAGACTTTCCAGAGGTTCCTATCGCGAAGAGCTGACGGTGAAAGAAATAAGTAAACCAAAGAAACGAAGGGGAATAATGAGAAGGTGTCGGTTGCGAGGTTTCTCAACTTGGGAGACGACCTTGAGGGCATAGAGCTGGCGGGGACTGTTGTTAACGAAATTAACGCGGGTACTAAAGATTACAAAGGGCAGGAGAAAGGAAAGGGTGGTAATAGGGCTGTTCTCTAGGCCTCGCAGGAAAACGCGGAGCAAACGGGATCCAGACTACCCGAAGCCTAGGCTATGGCGGAACACGCACAAGTCTGTGCTCTTCAAAAAAAATCAGATCCATAATCGAGGGGAAGACGGAAACTGAGAGAAAGACAGGAGACTAAAGACAATGGGCATACCGAAGCGGAGGCCTGGGGCCCGAGAATGGAGTTGGTGATTCTGTGGTTCGTTTAGAGAATCTCGAAAAACCGAAGTAAAAGGGCTTGCTGGAAGCTGTCTTTTTGGGAAGGGAAAAATGTTCTTGAGTTGTCGGGATCTGGGGGCAGAGTGGAGCGGACGCTGAGGTAGAGAGACTCCACCGACGGTTGAAAAGCGTCACATACAAGACAAGACGTTAAGGCCGCATCGGGGCCACCAGATAAAGAATTGAAGGAAACGAGTGGATGGGGGGCTCAGGGGGAGTAAACTAGCCGATGAACGAGACTGCGGGAAGAAGGGGCGCCAAGTTGTCAAAAATTAGCGGGAAAGGGACATTGCCGCAGCTGGGAACGGGGCGCGTCAACCACTTGTATTTTTGGTGGCAAAAGGGAA
>Ga0179593_1601230_pt1 | contig 13801 bp, 19 predicted proteins | sample CZODoug2_1_08_16_FD_185931 | JGI IMG/M metagenome (GOLD analysis project Ga0179593, IMG submission 185931) | Vadose zone soil fungal communities from Angelo Coast Range Reserve, California, USA - CZODoug2_1_08_16fungal (PacBio error correction) | ecosystem: Environmental > Terrestrial > Soil >...
TCGGCAACTGCCACGCCCTCATTCAAAAGGAACAAGGGAGAAGATCGAAAGAACGAAAGGACGGATTCTCTCGAGGAGTCGTTTGTTGTTGCGGAATTCTGAGAAAGAAAAAAGGGGAGAGGGCCGACGGTTCATTGTATCGTGATGTTCGCGCGTAACCATCAGGGACCTTGATGTATGATGGGAAAAAGAAGGGGGCTTTGGCGTCGTACTTCCGCGTGGGGGAAGAAGGGGGGAAAAAAAATCGCCATCGCTTTTTTCAAGAAAAAGGAAGGGTTGCGAGTAGGAAGAAGCGTGAACGCGTTCCGCTGGCATTTGGCTCCGGGGGGGGAGAGGGAGAGAATCTGATCGGCGGGGGGGGAATGAACTTGGGGAAAGAAAAAGGCGACTGCGCCTCCACGTCACGAGTCCTGAAAGGAGAGGCAAGGGAAAGAAAGGCGAGTGTCGAGACATTTGAGGGAGGGATAGGGGAAGGGAAGCGGGGTGGTGGCGGCTTGCATGGTACTCGGAAAGAAGGAAAAAAAAGGGCTTTCACAGCGTCGGGCAGAAGAAGTGACTGCGGGGGGGGGAGGGAATCACGCACGTGCTTCAACGTCATTCAAAGGAAGAAAAGGAGGAAGGTTCACCACGGCCTTCCGCCAAACAACGAAGGAAAGGAATTCAAAGAAACCATCGAGCAAAGTCTCTTTCCCCTGTCTCGTACAAGGAGGGGGGAAAAAGAAAAGGCGGCCATGGGATTCGTCTGCTGCTATGAGGGTCACCTGAAGAAAGGACGGTCGGTCTGGAAAAGGGGGGAAAAGTCCTGATTGAGTCGCCCTTCCTGGTTGTGGGGGGAAAGGAAGAATACTGCGGCCGAGTCCTCGTGCGGCCTGTGCTGAGATGAGCGCAGGGTGTCGCGGAAAAAGGGGGGACTGGGTCTGGCGTACGCACTGGCGTTCTAAGTTCTATTGCGGTCGGAAAGAAAAGGAGAAAAGGGAGGGGGAATCCGCGTTTTGAGCGTAGTACTGCGTGATCAAGCTGAAGGGGAAATTATGCCAAAAAAGGGAGAGAAGAGAGGATGACATCAAGGTGCACTGATCGGCTTAGGAAAGGAGATGTTCAATTGTAATTCTGGACAAGGGCAACTGCGGAGGGAAAAAAAAAAGAGGGTGTCTGGAGTTGGGGCCGATGCGCTACAGATTCAAAAGAAGGAAAAAGAGGGGGGGAAAACACCCGTTCCCGCCGTTATCGATGCCGCCTTGGGAAAGGACACAAAACCGGGACGGGAAAGAGTCGCCTTACTTTCCAACCAAAAAACCCTGCGCGAGTCCGTGGTCCGCCGGAAAGGTGTCCCGGAGGTAGGAGAAAAAGACGACGTATGGAAGGTTGAAGCCTATTTGGCCTGCGAAAAGAAGGGGATACCCGCCATAGTCAACGCGCCCCGGAGAAAAAACGGTGTGGAGGGAAAATGTGAAAGCCCGCAGTTGCCGCTTTTGTATTGCGTCGTGAAAAAAAGAAAGAAGGAAAAAGAGCGCGCCGTTGGCAGCCGTGATAGACCCGTGGCGGTGAGTTGGGAGCAGAACGCTGGAAGGGAGGCATCGTCGGCTTCCTTACTTCCCCGTAAAGTAGGCGGGGGGGGAGGAGGGAAAAAGGGGTTGCTGTTCTTAGGCCCGCCGGCGGCCCGAGTGGGGAACTTCCTGGGGAGGGGAAGACGTGGGAGGCCGGCTTTTTCTGCTTCGTGCCCAAGAGAAAAGGGAAGGAAAGGATCGTACGCATCTGCAGGCTGCCCATTTCTTCTCGCGTACTGTCTTCGAAGAAAAAGAGGCACGTAAAAAAAAAAGGGGAAAACTGGAATGCCGCGGCCACTGCCATTCTCACCGGCTGCGGGAAAAGAGGGGAAAAGAAAAAGGTCTGTATTTATCCGCCAGGGCCACGCGACATCGTGACTCTACTCGGAAAAAAGGGGGGAAGGGCTCCACGGATCGGAGGCGCTATATGTCGAGGTGCCCGCTCGGGAAGAAAAAAAGAAAAGGAGGGTTGCCGAACATTTCTGATCGCTCCACCGAGAAGAAAACGAAGTCTCCAGAGGGAAGAAGAAAAAGTGCAGCAGCGAGGCCGCCACGCGCCCGCTCCGAGCCCGCCCAAAAAAAAAAAAAAAGAAAAAGGGGGGGCGGCGCATTGCCCATCGACTGGCTCCTCAGCAATCTCTACAGCAAAAAAAGTCTGATGGGGGGGGGGAAGAGTCGAATGGGCTGCTCCTGCCACCTGATTCAAAGGAAAGGAGAATCTCTTCTTGCCTCGGCGGCGGGAGGTGTGGAGTATTTTGAAAAAGCGGGGGGGGGAAGGGTCTGGGAGGACGCGGCTTCCCCTGCTAGCAGATCGGGGGGAAAGAAAGGAAACAAATATCGGGTTCACCTGTTAACCCCATACGCATGCCAGGAGGAGGAAAAAAGAGGAAATCTAGCAGGCTTCCATATCCTTTTAGCGGCAATCTGAAGAAGGGAAGAAGGAGGTGGCCTGGGCGTCTACATCCTCGACTCGACGGGGGTTAAGGAAACTGCTTTTGGGGAAGAAAGGGAAGAGGTTCAGAGGTGGTGACTTTTTCTGGCATTCGAGCGGGAGGAGGAAAGAAGAAGAAAGAAGAAGGCTCGATCAGTTTCTACGGATCAGGGCGACTCGAAGGATACTTTCACGCAGCCTCAAAAAAAAAAAAAAAAACCAGGTACCGCGCTGTGTCCGGACGCGCCCACGGGAATAAGTGAAAAAAAAAACCGTCGGCGCTCATCTACCTTATAATAAGAAAAAAAACCAAAATAAAATCACTAAAAAAGGGGGGCGCCTACTATTCCTCGCTACGGGTACGGGAGAGTCCAAAAAAAATTCCATTGGGTGTTTAGGAAAAAGGTGAAAGAAGTCACGATGACGCCGAACCCTGAATAGCGTATGGGGGAAACCTGGAGGGGAAGGGGTTCAATTTTTTGTTTCCTATCTATCCACAGGGGAAAGAAAAAAAAGGAAGAAAAAAGGGTGCGGCTGAACTCTTGTTCTCCGGTGAAGATGCCGGGGTTCAAAGAAAAGGGCTCAAAAAGAGGGGGAGCGGTGCTTACGTTGTTCTCCACTAAAAAAAAAAAAGGGGGAAAGATCTTCTCGCAGGGAAACCGGGGGGAGTGCTGGGGGAAAAAAGAAAGGAGGTGGGGGCGGATCTCTTTTCAGTTTCCAATGCTTTAGGAAGGAGGGATCGTTTTTGTTCACGATCAAGCCACGAAAAAAAAATTTAAAAAAATGGATTTTGAATCTAGCTTCGTCGGAAAGAAGAAGAAAAACCCTGGATTACTTTAACCGTATTTCCAGAAAACCGAAGGGAAATAATAAACGGAGGGAAAAGAGGAAGCGGGGATGTCGCGTTTCTGCGCGAAAAAGGGGGGGGGAAAGAAAACTCCTCCTCACGTGATGTCTCCGGAGTCCGGCAGAGAGGTTGCAGGGAGAGAGCTCCTGGATAAAAAAGGAAAGGTATGCGACTCATACCCTAAGATTCCAGAAGATCCAACATGCATCTCCTAATCTATCAGAAGGAAAAAAAAAAGAGGGGCCCTCTGATTCGGGGTGTAAAGAGACAGACAACGTTCATTTCAACCACTCAGGAAAGAAAAAAGGAGTGAACTCTCGCTCATACGATTCCAGAACAGTTACAGGGAAGGGAAGGGAAACATCAGTGCCTTTCGATACAGGAAAAAAAAGGCGCCGTGAGTTGTCATACTGCAATTCAAGAAGGCAAGGACAATTGCAGAAAGGAGAGAAGGGCTGATGGTGTAATTCTTCGGGAAAAAAAGGGGGGCGGGGTGGCGGAGGCCGTGGCTTAACTTGTTCGACGTCGGGGGGGAAATAAGACTTACGTTGGGGGAAACAAGATGAGTCGGAGTTGCCGACACTTTTCCTCAAAAAGGGGGGGGGAGTTCTGTGCTCTTTCGACTTGTCCAGAAGCCATGGGGATAAAACACTCTGAGAAAGAAAGAAGAACACACTCCCCCGATTGTCTTCCCTTCAAAAAGGAAAAAAAAAAAAAACGCTCTGCATGTCGATCGTGCAAGGCACTAGGGAAAGGCATTCGAGGGAGAGGACAGGCAAGGGAAGCATCATCACTTCACTTCCTATCAAAGGAAAAAAGAACCAGAAAGTTAACAGGAGCAATCTCCAGCGGACCAGCACAGTTCAAAGGGATTTCGGAGGAAAGGACTCAGCGGGTCGATACGGCGTTGAAACTAGGCCGAGGAGAAGGGGTGGAAAAAAAAAAAAAAAGCGAGTACGACGCAAAGCCAACGCGTTGGGAGATCCTCGGAAAAACCCGACTGGGGAAGAAATCATCCCGTAACATTACCCCTTCTGAATGTAAGGGGGAATATGTACATTGCAACGCGTGTCTGAAGAAAAGAAAAAAAAAAAGGGAGAATCCGCCAGGCCGCGTTCGGATCACTAGAGGGAATGGTGACGGTGTGAAGAAAAACGGGGGGCCTATCCTCCGCGAGAAAGCGATTCTCTCACAAAAGAAAAGAATTCAGAGAAGGGGAGAGGTCTTCGCTCCGCAGGGGCGGGGGGGTGGGGAAGGCGGCAACGAAAAAGAAAAAAAAAAAACCCTTGTCACTACCGTCGAAAAAGGGACTTCAGGAAAGGGGATCGAGACTCTTGAAGGGGGAAGAAGGAAGGGGAGGTCCTTTTGTTGGGAGGTCAAAAAAGCTTTGAAGGGGAAAAGGTCGCGACTTTTCAAAAAGAGGGTTGCAAAGGGAGGGAAGGTTCGTCGCGTAACTCAGGAGGAGAGGAGGAAAGGGGAGTATCTCCCTCTCATCGCGTTGGCTCTGGGGAGAACGAAAAAAAGAGGGGGGGCCAGGAGGGAAGTCGGCGAAAGGAAAGCCATCGCTTGTTTCAACGCCGTCTCGCGCTGAAAAGGGCCGCGTGGAGTGAGAAGGAGGGGAGTGAGAATGTTCTTTCTGTTATCGTGCAGGGGGGGGGAGGAAGAGGGAGTCTTGTGCAGATGCTGCTGTCCACTGCAGAAAAGAGCCTGAAAAAAAAAGAGGCGTCCTTGCCGGCTTTTTAATCGAAAAGGAAAAAAAAAGGAGTAGTGCAGGGGACTCGGGTTTTTGTCGGCGGTGCAGGAGTCAATTCTCAAGATTGCCGACACGTTCGTTCTATTAATTCCTACACCTGGGAAGGAAAGGAAAAGAAAAATCGGGCGTCACTTCAGCTCCCTCTTCTGGATCGGCTCGAAGAATCAAAGCCAAAAAAGAGAAGGTAAGAGGCAGAATTCCCAGAAAAAGGGGAAAAAAGACGTAACGGCTTGCTATGCTGAATGAAAACTCCATTAAGAGGAAGATTTTATTCTTCTGAGGGGAAAAAAAAGAAATGATCGCCTTCAACAGCGAAAAAAAAGGGGGTCTGGGGGAAAAACCGCCTTATTGAGTAAAAGGGGGGGGGAAAGGGTTCTGCTCGATGTCGGCTGTGCGAGAATAAGGCGGAAGAGGCATGAGGCTGCGTTTGAGAGGAAAAAAAAAAGGCGTACGCAACCGTTTCGAGTTCGAAAGGCGGGAAGAACGACTGCGCGGGGGGGGAAAAAAGGGAAGGCGAGAGGACGGCTGATCGCTACGGTAGAAAGAAAGAGGAAAAAAAAAAGGCCTGCATTCGGTTGGCATCTGATCCGCGTATAGCAGGACCGGTGAACTACTGGGGAGAAAAGAAAGCAAAAAACCAGGGGGGGAGGGGGTGGGCCGATGCGCTGATTCAAAAGGCCGTTCAAAAGAATGGAAGAGGAAACCACCCGTCCCTCGCTCGAAAAGGGAGGAAAAAAAGGAAAAGCCCCCACTCTCCTGCCAGTCGAAAAAAGAAACCGCACCCGTCGGTCTTCCTGCTCTAAAAGAAAAAGGGGAAGAAAGGAAAAGTTCTTCTGGCGGGTAGTAGGCGAACCCCCGCCCGGAAGGACTTCGGAAAAAGAGGAAGACGATACCGCTAGTATTTCAGAGGGGAAAAAAGAGGTGTTAGCTGCCCTCAATTGTAACCCCGCTTGCCCGATCGGGAGGTGAAAAAGGGAAAAAGAGAGTACGGGTGTCGGTCATGCTGTTAATCGTTTCGAGGGAAGGAAAGATATGACCCGTGGCGTGGCGTTGGGGATTCATGAGAAGGAAACCCTTTAGGCGTCATCTCGGCGCAGGAAAGTGGGGTACGGGGGGAAGGAAGGGGAGCGGCAGACTGGGTTTGTTTCCGGATTACCCCGGAGGAAAAAGAGAAGAGAAAAAAGGGGGGCGTGAACGTGTCGCCGTCGTTTGCGCTGGAGGAGCTTCGGGGGGAGGGACCGCCCTATAGAAAAAGAGAGCGGTCCCATTATTCGTCTCTCGTAGCTGGAAAGGGGCTCAGGATCAGGCAAGAAAGAAAAAAAACTCGGAAGCACTGTCATTCGGGCCTTCCCAACTCAGGGAAAAGGAGAAAAAAAAGGGGGAAAAAGAGGAAACCCCGTCTGTCGTGAATGTATTGCTCTCCAGGGCCACTCGACATAGAAAAGATTGGAAGAGAAAAAAAGAGGAAGAAGAGAGAATGTCATATTTGCCCGCAAAAAAAAAGAGGGGTTCCCAGTGAACCCCGTATTTGTTGGCCGACAATGGGAAAGGCCGCGGAAAAGAAGAGGAATGGGCAGCGTCTCCTCCTAGAACCAGGGGAAAAAAGAAAGGAAAAGAACGCACCGCCCGCGCCCGAGCATCCTGCGCGCACACGAGCAAAAAGGGAACTTCTGAGAAAAGGAGGGGAGCGCATTGAAAAACGACTTCCTCAGTCATCTGCTCAGGAGAAAAAAAAAAGGCCGTCGATTGCATATGCGCGCGTCCACGCGATTCAGTCGATGCGAGGGGCGGGGGGGGGATGAGTCCGGCGAAAAAAAAGGGGGGGGGGGACGGGGGGAGTGCTGATAATTTTCTTAGGGGGAAAGGGAAAAAGACGCTGCCCTGGCAGTCAGATCGTGGGAGCGGGAAAAAATGTCGGAAAGGGGGTTGCAATGGGAACACCTCATACGCATTCATGATGGAGGAGAAAAGAATTCGCGTGGAGCGTTCATATCTGCCGAGTATAAGGAGAAAAGGGAAAAGAGAGAAAATCGAACACCCTCCGTTGATTTCTCATGAAAGAGGAACAGGCCGGGTCATGCAGGGCTTCAGCTAGTTGGTGACGTGGCGGCGAAGGAGGGAAAAAACCGCGAAAAGAAAGAAAAAATATGGGACCGCCTTCATTTATTCCTCGAAGAGACGGATCAGGCTCGGACAACGCAGAAGAAGAGCGAACCTCAGGGGGAAAAAAAGGGGAGACCAAGATTACAACATCTCCCTTTCATTAACGGCTCTGTCGTTTCGGAAAAGAAAAAAAAAGGGGGAGCTACGCAACCCTCCAATTCGGCCGCACTACAGAGAATAAAGGAGAATCAAAAAACGTCTTGCTTTTGTTTTACTGAGAAGGAGGGGGGAATAGATGCGTCCTTACAGTGAAGGATAGAAAAAAGGAAAGAAAAGGAACCACGGGTCTTTATTCACTGTCTCCAACGGCGCGCTCAGAAACCACCCACGAAGAAGGGAAAGAAGTACATAGCTCTCTTTCAACGAGGGGGGAGGGGAAGAAAACCTGATTTCCGCACTTTCGGAGGAAAGGGGAAAGTTTTTAAAAGGGGAAGTGTAGGTGAAGCAGGCCAACTCGGCCATTCAACCATCTCAGTACGGAGGGGGGGGAAAAAGGGGCAGGGACACCTGTCTGCGGTATGGGAGAAAAGGGGAACGGAAAGGGGGAGGGGGGTGTAACTTCTGCTACATCGGGGAGGAAAAAAAAAAGGGCGGAGGGCGCAAGGCGAAATCGTACGGCTGAGAGTAAAGCGCACAGGAAAGGGGGAAAAAAGTAGGTTGAATCTCGCATCGTCTCTAACTCCATACACCCCGAGGAAAAGGAAAAAAGAAAGGTAAAAGTTTCCATCAACTCCAAGTTCCTGCCTATACGCCGGAGAGGCAACGCTGGGGTCACGTTCGTCGAGGGAGAAAGAAAGTCAGCGGATCACGCTGTACTACTAAAGAAGAAGTAATAAAAGTCCAGAGGGGGAAAGAAAGAGTTGAAGAAGAAGGATCTCAGAACTTCCTACGGTGGGGAAGGGAAGACCCGGCGCGATCACACTCCAGAAGCGCAGAAAGGAGGGCCAAGGGAAAAAATAGAAGAACCAGTTCAATCAATCTCATGATGGCGAAGAGAAAAGAAAAAGAAAAGTTCCGAACATGGCGTGTCAGCGGTTGATCGGATCAAGGTACGAATCAAGGGGAAAGGGGGGTTTTTTCAGAAAAGAGGGGAAAAAAGGACAGGGCCAAGACTTTTCTCTCGAAAAAGAAAGAATAGAGAAGATTCCAGTGGTTTTTCTGGCGTTGCTAAAAAGGGAAGGGACAAAAAGAGCAGGGCTGACGTTGTACGAGGCGGGCGAACGATGCGTTTCGTATTGCCATATCCTCGCCGGAAGCCAGAAAAGGGGAAATCTGTCTGCTGACTTTTCTAATCAGGGAAAGGGGAAAAGGGGGACCGCGTGTGCACCATCCGCCGCAAAAAAATCCAAGGGAAAAAGAAAGGAATACAAAGGATGCCGCTCATCTGCATTTTCTAGAGGGAAAAAAAAGGGTGTAGGCGCAGCGCCTTTCATGCTTCTTGCGGGACAGATATGCAGCCCGATAGAGGAAGGTCGCTATTCCAATACCACTTGGGAGGGAAAAAAAAGAAAGCGACTCAGTCACTGCATGGGAGTCGGAAAAAGAGCCGGCGCGAGACTGCCTTTTTACACACTCTTCTGCGAAGGGAAAAAAAAAAAAGCGGAGTAGCGTACGCCAAATCCAACTCGATTGGGAAAAGAAGAAAAAACAGTCCGAAGAAAAGAAACAGAGACTTGTTACTCTCTAATCATCCGTAGCAGGAAGGGGAGGGGAAAGAAGATTGCATTCAAATTCAACAGCGTGAAAGGGAACAAAAGGAAAGAATAGAGGAGAATCCGCTCTTTCCGCGTTCGGGATCAACGAGTTCGAAGTCGAATCTTGATGGTATACGGGGGGGTGGGGGGAGGAAAGAGGAAATACAACCAACAACTGAGGAGGATGTTAAACTAGATAGATCTCGCTTCTCCGCAGAAAAACGAAAATTCAGCACAGGGGAAAAGGGTTTAAAAAAGATCGATCGTCCTAGTGGAAAAAAAAAAGGAGCTTTTGTTGTTCTGATTCTTCATCCCCGACGGCTGGCGCAAAAAAGGAGGGAAGGGGAAGGTTCAGGTATTTGGGGATGTTCACGCGGGGAGAAAAAAGAAGGAAAAAAGGGGAGAAGATGTTCCCATCGCGTTTGGCTTTGGCGTCGTAAAAAGGTAGAGCGTGTGAAAAGAAGGGAAAATCGGGCTCCTCTCTTGTTTGAAAAAAAAAGAAAAGAAAAGGGGGGGCCGGCGTGAACTGCGTCCCGCCTGGCTTGCTCGGGAGGGGGATCAAAGTCTGGGAAAGAGGGAGCGGGCTATCTTATCTTCTTTCAGATGAGAGGAGACGCTGCGCCTCCAACCTCAGAGTCCGCTTCGTCCGATCCGCCAAGGAAAAGCTGAGGGCTGGGAAGGAGGGAGGGGACTTGCTTTGGTTTTTTTGCTCGGGGGAAAAAAAGGGCGGGGTCCCCATGCTTTCGACAACGGAAAAGCCTTACGAGGGAGGGGAGAGAGACAGAGAAGAAGCGCGGCGTCAACGTCAGCCTGCCGCGGATGGGGGAGGAGGAGGAAAGGGAAGCCACTCCTCCGCAAACAAACTGTCATCAGTGTAGCGTCAGAAGAGCCAGCGAGAAGGGAAAAAAGGGGCACTAGAACTTGCTTCTTAAATTGATAGAAGAAAAGGGGATTTCTGCGCTGCTGCATGATGGTGAAAGAAAATCGGAAAAAGGAGAAAACAAATCGGGCGGCATCTTTCTTCGCGATGGGGGGGGGAAAAAAGGAAGTCCTGGTTTGTTGAACTGGGGGGGGAGGGGGGAAGGGTCGATAGAGGGGAAGGAAGAGGAGGATTTGCCTGCTGCTGAGGAAGGGGGATGGGGTGCGAACTGGGCCTGTGTTCTGCTTACGCAACCGGGGAAAAAGAGAGTAGATGCAAGCTTTCTTGTTTCCGATTCCCTTAATAAGGGAGAAAAAAGGAGAGGCGTGATCCTCTGAGCGGTTCGGGAGAGGAAAACTTATAAGGGGGGGGGGGGGGGTTTTGCTTCTGCAGGAGAAGAAGGGGAGAGGATAGGCGTAGGACTCTCTGGAGTTTCTGGAAATACGTGTTAAGGGAAATAAATTCCGGGAGGGGCGGGGAGTTGGGCCTATGCTCTGATTCAAAAGGAGGGGAAAAAAGTGCTGGATCGTTGAATCACACAAAAAAAAGAAGGGATAACATGGCCCGGAAAAAAAAAAAAAAAGACGACGAGTGCTCCTACGTTTCTCAATCATTCCAAAAAAAGGGGGGGGAAGAAAAAAGAAAAGGGGGACAGACACGCCTTTCTGCGGTAGTAGGTCGACCTCTGCCGCCGTACGCAGGTGGGGGGAAAGCGAGGAAAAAGAGGAAAAGGATAACAAAGAAGTTCATCTTCTTCGCTATAAACTCCAGGAGGGAGAAGACCAAATGAAACTCCTCGTTGCCGCGCGTTGACCGGAGCTATTCGGGGGGAGAAAAAAGAGAGAAGTTTGGCTGCCTTTAATACCTCTTGGCGTGGGAGGGGGGGGGGATTAGTCGATCCCCTGTAATGCGGGTCAGAGGGGGGGAAAAAAAAAAAAAAAAAAAAAAAGAAAAAAAAAAAAAAAAAAAGAAAACTTTTTGGTGGGGGGGGGAGGGGGGCTCTGTCTTTCTTCCGACTGGTGAGAGGAAAAAAAAAAAAAAAAAAAAAAAAAAATAAGAAAAAAAAAAAAAAAAAAAAAAAAAAGAAAAAAAAAAAAAAACAAAAAAAAAAAAAAAAAAAAAAAAAAATAAGTTTGTCTCTTCCGACACAGAGAGAAAGGGGAGGGAGGAGCCGGCGTTTGCGGCTGCGTGTCGCAGGATCGATGTCGAGGGAACCCCCCAAGTCGAAGGAATACGTATCTTCCTGATCGAAATGAAAGATTCTCTCCTTAGCTGTCTTCGAAGAACAAAAAAGAACGAGGAAAGACACATTTCGCTTCCCCGGCACAAAAGAAGGAGAAAGGCAATGAAATCCCCGGTCTGTCGGTATTTCGCCGTCCTAGGGAGAAAAGATAAATCACTAAGGAGGAAAAACGGAGAGGGAGCTCTCTATACTTTCGTCTTTTCCTCGCTCAAAAAAAGAAGGAAAAAGTATTTGTTGCGAAGCAATTTCTGGAGAAAGACTGTAAGGGGAACAAAAAAAACCCGTCGCAACGTTCTGGTCCACTAAGCAACTGCATAAAAAGAAAAAAAAAAAAGGCCGGCGAGCAACGATTCATGCGCCCCCTCCCTGAGAGGGGATACTTCCAGAGAGAAAAGAGAAAAGAAAAAAAAAAAAAAGAAAAAGGTAAGGGGGCCGTCGATGTGCAATGCGCGCGCACCGATGAAGAGGGTCATGTAGAAAAGACGCGGCGGGCCTTCGTTCTCTTGCGGGGGGGGAAAAAAAAGGAAGAAAAGGGGGGTGGCGCGTGGAGCCGGTTTCTGGGCGCGCGCTGGGGAAAATCAGGGAAGGGGAAAGAAATATTTCTTCACCAAAAAGACGGGTAAAAAACCTAGGCCAGTCTTCGGCGCAGCGTGCACCTGGCGACAGGAGTAAAAAAAAAAAAGAGAAGAGAGAAGGGGGGAGGGTCACGATGTCGTTGTTCTCTTGCGCTAAACAAAAAAAAAAGAGGGAAAGGCAGAAACGAAAGTACGATCATTTTTAACTTTCGTTGGGACAGGGGGAAAGAGGGAGGGCGGCGATTCGAGCGGCTGGTCTAGACCAGCACAGAAAAACGCATTGCTAGGGATGAAGGATCATTTCTCTTTACAACCCGCGAAAAGGGAAAAATTTCCTGGCTAGGCGCACAAAAAAGTGGAAGGGAGAACCCGATTCCCACTCCGGGGGAAAAAAAAAAAAGACAACTTGGGACTCCGGTGGTAACGCACGCAACCCAGGGAAAAAGAGGTACGGGGGAAAAAAAACACACTCGCTCTTGGGGGGGGGAGTTATTGAGGGGGGGGTACCCGAAGGGAAAAGATGAGAAGGTAAAAACACGTCCACTTCCTAGCTTTTCTATAAGGAAAAGAAAAAAAGGGAAGGGGAGGATAGGGTAACCGAGTCGGCCTGCCGTAGGCAAAGGAGAAAAAAAGAAAAAAAAAGAAGAGGGGAGTGTATACGTTTGTCTCTTCACTCGGTTGAAAGGGGAAAGAAACTAGGGCCGTACGGGGCGGAGGTTCGCCTACTACGCCAGAAGAAAGAAACCAGGGGCATGGGGAAAGAAGAAAAAAGGGACGAGAACTGTTTTTTTTGGGTTGGAAAAAAAAGGAAATGGGGGGGGCGGCTCTCGGCATGTTCTCACGGCGATCTTAAAAAAAACGGGGGGGGGGGAAAGGAAAAGCAAGCCACTTCCTCTTTTGAAACAGAGGGGGGGGAAAGGGGGAGGACACATGCCAGACCACCTATTCGCCGCCCTGCATGGCATCGGAAGGATGCAAACCTCGCAAGGAAGGAAAGGAAAGGGAAGGGATAAAAATGAACTCTGATTTCATATCTCATACTCTTAGGGAAGGAGAAGGGAAAAGTAAGCGGATACGCAGTCTACGCGCTGCCCACGGGATGTAGAAAAGAAAATGCAGACGGAAAAGAAAAAAGGAGGATAGAATACGGGTTGTTACGTCCTACCATTCTCTCAGTTGAAGGGAAAGGGAAGGAAGGAAGAAAAGGCCGCCGGGCTCGGCCTTCTGCATATCGGCCGCGATCGAGAAAAAAACTAATCTCAGGGAAGGAAAAGAAAGTTTTCTTTTCTACCGAGAGAAAAGAGGAAGGGGAGGGTCGGCGGTTGACGTTATCTAGTGAACATCATGCAGAAAAAAAAAAAAAGGAAGTGTGCAGAAAGGAAGGGGAAGGGGGGAGAGGGAAAAAGGCGCAAGACTTCTCCAGTTTTTCTGAGGAATGGAAATGCTGCGGGAGAAATTTGGCTTATGAGGAAAAAAAGGGAGGAAGGTCTATATCCTATTCCATAATGCGGGGGGGAGAGACTATCGCGTCGATTGTCGTAATCCTACGCCGATGAAGGGATTCCTTAAAGGGGGAAAAAAGAATATGGGGAATCGGAGCTCTCAACGTGCTTTCCTTCAGCCGCGGGGAAAAAAAAAAAGGAAAGAAAATGCTCGCGACTCGCGCGCGCTCTGCTAATGGCGATCGGCAAAGGGGAAAGACGAAAGTCCCAGAGGAAAAAAAAGAAGATGCAAGCCGAATCACTCTTAGCTCTAATCAGGAAAAAAAAGGGGGAAGAAAAAGACAGGAGCAAGCCAGCTGAACGCAGTTGCACGCAGGATCGAGAAAAAATTAGAGGAAAAGAGGGTAAAAAACAGCGCTGGCGTATTTTCAACCTCGGATGAAGGGGGAGGAGAAGCAAAAGCCATCGCTGTGGGAATCATCCTTCAGTCCCAAGGGAGAAAAAACGATGGTACGAAGGAAGGAAAGAGGAAAATAGGAGAAGATAACTTGCGTCTAACGGGAGGGAAAAACGAAACGACTCCTCGAGGAGATCCGCATGGAAAGAAACCTCTGAGGCAGGGAAGGGGGGGAAAGGGGGGGGGGGGAATGAGCCTTTTCTTTTGCCGAGAAGGAAAAAGGGGGAGCG
>Ga0179593_1232768_pt1 | contig 13800 bp, 8 predicted proteins | sample CZODoug2_1_08_16_FD_185931 | JGI IMG/M metagenome (GOLD analysis project Ga0179593, IMG submission 185931) | Vadose zone soil fungal communities from Angelo Coast Range Reserve, California, USA - CZODoug2_1_08_16fungal (PacBio error correction) | ecosystem: Environmental > Terrestrial > Soil >...
ATTGGAGGAACGAGGGTTTGGTGCACGGGCGGCGTGTATGACTAAAAACTAGGGACTAAGGAAAGAAAGGTCCTGAAAGAAGGGGGGAAGGCATGGGGGAAAACATCTTAGCAGGAGGTCAGACGAAGGATAAGCTGGAATGCCTATTTTCCTAGGCTGGGGGAGGGGAGAAACAAGCTTGGACGTCGTCAAAGCGGAGGGGTCCAGGGCGTGAGAAGAAAGGGGGAAGGTGTCAATGAAGCGAGACTCGAGTCGGAGGGAGATAACGGAAGAAGAAGGGACTCTCGGCCCCTAAAAAAAGAGTTTGTAGAGTGTAAGAAAAAAAGTCGGGACGGTTTCTGCTTCATCAGGGGGGCATCTTCTGCGAAGACAGGGAAGGAAAAAACCAAAAACAAGGGGGGGGGTGGGGAGACTATTGGAGCAGCTTTTTTTATAAGGCACAGCGGAGGCGCGGGTGTCAAAAAACCGGTGATCAGGTCAGCCGGTCTGAGACAACCGCGGGGGGAAGTCAAGTAAAGGCACGTAAAAGGGATCGGGGGGACCCTACTAACTTAAGCTATTCTTATTCCTGATTTTGGGAATTGGTTTCCAAGGATAAAGCAAGAGGAATTCCTCCCAGCCGAAAAATCATAAAGCCATGAAAGGCGCATGATTAGACGAAACCAAGAAAAGGGAGGCTTTAAAGGACGGGAGACCAGCGCCGGGAGGATGAGGGGAGAGCTTGGAGATCTAAGATAGGACTATTTATAAAAGAACGGGACGCAGGGGGCGACTCAGACCATGCCGCAGATCAAGGGAAAAAGTAACAAGTCGGAGGGAGGGGACCTATGAGAGAATCTGTGGCAAAACCTACTGTAGGGGGTAGCTTTTGCCAGGTTTTTTGGCAGTAGGGACTTTTGGACGGGGAAACTGACACTCAAGAAGAACTACAGACGTTCGAATGAGCAGAAGGGTCGCATCGTTCTCATTCAGGACTTAAATCAACTGAGACGAAACTGAACTGCAGCAAATTACCAGCCGAAGGGAACCGAAGGAACGGAGAACTAAATGGGAACTAGTTCACAGAGTGTTTGGGGTCATACAGAGTCAGAAAACCGGGGAAATTCATTTATCGGCTGTTGGTGAATGTTGGGGGAGAATTATTGGCTCATCTGCGGAATTATGTCCTAATTCGGTGGCGCGATGGCGGTGAGCAATCCAAGAAGGAGGTGTCAGCGTTGGAGGGGTAGACTATCATCACTTGACACAACCGATTCCTGACTCCGGCGGGGAGAGGGGGGTGAAGGGGTTCTGTACGGCTTGGGGAGAAGGGGGGGGTCGGAGACAAAAGGGAGACTAACGGAAAGAGGTGGGGTTTTGACGGGAGGTAGACTCATCTAACCTCAAGACCAGAAGAAACCGGCGGGGTGCGAAGGTAGGTAGGAAGGGGCATTCCACAAGGAGCATAAAAAAATGGCGGCTAAAATCGGGGGGGAAAAAATAAATACCCGGTTCGAAAGGGCGCGACGAAGCGAACGACCATTGCAGGTCAAGAGAATGAAGGACCGAGTGAGTCGAACTCAGAACAAAAGGGAGGGAGCGGAGGGATCGGGACCGTTTTCTCCATGGCGGAAAAATCAGGGCTATCCCATGTGGGTCAAGAAAAGGAGTCCACGAGAAAGACGAGGCTGATACAAACTACGGCACGAGTAGGAGAAAAAGGTCTCTCTAAAAACACGTATTATTAAAATAATGGGTGAGGAAAAAGGGGGCAATCGCCTCGTAAAGGCCGCACTAGCTGGTCGTAGGGTGGAAGGAAGGGAAAGGGATGACAGGAAGTTGCCGGGGAAAATTTCATAGAAAAGCAAAGAAATGTCCTCCTCTTCCGGGCAGGACTATTAAAAAGCACGGCGGGTAAGCTGCTCGCGCCCTGGTTCTGGCAGGGGGGAAAAAATAAAAAAAAAAAAAAAGCGGGGGAAGGTCAGGAAAGGGAAGAAAGTTGTTTCGCCGGAATGAAAACCTCTCTATCCACCAGTTGGAAACGCCTTACTGTTATGAGTCGGAATGGGTTCTAAAATACTCCCATAAAAAAAGGAAACGAAGTAAGGTAAAGGAAGTCTTAAGTCGGGGAAGGAGAAGACGAAAACTCAACAGCATCTGGTGCGAGTCGTGAGAACGACACCGAAACGCAAAGGCAAAGAAAAAACAACCATCACCATAGGAAGCTAGAAGAGCAGGCCGGATCGTATGGGAGAGAGGAAGGAAAAAGCGAAAACACTAGGAATGTTATCTCAAAAAACTCCCCGGAGAAGGAACCGGCTCCGACGCTGAAACAATCCGGTCATCCCCATGAAAAGGAACAGTAAAAGAGGGACCGTCCTGTGGGGGCAGAAAAAATCGTGAAAAGAGATCAAACTCTCTTCTTCCAAGTGCGGACGTTTCAAAGAGGGAAGGGCCTGCCTAATAAATGGGGGGGAAAAAAAAAAAGGGAGGGAGGGGAGAGAAAATGTGACTGAAGCGACACATAGGGCTAAAAAACGCTCGCCGTGAATAACGAAAGAGCCGCCGTCTCCCAGTCGGTACGAGGAAGCTGGGGGGAAGGAAATGGTCCACCGGGGAAAAGGGGCACGGGTACGAGGGAAACCGCAGAACCAAATACTGGTTCTAGCGGAGCTAAAATGCAAAAGAGGAAGAGTTAGTCGGTATGGGCTCGAGGACGGGGTGAGGAGGGGGTTCCGAAAAAGGAGGAAGATCTAAGAGAACTTTTATATGCGAACGGGACAACTGAAACTGGGAAAGATCTACGAGGAAATGGAAGAAAAAAATTGAAAAAAAAAAAGCCAGCATGCGCGGGGAGAATCCGGCCACAAGGGTGACCGAGGGGGTCTGCTGGAGGGTGATGGGAGAGGAGATACTTAAGGGGAGGGAAAAAAGAGGGGGGAAGACAAAGGGGGGGAGGAAAGGTACCCAGAGAGCTCGAATTCGGTAAGGGAAAAAACTATCTACTCCGTTCCGATCTTCCGACTGCACGCTGGGCGGCAGAAAAACTTAAAGGAACGTACATCCTCACACCGGGCTTCAGGCGCCTGGAGATCCACACAAGACAGAAGGGCAAAAGAGGAGGGGATCGTGTTGGGGAAGGGAAGGCCGAGCATTGAAACTCTGAACACCTGTCTGCCAAAAAATTAAGTCCCGACCCCTTCTCAGGATGAGACACGAGACACCGGGAGACGGGGTCTACTTTCGAAAAAGCCCGGAGTCTAAGGTTCTTCACAAGCTCCGAAGGGAGGCAGGTGCTCAAAGATGGGAAAGCCTTACAAGGGGAGGATCCGAAATTCCTCCCGAAGAAGAAGAAAGGGGAATTCTGTTCTCCCAAAAAGATAGAAGGGAGGAGAGGGTAATGCTAGCTTCCTTCGGAAAGGGAGCGGGGGGCAGAAGCTTTGAAACCTGCGGTAGAACAGAAGCTTGAACTGAAATGAACTGAAAATCTCTAACCTCATCAACGACCAAAAAAGGAAAAAAGAGCTTTGACGAAATATCTCTCTCAAACCACAACAGGGGGAAGATATGTAGGGGGAGAAATAGAAGTGTTGGGAAGGAGGCGTGGATGAGAAAGACGCAACGAGAATCGCAGTCCTTTAAACGCAAAAGGGCAGGTGAAAACGCGAGGCGGCGGGGAACGCAGGACGCGCGCAGGGAAGGAGGCAGAGGTGGGGCCATCATCTTAGGAAGAAAAAGCAATTAAATGGCAGTTCAAACTGAAAATCATTTACGAGACATGGTGACGAGCAGGAATGCGATCCCGCCGGGAAAGTGCGAGGTATAGTGATAAAGAACGGCAAAAAAGGAAGAAGTGAACCAAGGCGGCGACCAAGTGGTCCGCGTGATAAACTCCGCGACCGGGGGGGGGTCGTGAAAAGTTCCAAGGGGAGTGAAATTCAGCCAGTTTTTCAAACTGCAACGCAGGAAAAAAAAACCAACCACCTAGCAGAAAGCGGTGAAAGAAAGGAGGTGGGGGGGATTCTGAAGACTGAGGAATACCGAGGTGGGGATGCGTTGTAGTGAGACACATTACTGAGGTAAAGAAAAGAAGGGAAGATGAACTTACGGACGGAGCTTGGTGACCATGAAAAGTACGAGGCCGTAACAGGGCTTGTGAGAAAAAATTGGCCTAAAAGAGAGCATATGACCCATGAAATACCCATCCTAAATAAGAAACCTTAGGGGACGGATAGACAAAGCATTTCTGACTTTTAATATCTGGTATACCAAGGATAACTCTTTCGCGAAGAAAAGATAACCAGGTAGGGCAAACGTGGAGAAAAATCCTAAATAAGGAAGAGACAGTAAAACTAAAAAATAACAAAGGTCTGAGGGGCTGAGGGGCGATCAAAAAAAACTGCCAAAGGATAAGGTGGGGGGGACTCAAGGGTTAAAAAATCTTCGGTTTCTGGTTGGGGCGGAGAGCGAAAAGGCGACTACAACGGAAATTGCGAAGGTCTGACGATGGGGGGGAGGGAAGAAGGACTGAGCTCAGGACGAATCCGGGGCGAGCGCAACCGTCAGCAGAAAAGATCAACTTAAATGTAAAAACGGATCAAAGGGGCTATTACATAGGTGGGGTAAGGGGCACGGATTTAGAAACCAGGCGGGAATGGAATGTGTCGGCAGGAGGTTTCAGTGGGGATAAATTATTTTCAGCTTCGTTAGAAGGGGAAGCGGTTCGTGTCGGGGAGAGGTCGTTAAGGAAAAGGCAAACTAACGAGGGTTGACTTTAGAAAGCGCAGAACTACAAGCTATGTCGATCGGATTGGAGGAAGAGGTTATTGGGAATAAGGTGTGCCTGGCAGGGGGGGGCTGAGGGGTGGGTAGTGGAGCCAATGGCGTGAACTAGAGGGGGGGGAAAAAACGGCGTTGGAGAATCAGATCGGAAACTTACCGCACGGAAAAGGAATTCCAGGTTTTCACTAAAAGGGGAGGAAAGACCCTATCAGTCACTACAAATGTGGAGGAGAAACCGGCGAAGAAAGATGGGAATAAAAGATCCTCACCGTTATTCAGGCTAGAAGGAAAAGCTGAATACAAGTGAGGAAAATCAGTACCAAGGAGCGCGGGGGTCGAAGGAAGACCCATTTCTTTAAAGTGCGAAGGGGGAAAGTTAAGTACCTGGCGAAACCGGGGAGAGGATCCGTGTTCCAGGAAAAGGGCGTCCAAGAAGGAAAAGGACGGAAGAAGTCGAAGGCAAACCTGACATCATCAAGAAAATACTCAACACCACAAAGAAGGAGGGAAAGAGAGTAGGGGTGGGGACTTAAGTTTGTCCCTAGGGTTAGAGCAAGGAGGACGCAAAGAGGAGGGGGGTATTCAGGGGGGACGACTTGAAACGGGGAACAACAAACAGTTAATTAAAACTCCCATCAGTAAGACCAGGTCAAACGGCAGCCTTTCAAGCAATGGGGGCTCCGTTAGGACAAAAAAGGTCGGAAAGATGCTCGACGCCATTTTAGACGCGTATCTTAAAAAAATACTGGGGTGCGGAATGAGAAACACAATCGTAGATCCGAAACTTGTTAGAAGCCCTGAGGGGATTACGTAGGAGGGGGCTTAAGGAGCAAGGTCGAAAGAATCCTTGACATTATGTCCGTCGGAGGACTCAAAATCAAAAAACTCAACCTCGGAAAAATTCAACGTCTGTGCAAACGACAAAAAAAGAAAAAAACCCAGGCAAATAACCCGCAGGAAAAAAGAACCATCGCAGCGCAGGGTCGCATCGGCGTGAATCTGAATAGTCGAACTAAAAGCGAGACTGTAAGCTCACCGACCGAGAAGGGGAAAAACCGAACAACAAAACAAAAAACCCAACAGGGACTCAACGCTGAACAATAATGGAAATAAAAAAGGACAAAAAGACCGACCAGGATTTCAAACTTTGGTAAAAGGACCAGAGCACCCTCGCTGTCCAACTTCAAACGGTGTGACGGGGGCCTTAGCGTTACCGATGAAACTTAAAGCTCGAGGAAGGGGGAGACTAAGAAGAGAACGTGATGAGGAAACTCGCCTCCTTCGAAAGTTTCGTGACAGTCAAGTCAGGGTCTTCAAGTCAACGAAAAGGGCAAAAGGGGAATTAAAACTCACCCTACGGATAGGTGCCGAAGAGAACTACCTTAAAATCGACTTTGGCGAGGGAGGGGATCCTTTATGTGAGGGAAGGGAGGAAAAGGAGTCACAACTCACTAAAAGAAGGTTATACCAGGCTACTACCAGAGAGAAAACAAGCATACGGCTCTCTTTCTGGACTAAGTCTTCAAAAAAACGCAAAAGCTGGAGGGGGTCGAAAGAGGCTCACGGGAGACAAAAAATGGGGGGAGATGTCCGAGGGAGGTAAGGGATATGCGAGGGAATTACATGGTCAGGCCAGACTGGATACAACGAGAAACGTTAAAACCGCTCGTTCACCAATCTCGGAAAGTGTCCGTCCTAAGGCAAGGTTAAGATGGCGCAGCAGGAAGGAACTTAAAGCATCAACTTCATCATCGAAGAGGAGCAGGGGGAAGTTACAAGAAGACCAAAAGAAGAACTCGGGGGGGAGGAGGCTGAGAGTGGGGGTCAGTCAATTCTGCGCATTTAAGAAACAAGACAAAAAAACTTACAAAAGGGAACGGCCCGCACCCCCGGTCTCGCGCTGGGAAGAAAAATCTGCCACCATGGACGCAAGGGGACTGGTGTTCACTCGGGCCCGCGGTCTGATGGGAAATTAGGAAACCCCGGAAGACTCGCAGTGGATACTGGAGGCCAGGCAAAATTTGCGCTCCGCCCTTCAACAAAATCGGGAATAAGAGGGTGGGCTCGCCCTAAAAAGGTATGAAGGGGAAAAGGCTATATGAAGTAGGAGGGATGGCCGGCCAAAACCGCGAGGCTCTGTGGTACCAAAAGGGATCAAAAGTCTCAATTCCCAAATGCACTAGCGGCCGTCGGAGTCATCCAGACGGCCGGAACAACTCACTGGGCCGAAGAAGAGATCACAAAAAAAAAGGAGAGAAAGGGAAGGAGAGAGGTTTGACTGGAAAAGAGTTGTGAGGGTTCTTCTTGGATTCTACTCAATCTCCGTGAGCTACCTTAAAAATCAGGGGACATCTACTGCTTACCGACGGCAAAAGCGCTCCCGTATAAAAAGGGACAGGGTCGTGGGGAAGTCACAGAGCAAAAAAGGAAGTAGGAGTGCGCGAGAAAGCTGAGCAACATGGTGAAAAAAGGCAAAACGATCAACAACGGCCGAGGCGGCGGGAAGAAACGGCAGCATGTGCGAATAATTATACCACAAAGAAAAAGGGGGACTCGGGGGGATATACGCAGAAACCGGGAGTGTGGGACAGGAAATTGGGAGTCCTAAGAAAGTGTAAACGGGGGAATCGCCCTTGGAACCGGGCACCAAAAGGCATCAGCAGTGGATATTATCGTAGGGGGTTGTGGAGTCCCGGCGGCTAAAGAGGGGAGGATGAAGTTGATGAGGGGAAGGGGACTGCTTGAGTCTCAAACTCTAAGTAAGAAAAGGAAACTCTCAAGGGGTATGGGGGGGGTTAAAAATGAACAGGGAGGTGAGGGCTTTCCGGCGGTTCTCCAGTTTCAAAACGGGCATAAGGACCGACCTCCCAGCAAAAACAAGAAACACCATTAGGTCTACGGGAGGTAGAAAAAATACCAGCACGTCGGAGGTTGAAAGAGCAACCAGGCAAGAGGATGAGGGGGGAAGAGGGTCTAGCCGTCATATAAAAGGGATTGAAAGTGAACTCAGTGGGAAGAAAAAAGTGACAGATCTACATGCCACCGGAGAGGTAAGGGGGCGAGAGATGACGGCCCTATCAGTTCTTGGGGGGGGCATGGGGTCCCGCAAGGGTAGGGGAATGGAAAACATGACTCACCCTTAAGAAGACAACAAACACAAAAAGGGGAACCCCACCCAACCACGCAAGGCGAGGCGTTCGATTGTAGGAACAAGGAATTAGAATAATAATAAACGGTCGCGAGCCTTAGGTATATTCCCTCCGGTCAACAGGACCCGGGGACAAGGGGAAAAAGAGGAAAGAGGTATCATGTCAAGAGGATGCCCCATGCGGGGAGGATTGTCGAGGCGTTTGTCCTGGTGATTCCAGGGGGGGTTGGGAAATAGACGGGTTCGGTTAAGGGGCAAAGCGTCTATGATCATGGCAGGATAAAGGAAGAAGGTGAAGGGCGGTTCGGTAAACGATCATAAAAGGAAAATAAAAATAGCTAGTGACGGCGTGGTATGGTGAGAATTTAATTTCAAAAGTGTGTTTTTGTCTTTTAGAAAAAAATGGGAAAGAGATATGTGAGGGTGAAGGCGTCAACACTACTACTGACATCAACAATAAAAAGTTGGAAACGTGACTCAGGACCATGCAGAGAAAGACATGGAAGGGAGGCGAAAAAAAAAGGTCGGATATCAGTGAATGCGTAGACTAAGGGGTAAAACTCGAAACCACCGAAAGAAACAATTATAAGCTATCCGTAAAAGGGAGCTAGCACAGTAAAGACAGTGTCTGTCGGAACGGCAGCAACAGTCGAAGGGGAGGGTACAAGGTGGGCGTCCCGCCACCGGACAGTGGGTCGAAATTTGGTTAATGAAAGAGAAAAACGACGAACGACGAGTGACTTAACGGACAAAACTGGAACCTTCAAATGCGAGAACGAAAGAGATCAAAAACCAAAGGTAGTATAGCAAGATAGAGAGTTGGATAGCGGAAGGGGGAAGTTGCCTAGGAGTGCACCGCCACTCAGGACTGGTCGTGGTGTACTTGGAAAAGACTGGTCGACCTGAGTTCCGCCCATTGTCGAACAAGGAAAGGGTGAGAAGAATAGTCAAGCACTGGGGGGTGCTGTCACCGTAGAAGAATGGGGGGGTTTGATCTATCGCCGCCAAGGGAACTATGTCCTTGTCTCTCGAGTAAAAACGAGGGACTATCAGAGTAGAAAGACAGAAGTTTGCTCCGGAAATTCAATGTTACTTATAGGAAAACGGGCGCTTACTAAAAAGAAGGAAAGAGGACTTCCTTATTTCAAGGAGATGGGGAGAAACTCAGGCAAAACATCAAAAAGAGGGAGCGTGAGACGTCTGACTCACACGAAAAACTCCACAAGGCAGCCTACAAAAAGAACTTCAAACCATCACCGTAGGGGAACGCCTATAAACGGGACAGACTGCGGGAAAAGATGGATCTTCGAAAAAAGAAACGGAGTAAAGCACTCGGAAGTGATAATCTCACCAGGCTCTAAGGGTAACCACCCGTCTCCGACGAGGAAAATCCGTCACCAACAAATGACAACACCGGAAGAAGCGGTACCCGCCGGGGGGCAGACCGAGTTACAGGATCAACCTCTCATCTATAAAAGTGAGGATTTCAAAAGCTGTTAGAAAAGGCCTGCTGACGGACGGGAATAGAAAAAAAAGAAGGAGGACGCGTAGAGACTAAGGTGATGGACGACAATCGACGCCTGGCGTCCCTGAGGAAAAGTCTAGAATGTGCAAAAAAAAAATAAAACCCAACCGAAGGAACTTCTCACAGAAAGATCGTGACTGGAAGGCAACATAGAAAATAAGAGAAACCGGGGTTCGCGGTTGAAGACTTATTAGGCATCTCCAACTGCGTCCAGCAGCTACGAGCTACTTTTGTATGGGGAGCGACGCACAACGCTAAACCTCATCGAGAGATGGTAAGACATGCGTCAACCAGCCACGGGTTAACGGGATCAAGGTCTAACTCTCATGGGGGAGGATGCAAACGGTTGGAAGTAATGGGCATCTGCTCGGAAAGGTCATGGTCGACACTACTGGGGAGAAAAATCAGTAAGTTCCGCGACGATCAGGCAAAGTCTGGTCAAAAATCTCTTACGAAGGAAGTTGAATGATCGGAAGATGAGGAGCTGGGCCACGCCGCCGGACGTTCCTCATAATATCCACGAGGGCCCGCCGCCTGAAAGAAAAACAGTCTCTCGCAAGATGATGCATCGGGGGGTGGGTCAGAAAGTAGAGGAAGGTTACAAGCGCACCATGGACTGACACACGGAGAATGGTCCTGAAAAATTCTATTAGCTGATCCAGGCACCATGTCGCACGCCTACACTCTCCCGAGAAAGGGCAAGCTGAAACTCTCCCGCGGAATCAAGGGGAGAGGAAGGGATGCCTCCGAACATGTTAGGAGAACTCCACTGTGCAGCCCTCGAGAGTAAGCGTCACTCGTTTTCAGAAGACTTACGAACCCCCACGATCTAACTAGCTATAATTACAAGGGAGCATCTAAACCAGGTGGTTCACACAGGATGAAGAATGAGGGAAGGCCAATTCTCGGAAGAGGACTCCGGCGTCACGTAAGACACTCCGCAGGAAACCAACTAGATTTCAGAAAAAAAAAATAAGACCACAACAACGAGGTGAGGAGAGAATGGCGAAAAAAGAGGGGGGGTGGGGCCTTCTTCAGGACGACGAAATCTCCGAGATAAAGAAGCAGGGGGAAAAAAAGTGAGGAAAAAGGAGGGGGGGAAAAAAAGCGGGGAGAGGCGTTCCCGACGACAAGAGAGCCGGTAAGAGAGAATGGTGGAAGGAGGTATTCTAACAACCCGTTGACGAGGGAAATAAATTTCTTCCAGTGGGAGGAATGCATAAACAAAGGTTACGCTCAACGATAATGAGCACAGGAAGAGGAGCGGAGGGGAGGGGTGAGAAACCGCTCAGCCGGCGACTAAGGTAACAACGGACTGCAGACCATGTAAACCCTTTGGCCTACCCGCAAGGCCACATGTCGTGTAGGAGTTCAGCTTAAAAGCAAGACTTGCCTCCAAAACCGGGAAAACAGAAGAAAAAAAAAAGATTAGCTCAGGGTGGTGGTCTTCCGAGGAGGGGAGGCAGCGGGAGATACGTGGATTCTTACGGTCGCGTGCGGAGAAAAGAGAAAGAGGAACGTTCAAATCTCCTATAGGGGACAAAACAAATTGGAGTCGAGGAGGACGTGACAGAGGGGCCGACCAGTAGGTCCGACAATGAAGTAAACCGATACGAACCTCCTAATGAGCACCAAAAAAGGGGAGTTACGACGCATCAACATGTCTTCTTGAAAATATCGGGGGGAAAGACTCTTATGCTGTTGAGAAGTCGTCGCGCGAGAAGGGACAGAGGAAGATGGAAGAAGGGGGGGCGACAAGAGAATCAAGTAAAGAGAGTAAGGTACCTCCAAAAGAATATTTGAGGTTCTAGATCGATCGGAACCACGTGTTTATACGGTTACAACATCTGCGGGGTGAGGGAAGGGGGAACATGAGAAAGAGACGGAAAAAAGAAAGACAGGGAGAAGAGTCTAGGTAGAAAAAGCAGATCGTACAAGAAAGAATCGGGAACGCTCCTCCTAGGTCAAGCCCTCTACGGACACCTAGAAAGTAGCAAGAATAAAGAAGGGGTGAATAAGGGGTAACGCAGTTCCTGCCCCCGTCGGAGACAAAAATTGTTTGAAAGTGTTAAAAGTTATTGGGGGGGCTTCTTATACGGGTGGGGGGGGATTTCGTCGTGTAGGGAGAAAAAAAAACGAGGTGGCAGCCGGTTGAGGTAGAAGGAGAAGCACAAGGGAAAAGATATTCCGAGAAGGCGGGTTCAGAGGGATGTGATAAAGGTTGGAAGGGAAAGGGAGAGGGTGTCGTTCAAATTCGACGGAGAAAAGGGTGAAAGTTTAAGTCGTGGGGGGGGGAGAAAATAGAAAAAAATAAGAAGGAAAAGAGAGGCGTTCGAGGGCGGAGAAGCAGAACAGGAAGAAGGGACAGGGCGTAAACAGGTCGTTAGAGAAAGGGGAAACAAACTGAATGTCGGAAAAAACGCAGAACAAGGACGAAGAGAACAGACCATGAGGCGTAAGCATACGTAAACCGCTTAGTCTACTCAGCACCCCTTTCAATGAAGAGGATGGCTCCTGTGAAACCTTTTGATGGGCAAAAGAGGAAAAAGTACAGTCGAATACACAGGTGGTCCGGAAGCGCACGACGACACAGCCTATTGGCGGAGAGACAAACGAAAAGCATCAGAATCCAATCTCTCGAAACCCTGGAAGGAGAGTAAATAGGATATATGTGGGGGATGCCGAATTGCAAGGGGGCCAAGAGCCTCGTCTTAGAATATTATGGTTAGTAGGACTCTTGAAGGAACAGGGATAACTTAAAACTGGAAAAAACCCAGAATCAGAAAAATTTCATCCGTAACCTAAGGAAAAAAGAAGGGGGGGTGGCAGCCGGGACGAAATGTCTTTAACTTCTTGCTCGCCGCCAGGGTATGATCTATAGTATGGACAGAGGACCGAGAAGGACGGATGCCCCAAGAATCTATAAGTAACCTTTTTCTAAAACTGTCAGGGGGGTCAGCTCGGGCCTTTAGGAGTACTTTCGCCCAGGAGAAACAGGGACTCTGTCAATGAAGGAAAGTAGAGCTGAGGATAAAGAACGTCAACCTCCGCTGGGGTCGATCTGGCAAAACCACGAAAAAAGACAAACCCTTCTCATGCATAAAAAATCGCACATCACGACAGCCAAAGAGTGGAAGGAAGGTACTAGTGAGGCTCTAGACAGAAACATGGGAAAGAGTACGTGTGTCACTCACAACCTAAAAAGAGACGAAACCCTTCTAAGACGACAGTGGAAAAAAAGAAATCATGCCGCAAAAGAGCACAAGGAAGAACAGGAATTAACGGAAGGGGTTAGCACGCGAACCCAAGGTCAACAATAGAAGGACCAGGTCAACGGTCAATTTACTCTGCCTAAGGTGAAAAACTTCTCGAAAAGAGTCAATTACTTCAGAGACGTGAAGAAAAACAACAGCCCGAAGTAGACCTGGAGTGATTCGTCTCTGTGCTTCAGGGTCAGAAGTTTCAAAAAAAACTGGGAATGAACCCTTCTCACAACCGAAATAGCTGTTCCCTGAAGAGAGAGGACATGAAAAAACCTGAAAGGGCGAGGTAAGGAAGGAGGGACTGGTCGGAACTGTCTAAGAATGGATCAAAAAGCTAACCTACTTACTTCGATCGACGAAGAAAAAAAACCTAAGACAAACCCTCATGAAGCCGAAGAGGGTCTAGAGATTAACCGCCGCCAGGAGGCGTTCGTCTACTCAACGGCTACCATAAAGTTGTGCAGGGTCGGCTGGGGAAGGGTTCATCATCGGACTGTCCTGGTCTGAAGCAAGAACGGGGAAACGAAAGTCAGAGTGAAGACGCGAGCAAGCTTCAGGTGTAACCAAAAACTCTAGCATTATGATAACGTCATCCAGAGATGGGAGAGCTCCTTAACGGGTCCGCATAACGGCTCCTCAACTGTCCGGGAAAAGAAAGGGTAAAAAAGAAATAGGAGACCTGAGGGACTGATCAGGTGGGTGGCAGATGCGGTCAGTTAAAGCTCACAAAAGGTCAGGTAAACCGACAAAGACCGAAAACGCTCGTAGAAATCGTTCCAAACCATGGAAAACCTTTTCTAACTTCAGCGACAGGATGATGAGGTACACCAGATAGAGACGAGCCGAGGAGGCGAAGAAGTAGGGAAGGAAGGTCAAACATGGCCGATAACTCGAACCCAAAGAGCTTCTACCGCAGCTGGTGGCTCGCGAAACAGAAGAAAGAAGAAATGTCCCATCTTCTAGGGAGAAGGACACGATTTCGTCACGAAAAGAGCAGACCGATGGGGGAACTTCGTCAAAAAGAGGCTCGTTCAGGCCATGTAGTAAAGCAAAGCTCCTGAGATTCATCCACGCCCCAGGGGAAACGAGCTTTAAAATCCCAG
>Ga0179593_1580160_pt1 | contig 13800 bp, 28 predicted proteins | sample CZODoug2_1_08_16_FD_185931 | JGI IMG/M metagenome (GOLD analysis project Ga0179593, IMG submission 185931) | Vadose zone soil fungal communities from Angelo Coast Range Reserve, California, USA - CZODoug2_1_08_16fungal (PacBio error correction) | ecosystem: Environmental > Terrestrial > Soil >...
TTTGCCGTGAAATGTCACGAAAGGGGGGGAGGGGGCCAGTCCGTGCATCGAAGAGAAAAGAGTGTAAAGAAAAACGACCAGTGTCCTCTTCAAGGCTAGAAAGATAAAATAAAAGGCCTGAAGCTTCGAAAGAGAGAACTCTTTCATCTCGGAAAGTTTTCTTATTGTGAAGACCGACACTGCCTGTTATAGTTGGAAAGGGAGAAAATAGCAAAAAAGAGAATAGCCAGCGCCCCTAAGACGGTGCCTCTGAAACGTTTAAAATGAGGGAGCGACCGTTTGCAGAAAAAAGTTGTATAGGGGTTCGCCTTATCGGAATAAAAGGCTGACAGAATCTGAGTCACTACGCGAAAGGACCGAGCTCTGTAAGGACCCCGTCGCCAGCGAGGTACATGAGAAAACGGCCTCCGAAAAAGGAAAGGACCTTCTAACTAGGAAGCCTACCTTCACCTGTGCCAAGATGAAGGCTTTTTGTCGCCAGTAGATCCTTCGAGAGTGGGGGATAGGAATACGCGCGGCAAGAGAATAGGAAGAATCGCCACTCCTTTCGCGAGGGGAGACATCTTAATGTCTCACCGTGGTTTGTTCAAGTTGAAGAAATTTCTTCAAAATCGCAAAGGGAAAAAAGCGCCAACCGTGAAAGCCTGTATTTCTGCGGCAGCCAAGGGGGTGGGACCCGGCTGGGTTGTCGGGTGATTATTTGGAGATTTTTCTTGCTCATTCTCAGGTTAAATATAGTGAATCTTGAAATAGTTAAACGAGACCCCTTCTCGTCCTGTTGTGGGTCTTCGTGTTGCCGAAGGTGGTGGTTTTGAGGGGGGAGGAAAGAAGTTTCTCCCGAGGATATCAGAATCGTTTTGTGTTGACCTCATTCTTGTCCAATTGCAATTGGGAAAAACCTATCAGTTTTTGTGTCCGAAAAGGAAGACGAACCTCCATTATTTGGGGTTAGTGGCTCCTTCCTATTGGTGGAGCGCTTAGCCGCAGGCTTAATGAATCTTCGGAGGGCCTCGGCACCGTTGGAAGGGCTCATATAAGTTACTCTCCGCAAGGAATTCTGAAATGCCTTCAAGGTAGAGAACGATTCCTTGGTTGGAGGGGGAGCGTGTCCTGCTCCTTTTTTTATCTTTTGGAGAGGGGCTCTTGTGGGCTGGCTGTTTGTAAACTGTTGTGAGGCGAATTTCGACAGAAGGGTCGGCGCGCGAGATCCTTGTTGTTTATAGGGTTGGGGGTTGGGTGCGTTTGTCTTGAAAGTTTTGTGTGCGTCTGTTAGAATTGAATAGGAATCCTCCGTCTCGCACCGGGAAAAAGAGTCATGACTTTCCGAGGGGACTAGTTCTTCGGTTAAAAGGGGGGGGCGTTGGCCGTCTTGCAGGCGATCCGGCCGACCGATAAAAAAACGAGGGGGTAATGTTTGTTTTCGGACGCGCTCTCTCTTTCTGGGATGGATGTGCCATAGAAGTAGCTTCTCTGGGCGCGAAAATGTGACTGCCGCCGACCAATGTGTTCATCTAGTCTAGTATCTTCTTAAGGTAAGGGAACCCATTTGGGAAGAGGGAGAAGCTGTTCCTTGGCGGTGCATATAGGAAGGGAGAAAGCTCTGGTGTGTAAAGCTCACAGGATTTCTTTATGCCTTGGGGATCCTGGATTTTTTTTAAGGGGATCCATGCCAGATGTGGTGTAATAATATATGTCCTGACTGGAGAAGAAAGGAAGGGAACGGACCTGCTCGTATGGGGAAACGTGTTTTTTTTTGTTTGTGACTCTTTCTCATTAAAGGTTGGTTAATATAATTGTTGTATAGTGCGAAGAGCGTGCAGTCCATCTCTAAGGAAGGAACCGTCTCGTGATCGTGATTCGTGTAAAAGGGGGAAAGACTTATTGAATGAACGTGTGGGGCGTGCTCGGTCGAGTGATGTTCTGTGCGGGGGAGAAGACGTCACCAGATTCGGGCCTGGGCGAAGAGCATGCAAGGTTTTCGCCCGCAGGTAAAGAGCCGCGCCCGTTGCATTATTTAGGTTGTGTGTGTAAGCCAAAGCGGGATTTTTTCTGCCTGTTAGGGGTAATGGGGTGAACAGTTTTTTTCAGTCTGCTGGCTCTGGTCAGAAGAAAAAAAGGGCCGACCTATATCCTGTGAATAATTTTTGGGTAGAGAAATAGGGCTAGCCGTCGTGAGGTTTTTGTTTTGGGGCGATGCCGTCGTCGGCGAGCGCGTTCTCGTTTTGGAAAGGCGATTTGTGCTTTCATGCTCTTGGAATAAAAAAAGGGGGGGGGGGAGGAGAAAATCAGATGAGTATTTAGTTTAATAGGTTGGGAGAGAGAAGATCGGTTTTGAGTATTTTTTTGTAGAAAAAGATTACGTACTCGGAAGCCTGTCTTCTATCCTCCTATTTTGGATTTCTTGGCTGTGACAGTGATGGTTGGTTAATAAGGAGGGAAGAGAGGTCGCAGACGTTTCGCAGTCGGTTCGGATTGAAATAAATGGAGGACAGCGAAAATCCGCGTTGTAGTGTTATGAAGGTTTGTATGGTTAGACGCGGTTAATTTGTCTCTACTTTTGGGGGCTTCGCATCCTTTTTGTGTTGGTTTGTTTGGGGGGAGGGCCGGCCCTTGGGCCGAGTGAATGGTAATGTTGGGGGAACGTCGCGAGCAGATAAATGGAATATTTGCTTAGATGATGCGTAGAGCCTTCGCTCCAGTATTTAAAGGATGGGAGGCGAGATGCCGTTTGGCGCGTCAGGGGGGGCCCGTCTGTTGCTGGTGCATGTGAAATGTATTCAAAAGGGGAAATCGATGAGAACTGCGTTAGTGGGCCTTTTGATCTTTGCGGAAGAAAAGGTGTCCTGCTCATTCTCATGGCGGGAAAGGACTTTTTTCTTCTTGCCCGCTCGTAGTTCATGGGAGAGGATTTATCGTGTTGTAGTTGAAATATTTAAGGGGAAGGTCGTCGATCGGGGAAAAGGGGGTGTGTGTTCCATATGGGAGACTTCCGAGGGAGGTTCTTTCTCTGTTGGCCTTGGGATGGGGGAGAAGCGTGCTCTCTGATTTACGCTTTGGGGAAATAAGGGGGAAGACTTGCGATGATCTGTTTGGTTGTAATTTTGGGGGGGTCGGGCGGCGGCATTGCCGGGTTTGTATTGGGAGCTCGTGTGTGGAGAAAGCGCCGACATACAGATCGAATTGCTTGCAAATTTGGCCTTTGCCGCGTTCTTTTTGATGAAAGAAGGGCTTCATGTTCGGTACCCAAGAATACACATTATGAAGAGAGACTCCGTCTCGCAGCTGTGTTGTAGTTTATGGGAAGTTCTCTGCTGGGTTGAGGGGGAGTCTCCTGTCGGCTGATTGAAAGATCTCGCTGGCCTGTGACTGCTCGGGTGTAAAAAGGAAGAAGAAAAAAGCCATCTACCGGGGGTTGAAAAAAATGTAGGGGGCATGGGTGTGCAAATGGTTAGGGATGATTTGGTGTTTTTTGGAGCCACGTGTTTGTTTTGGTCGTCTATCTCTTTTTTTGGGGGGAGCATCCTGTAAGATTAGTTAATTGGGTTGCGGGTTCCGGTGTCTTTGGTTAAATTTGGTTGTGTGGGAAGAGCGAGGGCATTGTATCTCTCTTTCATGTATGTGAAGAGGGCCTTTTTTTTTGTGAAAAAGCTGGTTTGTCTTTGTATCGTAAGTTGACCAAGTTGAGTGATTGTTTTTAAAATTTTTTTTTTTTGTGTTGCGGGGGGACTCGCTGCTCTTGTTTTTAGGGTGGGACGTTTTTCTCTTTTTTGTTGCGTTTGTGTGGGGGGGAAGTTTCTTCTATTATTGTTTTGTGTGTGGGTCTTTCAGTGGTTGCGAGGTGGGGTTTTGTGCGGGGATTGTCCGCGGGACTCGTGCGGTGTTCTGGGGAAAGCGCTTTTTTTTTGGTAAAAAGGCCGAAACCGTTTTTTTTTAGTAAAATTTCCTTCAATAATAGCTTAAATCAATAGGAAAAAGTATTAGTTGAAGGGTAGCGGAGGAGGCGTCGTTTCTGGTGCCGTGTTGTTTGTGGGGGAGGCAATGCTGTGCGTGCTTTTTGGGAACTCTCATATATAATATTTTTTAGGGGGCGACAGTTTTTTTTTGTTTTGTTTTAGGGTTGTAGGCCTACGGCTATTTGTTGAGAGTCCCTTTGCTGTTTGTCTCGTTGGCTCTAGGTAACCTGGCATAGGGGAAATAAAGAATAAGTCTGTTCAGAGTGACATCTATCGATTGGAGGAGGAAGGCTCCAGCATCAAAAGGGTGCAGAGGAGGAGTTGGCCGATTGAAAGAAAGGAGGAGAGTGCCCTTGTCGTGTTAATAACCGGTTTCTTTGTCGGGTTGTGGTATATTTTGTGCTAAAGCGATCTCCTGTTGGTTGGGTTATCTGGACATAATAATTTGGGGGAAGACGGTGAGGCTTTTCCCACTTTCTGGTTGGTGGGCCGTGTTTTTTTTTTGTGTGCTTGTGGAAAGGGTACTTTCTGTCGTTCTTAATTTGGGGTGGGGGTTTTGCTTCCGTTTTTATGTTTAATTGGTTGTCGAAAGGGGGGGCGCTTCTATTTTTAGTTGTGGTTTTTTTGGAGGAGCTACCAGTACGGGGGGAGAGATCTAAAATGATGCACAGTATCAGGGTCTGGCCTTCTTCTTTTATTGTGTTGTTATGGTGGAGGAAGATAGACTCTCTCATTTTGTGTCCTTAATGTTTTATTGTTGCGGCCGTAGCACCACTGTGTCTGGTCTGTTATTAATGTGATATTGTTTTGCTCCTTCAGAAGAAGGGGGCCTGGCTTTCTGTTTTCCTCTTGGGAGGGGTTGGAAGTTTGTCTCTTGTTTTTCGTCTTAAGGGAAGATTCCTACGTGGCTTTTTATGGGGAAATTAGAAGTTTTTTTTGTTTTTTTTTGTTGCAAAAAAAAAAGCGTGCACACTTGTCCTTGGTTTTAAATAAGGCAGCGTTTTCATTCTGCGCTTGTTTGGGAAAAAAAAGAGAAAGGTGGATGAAAAATGTGGTATTTTGGACAAGGTTCGGGTGCTTGAGTATTGGAGACTAGGGGGTTTGGGTTTCGCGGAAGGAACCCTTCTCGACCGAGGCTCCTTTTGGAGAGGCAAGGTATTTTTGTTTTGTTGGTTTGGTTTGTGTTTTGCGGGCTGGTGTTGTTGATTTTGTTTCATTGTAACAGGACCCAACTTATTATGGGGGTTGGGGGTGGGGTTTTGCCTTGTGGCCGATGGTGGAAGTTTTTTGGTCCCTTGTTTAAATTGTAATTTGTCATTCGGGGTGTTAAAAATATTCGGAGCTGTGTTGAGAAGGGGGGCCAGTCCTTCCATCCTCTTGCGACTAAGGGAAAAGTGACCAGTGGGTTCCGGTCGTTTTAGAAAAGAAGGGTTCTTGATGTGTTAAAATAGTATGGACGCTGCATGTGTACTATAGGATGAATACAAATTGGGGGGTCAAGTGTGGCCCGCTGGGGAGAAGTTGGTTTTTTTTGGTAAAACCTCCTTTTCGAGATGTCTATTTGAGAAGAAAAAAGAAACGTTATTTCATGTTAATATTCAGTTCTCCAAGGGGAAAAGACGCGGCTCGTTTTGCTGAGGGGTTGGGTTTGGTGATCTACTCTACGGCGGGGGTGCGTCTCCTTCCCCTCATTTTTTGTGGGGATCTAACTATATTTATTCTTTGCTTTTTGGTGAAGAAAGAAACGATTGCTTACCTTCTCTTTGTGTTATTTTAGTGGCAGCCTGGCCGAGCTTTCGTAAATACTTTTCGTCTAAGGGGAAAGTGTGCTCTTTCTGTGGTTTGAAGGCCGCCGTTTTTTACTCTTATACAAGGGGAGGAAGGGGAAAAGTCGAAGTTATGTGTATTTAAACAGGCAGCTCGTGTTTTGTATTTGTTTGGTATGTTGGCGGCAGCCAAGATCTTTTCCTTTTTTTGTTTGGGGGTGTTTTCTTTGTTATTAAAGAGGAAGCCTTTATTTTCTAGTGTAGTTGATGGAAACCTCCGTCGGTTTTTCTTTGAAAAAATAGTTGTTACAATGCAACTTTTCAGAAGAAGGGAAGGCGAGCATCTGCCTTTTCTCCCACTGGGCTTTTTCGAAGCTTTTTATATGAAAAGGAGTTGTCTGCCTTTAAGTGGAATAAAATGGGAAAAAAAAGGCAAGCAGGTAGGCTTTATTATTGTTGTTGGCACGAAAAAAATGGTCTTATGCCTGAGGGTGCCGGCCGATGCCGTGTGCGGTCAATGATTGAAAAAAAAGATCCTAATCTGGCTGCGGAAATTACTTTAATGTTTGTAAACTGGCTGCTGGGGCAAGGTTTTTTTTGTTTTTTCTCCATGTTTGGCCCTCCGTGCCTGTATCATTAGTAAGGTGGTTTGGTGTTAAAAAGGGGCTACTTACCCTTCATTGCTGTTTTTGTAAATGCGACGCCGTGTCTGTTCGTTGTTAGATGTGGCCAGGATCATTGGTCAGAAACGCTCCGTCTGTACTTTCCATTAAAGTTGGGGTGTTACTGCCTTGCATTGTCGTTAGGGGAAGAAGGAAGAAGCGAATTGAAGGTTCGGGTGATTTATGATAATGTGGAAATAGAATCGGCACCGTACCTCTTTTGGAGAAATTATGGGGGGGGGGAGAATTTTATTCCTGCGAGTCTCTCCAAGAAAAGGCGATCACTGTCTCTACTGATTGGTTGGGGAGCATTCTTGACATGGCTTTGGGAAGAAAAGAAGGAAATTCGTGTTCGTTCCCCGTGATTGAGTAGGGGAGCCCGAAGGCGCCGCCGGTTTTCGGCAATATTTGATCTGGGTGGGTCGAAAGGAGCGCGCAGGGCTACGTGCCTGCGTATTGATAGGGGGGAGTCCCTTTGCTCTGTCGCTCGTGATTGGAAAGGAGAAAAGATTCTGCTTTTATTGGTGTGGGGACTGGCCGTCTTTCAGCAGGTGCGGATTATGGTGTTTATTTCAAATAGAGAATAATTCATGGGGAGGGAAGGAAGGCGCTTGGTCCTCTCATCTCATAGGGAAGGGCCAAAATTAGGTCGCCGTTCTATATGTGGGTTGAGAAGGAAGGGAATCCGTCCTACCAAATTAGACTATGAAAATGAAGTGTGGGGCGCGACTGTCAGAAAGGGATTTTTTCTGTGCCGGGACGATCTTTGTTTTCCACATTCTGGAATTGGTTAGCGCCTGTGCCCTTTCTGTGGGTATTGGGCGACTCACTGTGCCGTAGTTTCGTTCCGATTTTTTTTTTAGGGGGGTATCCAGCCGATTTTTTTAAATATATTTTAAAACAATATTGGTTCGGAGGGGAAACGAGATCTCTTTCGGAATGTTTTTGTTGAGGTTTTTGATTCGTCTGGTGTGAAGTACTTCCGATTGTGCTTTTATTTTAGGCCTTTGTGAAATGTGTTGATTGGGTATAAGTCGAGTTCAAAGGGACGGTCGCCTCTGCGTGAATTTAATTGGCGTCTCGTTTTTTTTTGTGTTTTATTTGGGTTTAGGCGAATTTAGACCGGCTCGATCTGAGTCTGTTGTTTAGGTTTGTAATTGAATGTTGTGGGCTGGAGGGGCGCGGTGCGATATCTGGGTGTGAGAAGCCGACGTCACCTTATTTTGTGTGATGGTAATTTTGAAGGCGGTTGTGGAGGGGCCTGGTCTTCGCAACTGATTCGCCAGGTGTGCCGCCTCTGTTATGCTCTATATTGGCCCTTGTGCCTGTGCAGTATAAGAAAGAAAAGGGTTTTTCGTGTTCTCATGGATGTTGAAAGGAAATGAGAAGACAAGCTGCGCTTCTTGCGCATAAAAATATAAGTATTGATTTGGGTAATGTATTAAAGGAGGTCTTTTTTCATTCTGATATGTGGGGTTGTTTGAGGCTTTGTTATACATTGTATGTTGTTTGAATATGTTGTGGACTAGAACAATGGGTTTTGACGGGCTGGTTACTATTGTTGAGAGGTTTTTTTTTGGGGCACTATCTTGCTTCTTTCTTGTTTTTGTGGGGGGGGGGAATTCTTCTCTCCACAATTCATTATAATTTAGATTTTTGTGGAAAAGAGAGATATGAATCCAATTTCGCTAGTAGATGACTCTGGGAATGAGTTGGGCTCGACCGCCTTGTCGTTGCACTTTTATGGGGAAAGCCCCTATTTGTCTCATTTTATCCTATTTTCACGTTCTGCGGGGAATTGGAAAGAGGTTATGGCTTCGCTCAGGGCAGAGTGAAAGAGATGGGGGTTGAAATAAGGGAAGGCCTCATTTTGCTATTAATTGAAATTTGTTTGGGTGGTTGCGGATTTGCTGCGGCAAGGGGAGGGACGGTATGTTCGCTACGTGTTTATTTGAACAGGCCTTTTCGGCTGCGGAGGTTTTTAAGGAAAAGAACCGGTTTCGAGTCTGATTTGGGGACGCGCAACTGCTTTTATTTTTTTATTTTGGGCCTTCAGAATTTGCCGGGGGAAAAAAAATCAGATCGATGGCCGTTGTTTTTTTGTTGGGCCGTCGAGCTGTGTTGTTTTTTGTTTAAAGAGGCTCGGTCATTGTGGTGTTTATTTGAAAAAATTAAGGGGGCGGGCGTCCCCTGATTTTTTGGTTTTGTATTGTTCCTACAAAGGAAGTGTGGTTTAAATGAGAATTGTCTCGGTGCCTCTTTTTTTTTAAGAAGAAGAGATGGATTCGGGACCCGCGTGGATTGTTTGGAAGGAGGTTGGGTAGGTGTAGGTGGTGGCGTTTGGTGGAAGGCTCCCCGGGGTTGGGGGGTTTGTGTTGCCGGAAAAAAGAGTGTGACAGGGCCGCTCGGCGAGGGTGTCGGTCCCTCTGGGGATCGCGCTGTCTGGGGTTGTGCAATTTGGGGGGATTGGTTTTCTGGCGTGCTTGGAGAGGGGGGAAATCTTTATCTGTGAATTTTTTTAATAATAACGGTGCCTTTTTAGTTTAAATTGAAGTGGGGGGGGTGTGTATGGAAATTTCTCAGGGGCGGTCCATTTCTTCCGTGTTTGTTGGGTCTGCTTGTTTCTTTGCTGGTTGTAATCAGTGTTTGTCACGGTGATAAAAAAGTTGATTCAGCTGCCCGTCTCTTTGTGTTTGTTTTTGGGGTCATAAGTCTTCTCTTTTTTTTGAGAAGCTCTCGGAATTATGTTTGTTTTTGTGGGGGGTTTTTTTTGCTATTTGTTTGGGGAGGATGCTTCTGTATTTGTATAATGATTGTTGGTTTTTGTCCTTGAGAAGACTTCATTCTCTATATCATAAGGGAAGGGCGTCTTGTCGTTCGGCCGCTTTCATAAAAAAAAAAAAAAAGAAATGGTTCTGTTCCCCTTTTTGCCGATGCAATAAACGAACCACGCTCGTCTCGATATGTGTATAGGTGTTTATAACTGTTATTAAAATCTGTGATGAGCAGGGGAGGGGGTGCCGGTTTCTTTCTGGTGGGATGGTTTCCGATGCTATTGGGTGTTGTAGTTTGGAAAAAAGGGAAAGGTGTCGTCCAAACGGGAAAGGTGGGATATTATGGGGACGTGGGGCCGCTTTGATATAGTGCGTATTGGTATTTTGTGGAGTGAGGGTTTCGGACGGTCGGAGCCCTTCTCTTCGTCTTGCATGTGTGTGGGTCGCATTTTGTTGTGTGCTCAATTTGGTTTGTGGCCTCTTGTTTTACTAATTGCTTTGGGCGGCATATCTTGTTATTTTTTTTGTGGTGTCTTGAGGGACTCCAGACTCTGTTCGCAGTATGAGTTGGGGTGCATACATTTTTCTGTGAAGTTGGTGGCTTTTGTTTGTAAAGGGGGGAAAAGTCTGCTGTTATTGGTCTTTTGAAAGAAGGGGGCCGGTTGGGCAGGTTTGTTACTGTATTCCCGGAAGAAGGGGGCCTGGCACCTTCTCTCCATTTTTTAGAGACGTTTTGTGTTTGTGCGCATTAAAAAAACTTTCTGTTTGGTTTAATAAGAAGGTGGTTGGGGGGCTGTTCTTTTGTGATTTTATTATGTGTGATTGTTTTTGCGCAGCGGGAAAGATGGTTGTTCTGTTTTGCCTGTGTGGGGGGGGTGGTCGGTGATCGTTTCAGCTTTGCTTTCTGGAGGAAAAGTTTTTTTTGTGTATAAGTGCGTGAATGGGACAGATTTGCGACTGTAGGGGGGAAGTGTGGGTGGGTTGGGAGGTTTCGGAGGAATGCTGTGCTCGTGGTTGGGGAAAAAACGTGTTTTCGCATTTTTGCTCCCTTGAAGAGGGTTTTTCGTTTTTTGCTTAATTATGCGCCTGCATTTGGTTTAATATAATTGGTTTGTTTTGGGTACTTGCAAGGGGACGTCTTCTGAAAACCCAGGGGGGGAGGGAACATTTGGGGAAGAAGAAAGGCCGGAAATTTTTGTGCGGTGAAAATCTTTCTAGGCGTATATGGTGGGTCATGTATCGTTCGTACTTCGGGTTAAAAAAAGGCGGCTGGTTTCGTTGTAAATGGCGCCATCTTTTTGCGTCGCGATTCACCGTTGTTATTTTTTGTGTGACTCAGAGAGGAGCGAGGTTGTTCCGAAAGGGCTATGTATCGTGGCTGGGGGAAGGTTGTGAGTACTAAAGTATGGGCACGACGGCTTGTATGCGGTTGTGAAGTTTTGCGTTTTTTTTTGAAAAGGCCCCAGAGGTCGGTTTTTTTTTTTGTTCGGGCATTTTTTGGTGTTTGTCTGGTGGGAAGTGGTATTGCTTTTTTTGGTCAATTGCACTTTTTTGTTGTCTGGTGCAGAAAAGAGCGCGTACTCGTTTGTTTTTTGGGGGAGGTGTTTTATTGGGAAACTTTGTAGTCTTTTTGTGATAAATTTGGGAAGGGCGGTGGCTGTATGCGGGTAATTTGAGGTGGGGTTTATGCTATGTCGGGGGGGGGATGTCTGCGTTTTTGTAAGGTTTGGTTAACCTTCCTGGTTGAGAATTAAGTTAGAAGAAGCGGTGGTCCTAGGGGTATTTTTTTGTGTTCTTTCGGGTCAGTGTGGCTGTAGAGGGATGCTTTTTTTTTATGTAGAAAAAAAACAAAAAAAGGAGGGTGTGTGATGGATTTTTATTGGAAGAATCGTTCTGTTTGTTGTTCCAATTTGTGGCAGTGGTTCCTTTGTCTTTTAGGGAGCTTTTGGTGTTTATTCGGCGTCTTTGGGGGTTGGGGAGGGTTCGTTTTAAAGGGTGGGGGGGCATGCCTCTTGTTTAGTGGGTGAAGTTTAGGTTGGTTCTACTCAGCACCTATGTTATTTTTGGAAACGATCCGGTGTGTTTGTGTTTGCTTAAGAAAACTGTGTCTTTTGTGGATAATAGGAGGGCACGCGCGTTTGGGTTAGTTTATTTTTGTTGTCAGATAAGAGACCAATTTTCTGGCTCTTGGTGTTGTTTGCTGAGTTTTTGTTCCTTGTTGGCCTTCAGGGGATTAAGACGTCGAGATGCCGCACTGTGAATAAATTTTTTATCTATTTGCACGATCGCATTCGCCCCTAATGCCGGTACTAGTTGGGAAGGAATGGCCGTTGTTTTTAACTGGGGAGGGGGGAGGAAAGGTTGTTGGGTGTTTTTGTTTGGAGAGCCCGTTGCATTGTAATTGAATTTGCCTGTTTGAAGGGGGGCGGGGTTCTGTCCGTTTAGTTTGGTGAGCGGTTTTTCTGGTTCCGTGCATAGTGGGGGAGAAGGAGAAGATGATTTTTTTTATTGTTTTTTGCCAAGCACTTTGCGTTTGTGGGTTATTGGGTTTCCATTCCTTTTAGAAAAAAAGTGGCTGCCGGATGCTATGGGGTGGACGGCTGTCCTTGCCGCTCTGGGGTGGTTAAAAAAGACTGGCTTTTGGGGTTAGGCGACCTTATGGGTGGTGGGAAATTTTATTTACTGCGTTCGCGGGAGGAGGCGGTCGTTTCCATTACTAGCAAAAATTATGGGGGGACCGCCTGTGACCTGCGCAATATCGCCTCGTAGGGAAAAAGATTCGCCTGGGGATTTAAGTTTGATATTGAGAAGAATCTGGACGTCACCTTTTATTTCTTATTTGGTGGTTCTGTATGATGATCCAGAGGGGGAGGCGGCGGGCAATGTCTTTGTGTTGGTGGGGTGTTTTCTTTGATAAAAAAAGAAGGAAGAACTTATATGGTCGGTGTCGGCTTGGGAAGCTGGGGGGAAGGCCACGGCATTGGGTTTTTGTTGTTGTAGTGTTGGTGATTTGACTTCTGGGTTTGTTTCAGGAGCGCAACTCGGCATTTGCACTTTGTGGAACGTGCTCTTTATTCCTTAGGCCGGTGAGCCCGAACAGGTTGATTGGGAAAAAGGGGGAGGAGTGCTTTTTTTTTTTTTTTATTGTTTTGCTTTAAGAGAGGGCAAGTGCGCCTTCTTTTAACCTCATCTTGGTCTTCTAGTTGAAAGAACGTTTTTTGTTGGTTGTTTTTTGAAGGCGGCGGCTGCCTGGTACTGGGATTTTTTTGGGACATAGAGACGCCTGTGGTCGACTCCGGATTGTTCAAGGGTTGCCGGGTCGTATAAGGTTTTGAGACAGCAGCTATGGATAGGCGCTTTCCCCTTGGGGTGAGGGAAAGGAACGCATTTGTGTTGTTTTGTTTCTATAAGGGGAAGGAAGCATCGGGGTTTTTTGGTGGTGGTCGTATGCAGGAGAAGCGATGCTTTTTTCTGCAAGGAGCCCACCATGTTCCTGAAATGTATTGGAAAAAGGAATTTGAGCTGGGGTGCGTTGGCGTGTCGTAAAAATAAGAATTGGTGGATCATTGTGTTTTAGAATATACGGGGGCATGCCGCTCTCTGTCAGTTTGTGTTGGCCGCCGTCTACCGTGTTCTCCTGGTGAAAAGAGGGGAGGGCTTCTTGTCGTTTCTTGTTTGTATGCAGGGGAAAGTGGGGCGGGTCCATGTCATATTTTTTGGGTTTAGAAGAGTTCTTCCCTGAATCCTGGGTCTAATATGGGGGGGGCCTCGGTCGCATTCTCGCTGAGTGGGGGAAGGAAAGGAGTCATAGTGTGCGGCACGTTAAAGCAAGGGCAATGCCTGAAATTTTATGTAAATATACTGTTCAAAATATAGGAACCGCGCTACGCGGGGGCCATCTTTTATCATGTTGGGTCGGCTCTCGATGTTGGTCCGAGAAAAGGAAGAAGCGCGTCCATGTTAGGAAGTTTGGGATGGTGAGCCTCACTGTGTATAATTGTTGAAGGATTAGTGGCCGGGGTTCTCACACGCGCGAGAGGGCCACCGGTCTGGTAGCGAATAAATGTAGAAGGAAAAGGGACTCCGATCAGTCATGGGTGGGGGGAGCTCTGAGGGGAAAAGGGTATTTAAAGAGCGCCTCGGCGTCCGATCCTATGTCGTTAAAGTTTGGGGTAAAAGCGGCGCAATCTTTCTTGCTCGTGTACTGTGGGCTTACTTCTGACGGTGTTTTGGGGTTTTGTTTTTGTTTTTGTGGTCCTTATTGGCGGGCTGAAACGAGATCGTGACCGTGCGTAAAAAAAAGGAACTTTGGTTGTTTTGTACGAGCGCGTCCGGGAGGCATGCTTTCCTAGAAAAGTAGTGGTGGAAACATGTATGACAAGGGCCGTAATTTTCGCGGAACAGGCGTTTATGGGACTTATCTCCGGGAGGTCTGTTTTGTTTTTTTTTTTTGTGAAATTCCTAGCTAGAGGAAGGGGAGAAGTCTCTCCTAATCATAGGGGGGGGGTTATACACAACCATCCTGTCACTCAGTAAGTCGTGATAAAGGGGGGGGGTAAGCAGAACTAGGGGGGCCGCGGGCGGCTTAATTTTTCTGATATTAAAGAAGCGGTACTTGATCTGAGGGAGGGGAGGAGTTGGGGTG
>Ga0179593_1659949_pt1 | contig 13800 bp, 10 predicted proteins | sample CZODoug2_1_08_16_FD_185931 | JGI IMG/M metagenome (GOLD analysis project Ga0179593, IMG submission 185931) | Vadose zone soil fungal communities from Angelo Coast Range Reserve, California, USA - CZODoug2_1_08_16fungal (PacBio error correction) | ecosystem: Environmental > Terrestrial > Soil >...
GAGCTTGCAACGCAGCTCCCTCCTTGGTTTGCGAGGGCATCGTCTTGTTTCCGGGGGGTCACGTATAACAACGACCGGGGGAAAACAGAGGATCCAGCAAGAATTCGAACACGCTACGCGCCGCAGGCAAGAGGCCTCGCAACTACGTTAAGTGGCCTGGAAGTCCCGGATCGCAATGTAAAGCTCGAATAACCGTTGATACCTGACAGAGGCGCGCGGCTCAACTCATGCAGGCGAACTGCTGGGCTAAAGGGGATCACAAGGGTCGAGAGAAACTCGGGAAAACGTATGTCTCACTCAGCTCGTCATTATACGACGAAGAGGAGGGGCCTGCCGTATTGTCTCCACGAGTGGATCAGGAGCTCCGATAAAGAGACCAAGAGAAACCAAAAAGAGGAAAGGATGGCAAGCGCATCTACGAGCGTACGTAAGCAGGTAGAGAAAAAGGGGCAGCACCCACGTTGTTAAACTGAAACCGCTTGATCTTGAGACAAGAACGTTTTAGTGTGTCGCCTCACCCCGGCATTGGGGAAAAAGAACGAGGCATTTGAAAGCACTTATGCTGCACGATCAACGCCTCGACGTTCCGGACGAGGCGTATCCCGCAACGGTTCGGTATTCACGGTGCAGAGGGAGAGAACGGGAAAATGAGCGACGGAAAAACGTCGGGGAGAGATGAGGGGCCGTGGAAATGGCGACGAGGGAGCTGTTCGACGGCGATTGGCGACATTGGTCGAGGCGGTAAAAGTGTTCGGGGGGCGGAACCGAAAAAGAAGTATCTCCCAAACCCCGGATGAGATACGTTCCCCGAAATCTCTAAAAGACGAACCATGAACAGGCGGTCACAATATTCAAATCTTAAATCTTGAAAATCAAAAAAAACCAAGGCAAACACATCGTGCTCTAAAGAAATAGTTTACTATTGAGGAAACTCGAACGAGGAATAAATTTTCTGCGGATTGTCATGAACTTGACAACTAGAGAAATTTGACCGTCTTTGTCTCTCCTCTAGAATTTTCTTACCAAAGAAAGTAAAGTCCCATTAAGTCCTCGGACCACTGAATGCATCGTTTCAAAAAGACCCTTAAAGGGAAACTTCTCAAAAGGACTGACGTATCGTCTAATTAGGAAAAGAATTTATTTAGAAGAAAATCTAAATCCCCGTCTTTGTGATTCACTTGGGGGAGACAAGGCGAAACTGGAGATTTTATGGATGAAGTCCCCTCCGTGGCCTGCTTCAAAAAGACTGGAGGAGAGGACAGGGGAAGATGTAGAGGCCTCGGTGAAATAAGATAGGGGGAGCAAAGAAACCAGAGAGGAGGCGTGGAGAAAGACAGGTACTAGGGGACAAAGTGGTCGCCGTAAAAACTTTAGGAGGAACTCACAAATTCATGGGTTGGGGGTCAATGGGGTGGAGGGAAAGGCCCGGGGGCCCGGGGAGGGCAAAGTACACAAACCGCACCTCCTGCCTGCAACAAAGGCCTCTTTCTTAAAAGAGGAATGAGAGCAGTCGGTCAAGTAACGCAACAGAAAGGACCTCATCATCTTTAGAAAAACGATGCAGACGGGGTGCAATCTAATAAGCGGCCCCGCGCGCGTTTGGTTTCCAGGGGACAGGTAGCTGTTTATCTGCTCTCGCCTGGGAAGAAGTGATGGAAAAAGGGGATCAGCAGGGGGGTGTCGTTGGGACTTCTTAGAAGCAAGACAAGGCGGTACACCAGGGGGGTCATAGGGCAACAAAGACAAACTACTTCTTAAATCGAAAGAAAAAAACAGTTACCTAACACAGTGGAGAAGTCACTCTCTCAGAAGACGTACCCCCAAGATGATGAAGTGGGACTACGAGTCGCTAGTAACCAGCCAAAGAAAGTGAAGAGGAGATAGTGCGGCCTCAAGTATGCGGGGGTATTGGATCTGCGGGTTCAGGGGTGTGGGGAAAGAGCGTGGTGATTTAGCCCTGTTGGAACATTAGGGGCGGGGCGTGGAACATGATACGAAGGGGGACAATAAGAAAGATAACTGCATTCATTCGTAAACTCCAAGAACCTAGCGTGGTTCGTTAATTTGAAGGACGATGTCTAGTTGTGAGGCCAACTCCTAATGAGATTTTGGGAGATCACGTTTGAGTGCCCGGAGGAATAAGAGATAACTGTCCCGTTGAAGTTCGACGGGAAAGAAGAGTGGTCACGAAGGGGTAGGGGAAGTGCTAGCGACAACTGGAAGATGCCGTCTATTTCACAAATTTCAGAAGAAGCAAAACTTTAGATGGGAAAGGAAATGAGAACGAAGTAAGGGAATCGACCGGCATGCTACTCGTTGGACTTGGGGACTAAGGGTTCAGGACAAGGGAGGGATCATAGGGGTAAAAACATCTTACCTGCAGAGACTTGCGACAGGGGAAACAAAGTCCAGGTTAACCCCAAAGAAAGAAAAGAGGGGGGAGGGAAGAGAAATGTGTGTCGAATCCGCCCTCAACGTAAAGGGAAGACGCGGGTTGGAGGAGTTGAGGGAGGGGAGCAAATTATCCTTTTTAACCTAGGAAGTAAAAACGAAAGGCTATGTTGAAGGTGAAGAGGTAGGCCACCCCTTGGGGGGCAGAGAGGGAAATTAAATGGCGACAACAGAATTCCACAGAAGCCCCGAAGGAGAGAACGACGCCAAATCGGACCGGGGAGAGCAGAGAGTTAGCCGCCGTATTGCTCTTAGAGGGGAGGCACCGAATACCTAGACGGGTAAGATTGCAGGGAGGGCAAGAACGAACAAAAGGTTGAAAAGGTCTTGTATCCACGGGAGTTCACCCACGGAAAGTCGCCCAATCAGTTGAAAAGGGGAATAGAAGAATGGGGAAGTCACTATTGTATCCGTCGACAAAAAAAAGCGCTGTCCTAATCAACAAGGTAAAAGAAAGGGAAGGGGGAACTTCAGCGAATCGATCTAACATCAGGAAAAAGGAATCCTCCCGAAAACGATGGGAAGAACAGAGGGTCTTAGTCTGACGCGCCTAAAGGGGGTCAAAGGGCCCTAAGACGGAGCAGGATTATCTGCAAGGACGAGCGCCCTCATCATTATCTTAATTATAATTGAAAAGGAAAGAAACGCCGGAGGGTGCACGGCTGCCGATGCCTGAGCGCGTAGAATTAAAAAGTTCGAAGGCGAGGGGTGGACAGGGGTGACTTGATTCTGCAAGAAACAACTCTGACGCCGGTAAGAGGGAAGCTACTCTCATGAGATTTGCGTGGGCAACCAAGAAAACTTAAAACATAAGATCAAGAGGAAAAGTCTGGAGGGGACGAGAAATACCCGAAACGTCTGTACAAACCCATGACCAAAAAAAAGCTCACATTGAAGGAGTAGGTCCTTCGTTGGCGGTCCATCCCTCTCCCGGTAGGGGGACGAAAGATGGGTGACGCCGTGTGTCTCGGTTAGTTCAAAAACCGGATTGAAATGAGGGGGGGCGAAAGAGGTACGATTTATTAACGGGGTACGGGAAAAGTGCTGTAATAAATCATCTTCTAAGTAAGAGGAAACCCTGCAGAGAATCCTCAAAAGGAAGGGGATGGAGGAAGGTAAGCTGTTTTGGGGAAGAAACATCGCCATTCAGAGTAAGGTGCCGGTGGGGGGGGTGGGGGAACGTATGGCACTCGTCATCTATGCTGGAAAAGGGGGTGTCAGAGGAATTCTAAAGAGAAGGAACCAGGGGGCCGCAGGCACCAAAAATAGAAGATCTGCTTTAAACCGGAGATACGTCCACAAGGTATATGAGGGGATCACAGGGAAGAAAAAAACAGAATTGGCACGCTATGAGGCTCCGCAAGGGGATTAAGGGAGTCCAAGGGTCTGAAAATTTAAGAAAGGGGGGGGGGTAAGGAAAATATTTATGCGGGAGAGTTATTGTTTTTGCCGGTATCATGAGTGGAGGGGGGATATCAAAGGGTCTGGGGGGTAAAGAGAAATCCGTTGAAATCAAAAAGAGGGGCCTTGGGAACGGGATAGGGGTAAAAGGGGGGTCGCCGGAGGGCTTGCCTTCGACCAATGCCGTGAAAATAAGGGAGTCAATCCCCTTACCGCGGCGGTGGGGGGTGATGGGATGAAAGCGGAAGCGGGGGGGAAGGAGGGGCGGGGGAGGCCTCTTTTGAGAAGGTCCAAGAGAGAAGAAGATCTCATGAATCTGGTGCAATGCGGCGCGGGGGCCAAAAGGGAAAGGTGAATCGTGGTTTCTGGGTGGAGGGCCTCGTCAAGCAAAATCTATCTCCTTTCTAAAGTCGGAGGATGGGAGTTGAGAGTATGGTAAAAGTTCAGGAGGTGACCTAGGGGAGTTCTTGTGTCGCTCTTGCGCTCGTAAGTTCGTAGAAGGATCAGGAAGGACGTTAGTCGAAACGGAAGAGAGAAGTCAGAAATGCTCAGTGCTTCAAGGGCGCGGAATCCCGAAGAAGAGGAAGTATGAGCGATCGCTAGGGGGGTACGAAAAATGAGAAAGGATAGGACGAGGGAAAAGGGCGAGCAAAAGTTCGGGAAAGAGTGAAGCTGGGGAAGGAGGCGAAAGGGGTGTCTGGCACGGAGAGGGGCTCGGACCCGAAAGATTTTCTAGGGGGGCAGAATAAACTGGCCAAGCCCCACGCCGCTACGGAGACACTTAGGTCGTGTGGCTGGGGGTCATAAGGAAAGTCATAGTTAGGGGACCTTTTTTGGTAGCCGCTTCTCAGGTCTGACACCCCGCGAGGATGTGTCCCAAGTTAATATGCCTAACGAGGGAAACCTTAGGACGAGCGGTGATCAAGGCCACCTCTTGGGAGAAGATTTGGAGGGATTACCTAGGAGACCTCGTCCCATATGGGGAGTTTATCCGGAAGGGGATTGACGAGGGAATAAAGAACCCCCAACGACAAACGGCCAACCCCCCGACCCCCAAGCCCCAAAGAACCGGAGGGAAAACAAACTAGCAAGACTGAAAAAGGGCGGAAGTGAAGGTGGCATCCCCTGTTCGGTGAAGGACCTGAGAATCCCGGGGGGGATGGCAGTGGGGAAAGGAGATCGGGTTTGGAGGCATAGCGCGCCGCGCCCATTGGGCTATCACTTTGTTGGACGCTGTCGATGAAGATTTGGGGAAAGTGCGATTTGGGAGGGGAGTATAAAAGAAAGTCGGTAAGGACGTCGCGAAGGTTACAAATCTGACCTTCTCGAGAGTAAAAACTTGTGCTCACCAACGTCAACAAGGAAACCGGTCCAAGACAGAAGAAATTGAGAGGAGGTTTAGGTGCCATGAGTTGAAATCAGAGGGATTCAGAAGGGAAAAAGTACAGATAGATTGTAAGTTGGTTTACAGGGAGGGGAGTGGATCGGCTAATAAAAAAGAAGTTTCCGCACAGAAGCTGTCTGGGAAATTGAGAGGGATCAAATTCAATCTGTAAGGGAGACCTCCTGGGCGGAGGAGGGGGGGGGCTTGGGGTAAATAAACCAAAGACATTTTTTCCCGAGTCAATATGCAAAATCTGCAAAGGAGGATACGAGATCAGAAAACTCGCAGGGAAAGGGAAGTCGTTTGTACAGGAATTGACCGGATGGGGAAATGAAAAAGGGCGCACCTAAAAGCCTTGGGACATAAGAGAGAGGGGAAGAATGGAGGACTGAAAAAGAAAAGTTGCAGAATGAAATCAAAAGAGCGTGAGGGGAGGAAAAAAACTAAAAAACGTAACCAAGTCACGGTCTACAAGAAGTCGGTGCGGAAAAAATATTGGGGGGATCACTATTTGAAAGAAGATAGATGACGGGAGGGGCCCAGTAAGATCTCACATGAGGGGAGAAGGGGAAAAAGAGTTAGGGAGCGGAAATCGATGAGAAGTATACATCCGTTATAAGAGACCCTCTAGAAGGAAGGGAACTGGAAGAAGGCGGTTTTCGGGGTTGGGTCGCCTCTAAAAAGCATGTAGGAAAGAAGTCACCATAGAAGCGGGAAGAGGAAGAGAAGACTATACCTGTCGAAATCCTTTAAGTCCGCAGACCTTTTTCCGGGCTGCATTGACATTTTGTCTCAAAAAACGGCCTTATGGGGAGGTGACCAGGGGGGGGGGACTTGAAAGGGAAGATTCGTGAGGGGAAGGGAGTCTCAACCTTAGTTTATTCAGAATCTTGATAAACTAGAGGACACCAAGTAGGCGATAAGGGAAAAAAACTCAGGAATTTAGGAAACAACAGGACAAGCTGAAAAAAGCGGGGGGGGAAAAATTACGCTCAAAAGTGCAGAAATCCTTAAACAACCAAAGTGAAAGCTTGATGGGAAAGGGGGGGAGGGCCTGTTTCGAAGAAAATGGAAAACAAGGGGAGGTCCTCGCCTCAGAAGAGTTCGATCGTAGGAAAGGTCATGGGATCGGGGAAGCAAAGGTACAGGACCGGGCTCATGTGAAAATAACTGGAGGAGATGTAGCCACTCGTGAAAAAAGGACCTTATCAATCGACAGAAATCAAGGGGGGTAAATTCCCCGGAACAGAAGAAAACGAAATCCTCAAAGGGGGGGCCTGCCGGTTGCCAAAAGAAGGGAGAAAGGTCCAAGGAGGAATGGAAAAAAGGTGACGGGTGGAACTCGAAAAGGCATCGGAGTTCCACAGTGGGGGGGGGGGATGGGGGACGGAAGAAGCGTAGTAAAAACAATCTTGGATATTGTTAACATAAAGACTGGGGAACAATAGGGGTGGGTATAAAAAAAAAGGGCGTCTCATGGAATCAGCAACCAAGCTCGTTTTAGGAATAGAGAGCGGAGAAAGATTTAAGAAAAAAAAATTAGAAGCGATCTTGCTGCGGCTTCACTGAGTTATCAAGTGGTATGGATCGGGGGGGGGAAAAGATATTGGGGCCAAAAAAGAAGACACTCTGTAGCCAACCGGGAAAGGGGGTGGGTTCAAGTGGAGGCTACAGTAGAGAGGCAGGCGCCAAGGAGATATCAGTCTTGTGAACCCCGACCCCTCAATCCCTCGGTGAAAATAAATCAGCACGGTCGGTTTAACTCTCATTCTCACGGCTAATATCGTAAATAAAGGAAGAGTTTCGAGGGTTACGAAGGACTCTCAAAGCGGCCCATCGCTCACGTCTTGTTGGTGTGCTTGAGGTTAAAAGGAGCACGAAGATTCCCGTTGATCTCTCAAAAACACCACCGGGGGAGAGAAAGAAAAAGAAAAAAGACGGGGGCGGGGGGAGGACGACTTAAGAGGAGCTAAGTACAGAAGATCAGTGGGGGGGGGTCTTAGTCAGAAAAGAGTCCCAGGGCCTGCATACCTAACGCGGAGGGTTATTAAGGGGTTTGAACATTTCCGGTTCCTACCGTGAGTGTTCCAGGAGATAACAGGGGACTCCGAGGAGAGGGCTGAATAGGCGCGTGTCTTTGCCAATTCTATTGGGTGACTATGGAGGGGGAATACAGTGGAGGCCCGGAAAGATGAACTACTGAGGTTCAGCGGGAGGAAGGCCGAAAACGGCGGCTTGGGGGAAGTCGGAAAGGGAAGAGGTCGAAAAAGATGGGGTGAGGAAGGGATTGAACAAAGGGAATCAAGACCACCGTCTTGTCCTACATGACGGGGTCCCTACCAAGTTGGGGTTTAAGAGGGCATTCAAAAGAGTTTCAGGAAAAGGAGAAAAGAGCAACTAAGATTTCGATTTCACTCAAGGCATAAAAAAAACTTAAAGGGGAAGGGAATTTTAAAAAAGTCCCAAAGGAGGGAGAAAATCATCAACTGTAAGAAGGCCGTTATGAAACGGATGTGGCAAGTGGGACTGCACCGGGGGGAAAGTTCTTTCGATGAGGCGGCGGACATAGGTAACTGAAGAGGTAAATGCTCGAGGGGGGGACCCTGTCAAAGGCGGGGCAAGGTGAAACTAAACGAGACGGAAAACATTTACTAGAAGAAGATGCTGGCCAGAAGGGTAGCTTTCGAAACCACTCCTGAACACACTCATTCTCGAGGTGGAGGTTTTAGGAGGTGAATTAACGGGGAGAATATTAAGAAAAGGAGGTCTAGTCTTAAGCTGGGGTCTGAACAAAGGAGGCCATTTGGGCAAAATCTTCCCAGAAGGGTTTGGCTAGAAGGAGGGGGTAACTAGAAAGGAGGAACTACCGGCCTGGACAATGCCGTCAATCGAAAATTCAGAACAAGAACTCTCAAGGGAGACATCGAGCAACAGGAAAAGGTTAGAAAAGGAAGATGAGTCGCAGGGAATATTGGCGAACCTCTATACCGAAAGAAGTTGAAAAAATTCTCAAAAGAAGAACGACATGATTTCGAAAACCTAGTTGTCGGCTGTTAAGACCAATTAGATCTAGAAGGGAGATATTTCAAAAAAAATAACTGGATAGTCAGGAAGAATGAATAGGACGGAAGAAAAGATAGGGGGGAGGAAAATATTTGGAAGTGCTCAGGAAAAAAACTCTCAAGGACAAAGGGGGGATGAAAAAATATAGATAAATCTGCTCTCAGAAGCGATCAAGAGGAGAACAATAAGGAAGCAAAGGAAGCGGGTCTGGAGTATGGAAAATACTGGGGGGAATACTTGTTGTTTAGTGGGGGGTAGGAAGGAGAAAACCTTGAGATGGGCGTAAAGGAGAAGTCATGGGAGAATCACTCTACATTCCAAAGAGGAAAGCATCTCCGAGAGTCCGGTGAATCAACGGGAGGTAGGAGGAGAAAATTGTAAGAAAAGTTGAATAAGGGTGAGGGAGGTCCTAGTTGCTTCGGCGCGTAGCCAGGGCGGAATTAGGGGGGGTCTGACCGGGTGAAAAGGGTCTGTCACGCCGTCCCGGAAAAAACGATTCGCTCGCCCAAAAGTGTAGGAGAAGGGGGACACCAGAAAGGAGACGTGGTCGAAGACAAACCATTGAAATCATTCGGGAGCTCAGAAAGGTCAATAGGGGGGGAAACTCTGGGGGACAGGACCAAAATTCAAAAAAAGAAAAGGGCCATACTGCAGGGGAGTTTGGGGAAGTCTCACCGATTCGCCAAACATTGGCATATACGGAGGAGGGGGAATCGGGGGGTAAAATAAAAGGGTAAAAAGGCAGCTTTTTACCCAAGCGACTCAGGCTACGACATTCGTTTAAAGAAATCTATGAATCCAAAATCTTCTCAGTACGGAAAGAAAAGCTAGGGGAACTGGAAAGTCAAGGAATCAGAGGAGAGACCTCGGGAAAAACTTTTGTGCAAAAGAAGTCAGACCGAAGGTTATTACGGGGCCGGGGAGAGGGTCCTTCCTTGCACGTTGATTAAAGCTGGGGAAGGGAAAAGACTCAAGCAAGTAAAAAAGATTGGGAAGAGGATTAGCCCGACCGAAGTTTCAGGAGAAAAAAAAAGAGGGATCAGAGGAATTTGGACTGGTCAAAAGTTGCAGGTTTCGGAGTACCGAGTGAGAGGGTGTGTGGACCTCCTTTTCCGCACACGCAAGGTCGGAATCAAACGTGAGGGGGGACTACGAACCTAGGGGAGGGGGTGTCAGGGGCAGAAATGTCTCCTCTGGCTTTGAGAGACCGACAAAAAAGCTAAGGGAAAATTTTTACTGCCGTGTGATGAGAAGAAAGAAACAGGGGGCAGTACAATCCCCTCCGTGCCGAAAACATGTGGGGGGGACCGGGGGTTTCTTACACTTAAAAGAAAGCTTCAAATCCCGGCTGAGAGCAGACGTCTACGAGAGGCAGAGAAATCTGCTCTGCGAGAGATCGACCCGGAACACTCAGTGGAGGGGGTCTTTAAGGAACTAACAGACCACGGAAAGCATTTAATTCTTTTCTGTAACGGGGGGTTTAATGTTATCACTTGATCTGAATCCACCTTGTGGAAAGAGAGAGAAAAAAACAAAAAGGGGGGAAACTAAGCACTTGAAACAGGAACGAATTAAAAAGGGTAACCAAAAGAATTCAAAAAGCAAGGGGGAAGGGGGGGAGGGGTCGTAGTCGAAGTACGGAAATCAAGCAACTCATAGATGTTTTAGCCTAAAGCGCGGAGTAAAGGCGGGGGGGGGAAAGGACGCCGTGGGGTGGGGAGCTTTTGGGAGGGACTACATCGGGTTGTGAGGCACGAGGAATAAATGGGAAATTAGAAGGTACTCATCAGAGAAAGGTTGCAGAAACAACTAGAACCACGCATAAGTTCTTTGCGGAAAATCAAAAAGGAGCGAATTGAAATAAGGGGGTCGATGAAAAATTCAAGGGGGGCGCCACACGAAGGGGGGGTTTGGGGGCTGCAAAAGAGGAAAAGGAAATATCATCCACCATTTCCGACTTGGGATATATGCCACGGTCAAAGTTTGTGCGCAACGGATTTTCCTTTCTCATAAATCTACAAGCTGAACCGCAAGATCACGACTGGTGAAGAAAAATAAAAAAAAAGGGGGTCCCGAAATACCGACTCAGGCGTTCGGAAAACCAGTCAAAGTAAGCTCGGCCTTCTGCGGTCTTTGGATTTGCCTTGGGGGGGGGGGAATCTACGGATCGGGTTCAGGTTCGAGGATCTAGGTTCCTAATCTTAAGGAAGGCTCATAGGAAAGAAGAGAGAAGGTCAACCTGACTAACTCGTCAAGGCCTTTAAAAATACATGAAGAATAGGAGAATTCAAGAGGGGTCATATTAGAAATAAAAAATCCCGAAAAAGCCAGGAGGGGGTTTACTTGTTTTATGGGGGTGAGAGAAAGGAGCTGGAAGATCCTCCGATGAGAGACAGGGGATCCCCGGGGGGGGCACCAAAATTCGACGAGTCGGGTAGCCTTGGGTAATCTGAAAGATGGAAAAATGGGAATGTAAATAAAACTAAAGGGAAAGAAAATGGGCAGAAACCTCCTCGCCAATTCGGACATTCGGGGAAGCTCAGGAGGCAATACAGGCTCTATAGGGAAGGAGACCTTGGAAGAAGAATTGTCAGGGACAATTTCGACTGATAACGACCCAGTGAGGGAAACGTTAGGAGATCTCGGTAAGAAGCGAAAAGGAGCCATTTGATACCCAAGGCAGGTCCGGACGAAGAAAAATACCAGGGGAAAGGTATGAAAAAAGCTTAGTAACGGGAAAGTCTAAGGCTGGGAAAAGTGTTGATGCAAAGGGGATCCGCGCTCATGAAAAGTCAAGATCCCTAATCGCCAGCACACAAAAGGGGGGGAAGGGAAGAAAGGCACCTACTGCAGACATAAAAGGAACTGATACCATCGTGAGAACAAGAAGAACAACCTCACGTAAGGACACGGTATAACGGAAAGAAAATGGACTGGTTAGGGGGGGGGGTTCGGGGCCGAACGCAAGGTTATTTCAGAAGAAAAGCAACGGAAGTTTCCATAAAAACTAAAAGCGCTAGACGTCTGCGTATCAAAAGGTGAGGGATGACTATGGGGGGAAAGGTGTAAGGAGGAAAATAATTAAGAATCAGGCTGTGCTAGAGAGGGGGATGGAGAGAGCAAGTAGGAGGGGGAAGGTTCGGCTGAGCTAAAGGGAAACCTTTATTTTAGTTAAAGAAATTACCGGGAAAACCGACAACAAACAAGGGGAAGCCTTTTCCCAGAAGTTGAAAGAATTGGCTCGAAACAAAAGAGGAAAAAAAGGTAGGGATGTATCTCTCTCACATGAATTAAAGAAAAAAAGCAACCGCAAAAACATCGAAATCAGAGATTCAAGGGGTCCTTATTTCGACAACAGAACCTGCGGAGAAAAGGCTGCAGAAAAAAGGATCTTAGGGAAAAAATTTAAAAGGGGCTGGTCAACCACCGCAAATTTTTAAAAGGAGGGAGTGCCTGAATCCAGGGAGAAGAATAAACTTAACCTCATTCCTCCGACACACTGCCTCATAGGCTAAGAAAGAAGAAGAATTCCAAGAAAGATTGGGGAAAACTATCGCTTCAAACGGTGGGGCAGGGGGTTGGAAGAAAACTTGGGAGGAGGATTCAGCAGATGAGGCTGGGGAGCCTCTAACGGCATGGTGAAGATTGTCGAATAGGGAAAAGCGGAACCCCCGGAAGAAAAAAGTAAGCAATAAGCGGCTTTAACGGCAGGCAGGAAGGGGGGAAATTGTCGGATATAGGGGTGGTATCGGGTGGGGACCTAACGGAACAGCAAATCTCGTAAGGATTCGACACAGCGCCGGAGAACCGAAGGGAGAAGGTCGTAAAAAAGGCGAGCTGAAGGAGAGTAAAAAACAGCAAAAGCTTCCAATGCCCTGTGGGGACTTGAAGGAGTGTACTGGGAAAATGAGTCAAAAAAATGAAAGGGGGGAGGAGGCCAGTGGAAGGGCGGGGGGCAATTCGTAGTCAACGCCTGCACTGACCTTCCGCACACGCCGTCCCACAAACCGTCTTTAAAAGTAGAAGGCTCAAAAGGGGTCCCCTCAAAAGGATCTGTTGAAAAACTCACTTGCTCATCTTAATACTAAACGAGTAGAGAGGGGACTTGTCGTAAAAGGCTGATGACTCACTATCCGACTAAATCTCAAAGAAGATTTGGATTCACACATGGGAAGTAAGGGGGGGCAGTCTGTAGCGAATAAGGGAGTGGAAGACGGGTCGTAAGAAAAAAAACAACTGATGGAATAAGGGGAAACCGATCACTTGCTCAGGCTTACGGAAATTACGAGGCCGGAAGTCACCCACAGAATAGAAAAGGTTCGAGGAATCTCTCGTTACGCAAAATTCATGCATCCGGACGCTTGAAAAATAGTTAAGGAAAGTTCTGGCATGGCAGAATCACTTGGATGGAAGTGTGCGGGGGCTGGGACGTTTCGACAGCGTGGCCGGCCTGAGGGGTTTTAACCCGGGTATATAGAGAAAAGTCGTAAAAAAAAGATCACTGCCAGACCAAGCAGCCCTACTAAAACCTGCAGGAAAGTTCAGCGTTCAAGCATAAAGGAGACTATTAAAGGCGTGAGTGGGCTAGTTCAAAAACCGCCGCGAGAGTGGGGGGGGGGCGAACCGGTTGTGAAAAAAAAAGGGAAGCCCAACAGGACCTAGGTTACTAGAGGAAAGTAATACCGCTCACAAGCGTGAGCTTGGGAAGTCATGTTGACCAAAAATTCCCGTTAGTTCCGCAAAGGGGAAGCACCAGACAGGAAGAACTGTAGGGTATACAGACATGGGAAGGGAAAAAAAACAGAAGCTATCCTTAATTCAGGCGCATGGGGGGACATTACCAAAGGGGGGGAAGGGACTTCACAAGAGGTCAGGGACAATTCTAAAGAATCGAGGGTAACTAATCGAGTCATCATAGCGGGGGGGATACATGCCAGGAAAGCAAGGGGGCAACCTCTCGAAAGGGGAAGACTAGAGCAAAGCGGGGGCGGCCACTCCTTCACAAAGGAGCGAAGGATAGGTGACGGTGGTGGAGGGCGAGGGCAGAAAAAGCCAGAGGGGGCCTATGGGGGAGATTCCACACCATCGGGGGGGGGACAAAGACGAATAAAAAGCTCTCCTCCGGGTGTCGCGCAGGCTTGGTCCTGAAAGAGCTAACAAACGTGGGAAAGGTGATCTGACCATGAAAACATCTGCTACGCCCTCGGAAGCGGAAAGGGGGAATCAAAAAACGAAAAAGCGGTGGAAGTTGGCTCTTAAAGTGGGGGCCGAAATACCGAAAATCCCGGGGAAAAAGTGGAGAAGTAGGCGAAAAAGTGCCATCTCATACAGGCGAAACTGTCCTAGTTGGGAGAGGATGTGAAAAATAAATATAGTACGGACCACGGGCCGTACAAAGAACGGATGGGGAAAAGCTCAGAACGGGGCTAAAAGAGCGGTGCTGCAAATTGGGGGTTCGCACGAGGGGTATCAGGCGAGAGGGGGAGAGAGATTACAGAGGA
>Ga0179593_1677207_pt1 | contig 13800 bp, 20 predicted proteins | sample CZODoug2_1_08_16_FD_185931 | JGI IMG/M metagenome (GOLD analysis project Ga0179593, IMG submission 185931) | Vadose zone soil fungal communities from Angelo Coast Range Reserve, California, USA - CZODoug2_1_08_16fungal (PacBio error correction) | ecosystem: Environmental > Terrestrial > Soil >...
CCGGAAGTCCCGTCCTAATCGCCCTTCGCGGCATCCCATAAAGGAAAAAAAAGGAAAAGATATAGACAGCCGCCCTCCGGTGAACGGAAAGAAAGAAACGAAGGTTATCCATCGGGATTGTTTCCCAGGAAAAAAAAAGAGAAAGAAAGAAAGAAAAAGATGAGAAAAGGACATGTGTGCTCGGTGGTTTGGAGGGAAAAAGAAGTAGAAGGTCCTGGTCAAAATGAAGTCGCTCTGGCTGCGGTCCCAGAGAGAAAAGGGGGGGGAAGAGAGGGGGAGGGGCCGATCTTGGCCTACTTTCCCTGACTTCACCCGGGAGGATAGAAAGGGAGATAGAGATCGGCCCCGCGGCCATTCCTAGCCGCCTTCGAAGGGGAAGAAAGAAAAGGAAATTGATTGAAATATTTGCGCGGCTTAACCAAAGGAAAGGGAGGGGGGAAAAAAAGAAGTTATTTGGAGAACGACCACCTTGATAGGGAAAAAAAGAAAGGGGGAAGGACGATACCTTCATCCTGAACTGATATGAGAGAGGGGGGAAGAAAAGTGATATTTTCATTTCTTGTCAGCAGCTGGCTCGGGCGCCGAAAGGGGGGGGAGAGGGAAAGGCTTGTAAAGGCGAGTTCGAGGTGTCTCCAGAGGAAGGAAAAGGGGTCAAGAAATTGCCGAAGGGATGTGCACGCAATTGGCATCGGGAATACGGCCGTAAAGGAAAAAAAAGAAAAAAAAAAAGAAGAAGGGAGAGGAAAAAGGTAGAAATCCGTTATCTGGGAGAATCCCTTTATGTAATGCAAATTCGCGAAAAAAAAGGGAAAAGAAAAAGGAGGGGAAAAGGGAAAATGGCTGTAGTCTCATCCTCATTGCAAAAGAAAAGGAGAATAAAATAGATACTTCTTTACCTCTCGTCCCAGGTCGAAGAAAAAAAAAAAAGAAAAAGGAAAAAAAAAAGGATTTCATTCCGTATGACCGTATACCCCGCTTGATTGAAATAAAAAAGGGCAGTAGGGGAATAGATAAAGTCCGTTATTTGGGGGGCGAATTGCTGCCGCCAGGAGGAAGAAAAGAGGAAGAAGAAAGGGAAGAGAAAAGAGTCAAATGAATGGCACCATGTCCAATAAATTTGAAGGGGGAAAAGAGACAGCCCGCTATTTTATGTTTGCAACATGAATGACCTGCCGTTATAGGAAAGGGAAGGAAAGGGGAGAGAGACTCGATTTTTATTCTCCGGCTGGCCTCGCGGCCACGGTGATCAAGGAGGAAGGAGGGTTGCTTACCCTGGCCTTTACCCACGGTTTCCAGTACCCATCAGGCAGAAAGTGGAAAAAAAAGGAGGGGAAGGAAAAAGGGAAAAGGGCGGTCTATCATCTGCCTAGTAAGCCCCATGGAGAAGAACGATCAGAAGGAAAAAAAGGAAAAGATGCACGGCATAAAGACCATCCAGCCTTGGCCAAAAAGGGGGGAAAGGAAAAAAAAAAGAAAGACAATCGACATATGCCAGTTACACGGGTTGGAAAAGACTATGCCTTAGGAAAGAGGAAAAGTCAATGAAAAGCGTCGCTGGTTCCGCGTTTTCCCGATAGCGGCTCAGCAACGAGCTCGGAAGAGGGAAGGAGGTGATAGGTGGTCATTTACTTTGTGCTAACGAAGGAAGAAAAGGGAGGAAAAAAGAGCAATCCGCTCTTCACAACTGGATCGAGGACTATGACAAAACTGATACATCGGCGATCGGAGAAAAAAGAGAAAAGGAAACGAGATCGGCGAAGTCCTATATTTCACCAATGACGACCGGACTCAGAGAAGGGGAAAGAGAAGGAGAGGGAAAGACTGCCCCAGACTGGGGCATAAACGACCCATTAGATCTATCCCAATAATCTTCGACTGGAGGAAAAAGCAAAGAAGGAAAAAAGAGAAAAGAAAGGGGGTGGCGACCCTTAACCTCATCACCTTCTCATACCTGGTCCGGAGCCCAAAAAAAAGGGGGGGAAGAGGAAGAAGGGGGCAACCCAATTTTTCGATCCAGGTGATATTCCTATACCAGGGCCGATCTCTCTCACAACAAAAAAAGGGAAAGAGAAAAAAGGAAAAAAGGAGAAAAAAAAAAAAGAAGAAGAAAATGGGTGCCCAGCGCCTTCAGATGCGACCATGCTTTTGCGCTCCAGGACCGGATGATGAGACAGGGAAAAAAAAAGGAGGGGGGGGAGGGAAGGGACAACGGACTAATGAGCGTGTGTATTGTCCTGCAGGTTGGAGCCGTCGAAGATAGGGAGAAAGAGGAAAGGAAAAGGTAGAGATGCCCCAGTCCTGGCAGCTGATCATAGATTCGCTTGTTCACGCGTCCTGCGGCACAGAAAGAAAAAGGAAAAGGAAAAAAAGGAGGAAAAAGTGTCCATTTTGTTGAGGAAGGGGAGGAAGGAGGGAGCAAAGGGCTATCAAGTGTTGTCATAGTCCTCTATCCCCGTTTTGAAGAGCCCGGAGACGAGCATGGGACAAAAGAAAAGGAAAGGAAAAAAAAAAAAGAATATCACGGACTCACCCACCTTAATTGCAGAGAGAGAAAAAGGGGATACTGAAAAAAGGACGATCTCGTTGCTGTAGCCGCTATCGGGAACGCGTCCAGCGACCGAGGAGAGGAGGGGAAAAGAAGAGGAAAGAAGGCATAGTCCTTTTCCACCCCTTCACCTGGACGAGGAAGGAAGGAAGGAGGGAGAAGGCTGCCCACACGGCATACTTGGTGGCAAAGGCCGGATGGGTCTTTATGCCGGACCTTTTTCAGAAAAAAAAGGAAAAAAGAAGAAGTTCCCCCTCCTCGCGATGATGCCCGGTGGGGAGAAAAGGGGGAAGCCAAGGCGCAGGGTGTCCCCACGGTTGAACACTTTCTACCTGATGGCGTACTGGAACAAAAGGGGAAAAGAAAAAAGGAAGCCACGCTGAAAAGGGAGAGCGGGACACCGGATAATAAACGGGAATAATGATCTCTCCTGTTTAAGCGACGCGGCGGGAGCTAAAGAAGAGAAAAAAGGGGGAAGAAAAAAAACAAAACATCAAACCTAGCCGGTGGGGGGGGCCGAGAATAGAAAAAAGGGGGAAAGGGGGAATGGGTCCCATGATCGTCCTGTCATTTCCTTCTTTTCGCTATTCCTGCTAAGAGGAAAAAAAAGAAAGAGCCAAAATACCGGACTTATCTATTCCCCTACTATCTAGGGAGGGAGGAAAAAAGGCTGGGGGGAAACGGCGGGCAATCAAGCTTGGTATCCTTTTCATCCTGGCTGAATAGCAGGGAGAAGAGGGGGAAGAAGAGGGACCTTAAAGACTAGAGCGTAAAGAATTAGGATGAAAAAAAAGGAGGGACAGAAGGGGGGCAATGAGGACTTGACTCCGCCGAATAATCGAATTTGATTACAAAGAAGGAAGAGGAGGAAAAAGGGGAGATCTCCTTCGGTGGCCCTAGACACAGACTACTACATTATAACGAGGGAAGGACCAGGGGATGCCAATTGCGTGCCCATCCATTGCCGAAGGAAAGGAGGAAGGGGAAAGGGGAATATCTCTAATTGGATACACCGTCTAAACTCGCCTTTCCAAGAAAGGAAGAATCCCTATAACCCCGGGTCAGGAGCCAGAGCCAGAGAAAGAAAGGAACCGCAGAACTATAAAGGAACATCTATCAGAATATCCAGTCCGGCTTAATGTCCCCTCGGCGATAAAGGGAAGGGAAAAGAAAGGAAGGTCCAAACTATCGCTTGGACAAAAGGAAGAAGGGGGGGGGAAAGGCGCACCTATATTCAACAACGCCCTCCGGCCGAAAAAAGAAGGGAGGAAAAAAAAAAATGAAATCCTCTTTTAAGAGAGAGAACAGAGCTTCCGTTCCCAGAGCTACCGGGTTGCAGTCGAAGAAGAAAGAGGGAGAAGGAAGAAAGAAGAAAAGATCTTATCTTAATTCGTATCTGGACCGAAAGGAAAGAGTAAAGGGGGGGATATTTTTACCAGGACTATATGGCGGGTTCACCATCCACCAAGAGGAGAAGGAAAAGAAAAAGGGAAAAAGAGGACCACCGTCCATTCGGCTTTGGGGGGGAAAAGAACAGAGCTGGATACCAAGGACATGTACGTGCTGGGCCCGTTCACCGGCGGCGGGAAAAAAAAAAAAAGGGAGAAAAGGCGAAGAGTTTGCGCTTTGTCCGTGACCTAGACTACAGGATGAAACAAGTAGAGAGGAAGGAAGGGGAGAGAAAGGAAAGAGGCGACTGCGATGAAGGGATCGTCGCGCAACCGAAGAAGCAGGGAACGGGAATGACTATATATCCTCGGCTATTAATAAAAAGGAAGAAAAAGGGAAAAGGGGAAAGTCGGAGCCACATCGCCGACGAGCTGGGGGGGGGGAGAAAACACACTTCAACCCCCTAAACCCATCATTTTTTTGTCGGAGAAGAAAGAGAAAAAGGAAGAGGGTGTAACCGGCCAAGTCTTCTACGACCAGCCCCGCGGACACCCCGACAGAGCAAGAAACGGTCGGTGTCCGTAATCGGGTGCTATATCAGTAACTTTGCCATTTGTTAAGGGAAAAAAAAGGAGGAAAAAAGAGTCCCTCTCCTCCGCAAATGACTCTCTCTCAAAACAAAAAAAAAGGGGAAGGGAGGAGAAATTCCGGGTTAGCGCCGGAGAGCAGGGAAATGATGTATGGAGAAAAAAGAAAAAAAGAAAACAAACTACCGTTGCTTTCCTTCCGGCCTGGGCGGGGTTCAAGCGGGAGCTGTCTAGAAAACAGGGAAGGGAAAAAATTTGCGGCTTCCTGCGCGAAAAAATTATTTGTTTAGTGATGGGGAAAAAAAGGAGAGAAGGGGAACGCGGGCTCCGAGTGCGCGTTAATAGACGAGGATCATATGGAAGGAGGAATCCGTCTCCACGTGATTGCCTTCGGTCTGGCGCACGATCCCTTTAAGAGAAAAACGGGAAAAAAAGGAAAAGGAGAAGACCCTGTTTCATCCTGAAGGAATCCACGGAACATTAAGCGCCCTTCTCGGCATCCCATACCATGTGAAGGGAAAAAGGGGAAAAAGAAAGGGGAAAAACCGGCCCACACGTACACGTTCCCTTGTTATCGCGGGCTGTGGGAAAAGAAAAAAAAGAGGAAAATGGAGGCATAGTACGGTCTGGTATAAATTACTGTAGGGCTCGGTGGTTTGGATGGAAAGAAAAAAGAAAAGGGAAGGGGGGAAGAAGGGAAATTCCCAGATCACGACCTTAAATGAAAGACCTCTGTCGCCGGGAGGGGGGAGAGGTGACAAGGAACTTGCACCAGGTCGCTCAAAAAAAGAGAGAACTCGGAAGCTCTTGCTATCGGCCCAGCGCCCAAGAGAAAAAGCCTGAAATTGAAGTCATCCGTTCCGTTATATTGGGCAGGTCGTTGTTGAAGAGGGGAGAAAGAAGAGGGAGGGGAACAGCATGCGTTTTGTATAACGACCCACTGAATCGGGAGAAAAAAGAGGGGGTGGGGGGGTTTCGCCGAGACATTCAGCCTGAACTGGATCTTCTGATATTAGTGGGCCAGTTGAGAGGGAGGAAGCTCCTGACCCGTTGATCTGCGCTAGCGAAGCGGCGTGGAAGGGAGAGGGGAGAGTTTCTCCTCGAGATCGACCTTCAACATATAAATTGCCCGAATGGAGGGGGGGGAAAAAAGGGGAGAAGAGTGTTCATTGCCACCGAAGAGCTGCGATATTCTCGAGAAGGGAAGGGAAAAATCCCTTTAGGTAATCAAATTCGCTTACTTCGGCGGGAGTCCAGAAGAAAAAAAGAAAAGGGAGGGAGACATTTACGCTCTCTTCCAGGTCATCGAAGTGCAGGAGAAAAGAGGAAGTTGAAAACCGTATTACCGTATACCCGCTTGATTGCCCGCCGTGAACAGCTGGGGAGCCAGAGGAAAGAGGTGCTGCCGCCAGGATCATTCATATCGAAAGAAGGATACTGAAAGAGAGGAGGGAAGGTACCAGAAATTTGATTGATAGCCCCCACCGGCTATTGTTGATGTGGCAAGGGAAAAAAGCCGCGTCGCTTTCCCCAGTTAGAGATCATTCTCCCGTTTTATTAATCAGGGAGGAAGAGGGAAGGGGAAAAAGGGGGGGGGATGGAAAACGTGCTCGCCATGTTGCTTACCCTGGTGCCTTTACGACCAACGGTTTCCAGGACAAAAAAAAAAGGAAGGAGGGGGAAAGAGCGCGTGGAGTGTGCATTATTCGTTACCTAACCGGTGCGACTCAGAGGGGGGGGGGAAAAACCCAGATAAGTAAGCGAGACGGATCCTGCACTATCCTGAAAAAATGCCGCGATAATACGTCATGCTCCGGCCGTTGACAAAAGGGGGGGGAAAAAAAAAGGAAGAAAGGTGAAAGGGTGGAAAAGACTATGCCTTCGCAAAGAGTCCTGAAACGCGGGTCGCTGGCCGCGGGGAGGGAAAAGGGGAGGGAAAAGGAAAAAAAAACAACAGGGGAAAAAGAAGAAAAGTCGGGAATGTCTCGAGTATAGCGGCGTTCGGCCTAGCTGGCACATATAAGGGGGGGAAAGAGAAAAAAAAAAGGAACAAGGAGAGGAGCCGGCTGCTTCAAAACGGGGATCTCTTACTATTACAAACTGATGAAAGAGGGAGATGCGTACTAGCGGAACTTCTTCAACAACTGGACATCGAGAAAAAAAGAAGGAAAGGAGGGAAAAAGACGACGCGGGACGCAGAGAAGTTTAACAGCGCATCTATGATCAGGCTGCCAAAAAAAAAGGGAACGAAGAGATCTATCCCAAGTCTTCCGACTGCTATCCTCGGACAATACGGCATCCGGAAAAAATCAGATCACATATGTCATCATGATCGTTGGCGACCGCTGGAAAAAAGAAAGGGAAAGAATAAGCGCTGGAGTCTGCACCAACGCATTGTCGGGCATCTTGAAGGCGCTGGGCATCCCGCAATTTTGCAAGAAAAAGAGAGAAGGAAAAACGAGAAAGAAAAAAAAAACGGAGGAAACAAGAAGAGAAAGACCGCACGAAGTAGGGTAAAAGAAATAGATGGGACACCTCCTGCTTGACAATTAACCCCGAGAGGGAGAGATTACGGCGAGGAGAGAGGGGGCAGGGTGGGAGGAAGTTGAATAGAGTAGCCGGAGGGACCGTGCAGAAGTGGGGGGGGGGGAAGGTAAGGGGTATTGGGAGGAGGGGAGGGGAAAGGGGTAAGGTAAGGGAGGATAGGGTAAGAAAGAGAAAGGATAGAGGGACAGGTGGGGTAAAGTGTGGATGAAGGAAAGGAATAGGGGGATAGAATAAAAGAAATTGAGTGGAAAAAAAGCAAAGGGTTAAGGGTGGGTAAGGAGGAGGAGAAGAAGTCAAATAAACAAAGAGGGGGGCCATTCGGTTAAGAAAGGCGCTAGGGATTCGGTGAGCGGGGCGAGGACGGTGATATTCCTACTACTTGCAGTTCGATCTCTCTCAAGAGCAAAAAAAAAGGGGGAAGGGAGGGAAGGGGGTAAGAGGATATATCTCGCCCACTCCGCTTGTATATGAATATCACCTGATCGAAAAATGGCGGGGGGAAAGAAAGAAAGTGGCAGGATATGAGATCAGGTGATGAGGTTCAGGTCGCCACCGAAGGAGAAAGGGAAAAGGGAAGAAAGGGAGTGCGATGGTATTGTCCTGGTCCGGTATGATGCCAGTCGAAGTATATTGGGAATTAAGATCTGCCTGGTGGAAAAAAGATGCCAGCAGTGAAGGGGGGAAAAGAGAAGCTTGTTCACCGACTCTCTGCCTTCGACCGGTCTCATTGTTGTACGATCTCCGATTCAGTCCGATCATGGCCGATGTAAAAAGAACGATGTCTATCAGTTTGTCATAGTCCGGCTCGATCACCCGTTTTGAGAGCCTCGGAGAAAGAGAAGGGGGAAGAAAAAAAGGGACGTCGTATGGGGGGGGTGGACGTCAACAAAGTAATGATCGGGACACCTTATGCAAAAAGGGGGAGGGGCTTTGTTAATTCCGCTAATCGGGAAAACGGCCGGCCGGAGAAAAAAGGAAGGATTGGGGAAGATTTCCGGACGCATAGGTCCTTTTCCTGCACCCGCTTTCACCTGAAAAGAAAAAAAAAAAAGGGGCATACTTGGTGCAACGGCCATTGAATGGTCGTTAAGGGAAGGGGGGGGGGGAGAAGTGGGGACATGTATCTGGCAGGATCGTATCGTTCTTCTTCATGGTGGGGCTTCCTCGGAGGTGGGAAACAAAACGCGTCAGAGTGTGCCCGCACAGAGGGAAACCCTGGTGACTGATGGCTACTGGAGAACCCTTTGTAAAGGGCCAGGGGGAGGGGCCGTCGATGCGCCACCGGATAATAAAAAAGGAAAAAAAAAGGGGGGAAGAGCTGAACTGGTTGAAAGCTTACGCGTCTTGCTATAAAGGCGAACTTGCTCCAGGAAAAAATGGTGGGGGCGCTATCAGCTAATAAAATTTATTGTACAGGGGGAAGAAAAGGATCGTCCTGTTAGTATCCTTCTTCGCTATTTCAAGAAAAAAAAAAGGGACGCACCAATATACGCGACTTTGAAAGAAAAAAGAAGGGAACGAATGGCTCCCACCGCACCGCTGTCCCTTGGCGGGCATCCAGAAGGGAAGCCGATCGGGCCTGGATCCATGCAGGCTTGAGGGAGGAAATGGAAGGGGAAGCGTAAAAATGAGTATTATACGATCTGTTCTTTGGGCTAATGAGGAACTGGAACTTCCGGCGAAGGGGGGAAAGTTCGCGCGATACGGAGTCGAGAAGTATAGGGAAGGGAAAGGGGGGGGCAGGACAGCACTACGTACATTTTAACGAAAGGAAAAAAAAAAAAAGGAGGTGGCATTATCTTTTGAAGTCTATTCTCGATGGAGAACTCGAAATCTCGAAGAGGAAAAAAAGGAAGGCCGCCGCCGATCCCCGGGTCAGGAGGGGGGGGCGATATGGCTCAGCATGCTTGGCGGGCGCATAAAACTATCTAACTGTGAGAGAAAAGGAAAGAGCAGTTTCTCGGCTGATGTCCGGCGATAAATCCCCCAATTACCCTCTGGATGCAGATCAAGGGGGGGGAAAGGAAAAGAGCGTGGGGTTAACATCTTGCGCGCAACTATTTCAACACGAAAAGGAAAGGGACGAGATTACTTCAACATTGCTACTGCTTCTCGTAATGGCGCCTGGGGGGGGGAAAAAAGAGCGACGTTTTCTGGTCTGCAGGAGGAAGAGAGAGAATCACAATGAGCGGTCGTACAGTAGGGTCTTTCTTAAGGCGATATTGACCCGCAGCCAGAAAAGGGGGACAGGACTATAAGGCGGGGGTTCACGAAGAAAAAAAAAAAAAAAAGCTCCTACAGTCCTTTATACCAGACCAGACTATGGCCTAACAGAAAGGAAAAAAAAAGACGCGCTGGATTAATCAATGGAGTCTTGTACGTGCTGGGGGGGCGCGGGGCTAGCAAAAGAGGGGAGGGTCAAGGACGACAAGGGAGGCAAATGTGTATGGGGATGGGCCCGGCGGAAAGGGAAAAAACAGGGCGTCCATAGTTATTACTGCTTATGTCTCGTATGAGCGGGAAAGGAAAAGGGAGAAAAAAGGAAGGGGTCTGCCACAGACGGCGGAAAAGGCAATCACGTGGAGACGGAAAAAAAAAGCCCGCGCCGTACGATCTGGTTGTGATCACGATCGGCTTTCAAAAAAAGAAAGAGAAATAGGTTTCGGCGCCGAGGCCGGCATTCGCTTATCTTTGTTCACCGCAAAGTCTATACGACCATGCTCGTCCGCGGACCAGACAGAGGGCAGCATACGGTATGGTGTCGTAGCGGTGCGATATAAGAAAGGGGGACCAGTTTATTGTATCCCAATACAATCATTTCGCTCTCGTCCAGCTCGGGCGCAAAGGAATCGCTGAGCAAAACAAAAAAAAAAAAGGATGGTATGGATAGGCAAATAAAATATGGGCAAAGTTACTTATAAGGGGAAAGAACGAACGCCTACGCGTATGGGCCTTTCCGCCTGTCGGTTTCACGGGAGCTGGTCGGAGAGGGCGTTCGGCGTCGAAAGAAATGATTTTTTTATTGAGGGGGGGAAAGAGGGGGTGGAGCCGCACCAGCCTTCTTCGCTCGTGGCTCCGAGGGGAAAGGAAAAAAAAAAGCACGTGATTGCGCTCTTCGGTCGGAAGAAAAAAAGGGAGAAGTGAACAGGGTCGTTACGTCTCCGAGACATACTAATAACTATAGAAGCCGCGGGAAGGAAAAAGAAAAAGCGGCATCCAGACGCATTTTGGCTGTTGGGGTTTGTCGTTGACGAGAAAGGGAAAGGGGGCCGGGATATCACGTCCTGTTATCGCATCGGGATGTTATCCCTCGGGCACTAAAGACGTTAAATGGGAGCGGTGGAAGGGAAGGACTTTTATGTCTCGGTGGTTGGAAAAAAAAGGGGGGGGGGGAAAGTGCCCGGGCCATTATCTTCGCTGGTAAAAAAAAGGATGGCTGCCGGTACGCATAAGAAGGCTTAATAAAGACCTCTGTAAGGGGGAAGGGTGTACTCTATGCACGGCCGGTAGAGAGGTAAAGTAATGGCTCTGTGAGATCGCCCATGCGGAAAGGAGAGAAAGGAAAAAAGGTGCATCTTTCTTTATATTGCTAGGTGCTTTGTTGGAAAAAAGGAGGGAGGACGGCTGGGGACGCACGGATGGGCATTGTCCGGCTAGCGATCGTTTTGGAGGATCACGACCACGCTTGATCCACTGAGAAGGAAAAAAAAAAAAGGGGTACAGCGGGCGAAGCCTGGATCTTCTTATAGTAGTGGCGCAGTTGATAGTTAGGAGAAAAGGAGAGGGGACTCAGGTGATCGGCGACGAGGAAGTCGTTCTTGAAATATGCTAGTTTCGAGGTGTCTCCAGGAGAAGGGGGGCACGCAATTGGCCATCGGTAAATAACGGCGTAGAAGGGCAGGGGGGGACCAGGGTTCCGACGGTCGAATTAGATGCTTATAGTTCTCGATCGCCGGAGAAATCGGCTTACTTCGGCGGGGTCCAGGAATCAGGGGGGAAAAAGAAAAAAAAGGGACGATAAGAATAATTCTTTACGCTCTCGGGGGAGAAAAACAAAGGGGCGATCGGCGGCTATCAGGCCGGATGACGACGGGAGAAAAAGGGGAGGGGGATGGAGCGCGCGTGAACATCGCTGGGGGGAGTTTTCGCGATAGTAGGGGGAAAGGAAGTATGTGCTGCCGGCCATGGAGAAGGAAAGAAGAAAAGGAAAAGGAAACTAGACAGGACGATTCATGGGAAAAAGTGTAGGCAATAAATTTTATTGAGAGGCGCAGAAAAACATGAATGTACTGCTGCCTATTAATAGGCCCGCCGGCAGGAGGAGGGGGAAAAGAAGAAAGATGCATTCTCGCGTTTTATTATCTCCGCGGCTTGCGATCGCGGCGCTACAGGGAAGAAGAAAAGAAAGGCCGTACCAAGCGGTTTCGCAGTACGTGCCAGCAGGAAAAAGGTGACAACCTGTGGGGACACTAGCGCCGTGGAGCATTATTCTGCGACGCAACGCGGCGTTTCATCGCGAGAAAAGAAAAAAGGGGAATGGGCAGATGTCCCTTAAAAAGGTGACAAGGGGGGGAAAAGAAAAAAACAGAAGGGCTTTGCCACCATAAGTCTGCCGTGGTCCCGCGGCGCGAAAGAGGAAAGAAAGGAGACATCTAACAATTTCCTTAAAGCGGTCGCTGGCAGAGGGGGGGAAAAAGAAAAGCTAGAGCTATACGAGATCGTGCCTTCTCTCGATTATAGGGCGGCCGCAGCTGTCATCAAGAAAAAAAAAAGCCGCGCGGTGCGGCTGCATGACGTCTCGGCTCTTCAACAACGGGGATCGAGACTATGAAAAAGGGGGGAGCTCTGTCGTTACTGCAAACTTTCTCAATCAACTGGACATCCGAGGAAGGAGGACTCCTATAAAAAAACAAAAAAAAAAAAAAATGGGAGACCGGACTCAGCAGAAGTTGAACAAGCGCATCTTATTATCAGCTGCCCGCAGATCTGGGGGTCATTTAAAAGCGACCTCAAGAGGGAAAAAAAGAAGGACCAATACCTATCGTCCCACCCCACGCCATCGTCGCTTTCATCAGGAGAGGGGGGGGGGACGACTGTAACCTCATCACCTGTCTCATCATCACTTGTCCTTGGGCAAGCGCACCCGAAAGGGGAAAAAAACCGGTTCACCCCCTCTTTTGCGATCCAGGTGATATTCTATACGCAGGGGGCAGAGGAGAAAAACAAAACGGAGGAGTTAGTAAATAGATAGATCCCGGGCCTGGTATTAGGGAATATCACCTGAGCGGAAGGGGAAAAGGGGGGGGGGGCCAAGACCATCTCGGGTGGCGCTTCGCATACCAGGATGAAAGGAGAAAAAGTGAAGAAAGGGTTCAGGGTCGCCAGCAGCGATGCATGATTACAGGAGCGATTGGCGATGGTATGGGAAAAGGGGGAAGCCTGGGTCGTTTACTGCCCTCGTCCTGGGGGCAGGCTGATCTGAGAGAAGGGAGAGGGGAAAACATCTGCTGCGTCCGGTCAGTCATTGGTGAATGCTCTGCGTATCCGCCGATCTGGCGCGGTATTCGGCAGTTGTTGGAAGGGGGTTGGGCATAGTTCACTCGATCCGCGTTTTGAAGAGTCCGTAGACGATCATGGCCGCAAACGGGGAGGAAGGAGGGGAAAAAAAGAAAAGGCGCACCTATCGACACCGCACCTGCACTGACTTTATTTGTCAGCTGGCCGGCGCGTATACTCGAAAAGGAAGGGACAGCGACGCGCTTTTCAGGGAAGGGGGTTAAAAAAAATGGCTCGAATTCATAGTCCTTTCCAGAGCCCCCTTGCAAGCGCTGGACATAGTCGATGCTGAAAAAAAAAGGGGGAAAGCCTTTTTTCAGCAGATGTCTGCATGGATCGTATCGGTTGCTTCGCAGGGGGGGGGAGAGAAGGGATTGAGCCGTTGTGGCGGAATAATGCTGTCTGGCACGCGCTAGGTGTCCGCCGGAAAAGGAAGAAGGGGAAAGCCGTTGGTAAAAGGCGATGTTAAGCAACATGGCTGGCCGCACGAGGATAAAGGGGGGGGGGGGGGAAGGGGCGCGCCAAGCCGGATAGGTATAAAACGGGAGATGATCTCTCCCTGTTTAAATCGACGCGGCGGGGGGGAAAAAAGGGAAAAAAAGAGCCGGTGGGGGCTCTATCAATCATAATTATTGTACCTTTTTTCCGGGTCGGAAGAGGAAGGGAAGAAGGAAGCGGGGGAGCTATTTCGCTGCTCCTGGCCTGCAGGTCATGCATTCGCACCAAATACGCAAGGGGGGAGAGACGTTCCTACTATTCGGCTTCCCCGCAGGCGTTGCACGGTCGGGGGCAAAAGTAAAAAAAGGGAGGGGGGGGAAGTCAGCTGATAGCGCACGATCGCACTGAATCTGGGCACTTCGATGACTCTCTGGAGTCAGATGAAAAAAAGAAAGGGAGTGGGCAATGAGGACTGATCATTCCCATGCGAATTAGAGCGAAAAGGGGGGAAGGACAAGGGTATTCTCCCGAGATACGGATCGAGAACTTATCGGCCTCTCTTCGGTGGCCCTGAAAAAAAAAGTATTTCGCGCGTATGGGGCTCAATTGCGTGTCCGCATAAGGAGGGAAATGGTTTTGAAGGTCTATCTCATTTATACAGACACCTCGAAACATCGGAGTGAGGGGGGAAGTTCCTCGTCGGGCCGATCCCGCGGGAAAAAAAAAAAACAGCTGCTG
>Ga0179593_1715213_pt1 | contig 13800 bp, 15 predicted proteins | sample CZODoug2_1_08_16_FD_185931 | JGI IMG/M metagenome (GOLD analysis project Ga0179593, IMG submission 185931) | Vadose zone soil fungal communities from Angelo Coast Range Reserve, California, USA - CZODoug2_1_08_16fungal (PacBio error correction) | ecosystem: Environmental > Terrestrial > Soil >...
CCGAGACAGAAAAGAGTACTCGAATCAGCCCGTCGGTAAGTTTTAGGACCAAAAGCTAAAAGACCTCGCTATATCAGCTAAGGGCTAGTCTGAAAAATAGGGAATTACGGGGAGTAAAAGAAGAGGGGGTGAGTCGGGGAGAAATCGCCTTGACAGACCCTCTCTACCTTAGGATTCATGGCTGAAAAAAAGGAAAAAACAAAGGAGACCTCGAAAGATGAGAAGCGACATTTGGGTCACAGAAGGGAACCGCAGTGCGCCCCGGAGAGGAAGGAGAAGTAGCAGTTCTCAGGCATGGGAAACTAACGGAAAAAGAGAGGCCTAAGACTACCTCAGAGAAAAAACCATTACAACCGGGGTGAAAACCACGTGGAGGCCCGGCCGGAAAGGAAGCCCAATCAGTTCCTCAGAAAATCTCAAAATTTTTGGCAGAAGACCAAAGATGGGCAAAAACGGACTTCAAAATAACACCTAGGGCTGGGTCAGATCTAAACAAAAAAGGGACGCGGGAATGAAATCACGATGACGGGTGGGCTGTGGGGGGTTCGGGGGGGGTCTTCTAGGAGGCCCTCGAAGTCTAACGCAATTGGGAAATGCAATCAAGCCGAAGCCCTATGTAGTGCTGGCAAAAAAGGTTCGCTAAAACCCGAGTCAAATCGACCCAACACCAAATGCCCGAGGAACAAACTCTTGCTGACTCGTGAGGGACGTCTGAAAGAGAAGGGATGCGCAAAAAACAACTGAGACAGGGAGGGGAGCAAAGAGATGCTCCGACGTCAACAGCGACACAAAAGGTAGGGTGTCACCCTATGTATCCCAAGGGGGGGGGCGGAGGGGAAAGCCTTGGAGAGAAAACGATTTGAGCGAGACTAAAAAGGGCGTGGCCCGCGCAAAAACTTCGGACAGGTGAACGCAAGGGGGTCAGACGAGGGGACTGCGCGCTGTCGCTATCATGGTCTCCTGGTCGCGGGGGAGAGGTCTTCATCGAATCGCGACAAGAAAAGGAGAAACTCCCTCGGCAACTACCAGGTCGATAGGGACACGAGCTTACCAACACCCCAAAGCCAGAAAAGATATAGATCCCTACCAGGACGCCTTCACTTATCTCCTAAGAAACATATCGTTTCCCCCCGGAGGGCACAGAAAAGGAGGCCAAGGAAAGTACTAACAACCGCAAGAAAAAGAAAGACGGCAGGGGGGCTCGTCGCCGAGAGAGAGACGGTGAGGGAGAGTATGCGGGGAAACACTCCCTTCGACCCACAACCCACACCAAAAAAACCCCAAAAAAAAAAAACAAAAAGATCCGACCGGGGGTGGAAAAGAAGAACCACCATCGGGCGAGTCCAGAGAGAAAGACACAACACGGAGTAGATTAAAATACTACGACTCTTGCGCCGAGTGGTGGGATGGTCACCTGTCGATGTCTGATGACAATTGAAGGAAGCTCCTCTGTCCCGAAAAGGGGCGAAGAAGAAGCTCTGGAAGGAGTCAAAGATTCGGCATCGCAGATCCCCTTCCTTCTACTCTTGTATGCTGTGGCGAGGGGGAAGAGAGATCCTTTTTAAACTCTCTTTCAAGTCGTGCGAGACGTCAACTGGACAGGGCGGGGAGCGTCGGTCCGGAGACGTGGCTAGGGGGGAAGCTCTTCGGCGTAACGAACCGGGGATCAGGGAAAAAGCAGGCGGGGCTCTAGGGGTTCATTTCGCGAAGCGTACCGACCAGCGCACAGAGCAAAAAAAAAGGAGCAGGATAGAGCAAAGTCCTCTCATTAAACGGACTAAAGCGGGTCGCTTCAATCGGGAGCCGAGGGGACAAACGGCCCAATCGGTTTGAGCCAGCCGGACAAAATCGGATCGCGGGGGGGGGTTGTCTTCCCCGGTTTGAAAGAAACAAACGGTTCACCCTAAACAGGTTCTCCTGGAGAAGAGGGTTTGTCATGCGATCAGCCGTTCGCTGGAAGGCCGAGGTCAGACGCAGGAATTGAGCACACGAGAGGGGAATCTGGAAGGGGGGGGGTACGGTGACAGAGTACGCATCTAGGAGTACAGGCGCTCATAAGCGGGATCGACCGGTCGGGAGGCTGGGGGGGGACTTCCTCAGCGAACTGACCTCCTGAGCATTAAAATAGAAAAAGGAGCCGAGCAAAGACTTTCCAGTAACCACCGTCAAAGGGAGTGAAGCCCGGCCCAGTGTGGTCCCAAAGTTAGAAAAGATACCGCAAGTCAGAGGAGTTTTAGTCGGAGTTGGGAGAGGGTGGTCTCTACGCCCAACGGGGAGCACGGGCGTAACTGGGTCAAGGGAACACAACACTGACACCACGAACCACCCACCTGGTACTGGGGGACCTGGGGTTCGGGTCGCTAGTGAGAAGGTTGGCGCCCGGGCCGTCGAGCAAGACCAAGAAAAAGGCCCTCACGCCGCAGGGAGAAGGCGTCTTATCCCTTAGGCCACGTGAAAGAAACGCACTGGAGGTATACGCGTTGGGGAGGGTATGGGGGGGGAAGCGAGGGAAAGCAAGAAGAGAAGGGAGCCAGTGGTCAGAAGGCTCAATGATAGATCGTAGGTAATACGAGAACCAAGAGTGCCACATTTGTGAAAACAAAAAATCACCGGGGGCCGAGGGCGTAAAGCTTGGCGGGAAGAACACAAGGAGCAACTAGCTTCTTAAGGATGCCGATGACTCGAGATAGACCCTACCGCGGTCCGAGTCATCAGGGAAGGGCTGGGGGAAAGGAATGTAGTGAGAAAAGAAGAAGGTCCCTGCCCGTTATCATTGTTCCGGTGTGAGGAGGGAGCGGAGGAAAGAGCGAGCTCCCAGGTCATAGCTCGGAAGGTCGCGGGATTTCTTAAGTAAGGGCCCGCATCAGGGGGACTCCGGGGGTTTCTAGATGCCGAAGGTCAAGGCGACGAGAGCAGCTCTAAGTAACGTCGGTGAGAATGTTGGGCCTGTCTGAGGCGAGGGAAAGCCGTAACCCTTAGTTCAGTGAAGGCTCCATCCAGAAAGAACGGAAAAGGAAAAGCTCATGCAAAGGAAATAGTAGGAGTCGTAAATCCATGGCGAAGTAGCACGGGAAGAAGGGAGATGAAAGGATAGATCTTTCTGATTCATAAGTTTCAGGGGTGAATGGGGGGGAGGACAGATGGGGAGGCCCGTGGTGCTTTTGAGGTGGATAACCAAAAGGGTCTGAGACGCCGCGAAAGAAGATCCAGGGAACCACCTGCGGAGCCAACTAAAAGGAGGAAAAAGTGTCTTTGGGGCTTCAAAACGTCTAACGAGTAGTATTAACAAAGATATAAAAGGTCTTGTTGCACCTTCACCCTCTGGGGGGGATATTCTCGGGTTGCGAGACAACGACGATGACGTCCGGGTAAGCTCCAATCTGACTCGCGGTTCTTCCGCCATGATAAAAACCCCCAAACCACAAAACACCAAAAAATAACAACCCAAAAAAAACCAACCTCCCAAAACGCCAGGACCGGGCCGCCGCGGGCCGACGTAAAGGCCCTAACTGTCTGTTCAGGAGGAAAACGATCGAGTAAGAGGTAACTGGGGGAGGCTTCTCATCTTCTCCCTTTCCTTACTACGACCGGAGTCCGCAGAAGAAGCGTACTATGCAGATGCTGGGGACCTCTGTAGCCACGAACCGAAGGGGAGACTCCCGCCTTTTCTTCTGGAGGACTCGGGGAACAGTCGACGGAAAAAAGTCTAGAACCGCTGCCGATATGTCCCGTGAAGTGGACTGCATGCCGAGATAAGGGGGGAGTCGAAGAAGAAAACGAACATGGATGCCCATCCCATAGAGAGTAATACAAACGTCGATAGTCATCGGTCCTAGTTCTAGGTGGGGAAGCGAAAGAACGCCCTCACCATGTACCCCCTTGAAGATCAAGGGAAGTAGTTCGCGGAAAATCCACACTACCTTATGGTTGCTCAAGCACGGGGACCCGAGAGGGTCCGGTCAGAGACATGGCAGAGACATAGATCCTCGTCAGCCGATAGTGCAAGGGGAAAAGGTTACAATATCGGGGGGCGACGAAAGCGGTGGGTCTTACAAAAGACCGCGGTAATGAGTGACAATGTCGAGGATCAGGACGGACGACAAAATCTGACCTTCTCGCTTGCTGCGCGAAAAAAAAGAAGGAGAAAAGGGAGAACGAGGCTCGGCCATCCGGAGAGAGTCGGCGACTCGCAATCACGCGCCACTGCTGTTGCACAATAGTAAGCAGGGGCCTTGAAAAAGAGAAGGCTCGTCTCTTAAGGCAGAGTACGGAGGAGGAGAAGTGCGCTACCCTCAACCTGAAAAAGTAAAGCCCGGGAGGCAGGTGGGCGAAGGACGGACATTAAACCCACTAGTCCTTGCTCAAATCTCCGGGGAATATAAGAAAAAAGCGCCAGATAGTCGAACGAGGAAGAAGCGGGAAATAGATCGACTGGCCAAAAATGGGGGGACCGTCCGGTGGGGCTCTCGACATGACCTGGGCTATGGGGGTCCCTCAGAAGGGACTCGCTCAAGGATCAAGGGTCTGTTCGCCCACACAACCCCCCGTGCGGAAGCATGGTCGGAGCTGAGGAGACGCCAAGACGGCAGAACAGATTCGTTATATCCAAGTCGAAGGGATGGAAAAGGGTCCCACGCCGACTGCACCCAAATGGTGATCAAGGGCCGGGAGGGAGGACCGATGAAGGTATCGCCCACTACCGAAGAAAACAGACGGGGAATTTGAGAAAGAACGAAGCCAGTTTTTCTATGAAACCGGGGCAATTGGGTGCAACTGCAGGAACGGGGGGGAAAAAGCGATCGCTTTTATCGACAAAAAAACATGAGAATGAAGTCAGCGGTTGCCAGAGCGAGTCTAAGCGCAGGCGTCATTTACGCGGCTGTTGCGCGGAAAAAAAATTTGCGCGTTTAGATAGGAAAGGGGGCGGGCGTACGCGATCGACCGAACGCAACGTCCAATTCGCTCTTGCCAGAAATTGACCACACCCTCTCCAAAACGAGCCCCTGATAACCGCAGAGGTATAGCAAAAATTCACCATGAAAGGGAACCATTTATCAAGAAGATAAGGAACCAAACGTCAGGGCCGACAAAATCCGACGTAGGTTTAAAAACGGACGACTCTGTGTGAGAAAGGACAAGACATACACTAAGCGGGGAGTTCTGCGTTCTGATTGTCACAAATACTGTGGGAAAAAATAGAGTGTTCAAGGAGGTTCGTTATATCGAGTTCCCACAACACCAACGGAGGAGGAACTTTAAGCGAGTGGTGGGGATGTAGGACCGTCGGATCGTCCGAGATGGGTGGCCCGTCATCTCCTCTGCCCTCACCCGCGGTTAGACTGGATGAACGAAGAAGAGAGAAAGAAGTCGGAAGTGAGTCTTCTTGTGGTCTGCTTTCAAGTTCCGGGGGAGTCGGCGCCACTGGTGGAACAGGAATCGTTGATACGTGACCGAGAACACACCTTTCCCGGATCATATATCAAGGGGGATAGGGGCGGGGGGAAGGGGAAGCTCTGTCTGAGAAGAGCTACCTGGAGCAGACCAGTGGGAAACGGCTCGCTACGGGGGTGCAAAGAATCCGCAGCAGCAAAAAAGTCTACGATGCTAAGAAGTCAGGGTATCGAGGGGCCGAGTCCACTTGAAGGAGAGGCTCATCGCCAGGAAAACCGAAAGAAAGAATTCTGTGGCAAAAGCCCACGTTCCAATTCCTCGACCCAAAACAGGAGAGCGTTGTGCGTAAACCAAAGTTGACCTCAGAGCCGGGGGGAACCCGAAAGTCGCGAAGAGAGAGATGTGTTTGCATCCCCATTTCCCCTGCTCATTGGACTATAAGTAGAAAAGACGCCCAATTATCACACAACACGAGGGGTCCTCAGCTGGGAAAACGTTACACTCCTCTCGGGGGACGTTAGTCGACACCTTGCCGATATCCGGGGATAGGTAACGAATCGTTCAGGATGGTGGAGGAGAAGAAAGCCAGACTGCACGTCGAGGGACGCCACCACAGTGACGTTCGCCCTTAGAGGTCCTCCGAAACCGAAAACGCCAAACCTGTCATGTCTGGAATATCCCCTCCCCCAGTAAAGGGACAGGGTCGACGGAATACCCGCGGGCAGGTCGTCCTTGTCAGTCTTTCTAACCGAGGTGGGACGTGGAGAAACAAAAAGGGGATTGGTTCCCGAGGCTTCGGGGCGTAGGAAGGCGTAACCGGCACACCGTAAACAAAGGAACGGAACCCCTTTTCTTTGGAATGGTTCAGGGGCGAAGGAGACGTTACGTTGGAAAATCCCGGAGGGAGAAGGCACGGGAAAAACGAAAAGCTCTTCGGCAGCATACAGCATCAGGGGTGATCTCAAGGAAAGACCGTTCCCCAGGCCTAGGGAATCGGGGAAAGCGCGGCCGTGATGCGGAGAGGGTTTCGTCATGAAGATTCGGTTAAGAGTCGAGCTTGTCCGGTCAGCATGGGGAGTCGGTGCGACCGCACCGTATAGGCGGGGTCTCACTGGGTCCTACCTCAACGATCTCCGGGGAATCTTCCTGGGGAATTAGAAAAAAACCTGAGAAACTAATGCCTCGTAGACTAGGAGTCAAGGGAAAATGGCGTCGTGCAGCGCCGGTGAGGCTGCGGCGAGAAGAGTGTGATTCCTGCGAAAAAATAGTGTGGAAGAAAGGGGGGGTACACTGGAGGGCATTGGTGCGGGCGGGGGGGCAAAAAAGTCATCTGTGAATGTCATGCTCTCGAAAGTGGGGGTTATGCAACTGGGAGGGGGAAGATGTTCTTTTTTTTTCTGGAAAAAGTCGAAGTGTGCTCAGAATAGTCCCGGAATAAGCGAGGGCAAGCGGGAGGGGAAACGCCGTCACGGCCGCGCTCAATGCTTTGGAGGGAGTGAAGGACGAGGAAAGGGAAGGAAAAGGAGGTGTAATGATTGACTCCCATCCCCCGCTCATCCAGCAATCAGGCTCAGGGACGGAACGAGGAATGGAGAACAAATGGCGAAGGAGAGCACTAACTACTTGAGATATCAATTGGAAGCTACAGCATCAAAGGAATTCGAAGATCCTTCGTAGGTGAAGGGAGGACAGGGGCGTTCCTGGGAGGATTTCCAGGGGAGGCGGAGGGGGAAGAAAAGACCGGAGAGAAAAAGAAATAGTTCAGTAGAAAACAGAAAATGGGTCAATGAGGTCACTGACGAGAACCGCAATTCATGCCAGATCGGGGAGAGGCTATCTCTCTGAAAAAAAAAATTATAGGAAAAGGAGAAGAGGGGAGTGAACCGTCCCCAGACCTGGACCGAGTGAGGCCGGCTCTTCAGTGCGGCACCTCCGGAGGGAAATAGAAAGGAGGTACGTAAGAAATACCACAGAAAGATCGGGAGGCTCGGCCCCAAACGCCGCCCGGACGGCCATCATACCGGACTCGGTACGCCTTCACCTAAGTAAAGGGAGGGAAAAAGCAAGGGAAGACAGGTATTACTTCATCGCGGAAATGAAAGGTTTCGAAGATTCGTCCATGTGCTAAAACACCCATCCTCGTCCCCTCATCCTCACATCTAGGCGGGGGAGGAAATGTAGCCTCTAATCCAGGGCTGCCCTCGGTACGGAAACGGGAGCCTCCAAGGAGTGAAAAACGGAAGGGAGCGGACCTCTTCCGCAGTCGGCGAAAAGGGAATGAAAAAAAGAAGAAAAAGGAAAATTAACTGCGACTACCGAAAAAGGGGTAGAATGAAGGACGGAGGGGGAGCACCTCGCAGAGTGAATCAGGCAGAGGATCTTAAAAAAACTCATCCTTCCCAGGCCAAACAAATGGCGCCCTTGAGGCAAGAGGTAACGGGGGCCAAGAAAAGGTCGCCACACTGGTCAGGGGGGGCAGATGAGCCGACCTGCGTTCTGGCCCGAAACCTAAATAAGGGCGAAGCATCGAGGCAGATGAGTCACCACGCAAGACTCGTACCGAACTAGGGAGGAAGGAGCGTATCTCGTGAACACAATAGAACAATTAATTCTTTGGGATCAATTCCGGAGACCTCATCCCAGCCTTTAAGAAAACGACCGACTACCTTGGGGACGAATCGCTCCTCACACCATGAAGAAAAAGCAGACAGAAAAGTAAGCGCAGGGGAAGGACATATTCGATCTCCGGGGGAAAACGAGTACTGCGCAGCGCAGGAATTCTGTCGGGAAAGAAGGAGGACACGTACGTGCCCGCCGGGGGGGGACGCCTGACAAACTAGGTACACGAAGAACAGGGGCACTGCACGACCAGGACCGAAACAGTATAACAGTTGTAGTGTGCAGTACTTTCAAAGGGTAAAGAAATTAAGACGAAGCCTTGCGCTACATCTCAAGAAAAAGCGACACCCAATGAGGGGGACGACTTCAAAGGGAAAAAGCCTTTCTTTCCGCGATCGACCGAAACCTGGGAAAGAATCAAGGGAAACTGGGTGGGCGAGGTGGGGGTTTCGGGCAAGTCGTCGGAAGAGAGCAAGAAGGCAAGGGTCGGGGAGCTTGAACCGGGATCATTCTGCTGAGGAAGGTACGCCAAAAACCAGTCTTCGATATGCTATCTGAGTCGACGTGTCGACGAGGGGGTAGCATGTAAATGTAAAAAAAAAACCACCGGAAAGCTTCACCCACGCGGGGCTCCGTCTGACCCGTCGCCCGGGGGGGGGGGGGCGAGGGGAACTCGCAAGATAGGGGAGAGCAAAAAACGATTCGCGAAGCGCAGAAGCGCCATTTGTTGGACAACCCTAGATGAAGGAGAAGGGGGGGGGGTAAAATCGATCCTTTTTCGCAGAATGGGAGTTCAAAGAGATACGACGGGATGTGCCAGGAAAGACAAATCACGACGCCGAGAAGGTAGCCTGCTCTGCCTATGTGCTGGGAAGTTGGGAACCAGTGGAGAAAGATGGCGTCATCGAGAGAAAAACCGCGAAAGCCACGCGGGTCATTTCGCTTCGTGAGAAGAAACAAAAAAACCAAAGAGAAAAAGAAGGGAAGGGGGAGAAAAGATATAGATCACGGCCAAGGGGGATAAATCACGTATGAAAAGGTTAAGAAACAGAGAGAGACGGAACCCAACTCCGGACGCAAGAACAACAGCAGACTCCAGAGTCCTACTTCCTGGGATCGCGGGGATCCTACGAGAGGGGAAAAAGAGAAGCCCGGTGAGGGCGAAAGAAGCTGATGACGTTCACAAGCACCTTCTCAGATTGACCAGACATAATCAGGCCGGACTAACAGAGCGTAGCGCTCTCTCAACCAAGGAGGCTTGTATTCCAGAGACTAGAAACAGAGAGAGTGGGAGGAGAGCGACGACGTTCTTTTGCCCTTCAGAATAAAGGCTCGTTGCTCTGTCCTAGGGTCTCCGTCTCAAGAGTCATGGAGCGCGATCAAGTCGGACTCTTGATTCTGAAGAAGAGAAAAAAAAAAAAAAAACCCCCGGGGGGGGTCCTGCCCGGGGGACTGTTCACTTCGCGATACGTGCAGGACCCTGGCGGGAATCAGATCGGGTCGGGTAAGGAGGCGGGGGGAAGGCGATGGTGTGGAAAGAATCTCGAACGAGCGTGACCGGATTCCGCAGCCAGTAGGAGCGGAGGTTGGGGGGGCGAGCGCTGACGCCCGCAGCCAACGAGCTCACTGTCTACGGGAAAAGGCGACGCAAGAGGGAAAAGAACGGCGCGCGTTCGCGGCTCGTCCGAAGGGAAGCTAGTGGGAGACGTATGCGGGGAGGACAATCCCGTCCGAGACCGGATCGCGTTCGTCCAAAATGGGGGGGAACAAGATGCCGACGCAAATCTTTACCCTACTCGTGGAGGGAGAAGAAGAAGTTTGTGGCGAAACATGTTCCGCGAGTGAGTGTTGCCGTTCGCCTTGGCTATAAGGAAACCCGGAGAAGGATCCACCCAGAAGTTGAGAGGGCAGGTGGGTTTTGGGTGACAGCAGATCAATAGGTGTCGACCCCTGAGATCCGAAACGAAAAAAGGAGGAGAGCTTCCGAAATCTCCGACCTGAGCGCAGGGACGAAAAGGCAGGACCAGTAACGAGAAAGGGAAGAGCCGAACTGCCGAACCACCAAATCGCCAACCTCATGTCTGTTACTCGAAACTTTCAAGGGTTCGGGGAAAAGGGGCGAAGGCCTCAGGTCGGGCCGTCTTTGGACAATGAGGGTAGAGGTTGGAATTGGGACAGGAAGCCCAAAGGTCGCCGACCTGCTTTTTTTCTAAACTGTCCGCACAAAAGGAAGGCCCGCCTGTTAATAATGGGAATGGGGGGAAGGAGGACAAAGGTTTCAGTGGCACGACCGAGTCCCGGCTAGCTCCCCCTTGGGAACGACGGGAGAAAAGGTCTCAGGGAAAAAAAGGGGCCCGAGTCGGAAATCCGATGCTAAAGAGGAGGGAGACAAAGACCGTGAGCTGTCTGCGGATACGTCGTTCATGGAGGAGGGGGTGACCTAAATCCGAGAAGGAATCGGGAAGAAGTAGGGAGCGAGGACTTCTCACCGAATACCGCGGGACCAAGGGTCGCCACCGTAGCCGTGGATATCTCCGAGGGAAATCTTTTCCGTTGTTGGACCTCCGGAGAGGGAAGAGCAATAGCGACGTGCAACTGCCTGGAAACCGACCGGGGGCGGGTAAGAGGCGGAACCGGGCGGGGAAAGGAAGATGAGGGGGCCTAAATTCCTTCCTTTATGAATCAATTCGTGAAAGGGGGCAAGGGACTGAGGTAAACAGATCTGGACGCAAGCGAGGCATGAGAGCTGATGAGAGAGATGAATCGTACGGGCCGCCATGTCAGGGTTCTGGACTCAGGCAGAAGGGAAGGCAGGAGAAAAAAAGTCCTTAGCGACAAAGGCAGCGGAGGGGAAGCTGGGAAAGAAGGGAGGGGAAAAAAAGAGGCGATCTGAAAAGAATTGGCAGGAGGGGCCCAGTACGTCTGAGTCTCCATAAGGGGCCAGAAAAAAATCGGAGACCGATGGACGATTAAGGTTATTCGTAAAGCCCATGCGAAGAGTTATAGAGAAAGGAGATGGCTAACTAAATAAGTCGGAATTCAATCAGTGAGAAATTACTATGTGCATTCTTGCCACGAAAGATGAAGCCCCCGTTTTCTTTGAGGGGGGCGGAGTGGAAAAGTGGGGGAGGGGGAGGTTACGTCCTGAGGCTACAAGAAGATCAAAAATGTTTTCTCTCCCGACAAGCCCGAGACCAGATCTGGTTGGAAGCAGCGGGGATCTACAAAAACACGGAGGAGAAAAAGAGAAGAGTAAGCCGCTTTTGGTAGCCAAGTCCACCAGGAGAACGAAAGGGAATCAGTTGCGCGCAACTCCTTGGATACCATGAGGAAGTAAGCCACAGAAGACGGGAGGGTTAGGCAAAGAAGGCTCTGCCAAATCCACCTCGCGGGAAAGAGGAAACCGTTCGAGCGCCCCTTCAACATCGCCTCATTCGAAAAGGGATGAAGAAGCCTCGATTATCTTCATCAAACACGACATTCGTTACCGGAACGAGAGTCGTAAATTTCTTTAAGCCTCCGAAAGAAAAAAAAAGAGGCAGCCTCGCTCGCGGGAGGTGGGGGAAGGACGGAGGGGGGGGGATTGCATCTACGGAAAAGAATGTGCGGACAGAGAAATCGCATGCGGCGCCAGGCGCGGCACGCGCACGAGGGGATTCCTCCAAAGGCCCAGCGGACTGGCCTCACCTTGTACTGCCTACGAGCTGGGGGGGGGGGGAGAAAAGAATCGACTCGGGGCACGGAACTGGAGGTCACTATTCATCTCAGGGCCAACAAGCGACATAGCATGACCTCAGGGGAGCCAGATCAGAGGCATGATCCTCCCCCGAAAGCACCCGAGGTACCCGCCCTAGGATCACGAAGGTGGGCGGCTTCAGCTTAAAGAAAAAGAAGAAAGGGGGAAAAGCTGATTAACCGCGACCGGATCCCGGAAGGGAACTGCTCATAGAGAGGAGAGGGAAAAGCCGGGCATACGGGTGTTCTCAAGGCAAGCTCGTACCTCAAGGGACTATATGCTCGAATAAGGAAGACTAGGGTCGTTTATCATTATCTCGCGTATAACTCGAGGGGAGACTTAAGAGGGGAAAGTATAGAAAAGTCAGATGGGGCATCGCGCTCCTGAGGAAAAGCGTCTCAAAAAGATGGCTACTCGCCGGTTCTCTAAGAGGCGAGTCGAGATAAAAAATGCGCAAAGAAGAGTAGCATGGATTCATTCCTCTTGAACCTTGATAACAAAGTTATAACAAATAAGACCTCAAGCAGAAGAAAAGACATGCACCCGGGACGGTACGTAACACCATCAAGTGACCCTTCCAAGGGTACAACAAACTAAAGGGGAGGAGAGACCACAAACCTCGAACCAACTTTAACCAGGAGAAGAATGTTCTTTCGAGAGCAATTGCAAAAGGAAAAAAAAAAAACAAAACGGAAGGGAGAAAATATTCTCCACTCATAAAGGGGTGGCGAGGAAAGAAGGAGAGGAGGCCCAGAGAGGCGAACTCAAGGTCTTTTAAGTTCCCTGCTCCTGCAAGGAGGAACTCCAGAAAAAAGGAGTAGGTCGATGCCCAACTGGCTGATCACGGGAAACGGAGGGAGAATCCATTTCTAAAAAAAAAAACCCGCTACAACCAGAGGCGGACCTTCCAGAAAAAAAGGATCGGCTCGAACGCTAGGGCAACCTGAGCAGAAGTTATTCCAAAACTGGTTCTGGAGGGGGTGATGGCTGGGTTAACCCTATCTAGAGGGAAAAAGAGGAGAAAACCTGGGGGCACGGATTTGGACCCTCATTCCCACTCTGGAATATACTTGGGTGGGAAGAGGGGGGAGACGATGAGCCGAACGCACTCTCCTTCCGTGACCGGACCTGATGGGGAGAGTAAATTGTCCCGTGGGAGGAGATTATAGATAGGGAATGCTGAGGGTCCTCTCTATCTCGACAAAGGATAATCAAGAATGCGAAGCGCCGACGACGAGCCATTACACCTTCGCCACATGAACCGCAATGATAAGATAGAAGAATAAAGGAGGGGGGAGAGGGGCGTATCGCGCGAAGGAACTAACCCCGGACAGGGGGGATCACTTAAACCTAGGAAAAGAAAAAAAGACGCCGGGATCTCGCGAGCCGTCTGTGTCATATGAGAAGGAGAAAGGTGATTGCGATGATGGATTGAGAAGGGGTCACTTCAGGCGAGATCCGACCGTGAAATACCTCCCACCAATCGGCGGGCTCAAGAACTATTCGGGAAAAAATCAGAAAGGCAAAGGGAAGGGGGAAAGAAAGATCTTACGACTCGTTCGGCGCCGCCGAGGGTGGGGGGGTTCAGAAGGGAAGAAAAAAAGTAGTGGCCAGGTCCAAATTCAACTCAAGGGTCTCGTTCTCTGGGAGGACGATGTCCCCTAGGGGGGGACACGAGGAAAACCCGGGGGAATTGAGTCTGCTGGGGTTTCTTCGGGCTGCCGTACGTTGTCCTTATCTCGGGGGAAATGTTGAGGAGAAGAGGAAACCGCGGAGGACCCCTGGAGAGAATCAGGGGGATCGGCGGCGTGACGCGGTTTCGAGGGGTGGAATCGAGGGGACGGAAAACACAGAAGGGAAGAGGAAGGGCTACCCTCGGTTCTGGTCGTATCGAAAAAGACATCAAGGAAATCAGGAGGCAACAGTATCTCGCAACATCAAGTCCACGTGACGTCGAGGGAGTTCTCTCCCTCTTGAGGCCGCAGGGGGAAAAGGCCGGGCTGGTTTCATTCGGATCCTCAGCGCGTGGCCACGGGCGCCACGGAGACGCACAA
>Ga0179593_1276683_pt1 | contig 13799 bp, 13 predicted proteins | sample CZODoug2_1_08_16_FD_185931 | JGI IMG/M metagenome (GOLD analysis project Ga0179593, IMG submission 185931) | Vadose zone soil fungal communities from Angelo Coast Range Reserve, California, USA - CZODoug2_1_08_16fungal (PacBio error correction) | ecosystem: Environmental > Terrestrial > Soil >...
GGCGAGAGCCTGTTTGAAATCTCATCTTTTGGTCGTGGGAAAGAGGGGAGCAGGGCCAATGAGCAAGGGGAGGTGGTCAAGAGGGGGAGAAAGGCTTAATCAGCCGGGGGGGAGAAGTCGTGTAGGGTGGACCGCGTTAAACGAGAGCGAAAAAGAAAAAAGGGGGGTTGCGTTGATCGTGGTTCGCGTTTCCCAAGGGAACGCCACCAAGGACAGACGTCAGTGGAAGGGGGGAGAATGAGAGGGGATTTCGTGGGGGCGTCAGCGCTGTCCGCTTAAATTTCGGGGGGCGCCGACAAGGGTTTCAGACTCGCATGGTTGTGGGGAAGGGGGGAGACCTCGAAACGTGAGGAGGAGGGGAATAAGAAACGTCGTCCAACATTTTGATACAAGGACGGGACAAAATAAGGAAAATATATGGCGTTCACCGCGCGGAATAGGGGGGGTTTGCGCTTAGGCGTCACCACCGGGCGAGCCGCTGCTGGTATTCCCAGCCAAAGAGGGACACAGGTCGGGGGAGGAAAGAAACGGCGCGGGGATTCTCCGGGTTGAGGAAGGGACCGTTCGATACTGCGTTGGGTTAATTACCAATCCCAAATCAGGGGTGTCCTGGGGAAGCCCGCATTGATAACCGCAAAGGGTAAGTCGGTCTTCGTCCCTCCACGAGAGAAAAAAAATTGAATTGGGTGCAGGGTTCGGGGAAGGAGGGGGGGGGAACAACGGGGGCGACACGGCCGGACATAGGCTAAGGAGGTTGATGACCGGGGGGGGAGGGAACTCACCACTCTCGAAGGGTACCGGAAAAAATTGGTCGCCGGTGGTCAGGTCAAAAAAAACTGCCACGTATACTCCTTAAAGGGAGGGAGGGATCTTCAAGGACTCGCGGCTTATAGGTAGAGAAACGACGAAGTCGATATCGGGAAGTCCTCGGTGCCGACTACGCGCACCGTCCGGACGAGGTAGGGCGAAGAGCGGCGATCTTGAGATCCCGTCAGACCCTGAAAGGGAAGGTATGCTTCGAGCTGCCATAAAGGGACACTTGGAGGGGCAGCGACGGATGCTTCAACATTCATCTTAAGCCTGGCTATAAGTCAACTCGTAGGATTTTCGAAACCAGACCAGCGAGCCTACGCTCCCTCAAGTTCCTACTCGACCCGGAACAAAAAAACTGAGCCCGCTTCTCGAACTTCCTGGCCGGCAAATGGGAAGGGGGGGGGGGGTGAAAAACAGGCGCAAAAAGAGGGTCTTGAAAAAAGAAGGAGGATGGACCGGCGAGGATTGCACAAACAACGAAAATAATAGAAGTTCGGGTTCCACTGATCTGGGCTAATAGACAACCGATCGTTGAGGGTTGATTTTATTACCTCCCGGGAGGGGAAATTTTCCATTTTAAGGACTGGGAGGGGGGAAACTTGCAAGTCCGCCGAGGGAGTACGGTACGTGCAAATGCGGACAAGATGGCACTGGGGACATCAAAGGGATCGAAAGCGGGCTGAGCCAGTCCGGTGAAAGCACGCTTCCAAGAGGGGAAGCATTAAGATCCCGAAACTCTTGTTCACCGAGGACGACCTTCTATCAGAGAAAACCGGGGAAAAATTTGGCCGAGGGACCAGCGGGAAAAAAAGCGGACCAACCCCCGCGCTGTTCCGGGCTCGGGGGGAGATCCGCGCGGGGGGTCGCGGCATTCGTCAAAATAAGGGGTCGGGGAATGGGGGGGTAAAAGTTCCTCTTCCTGCCGCTTGCTGCGATTCCCATGCAGGCAGGGACTAGTTATTTGTCTATGGTTTGCGCCGCACGCAAAAGTCGGATCGCGGAATGTTTGGAATCACACTCGGCGACGTAGGAGGGACAAACGCCGCGGTATTGGCTGGGCACCTGTCAGGGGTGACTCTGGGGGAAGGTTACTCTTTGTCTAGTAGCTGTGTTTGGCAAACACTGTAAGAGAGAACTTGAACCGCGCAGGGATTTTCGTAGGAAAAAGCACCGGTTCATTGGTGCACAGACCAGTCAATCTGAGGGCGAAAGCGGAAACAATGAAGGTTAATCCCCGGGGAAATCGTGCACTTCGCTCTTGAAGAGGTAAAAGTGGGCGGAACGCGCGAAAGCAGGAGGGAACTGCGGTGGCGCGTTGGAAGCACTAGTTTTCTCGGCTGGAGAGGCTTTCGGGGTGGACAGAAAGGAACGGGACACTCTGCTGCCGAAAGAAGGGTCAAAAGACTTGATTCGTCGGGGGGGGGAAAGGACCTAGGTTATCGTGCAAACTCTATGGGCCGTTCTGTCCACCAAAGTGCTGGGAATACGCGCGTGACTGAAGTCCGGGGCGTGGACCAAAAGGGGGAGACGCTGTCCGAAGTCTCCGAGCGTTCGGAAGAACGAGGCAACTTGAGCCTGTACCCCGGAAAGGTTGAACGCGCGAGGCCGGTGGCTGACACCGGGGGTTTGGGAGTTTGCCCAACGCCGTTTTGCGTAAGGCTGGGTCCTTTTGGAACTAGCGGCAGCAGTACTTCCGCGCAAAAAGGGGGAAACGCCAGGGAAGAACGTCACCAGAGAAAAAAAAGGATGGATGTGGGTGATAGTGGTGTTCCCAGGTTCTCAGCCTGGAACGGAATCTGGGAGACTCCATCACTCCTTCCTCTTTCCGGGAAAGGCCATTGGGAGGAGGGGCAAGATCGGGGGGGGAAATAAACGCGTCGTCGCCCCTGGTGTAGTGCTGCGGCACCCCTGGAAAACAATACTTTCGGGATCAAGGAAAGTCGCTGAAATTAGAGCGCATGACCGAGACGATTAGGGGGGAAAGGTCCTTGGAAGTCGCCTTGATCTTAATTCTTCGGGGGGGGAGGGGAAGGATTCGAACAGCATGGTGAGCTTTTTGATGATGACAGAAGGACATAAGGGCAAAAATCCCTTTGACAGCAGAGGGAAAAGGAGACACGAAGTTCGCCCTCGCCGTCGGGGGCGCGTTGCGGCGAAAGGAGAAGCAACCTCTGGATTGCGATGCCGTCGCGACAAGCATTACTTGCCAACGGTGGTTGGAGAGAGTGGGAAAGTACGGGGCACGGATAGGGGAGTTTTGGCGAGCCAAAGTTTGCGGGATCAAAGACAGTGGGGGGCATGGGCGGTCGCCCATCATATTCGTCCAGGCGTACTAACAAACAGCAAAACGGGGTCGTTCTGGGGTCACCCAAGAAAGAGAGGGGGAGTCCACTCAAAGGACTACCATCAGGAAAGAGGGGGGCAGTCTCATGACCTCACATCCCTTAGGGGGACGTCAAAGGATATGAACTGTGGACATAAAGAACCGCGGAAGGCGATGGAAGGTTGAAAAAGTGCTGAAAAGTCAACAGGAAGGCGCTCATCCTCTTTCTTGGGCTATGCAGAAGAGGCAATGGTTCACATGGAGAAAGGGGAAAAAGGTGGGGGGGGGGGAAAAGGTGTGTCGGGAAAGGATCTTTTCTGGGGGCGCGGATCTAGTCAACCTTGCTGTAAAAGAAGTGGGGGGCATGAAAAGGGGAAAGGGGAAAGACAGATGCGATCTCGGAAATCAAGAGAAAAACAAAGAGGAGGGGAGGGAGGAAAATAAGCGATCGTATGCGTGCCTGTCCCTTTTTGAGCCGAATCTCTTGCAAGGTGGGAGAAGAAGACTCCGCGCCCAAGAACAAGATAGTGTCCGAAACCGGGTCAAAACCCTAGACGCGCTGATGGTTGAGTCCCTCCTTATGTAATAGCCGAGTAAGCAGAGGTGATGCGCCGGATGCGGGACAGCACTCGGAAAAAATCCTTGCACGGAATTCGCGGGGATTGTCAAGTTACTCGGGTGCCACTTCCGGGCTTTGGAACGTGCCGACGACCTATCAGAGGGGGGGTGGTGCGGCCGGTAGGTAGTATCCAGGGGGGTCCGAGGGAAGAAACACCGTCCGACACCGTGGGGTGGCTGGGGAAGCGCCCTGAAGAATCGTATGAGTGTGGCAGGAAAGATGAAGCATGGAGGAGACATAGATTTCCGCACACGAGATCGAGGCCCAGATAGAGGAAGGCAAAAAGATCGACAAACCGGGGGTCCTGAGGAGGGAAGACCGGAAGGCAAGATCACAAAAAAAGGAGGCTTTCAACGATCGGATCTATTTCAAAGGGCCATAAGAATACGAATTGACGACAGCTGAGACCGGCGAGTTCGAGGAACCAGGGATTACGGGGACAACTGGAGGGGGAGAGGAGTAAACCAAGGAGGCGACTGGATTTAATGCTTTTAGAAGGGGAGGGCAAAATCGGACGCAAAAGAAAAAAAAGGGACCGGCTCAATTGAACCGATCAAGACCTAAAACGCCTGCGAGAGCGGAAATCGCGGGAGAAAAGAGATGCCTTACGAAGGAAATCCTGCCGGTTTTGGGGCGGTCGATAATAGAGACGCACTCCCAACGTTTCGCCTCCGCTGTAGGTCAAAAAGATGGGGGGGCAACCACCCCAGAAGCAGAATGATGATGCTGGAGATTCTCCATATCCGTAAAAAGGAGGGGAGAAATGGGACTAACCACCTCCATCAAAGTTCGGCCCGAATGGAAAACTGTCGGCACGGCCCCATTTGAGAGGGGGGGGCTCTGGAGACGCCAAGGACATCTCAGCAAACGCTCGGTAAAGATCGATCAACTGTCACACCTCCTCTCGCGCTACAATTTAGAGAGGTGGAGTACACGTCGAGGAAAGGGAGAGGAGAAGGACAGGAAGGAGGCAAGCGGAAATCCGAAATATAAAGGAACTCTCGAATTTGTTTCGAAGAAAGAAAGTGCAGTGGGACAGGTGCATATGAAGAGGCAAGCATTCAAAAGAATCCCAAGGATGGGGACCGTCTGTCCCACTTCCATCAGTGATCGTCCATGAGAAGAAAGGAAAAACGAACTGAATCCTCAGCCTAAAGGCTAGGGGAAGGAAAACCCGACGAGGTCGGTCGAGAGAGAAAAGCGAAGGCGCCAGAACGTTAGGGCCTACCCTACGTAGGAGGTACAGGAAGGTCCGAAGAGCCGCACGCCATTCCAGTTCAGATGTGCACCAGCATCGAGTAAGGGCTGCGCTTAAAGCGAGGTAGTAACGTCGTGTGAAGATCAAAATTGAAGGGGGCAAACAAAACATACAAGAAGGAAGGGAAAGAAAATAATCAGCCAGGTCCCAGCAACCCTGCAATTGCCGCCAGACTGGACGCCGAGGAAACCGGCGCGCATACTCGGGGCGGCTACCCTCTGGCGGACGAAAGAAAGTTCAGTGGAATGATAGGAATAGGAAGCCAGAAGGGTTAGTAAAAAGGGCCCAGAACCGACTACCCTTCTATTGGTGGACGCGCGCTCACACCCGCGAATTAAGAACAGAATCCCTCCATTGACCAAGAGCTCACGCAAAAAACTCTTTTAGAAGGTCAACCTAGCTGGACCGGTAGGAAAGGGCGTAAGAGGTGGGGGTCAGGGAGAGAGGCGAAGGGCGTGGGAAGCACGGGGAAAAGCTCCGCCGTTGGCGCGTTTAGTTATCTCACAATGGAGAGTCAACACAGTGGGATCTGGAGTTAGAAGGCAGTCGGTAAGACAATAGGGAGGGGGAGGGGGGGACAAGACGGAAACCCAAGTATAATCATACAAGAAACTTTTCCCACTCCTTGATAACTCACCCTCGGATATCGCGTCAATTGGGTGGGTTCTAGGACACTATTCTGTGTAAACGAAATATCATTCGTCCTGGTTCATCAAGAAATCAATACGGTGAGGGACTCTCGGGTAAGAAAGGTGCCTCCCACACACCACTTTTGACGGCACCGGATTCAGAAAAACAGGTTCAGACAGTTTCATCAGGTTCTGACGGGGGAAGGAAGGGGGGAAGCGTAGGAGAGCAAGGAAGGTCGGGGTCAGTCTCCTCCCTAAGATAGTGTAAAGGGAGGGGAGTCGCTCGCTTATGGAATCATTCCGTCGCTGATGAGGAAGATCGAAGCAAGAGAAGGGCGTCCAGGCGGCAATTGCTTGAGTAAGCCGCTCTTTAGAAACTACCTCGCCGAGCGTCGCAAAAAGTCTACTTCTGCACCGACCGGGAAACATTCCTGAATAGAGAGGGAGTAGGGTCTCTCCTGGCTCAAGCTGACTTCGGAAGACAGACGCTACGACTGGGTGAGCGAGCTTATCGACGGCAGTACTTTAACCCGACAATGGGGGGTCGAGAGGGAGGGCAAAAAGTCAAGCCAATCCTTATGCTCAGGGTCCAACCATGAGTCCGTCATTCGGTAACGCGCCCCTGTGCCACATCACTTATGCGAGATGAGTCAGAAACTCGCTTGATGTAAGGGGGGGGACCTAACAGGAAGGGCGTTAAAAAGACATGGGGGAGGGGGTTCAAAAACCCGATATAAAAAACAAGGAACGTAGAAAACCGGTCCCACCGTCCCGGTGCAGTCCGACCTGTGCCGGGAAGGGGGAAGGCGGAGACGACAGGCGGGGTGACGCAGAACGGAGAAAAAAACCTATTTCAGCCCGCGTGACGTCAATCATGGCATTGGTTTGGGCCGGACATACCGAAAAGGTGACTTTCGGGAGGGAAAGAAAGAAAAAGATTGCCAAGTGCGCGCGGACGGATCGCCCTTGAAACACAACTTAGGGGGATCTAAAAGGTGGGGGTGTGTTTTTTTAGCGGGAGCGCCGGGAACAGGGAAAAGCTCGGAAAACGCTTAAGACAACGAAATCAAGTAGGCCCCGTACTAACACTGGGGGGCCGGAAAGAAGAAAAACGCTGGTCCAAGGGGCTTGCATGCAACACCAACAAAGCTCAACGCGAAACCAGGCAGAACTGCTCTTCACCGCTGAAGCCAAGAGAAACTCGGAAACGAAAGGAGAAAAGGGAGGGAAAGTTAGCAACCGACGGGAACAACCACAGCAGACCTGGCTCTGAGAAAAGGCGAACTCACGACCAACCAATGAGGGTCACCCCGCGGGAATAATCAGAGAAAAAAAAAAAAAAACGGAAGGATGAGGCAAAGAGGATTACCTGTTAAAAAAACCAGGGGGGGGTGGTTGGGGGGGAAAGGTCGACGGTCATTTAATCGATGGGGAAATGGTGCCCGAATGGTCAAACGTCTCTCCCGTTGGTCCCGACGGAGAGTTTCAGGAAAGGGAACCGAGCCGATCGAGAGGAGGAAAATGGGGGGGTTCGTCGGAGAGTGGTGAGAGAATGGTCCTGGGGAACACTGACCAAAAATTCTGGAAACGGGGGGGAAGGGAAAGGCCCTTTCTTCTCATGGCCTCTTTTATCGTTGTCGGAGCGGGTCGCGACACTTGGACGATGAAAAATGCGGTGCAGAATCGAGGGGGGGTCAGTTATATCTCAAGGAGCAACGGAGCTCGATTTCTTCGCTTACAACGTCGTCACCTTCAGGGGCAGGGCCGGCAAACCACTCATGCCCGCCTCACTCGAGGGAGAATGGGTTGGCAAAGGGGTCTGGAAGTTCGTCACAACGGCGAGCCTAGGGGGGGGGAGGGAAGGAAACCTACAGCGGCACAATCTAATGTACCGCGGGATAAAGGTCGAAGGTCAACATGTGGAGTTGCCCCTAGAGGGGAAGTGAGCCAAAAGGGGTCTGGCCAAAAGGACAAAGTCCCGGGGAAAGAGGTAGTACGAGAGAATGGATTGGCACTGGTCGAGATTCGAATTCAGAAGCCAGGCGGCGCAACTCGATAAGGAGGTGGGGGGGAGGACGCTTTTGCCGAAAACTTATCTACTTAAAGGGCGAATGCTTTGTTCCCACAAATATAAAGCTCGACGAAACCAGTTCTTAGGAGTTGTTTCCAGAAGGACCGAGAACTAAACAACAGTTCGAGAGATCATTAATTCTAAACTCTTTCAAGAAAGGAACGGACGAACCTTACGGGGTCCGACTGCTTGCGATAGTGCAGGATTCCTCACGCTGATATGACGAGAGCTGAACGAATTTACTGAAAAGACTAATCTTCCAGTCGCGAGATACGCCGGCGGCACAACTCTTCGTCTTTAGGGCGCCGCCCACTTAAGAGAGGAAACGCTAACGGCAGCGGGCCGCATCTACCTAAAAACGTGAGGAAAAAATCGATCGGTCGAACTGCCGAGTCGGATTTCACGGAGGCGGAAAAGAGAGCGCAAAAACGCCGAGGGATTTCGGCTAGATAACAAAGAGATAAAAAAATTGACTTTGAAAAGATCGGCCTGCTTCACCAACCCAAGGGGGAACGCGTCGATTGAGGTTTGGTGGGGGATGACATCAATCGGGGGGAAAAGTTTCAGTGTGGGATTATACTGGGCTGGGCTCGTTGAAAACTGCTTCCGTCCGATTGGATAAGCCGGACAGGGGAGGAGAAAGCCAGATCGCTACTGTGACTGTCAGAACGGAAAAAGGGCGAGATAGTCTCCGCGTCCTTTTCCCGCGGCGTCACATCGGCGCATAGGATCGACTATTCCCGCGGGGCCGTGACCCTCTTCAAAAGATTGACACAGGCGGGGTCCGGTGCAAGACTCCGCAAAGAAAAGAGAGCGCGGAAGGTGCCGGTCGTCTTGGGAGAGGTCCGAGGAGGGCGCGGCTGCGCAAATGTTGAAGTGGTGGCCCTGTGTCCGATCACGGCAGGGCTGGGCTGCGAAGCCTACCTTTCATTGAGAGAGGTGTCTCGAGCCAAGAGGTGCCCGCAAAGTCGGATCGCGAGTTTTAAAAAATCGGCGTACGTCGGGGGGGGGGGGACGCCCGCGCCGGAGTTCTGGGGCGGGCAACCTTGCTGATGAACTTGGCCGGGACAGTTTTCTCGGGTCGGGGTTTCAAAGACGAAAAGGGGAAGCGGCCGGGTTACGAAAAACGCTTCTCTGGGAAGGACCTCAGAAACTTAATAGAGGTGGGGAATCGACGGGGGCCTCGTCGAAAGGGGGGCGGACAAAGTCCGGTGTCCCCTTACAAAAAAAATCCGATCGGGTTATGCTTGGGAATGCTGGGGAGCGGGAGGAGACTCTCGCAAAAGCCTTAACTGAGGGGGGGGGGGAGTAGGCAAGGCACATATTATTTTTGAGACGTCTGGGCGAGGAGGAATGCAGCGTTCGGTTGAAGCATGGCCGACTAGGAGGGCCTGGGCAGAAACCTTAGAAGGGCATGAGGGAAATGGTTCTTTTCCTGCTCGGGGCAGGGAGAACTGACTTCGTCTGCGAACATTGACCGCGCTGTTCTTTAAGGGAAGGGGTCGGTACGACAGCTTCGAGGGGCGAGGGGGGAGGGAGTTAGAATTAGAGTCTGAAGAAAAGAGACCTTGAGAATAAGCCAAGACCTCACGAATCAGAAATGGGTAGAGGCTATTATTCTGCTGGTAACAATAAGGGTGTGGAAGTCGGAGCATCCTTAACCCCTCGGTGTGAGGGAGCGGCTGGGCTGGCCGCTCGCTCAATAAGAGGAGAAGTGGTGAGGGCACAGTGGACGGAACCCCGTTAATGCTGCCAGTTTAAGTCTGTCTTTCCCAGGAGACCAACTGGGCACGGGAAGCGAGAACTAAGCACCGCTCCTGGACGGAACGGAAGGGGGATGTGAGGAAAAGTCTGGTGGACCTAAACGGGTGAGGGGGCGAACAAGGGGGGGGGGGGAGAAAGGCTCGCCACTCAAAAAAAGCCGAACGGCGGACAAGGCAGAGATGCAGAGATGCAAAAAAGGGTCATGAAGAGTAAGCGAGTCTAAGGCAGGATAGGAGCGGGATGCGGCCTTGACTTGGGAACTTCTTTGTTGAGTGGGAGGAATGCAGAAAAACAACAGGGCGCCGCCTTTGTGCTGATTAGCCGGACCTAACAGGGGAATCAGGATATGAGAAAGGTCAGGACCGAGCGGCTCAGCTATCAACTTGAGTCGACTTGAGTCGGCCTTGGACGAAGAGGGGACGACCAGGGAGGGAGAAGACTTTGATTAGTCAGTACAGCTCTTTTCAAGGGGGAGTACCGGTGACCAGAATGGTGTCGATATTGTCCGCGAGCGGGGCACGAAAGCGACGTAAAAAGGGAGGAGACGCAAGGAGGGGAGTTTCGATGATGCCTTCCACCCATAAACGAGGACTTACCAACCAGAAACGGTGGCTTCCAGATCAAGAGACGTAAAGGAAAAACACTCTAAACCTCGGCAGAAAACAAAGGAGAAGGCGAACTTCGGGAAGGGAAAAAGCCCTTGTTTCGGAAGAAAAAAAGTGAAAACCATCACAGCTAATGTGCGAGTGCGAGGTAGGTTTCGGCATGAAAGCATCAAAAGCGCGTCAAAAAACTTCTTTATCGGCCTATTACGGAATTGGGAAGGAAAAGAACAGAGAAGCGAGGATGGTTTGGAAGTTTTCAGGGGCACCTCGCTTGCCTAGGGAGAGGGAGTGGGCGGCAGCGGGAAAACTGCGGGGAAGCAATTTAGCGGGCCAAAACAGGAACAGGGCACTAGCTAGGAAAAGAAGGCTCACAAAACAACGGGAGGAAAAGAGGGAGACGCAAATCTCCCTGGCCCTTGTGAGAAGAAAGACCCCACCAGTATTGGAAAATCGGCAGACGCGCCACAGAAATATTGTCCTCACTGGCCACCAAAAAGTGCCATCTCTCGCGATGGTTATGTGCCAAATCTATGGAAGGGACGATAAAGTTAAGAAAGCTCATTTTAGGAAAGGGTCAAAAATAAAAAATCCTTGAAACATAGGGCACCTTCGAGGGGAGTAGGGAGTGATACGAGTGGACGGACTTCAGCTGGGCGAGGAGGGGGGAGAGGGAACGGGTTAAAGGATAGAGGAGGGGATAGCGAGAAGGGATCTGGACGCCAATTGAAAAGGGGGGGGGGCGGTTACGCCGGAGATAAATGTGTGTCATGCAGAAACTCAAACTGGAGGGAGAGAACGAAAGTGGACAGGGTTACATCGAGCGGCTACGGATCGAAAAAAAGAGGGGCAAGGTCTCCGAAACTATCTGTACCCGACCAGAAGAGGAAAAGGAAGGTCAACTTCCTGATCGAAGCTGACTTGCAAGAGGCCAGAAGAATGCCTTCGGAACCGCGAGAAAAAACATTTACGAGAAGTGTCTGCGATCTAGGAAAAAGGAGGGGGAGAACGGCGAAAGAGAAAACCATAGGGGCGGACCATGAGTTCGACGTCAGATCTACGAAAAGCAAAGGTTCAAAGACAGGAGAGGCTCAAAGACGCAGACCGCCCTTCCGCCTTAGCGAATGGGGGCGTAATGCGAAGATGCCAGGGTCCGCTCGCAGCCGGGGAGTTTTGGAGTGACCGAGAATCACTCCAACGGGTCAGAAAGGGGTCCCCAAGGGGGGGGACCCACAGCCCCATGAAGGGCACGTTATGAATGCGGCATTGTAGGCTCCTATCTTCGGAGACTGACCTGTGAAAGTTACATGAGAAAAACAGACAGAAAAAGGGAGGCCAGTCTGACGCCGTCACGGAAAAAGGGGAGGACTTTGGAGGGGGGCGCAGCGACGAAATTCAAAAATCATCAAACTAAAAGGAGAAGAAAAAAAGGTTTACACGCGCACGAGAGAGTAAAGCGATCTGGGAGGCTTTAGTGCACGGCGGAGAAAAAAAGTAAAGGGAAAGGGGAAAAGAGAGGAAATAACGGTCAGCTGGGCCACGTCGTAAGAGGGCCCGCCCGGACTTCAGCGTCGGATTTGTTTCGACAAGCAGAAGTTGCTTCCAGGAAGATACACAAAGAAACCGGGATAAGGAACGAAGGAGCCAGGACCGTTCTGCCCACCCATTGGGAGTCCAGGGGGAAGGCGAGGACAACAGCTCGCCCGGTCCAGAACAGCCGAGCAAAAATATAGGAAGCGCAATCCCGAGGTCGAAAGGCGTGAAGAGAGGAAACCATAATCCTACCAGAACGGAAGCCTAACAAAAGAGGATTGAGAAGTGAAACAGAAACGCAGCTTTCATCAAGAAAAGAACAGGCCATGGCGAGTGGGGGCATACAGGGGCAAGGACGCCTGCCCAATCTCTTCCCCAGGGCTCGGATCAATGGAGGCGAAAACACAGCGACGACCAGTACCGGCAGAGAGCCGCCATGGAACCCAAAAAACAAGACACGGAGGTCCAGAGATGAAAGGAGGGAAGAAGGACCGGGACGGGCAACACACCGCTGGAGTCGGGCAAATACATATACTAATTCACTGACATTTGGGTAATCTAAGAAAGAAGCCAGAAGAAGCAAAAATGCCGACGCCCCAGGAGGAGTGGGGACGCAATGCAAGCGCACACACCGACGTCGCCGCCAGTTAAAAAGGGGGGGGCTGCAAGAGGGGGAAGAAGGGAACCGTGAACGGGAAAAAAGGAAAAATACTTTGTCTCCAATTCTTAAGGGGGGGGGGAGGGGAAACAGCAGGAATAGGGCGGGAAGATATTCATGCGGCGTGGGAAGAGAAGGGAAACAGGACGGAATCTCGCCAGGGTCGCGGTCTTAAAAAGGGTAGGGAAAAAGAAGTGCGTGTTGACGCAGGAAAGTCCTAGAATCAGTGGCGGTCAAAGGGACATGAACAGGGAGAATCGTAAACGGGGAAACCAATGGGAGGTAAATAAACAAAAGAGATCGCGCGGTCGGAAAAGAGGCATGGGAAAGAAAAGAGAGGCTTCGTTGGGATCCTCTCCTTAATCATCGAATGTCGGTACCTCTAGTTGCAAAACGCAGTGTTTCCACACACTCCCGGTGTCGGCAGAGTTACCTATGAATTTGTCACGGGTCGGGAGGCGCTGCGATAAATAGTCTCGAATTACTTTAGGGGAAAGACGGCGCCGCCCAGCGGATGGACTAGGCAGACTCGAGCGCTCTTACTAAGCAGAGGGCGCAGCCAAGAGGAGGAAAGAGAAGCATAGACTTCAATCGGGGGGGGAGGGGCCAGGGGGCTGATTTCATCCTGAAAGATCGGCAAAAAAAAGGGGCAGAAGAAGAGCTGTTCTCGCAAGACTCAAGGAGGAAGATTCGCCGTCGAAGGTTTCCCTGGCTCATCTACTGGAAGGGGCCGAAGAAACAAAAAACGCTGTTACGCGATCTTATCGCGGCCACGGGCTGTGGGGAAAGACATCGTCTCTCAGAAGGGTCAGAAGGGGGTAGGGGCACGTGTTCACCCTACGTAGGAGGAGTTGGACGCGCCCGCGTGCCTCTCTCCTCGATCGAAAAGTGGAAACAATCGCCGAAGGGAGAAAGTGTAAGCATTCGACTTCCGGAGAAAAAAAAAGCATGGATGGTCAACGGGAAAAGAGATTGGGGGGGGAATTACCCAAGTATAATACTATGGAACGAGAACCAAAAAATTCCCGTTCATAAAACCGCCTGGGGCGTTGACTCGAAAAAAGAGCCCTGCGGGGAAAGGAAGCCGACGCAAAACCTCTTGAGAACGCGGACGGAAGATAGACAGTGGGACATGATTTGAAGGCCCCTGCTCAAGGGGGACGAACGTTTCCGGTCACTAAGAATCGACTTTACGAAAGACTCAAAAAAAAGGCGTCTCACGCTGGGGAGGGCTGAGGAAAAGAGACCAGGGGAACTTTAAAGCACAAGAGAAAACGCACCGAGGCCCTGAGAAACACTGGGGCGGGAACCGTCCCGCTGACAGGGCTGACCGAAAGGTTTCCCAGGAGAAAACGACAACGCCGAAAAAGATGAGAAGGAGGATCGGAAAAGCTGCTACACAGGGAGGGACGACAAAAGCTAAACGGGGGGCGAAAAAAAGGGGACGAGTGTAACGCTCACGGAAAAAAAATGTCAGTATGAAGGCAGAAATAATTCACGACAACCAGTAGGAGTCACTCCGCTTCTCG
>Ga0179593_1288479_pt1 | contig 13799 bp, 13 predicted proteins | sample CZODoug2_1_08_16_FD_185931 | JGI IMG/M metagenome (GOLD analysis project Ga0179593, IMG submission 185931) | Vadose zone soil fungal communities from Angelo Coast Range Reserve, California, USA - CZODoug2_1_08_16fungal (PacBio error correction) | ecosystem: Environmental > Terrestrial > Soil >...
GAAGAAAAAGTTGTTCCGAGAAAAGGTGTAGCACGGACGGCACGAGGAGGTCTTCCAGAATGGTGTAGCAAGCTTTCCGCAACTGTTCAGAAGGCGAAAAGGAAATAAAGAAAGCCGCGGTGCTCCTATAACTGGGGGTAAGCTCCGATCGGCTCACCTAAAAAGAGGACGGCCGACCGTGGAGGGAAGGTCCAACAGGACTATCGCAGAAATTGCAAAGACAACATTCCTCTAATGCCAACAATTGGGGTAGTGATTTTCCATTCCCGTAAAAGCACGGGGCGGGCAACTTTCAGAAACTAAACTGGATTACAAGTGGGCGGAGTACGATGCTGGCAGTACAAGGAAGGGGTTGGTAGTGTCACTCAGACGGAGATCGGAAACAAGAGGATAAAGGCCGCCCAGTCTATTGGACCATAGGTGGCAGGGGGAGGTCCGGATGGGAGCCGTGGGAAGGAAAGAACACTTCCGCCCGGTAAACCGTGGCGATTGATGGGTTCAGCATGCAATAATAAGTCTCCTGGGTCAACACAGCGTCGTGAGGATCTATGACAACGGTGAACAGGTACGAGTCGGACCCAAGAAGGTGAAGAAGAGGTGTGGATAACTCTCCTCGCATGGTAGACGAGAAGGGGCCGCCAAACGGGACTTGGGAGGGTAGGAGTAAAAAGGAAGAAACGGTAAGCAAATGTATCGCGCGGGGGGAGGGGGATAAGCATGGTGAAGGAAGAGGAGGCCTCTAAAAACAGCCAAACTATTGAAGCATTGGGTCACCCATGCGAGTTATTAGGACACCCCTCGGGCTACGCGGTGGGGTGCAACTCGTCATGTGAACCCGGAAAAGGGGGGTTATCTCGCGAGAGAAAGGATGTCAATGGTGGGACGGAAAGCGTAAAAAGTGGGAGGACGTTTTCGCTCCGGGCCCCTGAAATGAGGAAGACATTAGACGGAGGCACGGGGGCGCTCCGGGAAGAAGGCGGGAATCGAAGGACCGAGAAATACGCCAAAGGGACTGCGCCCTGCATTTTCCATAAAGGGCAAACTCCTAGAAGGGGAAGGGGGGACGTTATTGAAAACTCTGTCTTTCAAAGACCAGCATTCTCTCCCTGGGTGAATGCGTTTGGGTATAACGCATCGACTAAAAAATTCAGTTCAAAAGCTGGCGGGGCGGAGAATCTCCCGGACCGGGGACCGGTCTGCCAATCTCCTCGCGCGAAGAAGGCGACCAAAGGGGTAACGGCCGACGTGTTGGAATCGAGGTTAAAAAGAAGCAACTCTTGGGCTTGGCCTGGAAGGGGTCACAAGTGGGGAAATAAAAGGGGAAAAACCAAAGCACAACCTGCCTTGTGCGCGCGAAGAAAAGAAAAAAAAGGGAATTTCTTCTACATCATGGATGAGACCATACATTCAAGGACTGAGCTGGCAGGAGGGGGGAACGGGGTGACTGTAGTCAGGTTTTCAGAGGGGAAAATCGTTCACGCTTACCACCTTGGAACTGCCTCTAACAGGAGCCCCCTTGTTTTAGATAGTGGAAGCGGGGGGAATCAAGCGCCCTTTAATCAACACTGTTAGAGGGGTGGCAGGGGACCAAGAAGGCTTAATTATAATACCTAAGACGTGAGGGAATAGGGCCCGCCTCAGCAAAATTCTGTTATACGAAGAGGTCTCGATGAAGCTCAGGCAGAAGAGTAGGCGGAGAAAGGGAAGAAGAACAAAAAGGAAGAAAGGGGAATACCCACTCTTCAACCCTCTTGAACAACTTACTAACACAAGCTTTTCAACGTGGACTACTACGTCAAAAAAGTGGATTCTGAATACAGAACAGAATTCTTAATGGAGTCAGGAGCCGTCTATCAAAAACCTGATGAAAAAGGGGGAGGAGAATATCTTAACATGAAAGGGGACGAGGAGATGTGTGTCTGCTCAACCAACTTATTTACTTTAAAAGGTTGGAAAATGCAGGAACAACATTGCTTCAAAAGCGGAAAGGGGGGAAGGCCCTGCCACGCAACGTCAGGCGTCCCATAGCAGAGGACATTGAAGTAGGCGTGCGGGTCAAAGGAACAACGGCATGGTCGAGAATTTCCACAAGTCGTTATTTATGGGCTGTCTCAAGACGAAAAAAAAGAAGGGGTCGGAGGGCATCCCCACGCGATCAAAAGAAATCAAAACATGGGAAGCACTGACACGGGGAAATACGAGCCAACCAATGCGCTGAGAGCTTGCTCAAAGTAAGGCTGAAGGGATCGAAGCTGGACAAGCTGAGGAATAGCTTTGCAAGCACGTCAGCCGGGAAAGGAGGAGAAAAGGGTACAGAAGGGTTATGCCGAAAGCCCGTCAGCGTCTAAAATGCGGAAAAGGGGCAGGGGGTCCTCATTTCCAAGTGGGGGAATTTGTCAATCCCAGGGAATTGGGCAAAAGAGAGCCAAAACATAACTTACGTTTGCGTAAAATGGGTCAGAAAGTCGAGGATTGGGGAAAGAAAACCTCTGCCTTTCAGCGCCCGGTCGTGTAGCTACCGCAACCCAGCTGGGGAACTAACAAGGGGGAGGGAGCGAGTTCCAGGCCTAACGAATTGGGAAAAATTCTGCAGCGGGGGGGTCGCGGAAAACAATTGTCCAAGCCAGTGGGGACAGAGGCCTTGTAACCAAGAACTGGACGGGGGGGGAGGAAATTCCAGTCAAGTAAGGTTGTGTTCGTCAGCTGCCGGGAAAAGTGGCCAACCTGCATTCATAAGCACTCCGACTTAGACTCCGGTCCCAAGCCGGCCGGAGGAGAGATCAGGCATCAATACTTATGATAACACACAAGGACCTGAAACCAAGAGGATGAAGAAGGGGGAAAAAAAGCACAGGTGACCGGGTTTGATATGAACGAAGTGAAAAAACACATGCGCGAGAAAAAAAAAAACCGGAGGGGGGGGGTGTGGCATGAATCCACCTCCATGAATGTTTCGCAGGGACGGCTTAACTGAAAGGGATGGGGGCCATTAAAGGGCCAGTATTGTCAGAAAGAGAAGGCGAGAGGATAGGTGGAATAGAACTCCTGAGAGAGGGAAGGCTGAGGAACGGAGTCAGCCAAACTGACATGCGGATAAAGGGGAGAAAGCTTAACAGATTTACCGTAAGGGGGGGGGAGGGGGGAGAAGGAACAAGCCCAAGGGGGTAAAAGGAAGAAAGAAAAGGATCACTAGGTGACAAAGAGACCAATCCATGGACCAGTAAATGGAGGCCAGGTACTGGAAGTTTACAAAGGAAACGGGAATCCGCCGAAGCAACAGATAAAAGATTTGGAAAAGAGTGGCTGTAGTTATCCGCTTGTGAGAGACAAAGGAGATCATTGTACATAGCCATTAAAGATGAGAGACAGCTCCTCCCATTTACAGCATTGCCGGCCAGTGAAAAGACGGAAGACCACGGAAAAGTGGGGAATGTGTCTGGCTTGGGCCGACTGAGATTCGGGAAAGGGGGACTTTCCAGTCTGTGACGGGGGCTTTAGGAAGGGGGGGAAGAAAGAATAGGGGGGGAAAGGGGGGAACAAATTAGGGAAGTCAAAGGAGGCCTCAGGTATGGGAAAGGGTTCATCTGGAGATCCAGCGTGAAAGTTTTCATAAAGAGAGACCTCTGAGAATAGTGAGCCGGTAACGGGAGAAAATTGGTCATGGGGAAACAAAGGCTCATCATAAACCAAAAACTTAAAAAATCTTAAGAAAAGGTAAACTTGTGCAATGGGGGGGGGGGGGGGGGGGGGTGGTTTTGGGGGTGGGGGGAAAAAAAAAACAAAGGGGGGGAAAACTAAGCGTCCATTTTCGAGCTTGTCCGAAGGAAGCTTCCTCTAGAAAAGGGAAACATAGACAAGGGGCTTCCCTCCTTTGTTCAAGCCGAAAACTTGGGGAGTCAAAAGGAAAAAGAAGGGATAGGAGAGAATTCGAGAGGCCGGTGCTGGACTCTTCCACTGATGACAGATGGTAACATGGCCGACAAAAGTCCTAACTCCTGAAGTTGATCATTTTTTTTCCTCTTGGTCTTCAATTAAGGGCAGGTCGCAACTTCTTTCACCCAGGGGGACTACGCAGTAACCTGGGTGGTGGGGGGACAAACAGAGAGACTGGGGAGTAGGTAGAATGACAACTCCCCTGGCCTCCCTTTGGAATTATGTCAGGACTGATTAGGTTATGGTAAGCTAGTCCTTGAAGACCGGAAAGGGAAGATGCTGCGGATGGGCAGTACGTCTATGGCGGAAAAGAGGGAAGCTTAGAGGAGAGGGTACTCCACGTGGAAAGATTTGACGGAACGCCAAAATGGTAATGCGCTTTTGGGTTTTCCATTGAGTCCCATTTAGACGAATACGCCGTCAAAAAAAAAAAGTCGGGGAGTCGAGGAAAGGAAGGTATGGCTACAAAACTGTAGGATGAATTTGACGAGTCGACAATCCGGTGTTGGGGGAATGAAAAGGAGAGCCAGTAAATAACTTCAGCAACGAGGTTAACTACTGGGAAGAGAAGGAATGAAGGAGTTAAATGAACAACCCCAAGTTTACGACAATCAAATGTGGGGTCAACTGCCGGAAAGAAGGTTGGAGAAAGTGAAATAGCTACTCACGCTTGCCAAGGGAGGTGGGGGGACGAAGCCGTTGGGGTTATGGGAAAGGGAGGGAGAATATCCGGCTGACCGGGGAAAAGAAAAGCTAAGGCCGTGTTTCGAGGGTCCTAAGTATTACAATCGCACGAAACCGGCAAATAGAAAAAAAAAAAAAAAGAAACTGAAACACAAGGGAGCAAAAACTCGCCTGGCCATTGCCTACAATGCCGCCTTCATGTTCTGGATGTGAGCGAAGGGATAGAAAAATCTGGGGGAAGGGGGGAAAAATTTTTCGACAACTCTGCGACTGATCTGGAAACGATCAGGATGGGAGGGGAAAAAAAAAGGCACAGCAAAAGGGGGATCGTCAGTTATCGGTTGCGGGAGCATCAGAAAATTCCGGTGGAAAGAAGAAAAAGGAGGAACAATCGCTACTAGTCTTGCGAACAACATATTCTCATGGGTCTGGGGCTTCGAGGGGAAAACGGAAAAAGGAGGAAATGGCAGCACACCTTTTGGTAAGGGGGAAAGTGGTTACCCTCCAAAGGTTGGCGATCTTCGCTGAGAGAGAGGATGAGAAACTTGATTAAAAGGGAAGAATCGTATCGGAAATTGTAGAAAAAAAAAGAAAGTCGATGGAAGGAAGGATGTCAGATGTGAGGGAGATTTCAAACGGGAGTGGTAGATGGACTAAAGAGAAGTAGACTTTTTTTGAGGCGTAGGGGGCTCTTCATTCAAACAATTGGAACGCTGACATCGAGGGGGGGGGAGTGGGGGAAGAAGGGAAAATGGGTGCTGGAGCGTCAGAAACTCCTAAGTGGGATAAAAAAACCAATAAAAGGAGGTCTAACTACTAGGGGAAAACCCTGCGCAGCTAAAAATGGAAAGGATATGGGAGAAAAGGGAAAAGGGAACTCTTAGAAGGACAACTGTTGAGCCAACAGGGAACAGGGTAGACGTAAAAAGTGCGGGGCATCAAGGAAGAGAGCGGGGAAGGGGCTGACGAAAGGACTGAAACAAGAGGAAGTGAATGGTCTGCGATCACGGAAGGACATCGGGTACTTTCTTGACTCGGTCAAACAGGGTAGTACTCAAGGTGAAAAAAAGGGTCAAACAGTTCACCAAAAGGGGGTAGGTGGGGGTTTCATTAATGGCAGTCATGTCTTAAAATCCATACCGGCATCGGCACAGGCCGGAGGAGGGGTGAGTAAAACCAACTCATTTCGTGTATTGTGGCACTCGAATGCCCCGTGGGGGGATTGGGAGGACCAGTCATCAGAACATCTCGGGGGTCGTTTTCTACCAAAAAATTCCAAATTCTATGCAAGAAAGAGGAAAAATAACTCGAATGTCGGGCCCTGAAGCTGGTAAGCTTTAACTAATATGTAAACTATGAAAAAGAAAGGAAATGAAGGAGCTGCTCAAGGGAACCATCGCTCAGATTCCGGGGGTTGTGGGCTAAACCGGGGACGAAAGTAGGGGAGAAGAAAGCTCAATCAGAGAGGGTGCCGGACGGTTCGTGATCACTGAAGAAAGAAAGGGAAACTGGGTGCGGTTTACATGTTCAACATCACGGAGTAGTGGCAACCGCGAAGCCAACAAGAAAAGTGGGTAACTTTCAGAGTCGAGTAGTAAGAAGACGAGGTCCTTTGAAATCGGTGAGAGTGAGCGACCGAAACCAAGAGGGGGGAAACAGATTCGAGGAGGGCCCAGGTGGCTCCCTAAAACTGAGGCAGTGGGGGGAAAAAAAGGACGTCGAAGAGGGGCGGCGAAGTGCACAACAGATGTTCAAAAAAAATGAGAAAGGTAGCGCGCCGACATGGAAAACGGCGGTTCGTGTGTATACAATGCCAGAAGGGGAAAGAAGGTGGGGAGGCGTGGAGATTAAATGACCTTGCGTGGTCACCGACCCGGGGAAGAGAAGCCCCCAAGCAGGACGTACGTGACCAAAACACTTGATAGTCTCTCCATAACAAAAAATGAGAGACAACCAAGGGGGGAAAAAGGTCTCAAGCGATATGAAGAAAAAAAAACAAGGGGTGTAAAGTATCAACCCGATTAAGAATTCTGGTCGAGCCCCAACGCGGGGTTTGTCATTAAAACCAAAGGGCATGGGACTGAAAGTGATTTGCCTTGCGAAGAGGGCCTAGAAAATGAGCACAAAAACGCTGCTTATCTAAAAGCGAGAGATAGTGGAAGGAAAACGGGGGTCGGAAACGTAAAGGAGAAAAAGCAAGTAACAACCGTGAGCAGGGGCTATAAGGGAGGATAATGTGAGAAAGCTTATCCAGAGTTTATGGGGATTGAAGGATCAAGTAAAGAGAAAGGGGTAAAGGGGTACGCGAAAAGCGAGGAAACGATTAGGAAGGGTGAAAAGGGCCGCAAAGAAAAGGAAAAAAAATGGGGAAGGAGTCAGTGACTAAAAACCTAACATCCTACGCCGGCCGAACTCGAAACAAAAGGAGGGAAGGGACAAAGATATCTTGGGGGACACAGGCTCTGGGGTGGGCGCCAGGGGGGCAGGTTGCCCCCCACCCAGGAAGAGGGCCGCACGACTAGGGAAAAAGGGGAAGGGCAGGAGCTAATTTGAATAACAGGGAATCAAACACTGGACCATTATGAGGGAAGGGATTTCAATGGGAATACGAGACTGTCGAAAGGAGAATAGAGTCCCACTCAGTTGAGGGGGAGTATCGTGCTACAGAAAATTTAATTTGAGGAAAAAGTTAGAGGCAAATTAGAACAACCTTGTCGAGTACGGAAGGAAAGGGGCGCTTCACGTGGGGATAGGGTCCTTCTAATTCTACTCGGAAAGGGGACGGAGACACCTTTTGAGTGCAGATTAATTCAAAAAGAGAGAAAAAAAAAAAAGGAGGAGGAGAAAAAGAAAAAGAATAGGAAACGACTTTTTTCTGGGGTAACCAAGGACGCCTGATGCAAGGAGAGCGAGGGGGCCACTTCCGAAAAGGGGAAAGCTAATAAGTTCCTATCCGCTCGAGGTTCAAAAAAGAATGGTTCTCCTATACTTTTGAATAAAAGGACTCAAGAGAGTAGAGAATTCCTAAATCTAATCGGAAAAGAGTGGGGCCGTCCATCTACTGCGACAGGAGGGCAGAGGGAAAAAAGTCACGAAATCACTAGTGGTTGGGAAGGACGGCTTTACACGGACGGAAAAAGGGAAATCGAATGACTTTCAAAAGGGGGGGGGGGAGTATTCTCTGCGGGCAGTATCAATATTGGTGGGGGAAGGGGGTCAAAGGAGAGAAAAGGAGGAAAATCCTTATAAGGCAAACACCCACCTGTAAATTGGAAAGAAGAACTTGGGTCGGGGCCACGGCTGGGATTATTTGCCCTGGCTAATTGCAGACTGGAAATGGGAAAGGAGGGGGGAAGAGGGTAAAAGGGGGGACTCACTCTACTCGAGTCTGGGCGTCTATGTACCCCAAAAGGTTGCCAGGGAAGTGTAAAGAATCCAGGGAAGACCCCCAGATAGAAAGACCAAATGTTGGTTCGAATTCTACCCTTTGAGGCCGCGCATAAGACGCCGGCCGAAGGGCCTTTCGTGGATAGAGTAAGAAAAGGACGTCCTACCACAAACTTCTCTTCGCCTTGTAGGAGGAATACCGGGGCCGTGAAATGAAAAACGCATCAAAGGGGGAAGGTACGAAGTGGGGGACACGGGAGGGAACCCAGTGGGGAAACTAGTGTGAATTCAGGCAAAAGTTTTTTACTCAAGATCTCCATAGACAGCGAGGAGGGAGGGAAAGGGGTGACGAGAATGTCTTACTTGGGACGATTTGAGGGGGACAGAAGGACTTCTTTTACCGGAATCCTTGGAAGGCCGTGGGGGGCGCTAGGAAGAGGGCGGGAAAATCGCAAAGGAAGAAGAGAACGCTACATAAAAACCCTGGCATTTGACACGAACCGCGCAATGCGAGGTGGGTCGCCGGAAAGGGGGGAAAACAGGGTCATTGGCATTTAGACACCGCCGAAGGAAAACTGCTCAGTTGGTCTTAGTAACGTAACTCCTCAGGAGCTTAAAACCACGTTGACACTGGTTGCGGGACTATCCTAAAGAAAAGGAAGAGGGTGACATACTCGGCTTCCTCCAACTCTCAAGAACGCAACATATGGGGAATTCAAAACAACGAGAGGGGGGGAAAGGGAGGGGGGGTCGATTTTGAAACAGCTGTTGCAAGGGCAACTGAAACCCCTTTGGATAGAGAAGGTACAAGAAAATGGAAGTTTACTAGAGACGTTCTCTAAACGGCTTTGGGCGAAGGGGGGGGGGGGAAAGGGATCAAAGAGTACATGAACTGGGAGATGGGCCGGGGGTGCGAAAAGGGCTAAGGTGCGTCAGGGGGCATATGTTCAGAGAGAAAAAGGAGGAAAACTACTTAACTCTCATCGTACTTGGTTGTAAAATAGGGATGGGGGGGCATCTCTCAGAGAGCACATATAAGGGGGATCGGTGGGGGAGGAAATACCCTGCGGGATTCTGGTGTCTTTGCGTCCAACAACGAAAGACGTGGATCAGAATGAAAAAAATAATAAAAGGAGGGGGGAAGAGTCATGTATGGCCTAAGAGGCACTCCTGCGAAGAATTTTAGGGGGAGATGGTAGAAGACGGCATCCATTTAATCCACCAAACTCTAGAGGGCTGGAAACGCAAAGGTGTAAAAGGGGACTACGGCCATAAAGTGTCTAAAAAAGAAAGCGGCATGATGGAGAAGAACACATTCTCAACAACAAGAGGGAAAAGAGAGGAGGGGTGAGGCAGAAGAAAAGAGGAGAGTCTTCTGGGGGTGGGACGGCCACCAGTATTTCTGCACCGTTGAAATTGGGGTTGGGGTGTGTGGGGGGGGGGGGAGTCAAAAAAGGGCCCTCTGTAATGTTTGTTAACTGGGTCGTTTATTCGAAAAGAAATATGAACATTTCAGTCAGGGCATTCTCTCTCTGGAGAAACATGGAATTGGGGATTGGGGAAAATATAATTACTTCTTATGTGTTTGAGTGTCTAACAGGAACCGGAAAAGGAAAAAATACGATTTCACTGCAAAAGTTTCAACACTCGAGGAAAATACGAGACAAAAAAAAGGGGGTCACCAATGAAAGAGCCATTCAATGAAATCGTAAGAGAGGATAACAGATGCAGCTTCGAATGGACAGAAAAGGATAAGGCGAAATTTCTTTTCATCCGCTGGGGCAAAAAACAAGCGGCAGAGAGAGCTCAAGGGGGGGGCATATTGGCTTGTTACAAAATACATTTCAAAAACGTGTGGGGAGGGGAAAGGGAAACAGCGGGCGTGGTTAATCTTGCAGAACCCCATAATTCCTATCGGTGGCGGAAAAATATGTGGGGGTCGAACAGAAGGAAGAGGAGAGGAAGAACGAGCCAGGAGAAGGGGCGAAAACGTAACTGGGGAGAGTTTGTCCGAGACGAAGGGACGGAGAACAGGGGCAACGACTGATTTCATTGCCGAAGAGCGCTTACCAATGGAAAAATGGACCGAGGGTAGAGAAATCGGAGAAGACCATCCTCAATGGACATGAGGGTCTCTGAAAACCAAGAGAAAAAGGTTTCGGAATCTCTTCCTGTTCGAGTTTGAAGGGAAGAGAAGTCCCTGACAGAAGAGAAGGATAATAAGGTCCAAAAGCAGAAGTCAGGAAGCACCAGAATCAGCAACGGGGATCAAAGTCAAGCGGTTCGGCCAGCCCGAGATAGGAGAAAGAAAGGTGAATGAGTGTTAATCAACCCGCTACGTACTTGAACACAGAGCCAAAAAGCGGGTGAATTAAAGAAAATAAAGGAAAGGGGCCCAAGGGGGGTGTCTGAAGCGTGATTCAAAGTCACTGCTACGTAAAACTATAGGGACAGGAGAGAGAGCCAGGGTATGTACCGGAGGGGAAGTGCCTTACTAAAAAGACGGGGAGTCGGGAAGCCGGAAGGCGTCAAGACAGAAGGAGGGAGAAAAGGTTAGCAAAGCAGACTGTTTTTTTTTGTTTGTAAAAAGGATGTGTAAATTCCGATCACGGGAATTCGATCCGTTCAAAAGTGGGGGGGTACTACCTAAGCGAAAATACGAAAGGCGCGTGATACAAGGGACAAATAAGAAGAAAGAGAACTAGCCCTGGGTCACAGCGGGGCAAAAACCATGAACCTCCATCGCCTGCAAAGAAAGATGAGCTGAGTGCGTCTTCCGGTGAGATCTTCGGAATTTCTGACCGACAGTTGACAACCACGCTGACAACATGCGGAGGAAAGAGAGCCCAATTGAAGAAGATAGAAAGTGCCGGAATAAGGAGAAGAGGAAACCAACCAAGAACATGTTTTCAGTGGACTTATTTGGCTAACGGAGGGATGAGGAAGTACTGGCTCCTCGCATCTTAGATAGAGGTCGAGTAAGCAGAACGATCGGGGAGGGGGGGAATTTAGGGGGCCCTTTATCGGAATACAAGCACTTGTCGGGTTAGGCAGAGGGGAAGATTGCGCATAATAGATCCAGAGATAGAAGCGACGCGGAAGGAAGCTCAATGGGTATAGGTATTCTGGGAAAGCTCTCAAAAAAAAAAAAGAGGGGGAAGGGAAGAAAGAGTAAAGCCTACACGTTTTTCAGACAGTGGGGAGCCGGGACGGACAGAGTAGCCAAACTTGGGAACGAGACTGTAGACTAGAGAAAAAGTTAACTGCCTAATTTTTTCCAGAGGAGAAAAGAGAAAAGGGGAAGGATCCTTTGCTCCAGGATACGGGGAATTCAAACTCAAGAGGAAATACAAGGAAGAAGGAAGGAGAAACGGAAGGGGCGGGGCCGAAACGATAATCTAAGCCGTAAGACAACGTGGCAAAGGAACAAGGGAGACTGCTGGTGTATTTTCTCGTGCGTGAAAACACGGAAGGAACTTTTGCTCCTGCGTCCCTGGGAGGGGGGGGAAAAGAAGGGTTTTTGGAGGGTTCACAACGGAGAGAGGGGGGGTGTTTACAAAACAAGGGTCAACACAAACCGGATAAGAAGCAAGACCTAACTCATGATAAAAATTGGGAGGAGGAAGGTGGCAAGTGAGAAAGGGGGGACCACTTGCGGACCTGGCAAAGAAAATGGGGGAAGTGGGCGGAGGGGTCAAAGAACGAAACGCCGTGAGGCCAGATCGCTGGCGGAGAGGAAAAACGGATAGAGTTTGGTTAGCAGGAAATACCAAAGGAGAGAGGACTTGTAAAGCAGCTTTCCATCCAAAAAGGGAAGAAAGAAAGGAGGGGGGAACTCCTGCCTTCAAACAGCCAGGAGTGGAGGTATAAAAGGAAGGGTCGGGGTTTTCCTCAACTTAGTAGAAATCCATTGTCAAGAAATCAGGCGAGCAGGGCATAAACCGCGGCGAAGGGAACTCAGCCAACTGTCCGACCAGGGGGTCCATGTAGGTTATTCATGAACACCCAAGCGTTGCTGGGAAAACACGTGTCGTCTTCAATCGGTTTGAAGAAGAAGGGGGAAAAAGGGGTGGGATCTCAGCATCTCACGCGGGGCAGAGGTCAGGGGGTTGGAACAGATCCCTTGCGTTTCTGGGCAGAATTTACTTGTCGCGTCTTGTGAGAGAAATGCCTGGGGGGGGCGAGATGAATAGGTCGAAAGCACCTTCATCCGAATCAAGACACCTCACATTCTCCTTTTACCAGGAAATCACTCAAAGGAAGTTCGTCTTGGGTCGATTTATAGGAAAGCGGTAAGGGGAAATGGGACTAGACTATGCGAAGTACGGCACTTCATCAGTATGTTTGCGTGAGAAAATGGAAGAAGGAGAAGGAAAAAGCCAGGGTCAGTTTAGAGGGGCGGAGAGCACTCAACCTTAGAGGGTGGGGAAAGAGGGTATGGTTAATCTCCTGCTCTGGAAGTAAAGACTATCAAAAAAAAAAGGCACCGCCGACGGAGGGTGAGGGGGGGAGGCGGAGGTGCCAACCTATCAACGGGGTTCCAAATGAGGGGACAACTGACCAAGGGGGTACCCGGGTGACCGGCCTTATGCGAGAGAGAGAGCGAGCGCGTCTTCTCAGTGAGGTAAGCCGAGGAGTCAGGCACAGGAAGGGCAAGGTGCGGAAGGAAGGCTGTCGTTCTTCAAGGGGATACATATTGGGGGTCATGAACATGAGGAAATCAGAAGGGAGACAGGGAAATGTTTGAGCGTAGTGTCGCGATCCGAAAAGGACACAGGGAGGAATGGGTCTTTTTGCTGGGAATGACTGGAAGGAGGCGTGCTTTGAGGGCAGGGAACAACAATAAACAACGAATTTTGGAAAAGCCAGATTTCCCAACTCATGAGGGGGAAAAAGGAGATGGGGCCGCGCTAAACCACGACTAAATGACCATACTCTACTCCCAGTCAATCCCGGAATAAAAAACCGATTCAAAGCGAAGAAAAGGTTTGGAGCAAAAATCTGTTCAAACGGGCGACTTCCAGAATGGTGGTTGTAGGCGAGAAACAGAAAGGAGAGGCAAGTTGGAGGTCAAATCCTCACAACAACAAATGGAGAATGGGGGGAGGGGAGATCACTGGCACTCCTTTTCGTTAGGAAGAAACGAATTCTGGGAAGTAGGAAGAAAAGTGGGAATGGGAATGGGGGAAAAAGCAATTGAAAGTCAAGATTGGTGGCTGGAGAAGGGTCCAATTATCCCATAGAGGGGAGAATAAGCAGGAGGCGGAGGAGGAGAGGATGTAGACATCGGGGCAGGGGCCCACTTCTGGATGGGGCTCGTCCCCAATAGAGGTGCGGCAGCCAAACAAACACTCTATGCGAGTACAGACTTTAATAGGGACGCGAGGGGAAAAAATACGACCAAGTGTAGGTACAACTTAAGATCTTATTTAAACAGACGATCTGACAAAAAAGCCTAGGCAAAAAGAGCGTGCCGCGGGGAGACCGAGTCTCACCGGCACTCAGGAACCGTAAATGGAGGGAGAAAGGGGAGAAAGGATGTATCCGAAGCCGCTTCTCAGCCTAGGAGGCTCAAAAAAGGGACCGTAAACATCTGGGGGTCACGCGAAGGACAGAAGGGAAAACGGGTGGGTGCAAGTTTCCATGCAACCTTGATCGTTGCCAGAGAAGGAAAAAGACATCAAAAGGCGGTCTGAATGTTTCCTCCATATTATGTATATGGGGGATACGTTCACCTCGGGCAATTCACCAAAAAATGAGGGAGAATGGAGGGGGGACCTGGAGCGATGGTGTCC
>Ga0179593_1643720_pt1 | contig 13799 bp, 12 predicted proteins | sample CZODoug2_1_08_16_FD_185931 | JGI IMG/M metagenome (GOLD analysis project Ga0179593, IMG submission 185931) | Vadose zone soil fungal communities from Angelo Coast Range Reserve, California, USA - CZODoug2_1_08_16fungal (PacBio error correction) | ecosystem: Environmental > Terrestrial > Soil >...
ACGGCATGACAGAAGACGGTCTACGGTCGTATCAGCAGGGAGAATGAAGTTGCAAAAAGTGCTGCACATGCCGTGCGGGGAGAGACCATATTGGGGACGTCGGGAAGTCGATCTCGATTGGCAAGGAAGGAGAGGGGCATCTTAAAGGAGAATATCTCGAACGCGTCCGGAGTGGGTCGGGGGGCAAGTGACAGCGTCGGTCAGGAGGGGAATTTCTTCATGAAAAAAAAGAGGGGTCTAAGAGACCCGATGCAAGAAGGGAGGAAACATGCGGCTTCTTGAGGGGGAGAGGAATTTCTCAGAAGCTGCTGATCGGGGGAAACGAGGACCCCGGAAGTACGCGCAAGGGAAAAAAAAGTAGCTGCTCTGAAAGAGAAGGGAGCAGATACGCCCCAGCCGTTGCGAAGGAAACGCCAAGGTTGCTAGAGCCGCGCGACACATTCACATGAAGTCTACGCTCCTGCGGGATAACGGTCGAGAGGCGAGGCCTACTGGGTGTGCGGTCAAGAGTGCCCGCACTACAAAAAGGAGACATCCCCGGGTAGTTCAATTGCCTGCCGCAAAGGGAGCCCAACTCCAGGCCGGGATGAGGGTCTTGTCGCCGGCCAAGGGGGTCTGCGGGACACATCGCAGGGGAACGAAGTAGTACTCATTTTGGGAAAAAATAGTCTACGCCTGTGGCTGGATCTAGAAGTCTCACACTCTGCAGGTGGTTGGGAAAAGAGAGGGGCATCTCTCTCAAGAGTAAAAAAGAGATAATAAGGGCGTCACACAAACAGTGATAGACGTACGATATACCCTCCCCAGGCGAAGGAGACCTCCACCCAGCTTCATCTCGGGCTGAAAAGACGGAAGGGAGAAGGTGTCCGGGGTGCCCATCCGCTTCCCATAGAGGCTTTGGCGCTGGCGTTCATCACTTTAAATAAAGGAGAGTTTATTTTCCTTAAAGGGCAAGAAGGTAAATGTCGAAGTAGGGCTACTTGACCCTCACAAAACCCTTCTCGATCCCGTTCGGAGCGTCTGTAGAGTTCATTAATGTGGAGAGAACCTTCTCTTTGTATCTACCTTGTCCCGTCTTAATCTTCACTTCAGTGAATCTTCTGGCAAGGAAAGATAGCCCTTAGTGTTGACGAGCCTTGAGCGGCTGAAGTTGGGCAAAAAGAAAAGGAGGCTTCTAGAAGTTGACATCGAGGCTACCGGCCTCAAGCCAGAAAAAATCCTCTCTGGACGTGGATACTCCGAGTCATTGAAGCGGGGAGCCGAACCCCAATCAACCAGCCGGGCAAGAGGGGGGGGACTCTCCTTAGCCTGGGGGCCATAAAAAAAGAAGGTTTTCCCTTGAAGAAAGAGTGGGGGGCCTCCACTCTGCCGAGGGAGGGTCTTGGGAATCGATTGGAACTATTATCGTGGTGGACCTCCGGGCAGTGGGTAAGGCCATCCGGTGGGGGGTCTAGCCTTCCCAGTAGCAGGGCTCGTTTACGAGGGGGGAGGTCAGATATTCCGGAGCGGACGGTAGGCACGGCGGTCCGCTCCTTTTAAAAATAGAGCTTGCCCCAAAGGGTTACCAGGGGCCCGGAGCTTGTCCTTCCTCCTACTCTCGCCTTCGTGCGCGGGGGGCCACCTTCAAGGGGAATTGATTACCTTTAGGAAAACGACCCCGCGGATCACCAACAACACTCCGCTGCCCCGAAAAAAACCGGAAGACCAGGGTCAGGGGAAAAGGCCGCGGCAAGATGCCACTGTGAAAGTGGGGCACCCCCCAAGACCGGTTCCATCACCCCATCTTGGAGGCCTGCCCATTCTCGCGAGATAGGGGGGAATTCCTCACAATCTGGAGTAAATCCTGGCTTTTAACAGGAAATCCCTTTCATCACGGGAAAGGAAACTCCTCTCCATTCATCACCATACAAAGGGAATTAGCCTCATCCTTTCCCTGATAACCTTCCATTCTCAAAAGGGCACGTCATGTCCACGAACCGGGAGACCTTTTCCAACCCTATCAGCGAATGGCATTCCATTCCGCGGGGGACCAGGGGGGATTTTTAGGGAAAAAACTCCGCCAACGGGGGGGGGCATCCTCACTTCCCAGATCTATTAGTAGAAAAGCTCCAACGAAGGAAGAAAGGCTCTGAAAAGAAAGAGTGTTTCCTCGGAAAAGGATCATCTTCTCCAGAGCAAGTTAGGAACCTCTCTCAATGAAATCGCAGCAACGTCTTTCGAAGGGCCTTCCGTTAAAAGGAAAAACGTGGCCTCCGGACTGGCAAAAGAACCTTCCTACATCAGAAAGGAAACTCCCTTAAGAAAACTGCCCGAAGGAATCTGGACGGTTCTCCATTGTCTGGGGATGGTAAGGGGATATGCCAGAGAGGGGAGGTAGTTCGAATATCAAAGACGGCCTTCAGCCAACCGCCGCCTCTGGAGAGAAAGGGTTCGACCTGAAAACTCAGATGTGGCATCTCAAAAGAGGGGGGAAGCAGCTGCACGCACAGCATACAGGACTTCTCCAGCCTCAACGAGAGGCCATAAACCTGGAGGGGGTTACGAATGGTCTAATAACACAAATAGCACCGCGAGGGCCCTTAAGAGCCCTCCAGTGAAAATTACCATTGTGTTCGGGTCTCCTGCTCCGGGGCCGCCTGAAGCCTTGAAAATTGGCCCCTCAACTACGGAAAGAGGAACGTCGCCGTTTCCTCCGGGGAAATCCTGGATGGAGGGAGGCTGACGGGAGGAGGCCGGTATAAGCCCGGTCACCAGGGGGGACCACCTCATTGCCTCGAAAGTAGAGACTTCCCTCGGGGAACAGTGGAATGCAGTGGAGCACTCGGGGGGAAAGGAGACAAACGGGAATATTAAAATATAAAATACGATCGATATCTCGGGCCCTTCTAGGTATGGAGGACTTAAGGGGGCTAGCGGGCTTTTACCTATTAACGAAGTACGATCCTGGCTACGGGCAGAAGGAGGTCCCTTACCTGAACAACAGGAGGACGAAGAGAAAAATCAATATCCTGGTGCTCCCCAGATGAAGAAGAACCCGGTACCTTTTAATATTTCTTTAGGGGAGGGACTGGGGGGAGATAGGGAACTTGTTTCGTGACGACTTCCAGCTGTCAGAAAAGCTACATCAAGAAGAGGCTTTTTTCGGAGAGTGGAGCATTGAGGGGGGCATCTTCTTAAAAGTGGAAGCTTAACTATTAAAGAACAGCATTTCCCGAAAGGATACCCACTTTCTCCCTTGGGGTAAAAGGGGAGGCTTGCAAAGGACCTCACTAACTTCATTCGAACTCTCTTCAAATGAGGACAGCCCTTTGACGCATAGTCATGGATCACGGCCTGACCATGATCCGTCTAGGGGAAAAGTACCTAAGTCTTTCGAAGAGATGTCAGTGCCAGTCGTCGGCAAGGAGGAATACTGCGTCTTGGGGAGGGGAGGGGTAAGCGCGAAGGGGGACCCTGGAAAACATCCGCGGGATGACAGGGCTTGTACAGGCGGCAGATGTTGTCACTTCCGGTACGGCGGGAAGAGGGGGAGTACATCCCGCTCCGGACAGGGAATGGGGAGTGCCGCGCGGGCGGGACGGGGCCTGGGTGCCTTGCGGCCGGACCAGCGGTGGCTGGAGAAAAAACTCCAGGAGGGCGTCGGGTTACCTTAGAATTGGAAGGGGAAAATAAAAATCTTTAACGGAGAAGAGTGACGGGGCGAACGGGAAACGCGCGGGAAGGACCTTCAGCCTGCGAGGGGGACAGGTCAGGACTGCGGGAACCGACGGACCGGTGGGGGGGAGGGACAGGAAAGGTGCCGGTGAGGAGTGGGGATGTATAGGAAGGCAGAGCGCGGGCCCGCCTTGGGGGGGTCTGCTTAAAACCAACCGGGAAAAGGGAAGGGGGGGCCTCTCATTTTCGGGAGGCACGAACCATGAAATGGGGGTTCGTTCCCGCGGGGGGGGAAACACCGAAAAAGAAACTGGGAGTCTTTGGAGTTTAAGAAGGGATCAGGCTCAGGTTTGAATTCCTTGGAAAGCGGACGGACGCGTCCGAGGATACAGCGCGCTGATCCTCCTTGTCCTCTAAGAAAAAAGGGGCTTCAGAAGGCGGCTTTGGTCCTTCCGGTGTTTCAGAATAAGAAAAACTCATCTAAACGGTGTGACGGGAAGGAGAAAACGAGGTTCTTCGGAATCGGCAGGCCACCGTCTCACTTCCCGATCCTGCTTGGAATCGCTGTTAAGGGGGAGGGCACCTCAAAAATGGGGCCTCTCCTCGGGCTGTTATAAGAAAATCTAAAAGCCTCTTACTGCGTAGGACCAAGAAGGCCCTGACGCTCTGAGGAGGAGAAATCTGGGGTGCAAACGTGGGGGGGGGGCATACATCTTGGAAGTTGGCACATACCGCTGATCAGGAGAGCCCCGAAACGCTTCCTTCCTGGGGGAAGGAAGGAAGGGAGGGAAAGGGAAGGGTTGTTCCTCTTATGGAAATTCCGCGGGGGTGGTATGAATTTCCACTTTCTGTCATTCATTTTGGGGGGGGGTTGGAAGGGTGATCTTGCCCGAAGAAGTACTCGCCTTAAGCCGCAGCGCTCAAGGGGTAACATCAGGTCGAAACGGACCCTCCATACAGGTAAGGATCTAAAGGGGAAACCCGTGTCTGAGACCGCCGACGGCCAGGGGTCCATATCTCAAACGTCTGAGAACATGGGAGGCCTGCAAATCCGGGCAAAAAAAAGAGGATGAAAAGGATGCCTCTTGATCTACGAACGAGGGAGCCGTGCCGGCACGGCGGAAAGTTCCCTCACTACCTTACGCCTGGAGAGGGGAAAAGAAACGAACCGCGCGAAAGGGGGGTCTGCGAAGGGGTGGGCTTCTCCAACTCCGAGAGGGCCGGCTGGTGCGACGGGGACTGGTCTGTTTCTCTAACAAAAACTCTCATTGCACGAAAGATAGGTGGCTCGGAGGAGAGAATCCTGCCGGGGGGGGGGAGGGGAAGAGATGTCTTTTCATCTCACGCTGCGAGGGGGGTGGAAAGGACAGGCGCTTGCAAGCAGCAAAGTAAAATATAATAGGCCCTCTCCTGCGGTACAGAAGGCATCGTGAGCTGGAAAACCAGGAGGGGGGGGGGGAGGAAGGGGACTCCCTCGGAGAGGGGGCTGGCAACGGTCTACGACACGGCGTATGGTGCCACGACAACGGCCAAAGAGCCCGAGGAGCGATAACGTTCATCAACTTGAACTAAAAGGGATGAGTCTAGGGGGGGGACGGTTTTCTGTGGTTAGTTCTGGCCACGTCTCAAGTGACCCGCAAAACCGGCAAGGGAGAACACCGTCTCCTAAAATCAAGAGACGGTCGGAGCAATTGAAGTCGCACCCCGTGTCAGCGGAACCGGGGAAAAAGTCGTCTCCGCCAAGGCCGTGAGCGCAGAAGAAGTGCAAGTCCGCCCGTCTTGTTCACCTGGAGCGCGGAAGGGAAGGGGGGGGACTTCAGGAGGGGAAAGGAAAGAAAGCGCTGTCCCCGCCATTAAGGGGGGGCAGACCTGCCGCACTGGAAAGCAAAGCAGCCGGATCGTCCCTTCCCAGCGAGGGAAGGAGGAACCCCTTTCGAGTCAAGAAAACTCCGAGAGGGGACGTGTTGCCTCTAGAGGGGGGGTTTTCAAGCTAAGTGCCCGCATAACCCGACAGGGGTCAACCTAACGACCGAGGATCCGCTTGGGTCTAAAATCTCTCGGTTTCTGCGGGATCTAGGGGAGCTGCAGGGGGTTTAGAGTACCCGCTCGAAGTTCCCGCTTTTGGGGTGGTCTTCCTCCAAGGCGGGACTTGCCTTGCTGTCCTGGTGGGCCTCTTGTCTCCTATCCAAGCCTCCTCCCGACTCGGAGGAGGGAGAGATTCTCCTCCCCTTCTGCCGCTCTTTCCGGAACGTCGTGCCCCCCATTTCCGAACCGTCCCTTCCTGTTTGCGGGAGAGCCCGCTCTGCTCCTCGTCTTCCGGTAAAAGGTGTCGTCCGAGAGAGGACTCTTTTCTTATGGGGTATCCCTCTTTGCCTGCAAATTAGGGGTGGGAGAGGGCTTACGCGCCACATACCCCCTGAGGTAGGTCCCACAAGCTCCGATCCGGAAAGGAAATCCGCCGCTGCAAAGAGCACGTCCGGTGACCAGCCGCCCGGGCCCGAAAAAAAAACAAGAATCTCGGCCGGGCAGGAGCGCAAAAAAAAGAAAAAAAAATCGATTCCCCTGCGCATAGGGACCGAAAGGTCCCTCTTAAATCTCGCGAAGCCTTCAACGTCCCTCCATGTCTCAAAAACCGTCCTCGGGGCCTTTCCAATGAGAGCATTCCCCTGTCTCAGGACAACCATGTCCTAACCGCCCCGCCGTATCCTACTCTTGAGTAACCTATCTCGGGGAGTAACTGGAAAGGAATTCTAATCAGTTAACCCGACAGAGGGGGCGGTTTCGGGGGAAATGTCTGCGCAATTCCTGCACGGCCCAGGTAGGAGCCAGAAGTCCAGCAAAAGGAAGGATAACCCGTAGTTGGAAGTCCCGTACAGATCGCCTTGAGTGAAAGTTCCTGCATAAAGGGGTATAGACGGCTAGGGAAAAGCCTCGCGGACCGCCAAACGTCGAAACTCGTCTCTGCCCAAAAGAAATGGGGGCAATACAGAAACCACTCCTGTACCCAAGAAAAAAAGAACACGATTTACATCACTGGCAGGGGGTCATTGGGAGACTGGGTGAGCCATGAATGCTCTGGATTAGTATGCTTTGCACCAGCGCGGAAGGGGAGCGTAGGTCTGGGGTTACAAGAAAAAAATCAGTCCTAAAGCCGCCAAGGGGATACCTGGGCTAACCCTTTCCCGCGACTAGATTCGTAACACATCTGTGGCATCTCCGGGGAGGAACCTCTCGAAGACCCCTGAGAGAAGCCAGGTCCTGCTACAAAAGATCACATCAGCGCCCATGTCTCTTACCTTGTCTCGAGGTGTATCCTGGGGATAGGAGCACGAAGGGTATGTGGTCGTCCCTAAAGGCTTCCGGGCCCACAGTGGGGTTCCATTTTGTGGGCAGAGAATGCTACCGGATGATTTCCGGAATCCATGTCTGAGGCTTATAAAAAAAGGGGTAACCTGGACTTGCCTTCAACCGGCTTAGGGCTCTTCTTAGCTTTCAAACTCGTCCTTTTTCACGCAACTGGTACGCAGTTATGTGTACGGGCATGAAGGAAAGTAGCACCGTGCGATCCAGGCTACGATCTTAAGGATTTGGGCTTCGCTCAAAAGATTACCGACAACGGGAAGGGATTAGTGAAAAGAACTCGTCCAAGGATATGTAACAGACAAGAAGACCATTCTAACTGTTTTCAACGGCATAGGGTCGATGGCACGGTGACCGGGGGACAAAAGGGGAGAGCATTCCGCCGAAAAAACAACTGCCGAGTAAAGACAGGAAGTTGAAACCGGGAAGTTTGGAACAAAGGCGCGAAAGTATCTTTATGGGGCCAATACGAGCCTCTAGTAGCCACCGCCTGTTCTGCTTCTGGCGGAGTAGGTCCTCCGGGGGTGGCCCTCTGTCAAAGAGGGCGGTGGGTGCTCCCGCAGAAGAGCCCCTCACGCTTACTCATGCTTCCGTAAAGTGTGCAAGTCGCACCTTTATGCATCAAGGTTTCTTCGGAGGGTCATCTGAAGGGTGTTTCATTGGGAAATGACCCAGAGTTAATACTGCTCGTCAAGTAGTCGCCAGGGGATCACGAAGGGGATTCCTTTCTGTCTGCTTCAACCTACGGAAACACGCTTATCTACTGGGAAATTAAGCGGCCTCCTCGGGGTGACCATGAGAGGTCAAGGTCAACATGTCCTTGCCGACATGAAGGTCCGTTCTTACAGGAAGGGAAGTCCCTTCTGTCGGAGGGCTCGTCTCATGGGGGGGGTCCCTTCGTCGAGGCTACGAGTTGCGCAAATCGTGGGCGGCTGAAAAAGGGTCAGGGCGCCTGGAGAGAGGGGGGATACCCAGGACAAAATGGAAATCCGCGCAGCTCAGTCGCGACGCCGTTCCACAAATAAAAGCGCTGGCTACGGATGGATGATCCTACGCGTTGCTGGGAGGCCTGTCGCATACCCCTCTTTGGGAGGGATGCCCCTCCACCAGTTTTAATGATAGAAGAGAATTTACTTCTGGAGAACGGGTAACGAAGGAGTTTCTCGGGCGTTCCGGAACGCGTCGCTACAGGAACTTTCTGACGGTAGCCGGGGGTATCTGTCATTTAAACCCTTCTGCCGGGGGACGCCCCCGCCGTACGGTGGGGGCTTAAAAGAGGACTTTGCGTTACGCCTTCGGCGTTATTACCGGGGACACAGCCCGATAGGTTAACGCCTGCTGCGCCGGACCGGGGAGGGCGCGCATCCGGAAGCGGGAATTCAGCGGGGGGTCCGATGAGCTGTTGCGTTCCTTAGTGGGCACCGGGACTGACGGAAGAGCTGAAGATAGACCGTGCCGGATCGCGGGGGACGCCATAGGCGGGGCCGAGCAGGAGCTGTGCCGCGATTGTGGAAATGAACTGGTCCGGGAAAGACCGGGAAGCCTTATCGGGGAAAGGGGGGCGTCCTCGTGAAAAAATTGCTCCGGGGCTTCCGGGTAAGGGTGGGCCATCCAGGCGCATCGCGGAAGACACGTTGGTTATACAGGGGTCCGACGTACAGGGAATGAGCATAGGCCAGTAGGACATCCACTGAAGGCACGAAAAACCGTACCTCCTGAAAACGTGTACGGAAGCTTTCCCGCCGCGAACGGCGGGGGAGATAAAGCAACGACCCTCTCAAAAGGAAAGCCAGAAAAACCGGCGGCATGGTAAGAATGGAAAGGCACGAAGCGGGTAAGTTCCACGTGATGGGCTGGTGGGCCTAAAAAGAATGGTACCCGCAAACATTTAAAAGCCCCTGAAGGTGGCAAAGTATCTTCTTAGGGCGTGGGTTTCAAGCATTATACGCTCGGGGGCGCTTATTTAGTCCGCTGGGACGAGGGCGCGTTTTCAGGCGGGGCCATTTTCTCCTATGGGCGGGACGCTGCGACAGGGGAGTGACCCCTTAATCCTAGGCCGACGCGCGAAAGGGGATACCGGATACGAAACAGAAAAATTCCTTCTCTCAAAACCGCCTCGTGTAAAAAAGGTCCATCGACAAGTGCCGAAAAGAATAGCCCGAGGGGGGAGGGGTTGCCAACCAGCCCCCGGTAGCTCCTTCCACTCTCGGGGCCGCTATCGAAGAAAAGGGTACCGTGGTAGGGTATTCTATCTAAAAGCAATACCTGAACCCGGGGGAAAAGACTGAAGAACTGACCGCGGGGCTGACTTTATTTCAGGGGACCCGCCTATCCAAGATCCAAAGCAGAAGATAGTGTGCCTTTCTTTTGGAGAACTGCGTCGTGGGGGGGGGATACCTTTCCCAGGCCTATAGTTAACTTTTGGGGGGCAGGAGACTTCCTTCCGTCCCGAAGGGGGGCATATAAAAAGATGAAGGGGTGTCAGGCTCTTTCATCTGAAAAAAACACGGATTAGGACCCGGCAGCTTCAACAAAAAAGATCTTTATCTGTCAACGAAAGAAGAGCAAGCCGTCCAGTCTCCTCACACCACAAAGGGATAGAGTTTTTACAAGCTTCTAGGACTGTCCGACTCAGTAGAATTCTCCCATCCCACCCATATCCTCCTGCGTTGGGGGAGCTCTCGGATCGTAACTTTAACTCATCGCAGGTCTTTTATTTCTGAGGCAGAAAAAAGGCGATCAGGGGATCTCCCTTGACCCGCAACAAAACCTTCCCGGCGCGAAGAAGGAAAGGCGTGCAATCTCGGGAAAGTTTGCAAAAGGGGGGGACAGGAGCACCCACTTTGGAAGCGGTAGGTCTGGAGAGAAAGGGATGGAGGGGCTTCTCCGCAAAAGAGGCGGCCGTAGAGGACTGTCTTAGGCAGGAAACGCCCATTCTTGTTCAGGACGCCGTCGCGGGCGGAAGGTTTCCTGTCTTGCACAAGCGCGTCCATCTGTGCGAGGAACAGAAAGCGCATAGCCGCTCGTCGTAACGGCGGAACGCGACCAACCCTATTCGATCATGAATAAGGAAGCCGAACACCAGCCTGGGCAAGAAGGGGGGGGGTCCTGGGAAAACAGGAAAGACAAGGTTAACACTTCCCGCGGGCGGACTCGCTGGATCGTCCCGGGGTCTGTGGTCAAGGATCGAAGTTTGATATGGCAATGATCGTGTTGAATACCCTTCCGCGAAGGGGTGCAGAACCATGGCACGAGGTTACTGAAGGGGAGGGGAATTGGAGTGAGAAAGAAACTTGCATGCAGAGGGGGTCGTCGTCCGGCAAGCCACTGCGGTCGGGCTTGGGATCTTATTATGGACCCAAGGGAAGGGCACTTAAATAAATCTCATCTCTGGGGACAGTCCTGAGATTAACCAAGGGGTACCTCTTACCCCGAGATCCCAAGCACTTGAATTCCCCTTATAGAAAAAACATCTAGAGATAACTTCCCGGGACTTAAAAAATCCACTTGCCAAACCTTTAAGGTTTCAAAGAAGACCGAAGTCCCTCATAAAAGCCAAAAGCTAAACAGTCCTTCCAGAAACCTTCGACGAGCTTCAGGAAGATCATACCAGGCTTGTAACGCCATAGGCTTGGAGGTCAATCAGACCAAGACCGCCTTCTTGCAGGGGGGACAAAATCCGCCAAGGCACCGTCAACCAAGAAGGGGAGGGGAGACATCCGCCGGCCCTGCAAAAGACGGGTCAATCTCAGGTTAAAGGGTCGGGGAAAAATTGCGACAAGAATACTAACACTTCTAGGGGGGAAACGATCTGAAGGGGGTACGCGTAATCAGTTAGGGAAAAAATCCGTGCGTGGATTTCTCCTCCTCCCCCGATGAGCAGGCCGCGCAAGGCTCTTCGAACGCCCGCGCCATCCCTTCTCGTGAAGGGGGAACTCGGGAGACAGTCGAAGGATGAATTTCCCATCCCTGTTACCCGACCATTGAAACCGAGACGAAGAGTAGGAAAAAAAGACAAAGAAGGCCCTGACCAGGGCAACCAGGTGATCGGCCAGACTACTTTCAATAGATGAAAGCCGTCCGACCAGGTTCAAGGGAAAAAGAAGGAAATTAATCCCTTCAAGATGCTGCATGGGTGAGAACCTTCTCTTTTACTCTTGCAGAGCTTCCGGTAGGAGCTTTTCTGGCAGCTCCCGTAAGAAACCTACCATCTGTCAGGGACGCAAAAAAGTTTCCGTCGACGCTTCTTCAGGAGATAACTTGTTGAAAAAAACCCCAAACTACGGCCCTCTCCATCACGCGCAATCCAGACCATCCCAAAAGAAATAGCATGCTGAAAAGAGGGGGGAAAGCTCGTCTGTGACTTTTTGAAGTGTGCTCAGTTAAAAACACTCCGCTTTCATCAGGGCCCGCATAATCAGGTTAAAATTTCCAGGTGGGATCGCTCGAAGCTCTCTTCCTTTTTTGAGGGGGGAGAAAGAGAAAAGTCGGCGGTAAAGCTACGGGGGGACGGCCATTTCTGAGTGATCGGGGAGTCAGGCTTCATTCCTTCGTAGGTATCGCAAAGGACACGCTGAAGCGTAAAACCGGGAGGAAAGGGGGGAATCCAGTAGAAAGGACCACTCTCTGCTCGGCGTTCAGCTTTTCTAAGAGAGGAGAAACTGAGGAGTGAGGAAAAAGTTATAATCTCTGAGATCTGGACGAGAAAGGAGCGACTACTGGAGGGGTCTCTTACTTAGAGGCTGGGGGGACCTGAGGGGAAAGGACTATACATGGCAATTCCTGATCGAAGGGGAAGTGCACGGTAAACTCTACGAAGTTTCCCAGGGGGGCTAAAAGGCAATTTCAAGAATGGAAAGGAAGGAAAGTGCGGGGACTTCTCCCCCTTGAATAAGGGGCTTTAAGGACTTCCTCCTCTGAAGGCCCGCGTTGGAGGGCGACGAACTTTCCCAATTGAGGGAGGCTCTTACAGGGGTCCTCAGTTTAGGGGCTGTGGTCTCTCTTTTGGGGAGGGCGCAAAGGGTCTTGCAAGATATTCTCTTGTGGAGTGGTACGATTAAAAAGTAACTTTAGACTCCTTCTACGTAAGAGTAGAAGTCGGGAAACGGAATCTTCTGGGGAACGTGGCTGGGGAACACGCTTCTAAGGCGAGGGGGGCTTCGCCGGGGTACCAGAGGGAGCACCCGGAGACAGAAATTCACAGGGGTTGGGCAAGGGAGCTTGGGTGCCTTTTACCTTTTTCCAGGGGGAGGGACCGGCGAAAGGGGTTTCCCTTAGGGGAGACTATTTAAGAAGGGAAGTGGCTGATTCACTCTGCTTTGAGGGTCCCGGTTCTAAAGGCTGGGAAGCTACCGGTCATCTGAAAAGGGGGGAAAAGGAAATTATTCCAGAAGGCTTTCTACGGCTTTCGCAAGGGACCTCATAAGAGGCCTTGCGGAGCTTTTGGAGGAAGGGAAGCCACCGCAGGAGGGGGCTCTTAAGTTACTTCTTCGGGGAGGGGAAATATAACCTTAATAGGGAAAAATTCGGAAATCGGAAATCTAAAATGGTGAATCCTTCCGGAGAATTTCCCTGGAAAACTCCGGACCGGGGGTGGTTTTCTTTACTTGATGAAGGTGCAAGGAAAAAAAGTATATACTCTTTCCAATGGGCGGCGGTAAAAGCCTGACAGGAAATCGCTCCTCTCAGGAGAACGGAAGGGCCCTTAATTGGTCGGACCTAGTCTTTTAAGGGTACACACGGGGGGGTGTCGTTGCAGCGGGAGGGGGGCTTTTTGAACGGGACTGATCAGGAGTTGGCATATAAGTCATCTTGGCTCGTACTTGGTAAGAAATGGGTACTCTTGAGATAACTTTCCTCGCGGAGGACTTGGAACGCGGGATCCTTCTCACTTGCCGGTTCGAGAGTCCGCATCAGAAAGGAAAACCATCGGACCGGAGGGGTGTCCTGGAGGAAAGTTGGAGGGGAGTATAGATACATCCACTAAATCCCGAGAAACCGAGCCACCCTTGGAAGTTGAAACCGCAACTCGAAAAAAATACATCAGGGGTTATAACCACTACGAACATTCCGGAACTATCACATCCTACCAAGAAGCGAGAAAGGATCCTTGAGCTTCCGCGGTCGGAACTTGGAAGTACTTCTTTCGGGGGATGGCTCCAGAATATAAAACGAATAGGAGAGTCCCCTTCGAAAGAATGATGTTAGGAGACATTTCTTAGGCGACTCTTTTTTGCGGAGTTCCATAAAGGAAACGGAATCTGAGGATCTTTTTCGCTGAAGGGGTGGTTTTGAGGGGGGGGGGCTTTTCTCCAGGGGACGCTCTTCGCGAAGAGACTCCTGAAGTAGAAATATGAAGCTCTCTAACAAAAGAATCTTTAGGGGGCACGACGTACCCTTAGAACTCCTCCGGAGGATACGGGAAAAAAAACTCCAAGGTTACACCAATCTCCCTCTAAGGGTTGCGCTAAAATACTCACTTGTCTACCTCCTTCTCTCTCAGGGTTTATATATACGTCTAGGGGGGTTTTCGGGTCCGGAAAAAAAAAGAAACCCCAAAGAGAGAGTACTGGAAATCAACTCCCTGGAAATGGGCTCATTACATCCCCGAAAGAGAAGGAAGTTTAGGACTCCGAATCCCGAAAGAAGAGCTCTCCAACTCCGAGTGGGAAGGGCTTGGAAGCAAGAAGGACGGCGGCTTAGTTTTCCTACCACTCTAAAGAAGAACGAATGAAGCGTCTACTTCAGAGAAGTTTCTTTATCTCTGGGAAAGCATGTTGGGGGGA
>Ga0179593_1299314_pt1 | contig 13798 bp, 14 predicted proteins | sample CZODoug2_1_08_16_FD_185931 | JGI IMG/M metagenome (GOLD analysis project Ga0179593, IMG submission 185931) | Vadose zone soil fungal communities from Angelo Coast Range Reserve, California, USA - CZODoug2_1_08_16fungal (PacBio error correction) | ecosystem: Environmental > Terrestrial > Soil >...
AGAAAAGCTGATAAATGCCAAAGGATGGGCGGTCCGCTGGGCTCCAAGGTTCAAAAGATGACGGTAAGCAGGGGCGAGGGAATCAGGGTCCCTGAAAGGGTGCTCGTCCGGTGTGAAAAAAAAAGACGCCATGTCGGTCAAAGAGGAGCTGTCGCAGGTCACAAGAAAACAAAAAGCGGAGCCAACGAAGAACACTGAACCTTTCCTCATAAAAAAAGGTTCTGGGTGTCCTGGACCAGAGGATTCCGGGACCATTCAAGGCAAGTGTCCAAAACCTGTCATTATGGGGGGGGGGAAAAAGGGGGAAAGACATTGGGAACGAACACTATGAGTTAAATGGCCCAGAGAAATAGGGAAAAGCTGTGCGCGGGGGGGGAGCGAAAAGTTCCGTCCACCAGGACTTGGACGACAGCTAATGCAGTAGAGTCGTTCTGCTGGTCAGGTCGGCCGGAAATAGGGGCGGCCTGAAGAGGAAAATAAGTTTCTGGGACCTCTTTGGCCAGGAAGTACGAGGGCAAAGTTTCCGGTACGGCTTCCCCAGAACGTTTTCCAGAAAGAAGGGGGAAAACAGCAGTTTGGGGAGCGCTGAGGCTTGCGGCCTTCAAGTCAGACAGAGAGTACGAGGGCAGGGAAGGCATCTCTCCGTCGGCATGGGACATGAATGACGCAAAGTTCAAGGCGGCTAAACAAGGGAATGTCTGGGGCAAAAATTTTGGGTTTTGCTGTGAGGGTCACGGACTCTGACATGATGTCGCTGGGGGCATTGAAGCCGCAGGGCAAGGGAGGGGAGGAGGAAATTCCCGAAGGGTACGGCGGGAGGCTTCAGGCGCCGAAACGCCGAAATGCACAAGAGGAATTGAAAGAATGTGCTTGAGTGGAGGCACTTGCTATGGGGAAATCATTGAAGGTCAAGGAGGACGAGAGAATTGGACCGGTGGGGGGGGGGAGGGCCTGAACGAGGGCTATCGTAATCGGAGAGGAGCTTTTGGAAAGAAAAGAAAAAGGCAACGGGAGGTGTAGGAAGAGATCGTGCGGCAAAGTTCGTCTGGATAGCATGGGGAACGAGAGGGGGGGGCCAAGGCTTTAGAAGCCGTGGGTGGGTGAGAAAGGTCAAATTTCCGCACGGCCTTCAGCTGAGAGGCTTTTTTAGGAGGCAGTTTAGGAAAATGAGGGGTGTCGTACCTGCAGGGGGAGAGAGGAACAGAAAAGGACGGATGAAAAGAGGGTATCGTCACGCGAGAACGAGACTTGTGGAGGATTCCAAACAAGACACGCGTTCCCCCCTGACGAGGGGGATAACGCGCCATCGGGAAGTACTGAGAAAGCAAGAGAAGCAAAATGGGGGGGTAAAGCACCCGCGGCAAGTCTGTACAAATATTTACTCTCGGCCGAGCGAGGCGATTGAATGGGAGTCGACCTTCGCTGCCTTCTTCGGGGAAAAGCAGGTGTACCCAGAGAAGGAGAGACGCCGCGGGGGGAAGAAGGGAAAGGTGTAGGTAGAGAAAAAAGACCTGGCAGTCCCGCCGCCACCGACAGGACGGGAGGGGAAATACCAGCCAACGCCCTTTTAGAAACGTTCAGTGGGGGCAAGAGCAAGCTCGATAGGACTTCAGTCGAGACGGCGAAGCCGCCGAGAAAGTTCGGGTTGGAAGGCCAGAATCGCTCGTTTCGGAACAGTAATCAATGATGTTCACGAAACCAAAACCCAAAACCCAGACCAAAAGAAGGCTATGCAAAGGGGCATGCGCCGTCGCAAAAGTGCGGCAACTCACTGGGAAGTAAGCGGGTGTGTCCGCGACGGCAGGGGGACCGACAGATTGAGGGAAGACCTTGTGACCGACCAGGAAGACTGGAGGGCGGCTGTTAGAAAAAAGCGGGGGGAGAAAAAAAGCAGATTGGGGATTTACCGCCTTCAATTGGACAACTTCAGGAAGATGAGGGGTCGGCAAAATGAAAAAACGAGTTGGGCGTGTGATTTCCTGCCGACCGGAAAAAGGGTAACTAACATAGGTAAGAGGAGGGGAAGGGAAGGAGAGGGTAATGGCCAGCGACATGCCGTAGATTTTCGGCCATGAACGAGAAGAGAGCGCCCAGGTTGCCATCTTCCATCAACTAACATCGGTAGGGAACTGCAGGTCGGCGAAAACCGGGGGAAATAGACGGAAGAAAGAGAGTAGGCGGTGCTACTTCAATTCGGTCAAAGAAAGAAAAATAGAGACTGACCGGTCTCCTTCTCGCATGAAGACAGAGCAAAGGAGAAGGGTTTTCAAAAAAAGTGCGGGAAAGGAACGAAATGAAAAGAGACGATCACGCCCTTTAGGCAGTCGCGAGGAAAAAATGGGCAGTGCAAAGCGGGGGCTTCAATCCAGGTGGGCAACGAAGGGAAATCGTCGAGATCTTTCGGGGGACAAAGGGGCACAGTCGGCTGCTCTTTGGGAGGGGCGGAGTCCACCTTTGAGTCAAAACCAGGCTGGTTTGCTTTCAAAGACGTCCAAAACATCCGAGGAAGGGGGACCGCAAGGAACTGGGACTTTTGGGGGGGGGGTGGAGGGGGGGAACTGTTCTTCACAGGGGGTCTTGGCTGTGGACTGCGTCGAAGACATACAAAGGTGCGGACAAGGCGGTTTGAGGGAGAAAGCGCGGGAGGGAAAGGGGTGGACTTGGACCTAGGAGACTGGCCTGCCAGGAGGGGATTCTGGACAGGCTGTCTTTCAACAGCAGATCAAAAAAACCCGGAAACAGTAGATACGCAAAAAAAACAAGGAGGAAGAAAGGAAAAAAGAGCGAACGGGGTTCCCTCTCGAGCCTGCTTCCGACGGCAGAAGAAGGAAAAGAAAGAAAGGAAAGGCCATGACGCCCAAGAGGGAGAAGGGAGTGAAAAACCTGACCCCAAGCCGCCGGGGAGCCAAAAGGGACGTGTGCCGAAAATACAGCGAAAGGAGCATCAAGGCCCCAAAACTTAATGGCCAGGACCAAAAGGACAAGAAGCAATGCCCTGCAGGGCTCGACTAAGGGGGGGTTATGGGGGTACTGAGATGAAAAAAAAAAGAAAAGTTGTGACAGTTGAATTTTACTAGAAATCAAATGAGCACCGGAAGTAATGGTAACGGGGGAAAAGAAAATCGCCGACGAGCGACAATCGCGGGGGCAAAGGGGAAGTAAACTCAGTTCACGCTCAGGTGAATCTCGACTGGGGGAAAACAATATATTCTGGCATTAGAGAAAGTGAAGATCCGGCGGCGTCAATAAAAAGAACGTGAAAAAAGAGAGGGGAGGGGGAGTGCGAAAGGAATCGAAGGACATTCTCAGTCATATTTAAGAGTACAACTGCAGGAAAGATGAGGGGAAGTTCGAAAAAAACTGTTCTCACTTCCTGTCAATCAGGGTAATCGGCAGCCTGAGGGCAAATGGAGAAAAGTCAGCCAATGGGAAAAAAAAAGAGGGAAAAGGCGCGCTGCCCAAAAGGGAAGGTCGGACATGCGCCTGGGCCTTCCTGCGGGTAACATGAAGAAATTCTTCACCTTACAAAACGGCTCCAGAGGGGGGAGGGCATTGGAATCCCTAAAGAGATATTGCAAATCCCTGAAGGAGAATCATCTAAGTGATGACCTTCCTAACACCCGGCAGATACGCCGAATAGAAAAGCAGCAGTCCACGAAGAGGTACGGTCACCAAGGAAAGTGCGGAGCGCATCAAAAAGGGAAATCTACCCGATTCCCTCGGCGATGCGCCTGGGCCAAAGAGATCAGCTGCAGGTTGGGTTTTTAGAATTGATTAACAAAAGGATGTTCGTCAAGGAAGGAAAAACCAGACACCTGCCGACGACGAAGAATGAAGGATAGCTGCTCTTGAAAAAGAGAAACGGAGTGCAATCCCAGGTGTCTTGTGCAAGTATGCCATCCCCGGGAGGGGTCGGGCGGGAAAGAGGGGAAGGTCGGAATGTCGAGGGGCACGGGCTCTACGCAAATCATGTACTAAGACCGGAGGAGGGATAGCAAGCACGGGCCCTTCAAGTACTCCACTATGAATACAATCCAGGGGGGTCAGAGACTTGCATCGCCTCTAAAGAAGAGGGAAGAGGAAAATTAACTATCTTAAAATCAACCACTGAAACTGGGTGGGAAGAACAAGGATGGGGGGAAGGGACGTTTCAATCACCCTAGGGCGCAGTCTCAACCATGAAGGTGGAAGCCGCTTGGTGGGGGAAGCGAGAAAGAGAAGGACCAGGATTCTTAGGACGAGGGGAATACCGTCATAAAGAGAGGTCTAGCATAGTTCGCTTCGAAAGACGACAAAAAACAAGTTACTCAAACCTTCCGCAAATAGTAAAACAAAAAGTGCCGATGAGCCGGACATGCGAAAAAAGACGCAGGCAGTAAAAAGGAACATGCCAACTCGAATTCCAAGATCAGCCAAAGTTGCGAAAAAAAAACCCGCACCCTCAACGCTACTAAACTCCCTGTGAACAAAAGTCGTCACAAAGAGAGAAAGGGGGTCGACGGGGGGGGAAGATCCGAACGGGTCAAAAGGGACGAGAAAGGATCTCGAGCGCCCGTGACCGTAAGAGACGAGAATTACTCAGCGGGCCCCGACACATGAAATTCTGAAGGAGGGGGACTGCATTAAAAGGGTACGGCGCCGGACAATTTCGATGCCACTGGAGGAAAAGACGGCAGAGCTGCCCTTGGAAAGGGTAAGGATGGACGCGGAGCAGCTCAATTTCGGGAACAGGCGGAACGCGAAAAGGGACAAAAGCAAACCTGACATCAAGGAAAAATTCGTAGGCATTAATAGGAAAGGGAATGAAACTGGGAGATGCATGGAGTCCAGTCTACTCAGGAATGGAAGATGACGACGAAAGCAGGCTCTGGGACATGAAGGAGACATAGCCGCAGAGCACGCCAAAAAAGGATGGGGCAAGAAATGAAGTCTACGGGATATGGGGGAAAAAGGCTAAAACCTCAAACGGGGGCTCTCTACACGTTACAAAGCGGTCAAGAAAAGTAAAATTTCGGTTCCAGCTCGTAGGGCCCTAGGTTAAAGAACTACCACTCCACTCCCCGAAGCAAAACTCGCAGCCCACACGGTGGGGAACCTTCTGACCTGGAGTGGAGGGTCAGGGATCAAGAGAGAAAAGAAAGATCCGAGAACGTCACGTGTAAAACGTGCTGGTGTCTGAGAGGCAGGGTCATTTAAAAAGAAGTCTTTCCCAACATACCCAAGGACCAAGACGGCAAAAAGAATACTTGAAAAACAAGAACCAGGGTAATGAAGGGGAAAAAAATGCAAGGGCTGATGTGTAGGACGACTGTCTTGTGGATGAAACATTCAGCGCGCCGGAAAGAGAAAGGAAAAAGAAACCGATGACAGCAGGCCAAGGGAAAAAAGAAATACCCTATAAAAAGTCAACAATGGGTGGGAAACGTCCTCAGTGCAGCGTCCAGAAAGAAACAGCTCTCTGGGCTGGGGGGGAAAAAAGTTCTAAGACTCTCACACACAACGTCTGGGAGTGACAGAAGGGGATAGAGAGATGGGCGCAAGCCAAGCGGGGCAAGTGGGGAAGAGGGCATACGGCAGGGTGCCACACGAAATTTACAGACTCGTCTTGTTTAAGGCAGTGCCTCAGTAAAGAGGACTCTTCCAAAATTTGACGGAAGGCTCACTGGCATTGGAAGAAACGCAAAACGCGTCAGCAACATGGAACGCCCCAGAAGGTGTGAAAATGGTGGAAGGGGATTGTCTGGAAGATGGTCGGATGGAGTTTTAGAAAGTGGGTCACATGCAAGGGTTTGGGGGGGGGGGAGAATGGATCGTTGTAAATGAAAGTGGGGAAGAAAAAAAAGGCGTTCAAGGAGAAACCAGTAGTCTGTAGGCATGCGGACTCCGAACAGAAAATTTAACCGGTCCAGACGGTGCCACAGACTGGGGGGGATGAAAAGAGCGCCGCGGAGAAGAAAAAGGTCTCTCAAGATGGGAACAGAAATCGGCGGAAATCTCTCTAAGAAGTGGACGTGTAGCAAGTGGGAAATTCTATATCATTCATGGGTCTCAGACGGGACCCCTGAAAGGGAAAACCTTCCTTGATCAGGGGGGGGAGCTCCGTCGGTCTGGGGCAGGATCGAGGGGAATCCAGCAAATTCCAGAGACCGCTAGGAGGACTCCAAGGGAGCATCTCGCCACTCGCCCTGTCATAAACTCTTGAGTGAAAAATGAGGGGGCGAGCAGCATCGCCTGGAACAAGAAAAAAAAAAAAAAAAGGGGGTTAAGTTTTGGATGTGGCTGTCACCATGGAAACCATGATCCAGGAGCTGTCATGCAGAAGCTAGGGCGCCGATTCGCTCAGGTTACGGCGTGTGTCTAAATCAACAAAATAGAGGGGACACACGCGAATTAGTCCAAAGGAATGAAGAATGTAGTGAGGCGGCAATGAGCGGGGGTAAAATCTCTATCGGACTGCAGAGGAACGAGAAAGGGGGAATTGGTTGAGCAGGTACCTTATCGAAAAAAGGAAACCGGGAAAAAGAAAAAGAGGGCAGATCGCAACTAGACTATGTGAGTCCCTCGCAACGTCCGAAAGGATGAGATTGAAAGGAGCTTTTGGGACGGGTGGCTTTAACAGGTTTAGGGGGGAAGTAAGCGGCTCAATGGCGCGTCCGTAGGGTAAAAGAAACGCGCTTTTCGTAGCATGTTTTGTCGAAAAATGCGGGGGGAAGCGAAAGAAAGGGAAGAGTCGCGATGATTAAGGAAGGATACGTGGCACCAGCAAAATGAGAAGAGGGGGTGACGTCGCACGCGTCAGAACTCGGCGCTTCCCAAATTGCTAATGGGATAGGCCCTAAGGAGCGCGCAGAAACTCGCAACTCAAAGGGGGTCTTACACCCACTGTATCTAAGGGAGACGTTGACGCAGTTCAAGAGAAAAAAGCCTCGGGAGCGAGGAAGGATCTGAAATGGTCCGGACGAATCTTCGTGGAGTCAAATGGCCGTGTTCCCCAGTACCCTTCGAGACACACCACGTTCGGAATGGAAAATCCTTTTGCTTGACGCCAGTCACCATTAGGGACGAAGCTTCGCCTGCGGCACAATCCGGGCTGGACAATGAGCAACAGCATCCGTAGTAGAGGGGGGCTATGCAAGCGAAGAAGAAGCTTCAGGAATAAAAGTCGCAGGGGGGTAGAATCCAAAAAAAAACTTAAAATCTTTATTCATTCAAAGTCACGGAAACGAAAGAAAATTAGAATTGCAAACTTACCACAATCGGCCGTAGCAATGCGGGAAAAAATGAAGTTGGGACTAAATCTCGCTAGGCGAAGGTGCGGGGGACCTGAGCTTGGTGCCTTCGGCCGTATGGCGGGTGGAAGGGGTCTTCCACAGCGTGGGTGCAGAAGAAAATTGGATTAAGGGGAATTCAAAGAGATTTGAAAACAGAAAGGACCGATGGAGGGAAGCAAACTGACCGTCTCGATTTGCGTTGTTTGCCGCGACTGGGACGGAAACCAAGGAAGGACACGGGAGATTTGACTCAAGACTCAGGGACTGGAAAGCAGACATGCCCGTCTACGGGTGGGACTTATTGGAACATTAAAATCGAAATGCCGGGGGGGGCAGTGCTGCCTGAAAAAAAGCATGACACCTTTTGGGAACTTCACGAAGCGCGCAGGCGGTAGAAATAACTGCATGCGTAAAATGTTGAACAGACAAGACGGAACGGAAGGATATTACCGGGAAGAAAGTTCACACGATCAACCGTGAGTAAAGGTGGGGGGTCGGAAAAAAGGGTGCGTGTGTTTAGCCGGGACTGGAGAATACTCACCTGGTCCTCCGAGCTGAACGATCGGATTGTGCGTAGGATGCAGAATTGAGCCTTTTGACGAGTAGTCCTTCCATAGTGGAAATACGAGATTGAAGCGTCGGCAAATTTGAGGGAAGGAAGGAAAGGGTCTAAGGGAAAGCTCAGACAAATTTTGAGGAAAACAAACTTTTTATGAGGGACCCTTCCCGCCACCACAAGGGGGTCGTCATTGGGGTAGACGAAGGGAAGAGGCTGGCATTTGGCAAGGGGCCGGAGAACCTTTGTATAGCAGACGTGTAGATGGTCGAAAGTTTGTAAGCCATCAGTTTTTAGAAAGGTTGGCCGTAAGTTTTGGAAAAAAGGCATAGCCTAAAGCACATAAAGCGGTCGTCGTGGCCGGCTGGCAGGCGGAAAGAATCGCCTGCTAGGGGAACGTCAAAGATATCACACACAACGGAGGAGAAAGCGAGAGAGACAATGTGGCCGACGGAAAGGCAGACTGAGAAAAGAGAAAGAAAAAAATGCAGGCCTGTCCTACGCGACCAAACTGAGAGGTTCAAGAACTAAGACCATGAAGGAGAGAAACCGGCAAGTGAGAAAAAAATCCCGGACAGGAAAAAGGGCCTAAGAATATACCCTCAAACAAAGACGCCTGCCCTGCGGCTCCAAACAGACTAAGGAGGGTGGGTTAAAAATGAAAGGCCTGTCCCCGTGGGCCAGAAAAGTGACGAACAGAGAAGAAGCAGCGGAAAACTTCGAATGGGGGGGGAAAAAAAAGAAAGGGAGACTCACTCTGTAAGGGTAGTGAAGACCACGATGACGGAAAATCTCAGGGCTGATCTCGCCTCTCCAAGAGAGGGCATCTTGAGAAACAGGGGTTTGAAGGATAAGGTAAAAAGGACACGACACTAAAGGGGGGCCGAAAAACTCAAGTTGATCGGGAAAAAAGGCAAGATCAGAAGCCCGGAAGAAGTCTCGGGGGTAGTCATATGGACAATGAATTCCTAAAAAAAAGGCGCCGAATGCGTGAAGGTCAAAACGGAGGGACGATGCTGCAGCTATAAAAGGTGCCTTAATAAAAAAAATGCTACGATCTGACGCGGAATTCCAACACCAAAAAGAAATGTAGAGTTCAAAAGTGCTGGGAGGAAAAATCTACTCTCGAAGGGTCGACCACAGCCAAAGGGAGGGCACCTGCCCTCAGAAGGAAAGAGTTTTACCCTCCCTCAATAAATTCCGGGAAAGGGGGGCAAAGAACGGAAGGAGGAATCAGCTAGGAAAAACGCGTGGGGGGGGGAAGGCCTGGAACTGATAAGCAATGCAAGGCTTTGGCACACCGACGATCGGACGCGGGAGCAGAAAAAGAGGTCCCAACGGGGATAAGGAAATTGCCCCCTAAAGGCGATTCACGTCCTTGTGAATAAAAGTAACAGATAGGATGGGTACGGGGATGAATGAGGCATCTGGCCCGTCCATACGGGCACCGGGAATCGGGCGCTATAACGAACGATCGGAATGGATATGGGGCAAGGGAACTTCAATCCACGGATTTCAGGGGGGGGGCCAAATAAAGGAGAGGGTGGACTGGGGCAAGGGAATGTTTTACGAAAATTCAGGAAAGTTGCGGCTAAAAAAAGAAGACTGGGAATAAAAGAGGCGTCTCGCAGGCACGGGTAAAAAACCGGTCACGTATAGGAGAGCAAAACCCGAAGAATTGACCGCAGAAAAGCCCTACGAATTGCAATAAACTCCTCTGAGAGGTGACGCGTCTTAATAGCAGTTAAAAGTGAATCACTTCTAGCCAATTGTGGAAGACCCCTTATTGTTGGGGGGCCGAGTAAGCGCGGACCCGAAGTGCTACTACCCCCTTGAAGAAAAGGGTGGACTTCCTCGTGGGTGTGTGACCGAGAACTCTGACCACACCTATGCACGTAATTTTTCGTGTGACTTACTCGTTCATAAAATAAAACGCAAGCTTGACCCTCAGGGAGAAGAAAGGATACCCATGACGCCGAAAAGAAAAGAAGAGGGACAAACATAATACTAAAATGAACAAAATAAACTAAAGCCGAGGCGAAAGAAAGCGGACCAAAGAAAAAAACTAACTTCTAAATCATCCAAAAACATTACCAATATCAAGCCATCGAAGGGCACGAGACCTCAAGGGATCTGCAGGTCGAAATAGCAAAGGTTCATTTAAAGAGGCAAAAAGAGCTCAAATTTCACGAGGACAAAAAGACTAGGTAAGCGAAAAGCCAGTTGAATAAGCAGCCGACGCCCGTGAAAGTCACTAGTATGATGACGTAAAAATTCCGAAAGAATCTAAATAAGAGAGGCTTGGGAGGGGGTACGGCGCCTTTGATCTAATACCCGCGGAAAAACGGGAGGGAAGCTGAAGCCGAGACCATGAGAAAATGAAATTGCAATGAGTATCCCGGGTCGACGCGCGGGCCCGAAACAGAAAAACAACAAAGAAACGCGGAAAGAAAATAAAAGATAACGACCAAATTGACTTTGGAAAACAATGTAGGGACAGGCGAAAGAATGAGAGAGTCAGTCCCTGAACGAAGCTGGAGGAGGAAGTGGCAAGAAGGGGAGGAAAAAGAACCGCTCCGGCCAAAAAGAGTGAGGGTTATGCAAGGGAGAAACGTGGTTAATCGCGACAAAACAAAACTGAAAACTAAAAAAGTGGAAAAAGAAAGAGTCGAAAATAGCAGTCCGAACGATTGACAGGAAAAGATCAACAGGCAGAGACGAAGGACGGAAGGCGCTCGGCCAGAGCCTGGGGGACCGTCTTTACCAGGGAAATGCCTGTCACAAAAAAATTACCGAATAATCTGGAGCACAGAACACCTGGTGTCGCAGAAGGGTGAAGGGAAAAAAATAAGTCTTGAAAAACAAATAGGCAGGGGTGCCAAAGCTTGAACACCCTCAACAGAAGAGAAGTCATAAAGTCCCCTAACAATTGGCGATGATGGTCAACGGGGAATGGGCAGGGCATGTTTTCGGAGGAGGCGCTTTGGGGGAAGGAAGACAAGGGCAAACCGACGCGAAGGGAGGAACGGAGGAAAAAACCGGGAGACTAACTTAAAAGGCCGCTCGAAGAAAGGCAGAGAAAACAGGGGGAGAAAAGCCTCAGTCCAGAGAAAGAGGAAACATCGCAGATGAGAATAAATAGAGAAATAAAAAACAAAAAAGGGAGAGGAGGAAAGAAGAGAGAATCTTTCTACACGATAAAACCACGCGGGCAGGCTCTTGTCAACTAATTGGCCACGGTTGCCGGCCGGAAGAGGTCGGAGAAAGGTTTAAGGTTCTCAGGTAAGAGGGGGTAAACGAAAAAAAGATTAGCAAGAAGAGTCTTCATGGTCGAGTAAACAAAAATCTCTGGTAAATGCACAAAATAAGTGGAAAAGAATCTCCTGTTTATTGGGAGGGGCTGAAACCAGGAATGGATACAAGAGGGGAAAATCGACTGGGTAAATTTGATATTTGGGGTAATGAAAATTGGCAGAGAAGAACAAAATAGGTCCAGTGCTTACATTAATCGTAGGAGGGGAAAGCGGTCAAAGCCTGAGGAGCCGACAGGACCATGAAACTGTCCAGAAGGCTGACCTTGGAGTCTGAAAAACTAAAAATCTTTCAGATAAACGTTTCGGCGGGGACGATTGTAATTACTATCGGAACCTTGCACTAGGACCGAAAGACGGGCTGACGCTTTGGCTCGCTCCATGGGGTTTACAACCTTCAGGGGAAAAACGGCAAGTGAGCAATGACCTTTGCAAAAGAAAAAAGGGTTGGCGGCGAAAGCGCTTTTGCCTGCGGAGGACAGAACTGAAAAGTAAAAGAAAGATATCGCGAAAGGGAAAGCAAGATGAAAATCGCAGGAAAGCAAAGGAAATTAGGGGCTCGAGATCGCCTGGACCCGCGACTGTGGAAATTTGGGTGAAGGGGACGGAAAAAAACATGTCCCATGATGCAGCACAATAAACTGGGCAGCCGCTGAATAGGGGGGCCAAAACCAGGAGGAGGAATACAGAAAAAACGTGGAGCATTAAACCAATTGACAAGGAGGGGAAGGGTTGAGTCCCTGTTGAATAACATTAGGGAGGATCTACTGAGCGGTAATTCTCGGTGAAGTACTGGGGGGATCGGGCATAGAACGGCCGTGAAAAACTTGACCTGATCGAGTCGGAGCGCCGTCGGACAGGAGAGCTTTGGAAATACAGTAAGAAAGGTAGCTTGGGAGCTTCAGAGCGGTGCGGGGGAGAAGATAAGGGGATCTGGGGGGGGGGGGTAAAAGAATTTGTGCCAATAAAAACGAGTCAGCGTGAGGGGGGGGTCGTCAGCGTCCTGAGTCGAAATGGCCAATTCGTTTAGGGGCAGCGTTTTGGAGTAGGAGTGGTCGACCAAACGGGCTTTTTTCTCTAGTGAAGAGAAACGAAAGAGGCGCGGAATGATAACTAGTAGGCACCGCAAAAACAGGTAAAGGCTAACGGGGAACCGATTAAAAAAACACGCAACGTTTACCACCCGTGAATAAGACGCCCAGAGGGAGGAATCAAAAATCACTCTCCAAATCAAAGGTTCTTACACCCCCTCGAAGGGGGCTGACTGTTTACGCTATGCACGCTAAGAACTCGATAGAATGAAGTATGCGAGGGAAGAGAGGAAGTTCTGTCGGGGATCACGCAGGAGGTGTGCCTGACGCCTGCGAACTCGGCGGGGGACTTCCCGCTTAGGGTGTCGTTAAACCACAGGGTCCCACCAGAGAACAGCCGATGAAACGGCTTTTCCGAAGCCAAACAAGCCGGGACTGGACAAGCAACCGGCGCAGGATGGATAAGCGTTTCGAAAAAAAGGCAAAGGGAAAGAGAAAGGCACTTCGGGGAGATCGACCGCTGGGCCCAGTTACAGCAGCAGAATCTCGGGGATTCTGAATACCACGACTGGAAAAATACCGACACTGGTCGAGCCAAAGAGCATAATACATTTCAAAGAGGAAAAAATGTGGGTAAGCTCACGAAAAAAGATCGCCTGTGGGAAAAAAGGGAGTAAGTGGACTGCGCTTGTGCGCTTGAAACCCGTAGACATGCCGGGCAGGTTGGACAACGCGGGTGTCAGAACGAGGGGAATGGAGGGGAACGTCAAGGGTTGGGGGCAAAAAAGTCAACGTATTAGGGCGAACTGCGCTCGATTTAAACGGGGGTCAGGCGAATTGGGCCGGGTCGACAATCAGCGTCCAGAGAAACAGCGGGGCCTACCAGTACTCGGGCAAAACTTCTCGGGGGGTTGATCCAATGGAAACCACTCGGGAAGTCAAACATTGCCGCGACTCAGAATAAGGAGAAGTTCTTAGAGAAATCTTGTGGGGGGAAAAGGACAAAAGAGAAGCAAGTAAAACTACGGAAGGGACGATGATTAAGAATAACTATTCTGATCCTTCGCAGGCCATTTCAAAAATCCCAATCAAAACTGAGAGGGGTTCGAAATGAAGTGGGGAGTGAGAAGGGAAAGGTAACAACGGCTGATCCTGCCGAAGGGGAGAATTGGATGGATTCAAGCCGGGAGAACCGGGAACAAGCAGCGTGCTTGCCTTCCACATTGCAATAGAATTGAGAGGCTGCTAGTCTGGGAAAGTAACAGAAAAAGGGAAGGAGGGCTCTTGAATCAGGGCCACCTTTTGGACACGGACAAGTTTGGTCAAAAAAGGTTCCCTTCCGTCCCAAGGCCAAGGGGGGGCGGGAAAGGGGGAGAAGCAGGGAGGCAGGGGACTTTGGCTGGTGTGATGGAAAAATTTCGTCAACACAGGGCTTGGGGGCCGTGGGGGAGAGGACGCGAATGAAAGCAGGTTCAAAGTGAGGAAATGAGGGTGGGGGTCCAAAAAAGTTAAGGCATTGGAACCTTGCCTTCGAAAAGAAGAGGACCGGTCTTCAGAGGGTTATCTTGGCAGCATGCTGCGCAAAACCCAAAAAAAAAAAGAAATGGGGGAGAACGAGGGCCAATTCAA
>Ga0179593_1419324_pt1 | contig 13798 bp, 7 predicted proteins | sample CZODoug2_1_08_16_FD_185931 | JGI IMG/M metagenome (GOLD analysis project Ga0179593, IMG submission 185931) | Vadose zone soil fungal communities from Angelo Coast Range Reserve, California, USA - CZODoug2_1_08_16fungal (PacBio error correction) | ecosystem: Environmental > Terrestrial > Soil >...
CTTAGGAGTCAAGGTGATGAACATATAACTAGAGAGAGAACACATACAGGAACCTGACTATCGAAGGCTGTACTCTTTACATCGGAAACAAGGTCTAAAATGGGAATAGTTCAAAAAAGTAAGAAAGACAAAACCTGGAACAGGAAGCACAGGTCGAAAAAAAAAAGAGTAAATAAGGGGGGTTGAACGTACGCTCAAAAGAAGAGTCTAGCCTATGCAAGGAAACAGAGGTGAAGAAGAAAAAAAGACAGGGTGCGGAAGGAATAGTCCAAAGACACAGGGAAAAAAGTAGAGAGAATAGACATAACGAAGAATAATTTCCAAGGATCTTCGTGCCAACTCTGGTTTTCCATGGTCATTTTGTAATCCTCACCAAGAAAAAAAAATATTGGGGAGGAGGGAGAAAAGACAAATCATCCTGACACGACTCTCGGTCAAGGGTTCAAGGTGGTAATTCCCCGGCAAATTTACGTCGCGACTGAAATGCAGCTCTGAGTCCTAAGCAAACGATTGGATGCTCCGAAAGGATAAGCACGTACAGAGAGGGGAGGGGGTCTCCTAGGAAATCACACTTATCATAAAAAATTATTGGGGACTATTTAAAAAGATGACACACAGCTCAGTAAAAGTAGCGCAATAGCACCCTCGAAAAAACGTGTCGTAGTAAATCGAAGAAAAGTTCACCGAGGGAGAAAAAAGGCTGAACAGTTCCTTGAAAAAAGAAAAACTGTGAAAAAAAGGAGTGAAAAAGGGAGAACGAGAAGGAACGAACATAAAATCATACTTATCGACGTCGAACTGCCAGTCAACGATTTGACATGAAGAAAGGCCATAGAGAGGGGGACAAGGAGTTCACTTCAACGAGGAGAAGGAAAGGGAAAGAAAAATGTCTGAGTATATTCCAAAGAAAAGCCACTGCGAGACGGGTAACTAACCCCTAAACGAGTTGGGGGTCACTTGACCGTAAGAAAAACTCTCCCGGGGAAAAAGGGAAAGGATCCATACCTTATAGTGGAGAGGGGAGGTGGTAGCCAACACCTTACTTGTCAAGTGGGAACAGGAAGTACGCGGTCTAGGCGGCAGGTGTAACTTCTGTTGGAGGAAAAAGAGTCGTGACTGAAGGAAGGGAGAATCAGGGCCAAAACACGTTAATAAGACCGAGACATTGCAGTATATACTTCTTTAAAAAGTACGTTTTTACAAGACAGCCAGATCTCTCAGGAAGGGAAGAAAGAACGGATTCGACCGCGAAAGGAAAGGGTCACTCTCATTCAAGAGAAATCAGGGGTCAAGGAGACAAAACGTTCCGTCCACAGAAGATTAACAAAGCCCGCGGCTTCATCCGCCATGACATTAAGAGAAACAGAGGGAAATTCACAGCTAAGAAATCGATGATCTAAAAGCTTGAATCGGGGGAAAACAGGAGCGAGGAACGGTTAGGTAATTGAATGACGCTGCCAAGTCGCCGGGACAGTTACAGAAGGGAGCTCAAGAAAGAAAAAATATGAAGAAAGAGGTACTAGAAGGTATGAGATCTCTTTCCAAAGTTAAGCGAAGAAATTTACTATCGTAAAAATCGAAAATTTTCTTACGAGTCGTAGGGCACTCCCGCCTAGATGTAATTAAAGTGCAAGATCTCTCTCCAAAGATTAGGGAAAAGATCTAAAAAAAAAATGAACCCAATCGGAGGAGGTAACTAAAAAAACCCGGGAACAAAACAAGGTTCAAAAGGAAAAGGGGGATGAAATAAAGGGAAAGAGGAAAAACAGGCGGTCCTATCTCTTCGCGGACCACGGCTAGTAGACATGCTCACTTCTACGAGTGGCCGGACTAATCTTCCATAAAGAAGAAGACCTTTGGGGAAGTGGAATGCAGTAAAAAGAAATGTCCTAAAAAAGCTTACAGGAAACCGCGAGGCTGATATCTGCGCGGTATGAGCATGAATACCTCTCGTAAGCGTGAAAAAAGAAGGAATTGGAGAGGAGGAGGGGGGAAAACTATGGGGACTTTGAAAAGCCGTGTTTCAAAATTGGAAGGGTCTCCAGAAAAGGGGGGGAGAGCAAAGTTAGGTCGTCGTGTTTCGAAAAGTCTAGCTTTAACGGAAAAAGGGGAAAGAAACGGTTAGAAAAAAAAAACGCACGAAAAAAGGTAGAAAAAAAACTGAGTATAGGGGGTAAAGAGGGTGTGAATCTCCACTTACTCAGCATCGGCCAGAGGCCTTGCCAAAACCTGAGCAAGACCGAATTTTCCACACCTTAAAGAAAAAGGGAAAAGCCGGGGGAGGAAAAAATCCAAATCAAAAAAGGGATCCCCCAAACCAAAGAGAAGGATGGCTGAGGTCAGCCCTGATATCCACGTCTTTGCTTCCGAGACGTGATACCAAGGTGAGAAAAAAAGAGGGGGAAATTTTGGAACCAACTAAAAGGGGAAGTCAAAGTTAGGGGGGAAAAAAAAAGGGATGGAGGGCCCAGCTCGACCTAACCTAAGGCTAAGTTCAATCCTGGGCTCAAAAGCTCCTTAGGATGAGCGCTCTCGGATGGAATGAAGAGGTTCTAAAAAAAAGGAAGTTTAATCTGTCACTTATGAGGAGGTCGGTCAAAAAAAAAAGGCAGGGCCGAACCTGGTGGTCCAAAGAAAAACTCAAAAAGTTCAGGCGTGAGCGAAGGACATGTCTCCGAAGCCACAAAGGCCTGAATCTGGATTAGAAGAAAGAAGGGGAATAACAAAAGGGGGGATATTTCCGCGCGAGAGGGCTTGAGGTCTTTGCCTAGCGGGGAAAAACAGAAGTGAGGGGACTGGGATCACATGGAAACTTGGGGCTCGGCTCGAAGTACAAAACTGTCCGTAAAAAAATTAGCTGGGGGAGACCAAAGAAAAATATTGCAGTAACGAGAAAGGCCACAGGAAGAAAAGTACGGACAACTTGAACAAGCAATAGTCTTGTGCCCAGGAGGATAGTCAACCGCGAATCAAGCAAGGGTCGGACTTAGGAAGAAAAGAATGAGAAACCAACCAAGAGGGGGTTAACAAAAAAGTGAACCGATCGGAAATATGAGCGGTAGGTTAAAGAGTTCTTGCGAGGGGGGGGCTCGGAACCGACAACGGAAAGGGGGGTGTGATGAAAGTATCAGGAAATGAACTCATTCTAGGAGAATGGGAAGCGGAAGGGCAAAGAAGTAGAGGCGATCCCTTTTCGTCAGGGTGGGTTATGTATAAAGAGCCAGGACGGAGGCGGGAGTGGAAGAGGAAGGTCAGCACACGGGAACAGCATAATCGGGGAAACGATGTTTGCAGGCGAGACGTCTAAAATCGAGGTTCAGACAGGCGGCCCGTACCATCTCGTTCTACCAGGTCAGACGAACTCGACAGAGGAGGGGGGGGGGGGAAAGGAGAGTGTATGAGAGAAGGAAAAATCTAGGAGAAGGTACCTAACATCAAAAAAGAAAACAAAGAGGATGAGGAAAGTCAGATTGTTATAGGAGATTCCTGAAAAGCCAAGGAACTGAAAAAAAAACGCTCCTTCTACTAATCGAAGAAGGCCGGAAGAAAATTACAAAAAAAGGCTGCCATTTCTTGAGGGATGAACGAGATTCTGGAACTGGAAGGCCGCCAACACTGCGAAAGGGGGAAAAAAGTCGGGGCTGCAGAGGCGAGGCCAAAAAATTTCCTCAATTACTAAGGAAAAAGTTGGAGGGGGGGGGGTCCTCAAAAAGCCCTCGCACCATGGGAAGCTGTACAGAGGCCTGTGAGAAAAAAGAAAACTCTTGGAAGAAAGAAGAGGACTCCTTATGGGGCAGGGAAACGTCAACCCAATACTTTTCTTCTGAAAATCCAACCTAACTCCCGACAATGCTAACAGGCAGGTCACCCTCCACTATTAGCTGGCAATGAAACCCCTGTTTCTATAGGGAATGTGTAAGACTCCTCCCAGGACAAAAGAGGAGTAGGGGGAGTGGTAAAAGAGAATAGACCAGCCTGACAACCGCGTAAATGGCGCGTGGTCAAGGTGGGTAGGGCCCAAATGGAAGGCGTTTCAGGGGAATCGAGATTTCCAGTACTAGACAAGGGGATACTAACAAGAAAGGAAAACATACGAAAAGGGTCATAGAGAACGAAAATCCAATTATTCATAGAAGTAGGTTTTCACGAGCATTCCCAGACACCGCGATCGCGCGTCAATGACACCCAGGTTCGCCCGTCTTTTCAGAAAAACTACAAGGGAGAGTGGGGCATTTCCTAGCCGGGGAAGCATAGCAGAACCCCTAAAGGAAGGAAAAAGGTACAAAAAAACACTCCTATAAGAAAATCCCTTCTATGAACGGGTCAAACCGTGACGCATTTAACGGTTGACATGAACGAAGAGATAGTTTCCGAAAATAGACAAATTAAAAACTTCTTCGGGGGAACGGAAAGAAGCCATTCAGGAAGAGTAAGCACAAAAAGACCCAGACCCTTGAGGGGAAGAAAACCGAAAAAGTGTCACATCAAACGGCCTGACCCAAGGCAGAGGCCTCCATATCCTCTGCACAAGGGATAAACGAGGAACTCATCAAAAAGAGGGAAGGGGAAAGGGTTGGACTTGTAAAAAAATACATGGGTCTTTTCCTTGATGTGCTCCAGATTCCTCGGCGGATACAGGAATCGGGAAGCGAATGGCGGCTAAAATGTCGTGGCCAGGAAGGCTTGCTTATTTTAACGGGCCACCCTCAGGTAAATAAGAAAACTGACTTCAGTAGAAAGGAAGTGGAGTCAGACTTGGTTACGAAAATCAAAAAGGAAAGGGACAGCAAATACCCAGAATGGTCTCAAAACCAACGATGCCAGCAACGCCATACTTCAATTGGTCTGGGAAAGCCCAAAGTCAAGGGAAAAAAAAGGAAGAGTCCAAAAAAGAGTGAAAGACGACAAATCTAAGTCCTCGAGAAAAGTACATGGGAACAAAAAAATGTTGAAGTTCATGATCAATAACCTTCAGATACGCCAGCACTGATCTATTAAAGGTCTAGTCCAGGAGGAGTGAAAAGGCCAAGGAAAAAAAGGAAAGCGGAGGGGGAAGAGTCTGTAGGGTCCTTCACCTCTTAAAAGGTCCTAAAGGAAAGAAAGTTAGGACATGAAGATCGGCCAGCCTTAAAAATAACGTTATGACGCTTGGCAAAAGCGGTCTCAAATGTACCCGGGAAACCGGCCTCCTGCAAGTTTTGGTCAGGAGGAGGAAGAGAAGAGAGAAGAAAAACACAGGGGAGAAAGGGGGGGAGCTCAAAAAAACAAAAGATGTCTTCTCTAAAGGGGGTAGCAAAAAGGTCTACGAGCGGGCCAATTCTGAATTAGGAGCAAAAGAGGATGCTCTGCAAAAAGGAAACCTTCCTGGAATCGGAGGAAAAGATAAGAAGGGTTACTACTTCTGGCAGCCGAAAGAAACACCAAAACTAAAAAAAAAAGGAAGTTTCAGTACCGAACCTGGAAAGGAAGTGGCTGACCATAACTGCGAGAAAAACGCGTCGAGTTATGGGAAGAAAAGGACCAGGAAACTCAGGGATTATAGAAAAGGGATTAGTGATTTTCAAGAAAAACGCTTTATTTAGGAACTGTCTCAGGCAACGGTAGGGTCATATAACACCTGCGAGGGAGAAGGCGCGTCCAAGGCTTCTTTTCTAAAAGGGAGGGATCACTTGGGGAAGGGGGAGGGAAGAGGGTAATACCCCACCCGTAAAAGGGAACTCCATACTTTATCTGAGAAAACTGGCTGAGGTAGTTAGTAAGAGGTGGGACGATCCAACACGTACTCAGAACCACAGTCAAAAACAATTCCCACTAACAAAGGGGAGAACTAGAAAGTAAGATGAAGGAGGCCGAAAACCTAAAAAAAGGGAGAAAAAAAAGAAAAGGAAAGGAAGCGGGGGTATCCCAAAGCTCCACCGGACAATCCGGATGTCTGCAGTAAGAAAAAAGGAAACTTGGACTCTGAGGGGCGAAAATCAAAACTTGGGAATGTAGAGAAGTTTATAAACCATCTTGGAGGGTGGTCTTTAACCCCCTAAGGTAATTCTGAAGGGTTCGAATCGAACGCCCTGGGGCCAGTCCTATACTCTGCCAGAGCAGGAAGGGGGGAAAAGTAATCTCGTAAGAGGGGGGGGAAAAAGTTCTACAGCAACTTGGAAAGGTTAACCAAGGGATTTCGGGGGAAAATTCGTAGGTACAGAGGAGATGTTAAGGCCTTTGGGGGGGTTCACACGGAGCGCACAAAACAGTAGAACTAAGTAAAAAATGTCAGAAATCCATAAGAGAAAGGGAGAAAGAGAAGAGGGTCCAGAAAAAGGATTAATGGTAGTGCTCGAGCGGATTGGAAAGATGTGCCCACTCGAGGGAAAACCCTGTTATTTCGGTTAATGTGGGAGAGAATCTCTTACCTCTGGATGTAAAGAAGGTAGCGAGAGAACTAACACGCTAGTCCGAAGTCCAGGGAGGAAAGACGGCAGGGGAAATAACAGGGTAAAGAGCCCAGAGGGGAAGATTCAAATGGTCTAGTGCAGGTAGGAGAGGGAAGAAAAGACTCCTCGATGAAAGGGAGGAGGAGGGACAAGTAGTGCACACATCGGTTGGGGGGAAACTGGAATAGGATAGGTAAGGTGAACTGAACTGAAAGACTTCCGGGGCGGGACTGTGACCTCAAAGGCCGCAACCAATTTAAGGCAGGGAACGGAAAAGCATAGAAAAATAGAAGAAGCTTAAGCAGACGGGGCGGGGAAAGGATGGTAGGCGGCGTTGTGTGTTCAAGGTTAAACTTCAAACTTAAAATCGATTGGAAGGGCAGAGGAAAAAGAAAAGCATCGTCAGAGAGAAAAGTTCTAAAAAAGCGTGAATACCGAACGGAAACGAAGCGCAGGATCCTGGGTCACCGTCTGGGAAAATCGAAACTAGGATTATACTTTAATTCTAATGCCGGGAAGGACTCATTTAAAAGGGCATATAGAGAAAAACAACAAGAGGAGAGCAAAGAAGATTGGCTTGCGATCCGAGAGAACCACACAGCTCATTAGACTCCGTCATCTGATTCAGCAACGGAACAGGGACTGAATTCTCTGTACCTGGGGAGGAGAAGGTGAACTAGATCGAGAAGAATCAGACCGCAAAAATATGAAGAAGAGAAAAGAATTCTGGCCTGTAACACTAGCGAGGAATTGAACGCTCCGTCCTGTCATATGAACAAGGAGCACACAACACGAATAAGGAAAACAGGAAAGGCCCATCTCTTCAACGCAGTTGAAAATGAAAGAACGACTCTAAAGAGACGAAGAAGAGGAATGTCATAAGAAACCGAAAACAACTTTAAAAGGTAGTTGGGAAAGGGAAAGAAACTACACTAAAGACCAAGCTCAATCTCACCGACCTTCGGCACCAAACGAGCGGGGAAAAATTGCCCCCTCGAGGGGGGCGGAGAATGGCATGGTGTGCCTCAAGAAACGCAACTGCAGAAAGAAAGAAAAGGGGCTTGGATCTCTACTACCTAGAAAAGGCGGGCCCCCTCTCTTGACCTGAATGGGGGTACAGGGAACCCCGTAAACAAAGGCAGCTCGTAACCTGGCAAAAAGCAGGGGGGGGGAGACGCCGGCATCCGCGCAGAAGAAAGGTCTCGGGCCACAACCCAAGAGATCCAATCACTGATTTTGCAACTGGAGCTTCCAAAACCGAAACGAAAGACACTAAAAAAAACCTGGAGGGGTAAAGAGAAAAAGGATCAATTGGCGGGAGAAGGATCCCGCCGCTGCCCTGACACTCAAGTGGAAGAAAGTGGACGACATGCCTCAGGGAACAGGAAGGAGCCTACGTTCGAAGAACGGCCTTTACCAGTCACGTAAAGACAGGAGGGAAATCACTAGGTGAGAAAAAAGAAAGAAATTCAAGGGACTGCAACCGGGCTTCGTCGAAACATCACACTGGGGGTACCGTCTAAAGGGGTCACAAGTGACAGTCCCAAAGGAAAAAAAAGTCCAAAGCCAAGTTAAGAAGGGTGGGACCGCATACAGAACGTAATAAAAGGGTTGGTAACAGGACAACAGAGGGCGTTGTCTCAACCATTAGTTCTCACATTCAGGTGAAAAAAGCAAGGTCTCCCTAAAGGTTCCATTAAGTCGAAAGAAAGGGGAGTTAGGGGATGAGGGAAAAACCAAGAGTACTACGACCTCACTCTGGGCGTGCAGCAGGTTGGTGAAAACAGAGCAAAAAATCTCCTGGACAAAAAGACAGACCCGACTTTTCTACACTACACAAAAGCAAACTCCGAAAGCAAGACAGGTAAAAGAATCTCCCCATGACGGAAAACAAGATGAACATCCCAAGTCACAAAACTCAACACGGAAGAGAGACAGCTCCTGGTCACATGGTTAGTGGGGACGGTGGTGGGGGCTGTCATGCTCATAAAAGCAAAGAGCAGGAAAAAAGCCGTGAACGCTTATCGAGTGTCAAATCTGGCGACGAAGAAGTGAGGTAAATGAAAAAAAAAAAAAAAAAGTTCTGGACGGAGGGGAGGGAGAGGTACCTAATAGAACTCGTAAAGGGGACTGTCACAGCGGGAAAAAAGTAGCCCGGCTTTCCAGTTAAGCGACGAGACGGTAATGCCGGGCGGTGAAATCAACGACAAATTGTTGATGTGAAAAGTTAGTCTAAAAAAAAAAGTATAGAAAAGAGTGAGTCAGATCGGCGAAACAGGAAAAGAATATTCTGGTAAAAAGGACAAAATAGAGTCTTGCACCCTACTACAACAACAGAAAGCCTGGCAAGAGGCATTAAAACCGGCGCGGCGAAATTTAAAGGACTGACTGCAGACCGGGACTCTGACATCTGGAGGGGACAGGAAGATTTTCCGAGAGGACGAGCATGACCAAATCCTTTAAGAGGGTGAGGGAAACAACCGAACCTGGATCGTCTCCGGGTTACTAATACTACCGCGCGGGCGAGATCTCGCGACTTAGGAAGAGAAGGTAAACAAGGAAAAAGGGGACTCTTGATCCTATAAGAGAAGGGGAGGAGGGAAAACTCTGAGGGGGCAGCTGAAAAAGGCATTAAAAAAAGGACGGGAAAAACCCATGCACTTGCAGTAAGGCTCTTCGTTATGGCTGCGAACCATCCGTGCTGCTGGCCCTGTCACTAGGGTTTCAGGCCAGATTTGATAACCAGAACAAAAACTTCAAAGAACATAAGGAAGAAACTGGAAAAAGTGGAAGAAACTATTACAACTCAGTGAATGCTCCTGGCCCCAAGACCACGTAGCCCGGCGATTGACTCGGCCGGAGTCCGGAACTAAGTCTCAAAAAAACCGCACTGCGGGCCTGTTGAGAAAACAAAAAACTTTACGCGCCGCTGCTTCAAAGGTATATCCAAGCTTGGCGGTCCTGGACTTGGTAACTTAAGGGAAAAAAGGTTAGTTTGTTGAGGGGAAAATCAAAAGTGGTGGTCGGAAAATGGTGGGCAAAAAAACAAGGAAGGAAAGATCAGGGGGCCAAAGCCTTAAAAAGAACTCTCTTGTCCACGACTCCTTGGTCTCACTGAGTGAAAACCAGGGGTCCGGTTGAACCAGGCATTTCGACGTCTAGCAACGTAACCAAGGAAAGAATGCTGCCGGAAAAAAGAGAGCAAGGCGGAAGAAAGAAGAAAAAAACATAAAAGGGCTAGATGTGTCAACGAAAGGGTCGACCAGGGGAAATATTGCGCTCGGAAAAGGAGGGGAAGCGTGCAAGGAAGGCGTAACCGACTGTGATTTCGGAGAATGAACTTGGGGATCGTGCCTCGAGAACAAAGGAAAAAAAAACGTCGGAGAAAAGAAGGAGCACACCAGGCGCGAGTCCCCGGGGACTCCCACCTTGACCAAACTCCAGGAGACTAGGGGTGCCAGATGTTGAAGGCCTGGGGGAATGGACAGAAAACGAGAAGGGGAGGCGGCCATTAGGAGAGGAAAAAACCGAATCAAAAAATCGTAGGGAATACACCGCTCGGAAATAGGATTCGTACCATTCTGAATGAAGGGCAGTTGAGTAGTTTGTACTCAGTGGAAGACAAGGGGAACCTCCAAAAGGACGGGGAAGAAGGGAATTTCACAGAACTTACGTCAAGAATGATCACTTTAAAACCGCGTGGGCGATGCCTGTTGCGGCAAAGGAGTTGGGGTAGTGCGACTGGGGTAGTAAAAGGACGTTAGCTCAGTGTTCAGACTGAACTTTATACAACCAGGTACAGAAACTCCTCTCTCAGGGCGAGGCAACTCGTTCTACGCGGCCCCGCCCTACAGATCGAATAAGGAGATCCTGGAAAATTCTTCCTAGACTACGGGGACTGTCTGGAGAGGTGGGGGGAGAAGAGGTCGCGGAGATCGCCTTTCCGAACATCTCTCTCAAAAAACAAAGAGAGAGATGTTCGGGATGGGAATTCAATGATTCAAAAAGGAGTACGGAAGACACAAACTGGACAAAGGAAAACTTCTGACGCCTGATGGAAGACAAAAATTGGTATAAAATAGGCATGCCGCGCCGGATAAACGCTAGTCGGAGCCGTCAACTGCGCGAAGACGGACCGCGTAAGGAGCTCAAACTGGGCAGGAGAAAGGGGCCCTGGCCTATAAAGAAAATAAAAACACCGAAAGGGCATAACGATAAGGTCCCGCCGCCTAAGCGAACGCTTACCGACGCCTATGCACTTCAAGAAGACTAACCGTCCTGGGGAGACTGTATCGGACAACAACCGAAAAAACGCCCTGAAGCTGCAAAGGAAGGGAAAAAAGAAAACAGTAAGAGCAGGGAATGCACCTATGGTGACGAGGTTTTCTTCTCTCAGCAATGCAGACCACGGCGGTTTCTGGGGATAGCTACTGAAGAAACTAAGCCACCATCAGGAGGCAGGACGCTTGGTGGTAAATGGGGTATGAAAACCCGAAATCAGGGAATAGGGATCCTTACTGTAACGACTAGCAAGTCTTTTATGCGCTCCGGCTACCGGCCGTACAGCACGGGATAACTGGCACGATCCCAGAAAGGATCAGATAAAGGAGGGTTGACCTAATGGAAAGAGAAAGCCACTCAAGGAGAGAGGGAAAAAAACTTGTCTATCCCGGGAAGGTAGGAGGACAGAAAAAAGCATGGCCTGAGTCAGGTGCTTCCCGCCGCTGCCCCTGCAGGGACTGGAAAAAAAAAGGACGAACGCAAAAGGGGGAGACAAAATACAGGAATACGTGATACTCATTCAAAGAACTGGGAAAATGTGACTCAGAGGTGGACGTAACTAGGAGAAAAAAGAGATCAACGCATGTTAAAAAGGCGGCGTCTGTCGTAGCGCTTCTATTTCCAGACACCACCCTGCCCTGCGACGAACCCCTCTGGGGACAGTCAAAAGAAGGCAAATGACAGACCTTTAAACTTACAATCAGGCTCCGCAAAAAACCGCGACCAAGGGGACACTGACCGTCCCAACGTAGTCGGGAAAGGGGTACCCCCCGGGCCGCGTGGGTTTGTTTTTTGGGGTTGGGGGCCGGGCATTGGAGATTCTCGTTCAAAATGCATCGGAGACAGAGGCTCCGGGGGGTGAAAAGGAAAAGCGGGCTTATTTGAGGTACGGAATAGGGTCCACCTCGAATCATAAAAGTTCGTCGAGAAAAAGGACTGGCGTTCTCATGGTGGTCCCGTAACAGGGAGAGACCGCGAAGATGACACCAGCACGACTGGAGAACAAAATAAAAAAGAGTAAAAGCAAAGGAGAAAAGAAACACGAGTCGTTTCGTATCGCGAAAACCGTGACGCCCACTCGGGCCAGGATCCTCTCGAGCAACGGCCGAAACCAGCGACTGGCGGACCGTCAAGCATAGAAAATCTCTGTCCCCAGGATATCGTAAAAAACGAGGCCCGTTTCGGAACTGGAACCGCCACCCTTTCTGCGGCGGGAAAGATGACATGAACGAATCCTGCAACCTCTATGACGGCCGTCGAAGAAGCTCGGCCATCCGTCCACTAATACTGACATCTTAAGATAGGTCGACAAAGGGGGTCTTAAACTTAGGGGAGGGACGGCCAGAGGGGGTTCCTTCATGGTAAATGAGAGAAAAAAACAAAGATTATGGAAGAGAAGAGGAGAAAAGCACAACCAGCAGACTACGCAACAAGGGGCTTTCCAAGTTACCGCGCGTCGCGGAACGGCTGGCAGATCTCGTCAAAAAGAGAATGAAGAAAACTCTTATAATCTCGAAAAATGATACGAGGGAAGGACTGCGCAGCTGACCCCTAACTTGGAACCGGGGGGGTCCGTGTCCTACTACAGGAACGGTAACTGGTACCGAATAGACGACCCGCGGCGAGATCGCGGAGCTGTAATGATCAAACTTAAAGAGTCTGGAAGTAAGAACCGGATCTGGTCTGGAAAGAGGAATGGCCACTCTTGGTCTTTGAAGCTGCCTGTGGGCCAGGACACTTTAAACAATCCAAGAACACGCACGAGTTCGCGTGTCGGGAGTCTTTCTACCATTTGGCTTGCTGGCCTGTCCGGAGGTCCGTCAACGAAAGGGGGGGAACAAAAAACCAAAAGAAAAAACAGGGCGAAAGCTTAGTAGTGTATTAAGTTGGGGAAGAGAAAAAAACTCAGTCAAAAAACCCCGCTCCTGGTCCAACGAGCCGAAAGGCTCTTCCACGCTAGGGTGCCTATCAGGGCCCGCGATCTCCTTTCTCAAAAAAAAGACAGCGGTCAAGGTGGGGCCCCCAGAGCCCTATGCCCAGAACTTGATCTCCATGGCAGTCGGGGAGGAAGAGAAGGTGTGGTACATTTACAGTTGGAAAAAAACCCATACGTGGGAATGGTAAAAAAGAAAACGGGTTAATGGATGACTGGAGGAGAAAAAGCGCCCGGTTTATCAAGCCGAGCCATGCTTAGATCCTTGGTTCTCAGTGGCTCGCGGGATGGCCAAGCTTCTCGGTCACTGGAAGGTCAACGTTGACAAGGAAGGTTGGTGGCCACCCCGTTCAATTTTCTAAAAGAGAGCACGGAAATACGTTAACTGGAAGGGGAGAGTACAACTCAGAAAGGCAGCGGAAAGGTATCAGCTTTTTAAAAGCGGCTCATAAGGGATGCATCGTAGATGTCCGAGAACTCACTGGAAAAGTTGCAAAAAATATATGGCTCAAAGCTGACGGGGAGAGGGTCTGGGAAAAGAAAAACCTAAGTGTCTGAAATTTTGGGGCTAGTGAAGCTCTCGTTGCTGTCAGCGGCCTGAGCTGACAATCACAAACGAAAGGCTAGTCTCTGAAGTCAGGAGAGATGAAGAAAATTCCGAAAGTAAAACGGGGAAAAAAGGGAAAAAAGACATAAGAGAGTGACAAGTGTAGAGTGAAAACCTATAAACACTCTCCTCGGCGGGGGATGACCATTACCATCGACCCCCATCGAGTGTGGTCACCTTGTCCCTCTGAATAGTGTCGTGTAGGGGAAGCGATTCAGATACTGGGGAGGGGGGGACTCGTTTTCATCCAGAAAAAACTGTTGAGGGAGAGAGGCCAAGTGCAGACTCTGTCATCCCGCATAATCCCGTTCAAACGCGTGGTACGCTCGAATATGACCGGTGCAGAAATGTGGTTGGGGAGAACTGGGAGAGCAGTGACGGATGACGCAAATGGGAAGAATAGGAAACAAAAAAAAACTCGGAGGCAAGAGCAGGCTTATGAATGCCTCTGCTCCGACCATCAGTGAAAAACTTGAAGAAGGGGAAAGGAAACTTAAATAATGAAGGGAAGGACTACAGCGTCGCGGGAGCAGGAAGCATGTCCCCGAA
>Ga0179593_1476453_pt1 | contig 13798 bp, 6 predicted proteins | sample CZODoug2_1_08_16_FD_185931 | JGI IMG/M metagenome (GOLD analysis project Ga0179593, IMG submission 185931) | Vadose zone soil fungal communities from Angelo Coast Range Reserve, California, USA - CZODoug2_1_08_16fungal (PacBio error correction) | ecosystem: Environmental > Terrestrial > Soil >...
TTAGAACAGATGAACATATTGGTCCTAGGGAAAAACGAAACATCTACATGCTATGGGAAACGACGAATATCAGATGTAAACAGAACAGGGAGTAAGGTCAAGGGAGTAACATCAACTGTTACAAGAAGAAGGGGAGGCAGGGGGGGAGTACAAGACCTAGCAGGGGAAGATAAAAAAAACTTCTCCGTAAAGGGAACGTAAGGAAAATGACGAATGGAAAGGCTGGTGGGTCGAAGAAGCGGGGAACGCAAATCACAGGGGCCGCGGCAGTACTCACACAGTCGAATGACTCGGGCCGGCAATAAACATAAAAGACTTGGAGGAACAACACAAAGAATGAGCCGGATGCAAAGATCTTATACCAAACAGAGGAGAAAGAAAGGTGCGATGGTGAGTTTGCTGTCGACGTTTGTCAACAAGAATTATACGATACACACAGTGGGACGAACAAGATAGATAAAACAAGAGAGGGGGGGAGGGTCTACCCTACTCAACCACTGACCGACTGCAGAGGCCAGTAACGTAGGGGGGGAGATGGTCGTCGGCAATGGAAAGCGTAAAGAGATCTCGAACCTGAAAGGGATGAAAGTGAGGGAAAGATGCGTCAACACTCTTTGGTGCTGTAAATAAATGCTATAAAAAAACAAAAAGGAGTCAGGAAGATAACTCAAGAGGAAATACTCAGGCATGATAACCTCAGAAGTGGAAAGCAGTCGCGGATAACTAACTAAAATCCTGCCAGAGGGACCGACGGTCGTTTCCAAGCAACAGGCTCACACCAGTAACCTCACTACGACGACTTCAACGGCATACGGGGGGTCGACGACTTCGATTGTGAGTACAGAAGTGAGGAAAGGGAATGGAATAATCTGGCGCACTTGATCGGCAAGAGGGGGACCCGGGTAGGGATCTCGGGTTAAGAGGTCTAGGAAGACACGAAGAAAGGGTCCGAGGTTAATAGGGGTGGCTAGGGGCTAGATAGAGAGAGAGAGCGCTTTAAGGCTTTACGTGTGTAAATTGGCAATGATAGAGGGGTGGAGATACATCTAAATCAGCTATCGGACAGGAAAGGGGGATATAACTGCTAACATTGGCGGAGCGCAGGGTAACACCGAAATGCACGGGACGGCTCAAGGAGAATGATATCGAGAAACACTGTGGTAGCAAGATGGATCCTCGAACGTGGTAGGGCTGGTAAGTCTCTACAGGAGATGGAAAATAAACACGCGTGCCGCGCGAAGGTATCGTTCTAAAAAAAAAGAAAGAGGCGAATGAGGGCTAGTAGATTAAAACCCAGAAAAATCCGTGGGCTTGTCTTATAAATGAAAGATAACATCCATATGAAAGAATAGAAGGAGAGAATAGATCGGCAGAAGGACTATGTGGTAGATACAGGAATGAAATAAAACGGGACGGGAGTGGGGATAAAGAGAAAAACGAGGAACAGTAAACTTGATCTAGGCGAAATGGAAAGAGCGGTATGTGAAATCGAGTAAGCGGTAGGGTGGGCTGAATGTAGTAAGGAAAAGCTATATTAGAACGGGGTACCTAGGTACAACGGGCATGGGATGTCAAGTTTAGCCCGGATTAACTGGTACAATAAGAAGTTAAGGTGTGTGAGCGTAGGGATGGGAGTCGCCGGGGGGAGAGTCTCCGTAAAGTAGACGTAGGGAGACAAAGTCATTCACGTGGGGAAAAGGGTAGAAAAGGGGTTACCTTTTTTCGTCTGCACATAAGGAGGAAGGTAAAGAAGGGTACGTGGATGTAGCGGAGTAAGTGTCATCGAGGAGAAATACACTTTAGTGACAGAGAAAGAAGAAGGTAGGGGAGAATTTAACAGTAGAGGAGAGTCGCGTAGCAGGAGGGTGGGGAACGTTTTTGAAAAGCACGGAGAGCATGAAAACATTGGTAGAATACAGAAAAATTAGACGGGAATAAAGAAAGAGGTATGGGGAGCATGGTCTGGGGACCAGGGCCATCCTCTTTGTAGAGGAGAAGAGAGGAGCTAAGGAATAAGGTATGAGGGGAACTTGGAAAAACGGGAAAGTAAGTATAATGGTGGAAACGCAAAAAGGGCCAAGTAAAGATTTACAGGGTATTCAACCTCTCATAACCCACGAAGAAGAGAGCTTAGTAGTAGGTAAACTAGGAAGAAGAAGGACACCAGGGAAAAAGGTGCCGGAGGGAAAATGGCCGGCAAAGCAGAAGACTAACGCGAAAGACTCACAAATCATATCAAGCAGGGAGTGATGGGATGAGGGGATTGGAGCCAAGAAACAGTCCTAGGGAACTATCAAGCAAGCGAAAAGAAGACATCTTTATAGTGGTTACGCGTGGAAAATGCGGCTCAAGACGGCAACACGTCGGCATAATAAGGAGAAAAGAAGGTCATAGGCGATAGCACAAGTACGACTCCAGGGAAGCAAAGTGCCGTAGATCACGGTCGAACATAGAATAACCTAGTAAAAGTGGCACTTCACTTCAGCGGAGGAAATCATAGTCGTAGGATACCGAGTGAGCATAACTATCTTGAGAAAAGGGAAGTAGAAAATTTAGCCAAGTACTTGAGGAAAGGTATGTACAGAAGAAAAAGTCATGGTGGGGAGGAACAAGATAAGATTCGAGGCAGGTTGTGAAGGAGAAAAAGAGGGGCGTCGGAAGAAAGGGAATATAGTCATGACGGAAGAGGACCGTTTAAAATACGCGAGTCATCAGACCTGACAGCTCGAAAACCGGACCTGAACGATGGTGTTCATAATGGGGTAGTAACTCTCTGTGACAAGAAAAAGACCGGTGCGGAGACTAATCCTTGATAATGGAACAAGCAGTAAGGTAGATGTCAGCCCTACGCTGAACGGTAGGGTTTAACCGCCAAAGGTTTGTTTGTACCGCGGGAGACAGCCGCATAAAGGGTGTACAAAGGTGGGCGTCGGCTAAAAAGGTCTCCGCAAGTGAAGCAGACACAACCGGTTCCCTCTCCCATTGGCCATACAAATAACCCCACCAGGACAGAATGGTGGGGGAGTAACTTTAGCGGGGCGGATTCGAAGTTGCCCCACCGCCGGGGACGAAGGAATGGAAAAACTCTCTTGTTGAAGACGAGTTGAACGTGGCATTAGGGTCAGTAAGGGGGGAACAGAAGGCAACTGACTCCTTATCTGGAACAACCAAACGTTACCCCCACACACCCCTAACCTCATGCCGATGTAGGCCCTTCCCTCCCACATTTTGGCTGCCGCCCGGACGAGAACAGCCCGCGACAGAAAAAAGGTGGAAATGGCTAGTCATGTGCAATGACCGTTGCCCGACAATTCTGGCCGCTCCCGACTGAGTCAGCGAGGGGGTCAAGTCACACCATGGGAACCTGGGCCGAGAAGTGACCAGCCCGCGTAGCGTACTCAAGAGCCTCAACGCAAGAAAATTGGGGTCTGGAATGAGGAAATGCATACAGGGGACGTTCTAGGGGCTTCACGGAACTCTATGCACCATAGTCCCTCTTTAAGAGAAAAGGGGGCAAAGGGGGCCTTGCGCAGATAGTGCTATAGTAAGGAATATCAAGCTTTTGCTTAAGAGGACGAGAGGAGCATTCCCCGAGGTAAAAGACCGCATAGACGACGGTCAATGTGACCGGAGAGCAACCTCTCCATCGGACCGATGAGACACAGCCTGAACTAAGGGGGCGTACTCCGAAATCGCCCGGAACGGTAAACCGTGATCTTTTGGAACAAGTGGCGGCCCAGCTCACCCATAAAAAGGGGAAAGGACCACCTCCAAAGGGGCAATAAGTTTAAGCTAACAGAACGCTGTCATGCCCCCATGGCACCACGCCTGAGCCAGATCGACGAAAAACAAGGCAGGTGGCAAAACAGCGAAACTGCAACGATACTTATACAGCGCCGAAATGTAAAAAAAAAGCGCCGGAGTCGGAAGGAGGGGGGCAATCCACCTTTTCTAGGTGGAAAAAACGGAGAAAAACTTGAGCGACTCAGGGATCTCTCAACACACCAAGGCTTAAGGGAATGAAGGACCTAGTCGCTCAAATAATTCGTCAAAAATAGAACCAAGGGGGGAGGAGTAGGTCAGATTGCAAGTCAAAGGAGGTTCTGCCGGATAATAGGGTTGAAACGTAAGTGTAGGCATGGATTAATAAATAATGCCCGGTGGGGGGGAACCCACAAAACGCCAGGGTGAGTGCGTCGAATACAGGGCGTTGAACGGGTCTCCTTCAGCTCCCTCATATGAAAGATGGAACAGGGCCTCCTGGGGACCCTGGACAGGGGGGGGCGCGTGAAGGGGAGCGCGATAGTACAACGCTCTCCAAGGGGACTGATCCGCCCGGAAAAGCAAACTGTTCCTAGGTCCTGGCCGGGGCTCGAGAGGGGGCGGCTCAATCGTCAGACATGCAACAACTGGGGGGGGACCTGCGCACCATGGATTCGTGAAAGGGGAACTGGGGGAGACGGGCGCGACGCAGTGTCAAGAACAACGTCTTCCGCCCTTCTCTCAGTACATACATAAAAGCCGGGAGGGAACTCGCAGCAGTTAAGAATCACAGCGCCGTCGGGCATAGGGGGGGGGAGTAACTGGGTAAAGCATCCCCCGCACTCCGAAAAAGGAATGGGCACGGAAGTTCAAATGAGGTAGGGGTGCGGGGTGGGTAACAGATGAAGGACACTCTGGGAACCAGAAAGGTGTTATGACTAAGGCAGGTGCTGACAACACTTGCGGATAACTCTCCTCTAAAGGCCTTTCTCTCTAAGAGAGCTAATCTCTCTCTCGATGGTTCCAATCCCCGCACTACCTGTGACCGGGTTACGGGGGAAAACAAAGAAAACTCGTTTCCAGGGAGGGAGAGGCAAAAAAAGACGGGTCGAAGAGAACTCGGATTCGGAGACGACATGTACACCGGCGGCGGCTGCGGGGGCACTTAAACGTGCCTGTCATCCTCCACCGTGGGATGAAAGGCACAGGCTGGGGTCGGGTGAGGGGGGGGGGGTCCGGGCATGTACGGGCTGACACACGGACAAGAGTAGGGCGATCGGCAACCGGGGGCAGTAGGCAAATTAAGACCTGCAACGCGTCGAAACACACCTGGGGCAGGATGCACGCGGGACGCTGGCAACTGCGGATATGAACCTTCGTTAACGAAAAACCAGAGTTACGGCGGTGGGTTTCATCCTTGGAATGCCCGGGAAAAAGGGAAGGACAGGTTGGGGCGGGCTGAAGCCATGGGACCCTTCAAGAAAACGCCGGGGGGAACAAAAATTCACATTCGTCCTAAACGCGCGGGACACCGAATCCAGGTTGGCGAAACCGACCTGGTAAAAGTTCCAGCTACTACTGAGGTCCTGTACTCAAAGGTGGCCGGCTCCGAAAAAGTCCGGGCCGGGAGGGGCCTGTCTAAGCAAAAAAGGATGCGCAGGCGGTCGCAGAAAAAAAAAGGTCCGGGGACCGAGGGGGGAATGCAAATCCCATACTCCTTAAAATCAATCTGGGGGCCAAGACCGCGTCCTACGCCAAGTCCAGGGCTGCACTGCACAGACACCCCAGAGCAGCCGCTCTCGGGGCAACATCGTGCTTATACGGGTTATTGCGCCGAGGATCGGCGCGATCTAAGGAGACAAAAACTTCGGGTCCTGAACAAAGGAACGAGGCCCCACAAGAAGAACCGAGACGTGGAACAACGTGTCTCTGTGGCTGTTCCGCAAGGGAATCAAGGGATGAGTCCTCACAGGAACGCTGGCTGCGCTCAGACACGCGTCGATAGGGGATGGGGGCGAGCAGGGGGGGCGACCATGAACTACTGGGGAAAAGCAGACATGAAAGGAGGGGAAAAATCTAAAAGGGGAGCAAACTACCCTGCTTCCCGGAAGAAGACCGAAAAGCGCATCAATTCAAGGACAGCATTATTCACCCCGAATAACCGAAGAGAAGTCCCCGCAAGGTCAAATGAACCTGATCAATAATGGACACTTACACTCCACGCGACGAAAGCCGCATCAACGCCAAAAGGAAGAAGATTGGTTAGCCCGGCTAGCCACCCGGGCGACATGGGGCACGGAAAACTCCCGACCGGAAAAAAGGTAAGCCGAGAAAAGGCGACAGAAGGAATACCAACCTCTGTCTGAGTGGGGAGGGGTACCTAAGTATTTTCCCGGAGACAACCGGAGGGACACGCGCGAATCAATGAACGGGAATGATCCAGAAGACTGGAAGGCCAGATTGGAAAAAGAATCCCGCCTCCACCTCGTTGAAGGGGGGGGGTAGGCTCGCAGGTCAAATCAAGTGGTTAAAGGAGGCTTAAGGCAAGAGGTTTAACAGCTGCGAGAAAGACTACCCCGACCATCGCGGAGGGGAAGCTAGGAGGGACGCAGGGGGGGGACAATTAGTGGCCAGGTTGGCAGTCCGGCCGGGAAGGAAGCGGTTATGAAAGCGCTTAGAGCAAAATTTCTGTTTGATAGGGGATCAGGGACGAGCCAAGTGCGCTACGCCAGGGAAAAGAAAACCGGCGCTTAGGCTGGGAAACCCACTGGAACCATGGGCAGGGAACGCAGAAAAGGAAGGACATGCCCTACTAAATCGAAGGTCCCTGATTAAAAGATTTGAGGAATGGCGTATGGAGGTGGATATATTTTCACAGCAAACGCTCACGTCACTCCGCGGCCGAAAGGGTCCGACGAAGGCGTAGAAAGGTAGATTCCGGACCTTATGGGAACACAGCCAGCCCTAGGTGAACGGTGAAAGCACATGGGTCTCAGAGTCGGGTCGGATACGGAGGAGGGGGGATGTATAGTGTACGTAAAACGAAGTTAATCAAACTTGGCCAGGCTGGCCGAAGCGCTGGACTGGGTACTGTACCGCGGGCGCCTTAGTCTTTAAACATAACGCTGTCGAATATTATCAGAAAATCGTCCCGGACGGGCGGAGGGAAGAAGTGATCAGGAAGGAGGTCAGGGGCCGTAAGGCGGCCTGTAGGAGCACATAGGACGGGGACGGCAGTTTCTAATGCCGGGCGGGTTGTCCGCGGAGACGAAGGGTGGTAACCGCAACTCAACAAGGCGAAGATGCGCGTTGGTAGTCAGACGTTCTAAGTGTCTCAATAAAGTTGAGGATGCAATCAGAGGGATAACCGGAGAAAAGAGGCTGGAGTGGTCTGGTCGGTCAATGGGATAAACAGAAGGGAAGTGGGGGAGTCCTTGACATAAAAGAACATAAAGAAACAGAAAGTGCACCACCAAGCACACGAAAAAGAAGTCTCCGCAGGAAGGCCTACCCGCGAGGGGGGCTGGGATCTTATTGGACACCCCTGACTGAAACATGGAGACGAAAAAGCTGGAAAGGAAGGAAAGGTTACGCTCTCATCAAAAAAAAAAAAGAAAGGGGCGAGACAAAGAGAGTAAAAATGCTACAGACATCGTCTGTCCCGAAGGCGAAGGAAAGGCGTGGCAAGTGAGAGCCCCAGACCTCCTTGCTCCGGGAAGGGAAGAAAGACTTTGTTGGACTCGGATTCTCGAGCCTGGAAGGGAAGACTCCGAGACTTGTTGCCGAAAGTACCTTGGATGAGGAAAAAACATAAAAACCCCAGAACGCCGCTGCTTGCGTAAATGACGGGAACGTGCAAATTCCTCCTAGAGACCAAAACAAACGCCTCTTGGAAAAGGAGTTGGACCGCCCCTGACAACACAGCGGAAGAGACTCGAAGGGAATTCCTCGTTACATCGGTGCTACAAACAAAACGGCGGGTAACCGGCCGGTCCAAAAGCTCCATCATCTGCTACCGTACGTATGAAAACCTCCGATCAAAAGATCGTGCCGGTAAGGGTTCAAAAAGAGGATCATATCGACCAAGTGAAGGGCAAAAAAAAAGGTGGCCAGGAACCTACTTCGCCGTGCTGGAACCTGGGGAACGGGCTTTACCCAAAACTAAACTGACTTTCGTATGTGCTCATTGAAGTTATATTCACCTCAACGACGTGAAACAGTAGAAAAAGGGGGAGAGGAGGTTACTCTCTGGCCAAACAGAGGTGAAAATAGGTCCGGTTCCAGTCCGCCGGGAAATATCCGAAATCCCAGTAGAGGCCCGTGAAGGTAAGCTGCGATCAGGATTCGAGCGGGGAGGCCAATACCATGCCCCATCCCACAAGCCCTGATCAAAATTGGGTCAAGAAAGCTGCAAGGGAAGATGTTAAAGGGGAAGAGCGCATATTTTTCGCCACCTGCCAGTGATTGAAAAACCAAAATCTGATTCGGGACAGGACGATCCAGGGTGTATAAATGCTCTACAAAACCTCCGACAGAGCACCTGGAGAGCGTGAGGGAATCAAGAGCGAAGGCTCGGCTATTAACATAACTTGCCCAGATTCAATCACATGGACCTGCAGCTGAGCTTCACAACTCGAGGGAGTGGAGTACAAGGACTCATGTGAAACCCTCGATCCGGAAAAAAAATCTGTAACACGTGGAACTGGCGATATCGACCGGAACAGGGGGGGGATTGCAAAAGACTCTTGGGGAAGAGGCACACTAGAAATGAGCGGTAACGCAAATTTGAAAGGCGGCGCCGTTGAAAAAAAAAATTTTGCTCTAAGAAGTAGCGAACTTGAATTTCCTCAACGAGGCGGGGGGGGTAGGCAGGGGGAGGCCGCCGACTTATTCTCGGGTACTCCGGGACTGGGTCGCTGGGAAAGGTTCCGCAACAAGGGTCGGAAAGGGTGCTGGGGCCGATCGCAAGCGAAACCAGAGTGAAGGACCTGGGGCTATTCTGGACGAGGGCAGAGTCAGGCGATCTCGAAAAATGGCGGTAGGTTTGAGCGGCCTCCACGCTGCGTTGGAATGGGGAGCCCCACTGGGACACCTAGCGGGTCGTAGGTTTTGATCAAGAAAAAAACATCCAAGAGGTGTTTTAAAAGTAGTAAGGCCTGACCGCCAAGTCTTCAGGTAAGATGTCAAGTAGTTCTTGGCACCTGCCAAACGAAAAAGGCCGCATAGGAAGCATTATTGCTCAGCACGTGCTTTGCTGGCCCGGGACCCGGCGCCTAGCTACCATGATTGAAAAAATGGTGGATAGGGGGCCCCGAAGAGAGTCAAGGTTCACTAACGAGTTTCTAAGAACGGCGTTCAGGCCCCGCCGAAGGCAGGCGGCGATCGGGGAACTACGCAGCCCGAGGTAGCCGACGAACAACGCATCCCCGACTGCCAAAGAGACGTGTCCGAATCTTGTGCGTGAAGTCTGGCGAGACGGAAGAGGGGAACAACGCCTTTACTTCGTCTGGACGGCAGAGCACTCGCGACCATTTTGGGAGCAGAAAAACCTAGAGATCTCCGGCTGGTACTCCGCAAGCGGAAAAGCAAACGCAGACGTTGCGTAGTCCTACCCGGGAGGAAGGACCCGAAGGAAAGGCGCGGAAGAACTCCATAGGAATCAGGGGAGTGCCGCCAACCGGGGAGTCGGTGGCCCGCATCGTCTGCGCAAGACATTTTTTAACCAAAGGTCGTCGGGGTCTGGAAGGCTCCCAAGTATTTCAAAACCGCAAACCTGGGGGAAGACTGTGACCGGCCATTAAAGAAGACCCAAAAAAGCCGGGAAGCCGGGGTTGTGCTTAACTTGAAATTGGCGAGCACGCACCGCCACCGCAAAGCCGGCAGACCAGACATCGCTGTTTTGCGACGCGTTCAGGTCCGTACCGTGGAGGCGTCTGGGAATCTCAAAGCGAGAGGGAAGTTCTGAGGGCCGAAAGCCGGCCAGACCGACACCCCAGCCGAACTCCTGAGGGTGAAAAGCCAGACCCACATTTTTCAGTAGCCACCTTCACTCCAAAGTCACCAACTGTGTACGGTCGATCAGGATTGTAAAAATAAGAAGTTCACGGGACACTCTCCAGCCCGTTACGAGTTCAGAGCACTTCAAAGAAAGGGGCTTGCCGGGAGGGATGAACTCGATCTTTGGCCGAAGGGACCGACCTCGAACTAAAGTGGAGGAAGATTCAAGTTTCTGACTGGAGGGCTTGTCACATAGCGGCCAATACGGATCTTGTGGGAAAGGTTCCATTCGGCGGGGATAGGGCGGGCGCCGGGAGGATAAACTTTTGACATACTCTGAGGAAGCGAAAACAACCCTAACAGGGAAAAGGACTCCGTAAAGGTCAAGGTGGGGAAGGTGCCGGGAGCCCGGCCGCGTAAAGAAGATGAGGCCAAACGCAAATCTCTATACTCGGAGAATTCAAGGAAATTTACTGAACGGGGAGAAGAAGTTCCGGGAGACCACTCGGGAAACACAGACCGGCCACTCCCCCTTCAGGTACGGAGACAGGTGAAGAGATGTCTGCCGGACTTCAGAGCGATGCAACCATAACCTCGCGCAGCTAGCCTCCAAACAAGCAGGGTACAACGACGAAGAGTTCAAATGACTATACAGACTCACGAAAGTAATCTACGGTGGGGGGAAAAGAAACGACGATTGAACCGCATACGTAAAAAGAAATGGTGACAGCAAGCAAGAATTCAAGAGGTTTGAATAACTACTCAATAAGGGAAAGAGAACTCAGTTAGATCAGACTACAAAAAACCAACGAAGGAGGAAAGTCCTATAAAGCACTCAATAGTGGTGATAATTTACAAAATAGAACAGGTGCTTTGGTCAAAGTACGTGTGTCAACCACGGTTCTGAAGAGGAAATTTTAGAACGCACCCAGGTTTTCGGGTGGACTTGATAAGGAAATTTGCGTGCCGTTTACCGAAGGGGGGAGGAAGAGCGGAGAACTTTAACTGGTGCTCCATGGGAAGAAACTTATGAAAAGTTAAAACTTAACTCCCAAGGAGTGAGGAAAGGGTAGGGTGGAGAGATTGGGATAAAGACAACGACTCTAAAGTATATCGGGCATCGAGCGTATCATGCCTGGAAGTTCGCACCGGGCTTCCCCTGCGGTCCAGTTATTCGAAAATCAAGCCAGCCCTCTTCACATATAAGGGATCCTTGACCGTGTACTTTTGTGGAGATTGCACCTCGCTTGGGGAATCAAGAAGCCAGGCGAGCAGAAACTATACCCCACGAAAGGAAACACTTCTAAAAATGTAAACGAAAGGCCTTCTGGCATCGAGGTCTTTTGCAAGACCCACATCCAACAGAAAGGTCCCTTAGCTCCTCAAGTTCAGGGCGGAATTGTCGGCAAAGAGGGCTTGAACATCTCCTCTGGGAGGGCAACCAGAAGACAGGCGCATGTTGAAGTGAACGGAGAATGAAAATCGTGAAAATGCCGGGATTCCCTACTTTAGGCAAAGGAATAGACCATGGAAAATGTAAAACTTTGGCTGCGATTCCTTTCCCGTGCAGGCTGATAATGACAAAAGTGTTCGGTCCTGCCAAATAGGAGGAGGGGGTAGGGGGGTCCTGTGGCATGACCAGAAAGAAAAGAATTCAAGCTTCACCGACGGGCAGTCAGGAAAATGAAAAATCGACAAACATCGACTGTTAGGCCACTCATGGTGGAGGGAAGGATGCTATCCACCGGCGTAGTTCCGACGGAACCTGTAACCTTTTTTTTATGTATTGTCCTGTCTGTTCAATTAGGCAGGGTGGATTCAAGGCCATGGGAGCAATTCAGCCACGACGCCCCTGTGTGGACAAATACCATTGCAGTTAGACAAGATTCTACCATAAAGGGGGCGGAACACACTGGCCGCGTGGCGGCTTCACAAGACATACTGCTGTCACTTTGACGGAGGTCCTCCAGTGACCTTCTGGTTCAAGACTGTTGAAAAATATATAGCGAGGCGGCGGCGCCACCTGGAAGGGTCACGTGTTGAAAGGCTGCCGTCAGAAGCACTGGCAAAGAGGGGGGGAATAGGGAGAACCTACAGCAGCGAACTCACGCACAAGACCCCGACGATTCACCTCGGCCATATATTTCACAACACCACAAAAAAACAAAAAAAAAAAGAAGAAAAAAAAAAAAAACAAAAACAAAAAACAAAAAAAAAAAAAATAAAACATAAGCAACTTCTCTGGGAGTATGAGGGGGTGAAACTAGCCTCTTTCTCTCTTCTCTATCCCCTAGATTAGTCTTTGATATTACCGCATAGCACGGTCCTGTAGAAAGAGTTTAAGCACCTTTCTCATTTCGGTTAAAGTATACCGTGGAAAAGGTCGTCTCTTCTTCCTTGTTGGAAGGGCAGCAAAATCTTGGCGCTCCTACGACGAGTAGATGAGTAAACTTTGCTGCTTATTCTACCATAAGGCTTACTGAATAATGGGGTAATTCTCTCCAAAATGAAAAATGAGAAAGGAGACATAATAAAGAACCACGACAGTTGTTCAGGGTAAACCGCATTGGATAACCCCCTTCGAGAAAAGCGCGCGTGGAGTCCCGATCTACCTGACTGGTACAAGTATGAATACAAAACCGACAAGACCGAAGAGAAGAGTCGCCACCCGGGAATTGAAACACTTTTCTAGGCCTAATGGCCATCAAAAGACCTAATTGGAGGAAAAAACCCGAGAAGAACCCGGGGGAAAAAAAGTCACGAGAAGTAAGTGTCTAAGTACGGCCAAAGCAAGAGGGCACTGAGTCATCCTAAGTTAGATAAGGTGCCTCTCAAAAAAAAAATTGCCTTCAGAAAGAACGGGCAGGAACCAGCAGTCGATGGAGCTTCAGAAAAAAGTGGGGATAACGGATAACCCTCGTTCCTGTCTCGGAAAGCCTGGGCAAGTGTGAAAAGGATTAACGCGAGGCGAGGGTGAATAGATAAAGAGACTCTGCTGACAAGAAAAGAGAGGAGGGAATGCATAGATTCCTGGACCTGATGGAACAGAGTTGGCCAGGGAAGGGGGTCTGAACAGGATGACTATAGAGGGGATGACCCAAAGTAAAAGTTCGGCTAGGTGAATGAATAAAGTCGGCTGAGCTGATAGTGCGACGAAAAGGGAAATTGACTCGTCAAAAAGGCCAAGACACTTAAGGCTTGGAAAAGCTACAAGGGGACATGTCGAAGGGCCTATGAAGCAGAACTTCCAATAGAAGGGTATCGATTCAATGCCACACGTGGAATCATGGGGGAAGGCTGGTTTGAGGAGAGGGGGGAAAGATTACACGCTCGCGCTATAGCAAGAGGCAGACCGGTCCGAGAAACCGAGTTAAGAGGAGGGTAAGGGCCCGGACAAGGTGACCTGTGAAAAGAGAGAAATGGTCTACTCTATCTATCCGGATATGCACGTGCATGTAGAGATTAAAAGTAATCAGAACCCATAACCGACAGAGAAGGGCCGGGACGTTCAATTCCTTGGAAATGAAAAAACTGAGCCGGAGGGTCGGCGCACAGGGAGTACCCTGCCTTGGGTAGAGATGAGCCGAACCTTTACCCTCATTTAAAGACGATTATTACTCCTAAGGATATCGCAGAGAGCTTCTACGGAGTAAAACTAGGGGGGAACCGGCATTTATCAGAATGTTTGAGATATAGAAGTTTTTAACTCCAACGGGTAGAAAAGTAAAAGGAAGAGATCTCTCGTCAAGGGAAGCTTCATCCCAAGAAGTTATGAAATTCCATGGATCGGAGGAGCATCGGAAACCAAAAAAACAAAAAAAGAAAAAAAAACAGAAAAAAAGGCTCAAGAACTGAGTGTGAGGACATGAACCGTAGGCACCGGTCATTTTGAGCTTGAAGGGTCTAGTCACCTCCAGCTCTAAAGGTCACCTATGCCACGAAAAATCTAAGGCCGAACAGAAAAAGGATGGGGATCTGTCAAGGGCCACGCAAAGGTCCGTTCCTCGCGACGGACAATCTGGGGGGGGCGAGATGATTT
>Ga0179593_1544565_pt1:0-10000 | contig 13798 bp, 16 predicted proteins | sample CZODoug2_1_08_16_FD_185931 | JGI IMG/M metagenome (GOLD analysis project Ga0179593, IMG submission 185931) | Vadose zone soil fungal communities from Angelo Coast Range Reserve, California, USA - CZODoug2_1_08_16fungal (PacBio error correction) | ecosystem: Environmental > Terrestrial >...
ACAGTCGGGCAGGGAAGGGGGGCTTAAAACTGGATTAACAATTAACAGAAAACACTCAAGGAAAACCAAGGGATCCAAGCGGGGGGAAAGAAGCGGAAAAAAACCTGGTGACTAATCGGATCAGTCCCCAGAAAAGTTGCAACAGTGTAAAAATGGTACGGGTGGATTTCGCCAGCTCTAGGGTATTGGAGGGGGTATTAAAGGACAGAACCAATTGAACATCATTCTCCATAACTTCAAAACCAAAAAACAAAGAAGAAAAAGGGGTAAAATGAAAACAAGAAAAGAAAGTAAGAAGGAGATTCTTCACCGAGTCTAAAGAAAAAGCAGAGGGATACAGAGAGGGGAAGTAAACGGCCTATACCAAAAAAGAGTGGTATAAAGTTCCAAAAAAAATATCTGAGAGGGGATCGAAATTGAAAAGAGTAAGGGTGCGAAAAAAATTCTCTAATCAGGGGAATCCAAAGGGGAAAGGGGGGGGGGAAAAACCCAACAATAGGACGGGGAAAAACCTCTGGAAGGGACGTATGATAAAAAAATCGGAAATAGGGGAAAAAAAAAAAACAAACAACACAGGGTTTGTTTAGGGGAAACGAAAAACAGGGGGAAAAAGAGAAAGGAAAGGTAAAGAAGGTGGGGGGGGCCTCTAATCCTTCTCAAATCGACAAAGTGGAACCAGCTCAAACGAATGGAAGAATTCCTCTCATTTGGAAAAGGGGGGAAAGTCGGGAAAAAGACCGAAAAAAAACTAAGCCAAAGCGGGTTGGGAACGTGAAAAAATATAAAAAAAACCGAAACTGGGTAAAACAGGGGGGTGATTTGAAAGGCTGAACAGGACTCAACCCTGTTACGGGGGGAAAAAAGCAGGTGAGAGTCGGGGGAAAGCCGGAAGAAAGAAGAGACAGCCGGAATGGGGGGGAAAACGAAGGAAAACAGGTGCAACAACGAAAAGTGTTGAGGAGGAAAAGTGAGGCTGCAAAATGGCAGCGGGAAAAAAAAGGGTCATTCGGTGCTCGAAGCTCGCCCGCTCGGGGGTGAAAAAAGAACTCCAAAAAAAAAAAAGGGGAAAAAACGTAGAGAACTGGGAAAAACTTGCAGACCCTTCGGAGAAAAAAAAAAAAGAAAAAGGAGAAAGAAAAATGCAAATTCCAGCGGGGGGGGTTCCCGCCTTGAAGTCATAGAAATAGCCTAGAGCTCCAAAAATGAGAAATAGGGGACGGCCAAATGGTCAAGATCCCCTGAACGGGGGTCACATAAACGGGAAAACATGAGGACAGGAAAAGAGCAGGGGGTTTTTCGACCATCTCTGCAAGCTCAAAAAGCATCAGGGGAAAAAATCACTGAGGTTAGTACGGGAAAGGCAGGAGGGAAGACCACCGCAATAGTGGGTAAAGGAGGGGACGAGGGGATTTGCGGCTAAAAGAAGAACACGGGGGGGGGGGCGGACGGGCAAAACGAGTTAACTATGAACCAGGGCATCTGATGGGGAGTGGAAAGAATTCTGAAAAAAGCACAGAGGGGGGGGGATCGGAGGGAAACAAAAAAAAAAAGCTTCTCTCCAAACGACGAGAAGAGGAAAAAAAACTGGGACGACTTTTTGAGGGGGATGTGCGGACATGTCCACTTCTGCAAGCCCGAATGAAGTAGCCAATTTGTAAAAAACCCGAAAAGGGGGGGGGCCTTCCCAGCAACACAAGACAAAGATCGACAGTCCGGGGCGCAGGGGTTCCGCGGCCTGGACAACAAACACACAGGGGAACTCCCAGCTCGGCCTTCCGCTGCACAGGAAGAAAAGTGGGAAAAAGTCAAAGACCCTTTCGGAACCCCCCGAGAAAAAGGTCCTAGTTTGAAACAAAGCGAGAAATGTCAAAGAGATCAAGAAGCGAATATCGGCCGAGTCAGGTGCAGACAAGCGAGCTTCCGGTGTATAGCTGCGGCAACTAAAAAAAAAAAAAAAAACATGAAGGGACGTAGTTTTTAGACGCAAAAGAAAAGAAAAGGAATCTCGAGCGTTACAAGCCACATCCAGAGAGAAACCAATGAGCCAACCACCAGAGACAAATCCCACCTCCTCTGAGCCTCGGGCAGTACAAAGTCCTGATGAAAAAAAGTCAAAAGGGGGTCGATCAGGAGTACGCAAAAAGGAGGGTGAAGGCCCTCCGGGCGAAAAGAAAGAAAAAAACCACTCTATAAACCTCCTCGGCAAGATGGGGGTAAGTCGTGAAGTCTCATACTTCTGATTCGAAATGGGGCAAACAAAGATGCAGTCGCTGGGTTCAGAGGGGGCGAGAAGCGGGAAGGAGAAAAAGCTCAAAAAAGCGTTTCCTCTAAAAAAAACTCCCCCTGTCAGCGAAAAAAAAGATAGTGGGACTTCATACGGTTGCGGGGGGTTCGTAGGGGAAAGGCCGGGGGAGAAGGAGTGAAGTTTGTCCTTCATCTCCAAATTTTTATGGGAAGAAAAGGGTAAAACCGAATCATATAGCGGGGGTGCCCTACATCGAATATCTGTTCGTTGCCAGAAAAAAGGAAATGCCCGGGAGGAAGCTTCAAGTTAAAAAAAAGAGGTGGAAGTTTCCAATCCGGGTTGCTCCGTACTGGGGGGCAGAAGAATAAAAAAGGGGAACCAAAGGAGCGCAGAAAAACGACATTTCGCTGTTAAAAGGTGATGGACGGCCAAAAGAAAAGGCGGACCCGGAACAAACAGCCGTGGAAAAAAAAATCGTAGCCGGGCCCAATTACATCAGACGAGAGCAAACGCTGGAAAGCAGGAAAAAGGAGTGTTTCGCGGCGGGAAAAAAGGCCAGGCTACCAACGAAAGAAAAAACCTTCCTCACAGAGCTTCGCATCGTATCCGATCCCAAAACAGAAGAAAAAAAGGCCGGAAACAGGGCGCAAAGAAAAGGTCGAGCAGTGGAAGTTTTAGCCCAAGACAAAGCGAAAGGAAAAAAACACGTGGCACTCGCACGTCCCAGAGGAAAAAAACCTCCCCGACATCTAAATGGGGTCCCCCGGGACTCCTGGGCCCACTTTTCAAACCTTAATGCCCAAGGGAAGGAGGCGCAAGCCAGGTGTATTAAGGAAAGAAGTTCTTCTGATTTTTTGTCGTTACTTTCAGGAGTTTTCTGTCTTTTTTTAAAGAGATGAAGTGTCGGGAACCCACTAAAGGACGCGTTCACGTCTAAACAGTTGGGGGAACCCGGTGAACTATCATACTACCGAACTCCTGGGTAGGGGCTCCAGAATCATCTGGGGGAAAGAAGGGCGGACGAGAAGTTACAAAATGAAAAAAACAGAAAAAGGAAAAAATCAACTTAAAAAAAATCTTTTCACTCTTCCGGGGACAAGATGACAAAACTTTCCTAGCTAGAAGAAAAAGACGTCTGTCACTAAAAGAAAAAGAGGTTGTCGGAAGTTGGGTACTCTTAACTCCCGGTGCAAAACTAGGCGCAAATCCTAAGAATGGTGGAAAAATACTCTACCTCTCCATCGGAAAAAGTCATAGGAAGTGCTTGCGCCCGGTGGTCTTTCTGTGGGGCCAACTTCGAAACCGAAGAAGAGAGGAGTGGAAGGTTGGGGAACCGATGGGGAAAGGAAAGCCCGTCCGTTTATCCGCCCTATCCGACTTCAGGTGAAAAGAAAGAACCACGTCCACAGATCTGGGCAAAGGTCCTAAACCAAGGACTCTAAAAAAACGGAGGGGAAAAAGAAGAGGGACCCGATGCCTTTAGGACTTGTCTCAGGTGGGTTACAACAAAAGTAGAAGCATAAAAAAAAAAGGAAGCTTACTAACTCGTAAATGGCAAAGCGCAGGGGCAGGCGAGGAGGAACGGCAGTTCTAACCACATCCAAAGAGCGGATTAACGTTTTCGGCGAGAAGCTTGAGAGCGAAGGTAAAAGACGCGTAGGGCAAGGCGCACGTCTATATGCCAAACTGCTGTGAGGAGCGAACCGAAATGGGGAAACAGCAGCGCAGCGGGAAGCTGAAGGAGGAGACTCATGCCAAAGCTGCTCGTTGACGAGGTAGGGGGGGCACGAAGAGCTCGCCCGACGACCGAAGCATTCGTCCTAATAGTGAACAGGGGAGGCCAAGAACTCGGAGAAGGGAATGGGGAAAAAGCGTGATCGGAAGCCATTTAAACAAGCACCTAGGGGGGGAGAACTTAGTAAACCCAGTACGGATGTAAAAAAAGGAGGAAAGCTGAAAAAAAAGGGGGAAATGGGGAGGACTGCGAGGGCAACATTGGGGGTACGGGGGGGGGGGCGGGGAAAAAGGCGGGGGGGGATCCAATTAAAAAAATGTCGAAATTCCTGCATGACTGGGATCCGCGTGAAGTTTGGGAAAGGGGGGGAAAGGGGATAGGAAACTGTGAGAAGGGAAAGTCTCCGTTATCGGGAAGGCGATCCCGAAAAGAGGAAACACGAAGGCAGTGGTGGGATTTCATAAAAAGTAGGGGGAGGAGGGAGAGAAAAAGGGCAATTCACTGATGAACTATACCGACAACGAATCCAACATCTCACACATGTTGTTAAGGGGGGGGGGGGGGGGGGGGGGGGGGGGGGGGGTTGCGAATTGAGGGAGGTAATTCTCGAACGACTGGCCCCAGTACGACGAAGCAAAACTGGGGAGGAAACAGAAGGGAGAATGCAAACAATGAAAGGCAACGACGATCCCTCGGAATTTGCCATTTTCCAGAACGCGAGGCGGGGGAACTCGAAAAATAACACTAAAAAAAGCACTCGGCCCAATAAGGCCTACGGCACGCCGGGAAAACGTTTGTGGGGAAAAACGAGGGAAGGGAGGAACAAAAAGGAAGGACGCGGTTGGAGTTGACGTCCCTCTCGGTTTCAAGGATAGAAAAGAAGCAAAGTGGTTTAACGACCGACGACGAACGGAACAAAGCGAGGCTAAAGAGCCTCGGGCTCGAGGGTCACGCTGAAGGTACCTCAGCGATTAGGAAAAGACGGACTAGGGAAAGTAAAGGATCGGTAACGAGATGGGTGTTAAGCGCAGGCTTCGACCTCAGGGCACAAGCAGTCGGGGGGCGGACCTCCTCTCCCCCCGAACTGCGGGAGGAAAGGCAAAGGAGGGGTAGAGGAAGATTTGGGGGGAAGGTGTCGCGAAAATACCCGTTTCCAAGGTGGGCTTCCAGGGGCTGAAAGAAAATGACCAAAAGGAAAATGTTAAGAACAAAATTCGGCTTGACTTTCGCGGGGAAACAGTTCGAGACCTAGAAAAAAAGGTGAGGGACAGAAGTCCAAGGGACCAACACCTATCGGCGACTTGGGAAGACTGGGAGGTCCCGAGGGTGGAGAGAAAAACCAAGGGGGAGTCCCTGAGGGGGGGACTGTGATGCGTCAGGTTTGCTATCCGAAGGGACGAAAAAGCAAAACGAGACAAAAGGAAAAAAATCCGAGAAAAGAGGAAGGCACACCCTGGTGAACTCAGCACCCAATGAAAGGGAAGTTAGAATGGACTAAGATATAAAGAAGGACAAAAAAACCCCCAAAAAAAGGGGAAGAGGAGGGATCAGCATAAGGTCCCGGAGCCAGTACGTGATGGTATCTGAATAGTGGAAGTGCAGAAGCTGGGGGGGAAGAGGGGGTAAGAGGCAGAGTAGCTGGGAAAGGGGAAAACCCGAAATGGGAGGATTAACATCGCGGAACTCATCTATGTCAGACCGGCACCAAGGCCCGAAAAGGAAGCCCACGCAAAGGGCAGTGCTCTAAGCTGTTTAAAATAAGAAGGGCTGCCGGGCGAACTTTCCCACAAGGAGGGGAGAAGAACATCAGGGGAGAGAGACAACCAGATCGGGATCAAATAGGCAATGAACAAACGTAATAACTAGTATCATCTGGGACTTTATAGAAAAGTGGGGGGGAAGAACAAAAGTGGAGGAAGGCGGAAAAAAAGTTGTTTACCAGACTCTAGCTGGGCCGGTCGGTCCCACCAATTCAAAAATTAGAAGAAAAGGGAAAAACGGACAAGGAAATAACAACCAGGAAAAAGTAAGGGTATGACCAATGAACACGCAACGCCAGGGGGTTTGAACTGGGGCGGAAGACGCAACGGGGACACCGAGGGAAAGGCATCTGGGGATCTGAGAAGGATTAAGAGGATCGCGGGGGGGGATAGAAGGGGTCACACGAAGGCGGAAGCTTTCGGGGCAAAAAGGTGCAACGGAGTTTTCCTACAATTGTTAGACACGTGTACGTGAAGGGGGGGGAAAAGTTGCTAAGCACAGGGGGGGGGAAACTACAGCGCCTAGGGTCATTTGCTTTGACACTGGCCTTTCCGGGGGGAGGTCAGGAGAGGAGAAATGTCAAAAAAGAAAAAGAGAAAAAGTCGGTCTTGGCCAAAAGACAAAGCGAGACTGTTTAGTTTTCGAGGACTCAGAGGGATGAGAAGAACCAGAAGGAACCTCAAAACGGGGGGGCGGGGGCGCGAGTTGCCAAAAAGATCGAAGTTATATTGATTTAATTTGTCATTAAAAATAAGGGACAGGGGGGGGGAAGGTGAAAAAGAACAGCAAAATAAGGACTTGCAACGGGGGGACTGTTCCTGCGAAGACAATAAAAAGAAATTAAAAAAAAGATGCGGAGGGGGCCAAGGGGAAGGAAAATTGAAGAGGGGAAGGGCAAAACGGAAACAACCTTTCAGAAGGGAGGAAACGAAACATTCCACTCTTCTTTGGGTGGAGCACTGTAATCAAGGGGTGACGCAGAGAAGAAGAACTAAGATGATGTGATGAGGGGACTAAACAAACACAATTAGGGGAAAAGATAGAGAATAAACAAAAGAATCCTAAAGGCCAAATGGGGAACAAGCCCAATAACGGTTTAATGGTCTGTTCATAGGCGAAAGGTGGGGAGGAGTACGTAGGAGCAAAGGGGAATGCGTAAGGAGGCTCATGCCCATCAATAGCAAATTGTCTTTGAAAAAAAAAAAACGCAGGGGGAAACAAAACGGGAAGTCCCTAACAACCAAACACTGGGGGGGGGAATCTGGGGGGAAGGGGACCCTTGGGTACATGAAATGCAAAACCCGAAGGAAATAAAAGGGGGAAGAGGGGGAGGGAAAACTCAAAAGCAGAAGCGAGCTAAGGTACGCCTGCGAGTGAAGTGAGCAAGCAGAGGGGGGAAAAGAAATGAACAATACGAAGCTGAGCAGTGCCCGTGTCGAGCGTCAAATGTGAACTAAAGCACTGAAAGGAAAAAACCGGCCCGGGTCCCCCCCACGCCCAAGTAGGCCGCAAAAAAAAAAGGGAAGGCAAAAGGTGATCTGAGACAAGGGAAAAGACATCTCCACAACAGCTTGTTGGAAAAGAAGATCGGAAGGCAGGAAAAGGGAACTATTCGATGCCTCTATGAGTGCCAGGAAAAAAAAAGGGAGCCAAGGTTGCAGCTCGTCCTCTAATCAAGAAGGGCCGATCCCTGGGGAAAAGTCTGCCTCCCCTTACTCCATAAATAAAAAAGGATTAGAGGAAGCTTGAAAGGGGGAACTGGATAAACCACTACTTTTTCCATGTTGATGATTCCCAGAGAAGGGCAAAAACAAGGGGGTTGGGAAGAGGTGGAGGCCCTAACAAAAAGGTTGAATTGATCCTTTTCCTTCGGAAAGGCTCAAGTAGAGGAGAGAGAAAGTGAAAAAAAATTAAATAAAAACAGCGGAAAAAAAGGTCCGGAAAACGGGGGAGAAAATACGAAGATAACCTAATTTAAATAAAAGGTAGGAAACAAAGAATACCTAACGTCCGTATCTCCCACTCCCCGAATCGAGTCAGACTTGACTGCTGTTGTGGAGATCGAATCTTCGATCGGTCGGGGCAAGCCCCCGAGGATAAGAAATACGCGAGGACGCAACAGGTAAGACTTTCCACAGGTCATCCCTTCGGAAATTTTAACCCTACCTAGAGCTTCAAGGATTCGGGCGGGACCAAATTGAAAACCAGCCATATGATCCCCTCGTTTTGAAACCACTTCACATTCAGGGAGACCAAAACCTCGATGAAAGGGTTCAAAAAATGGGGGGGAACAACAGCAAGTGTCTTGTCAAACAATACTATAGCACATATACGACAACGGTGGTGGGGAGCACCGGGGTTTCGGTTCTACCAGCAACTCCTTAGATTCAAGAAAAAGAAGTTGCGGGGACATCCGGTAACGCCACGGTTCCACCAAAGGGAAGAAAAGTAAAGGAGTGCATAGGCATCGTGAGTCCATAAGACAACTAAAAACTTTGGGTGTTCGAAAAATCTGACCGAACACAAAGAGAAAGAGGAAAGAAGAGAAGGGGGGGGGGTGCAAGCTTGTCGGCTTGGATCGTCCGAAGGGTTCAGCGCTGGGAAAAGACAAAGCTTTACGTTCCATCCGAGTTGGCCAAAAGGGCTCAAAAGGCCGAAAGGAAATCGGAAAGCACCGAAATGAGTTGAGCCGACGTAGGGGGGGGTGAAAAAAAAACAACCGAAAAGCCAAAGACCAAATCCGGACGAAAATTCCGCCTGGAATTCTTCCAGAATGGGAATAGGAAAAAAAGAAGAACAGAGAACGGGGTAAAGACCATTTCAATCACCTTGTCACAGACCCTGGAAAGAATAAGAAAAAAAAAAATCATGAACAAAAAGAGGAACCCGGGTCATTTCGCCCTCGAGAACCGGCGAGGTCCGAACCCCTTCACCTTGAATCCTCGATAAAAATGCTGTCAGACCGGAACAGGAAAGGGTGGGTAGGGGTCTGGGGAACTATTGGTAACTTTCTGTAAAATAATATTAGGGCCACTCTTGGAAAAAATTAATACACCAAATCAACGCAGACGACAGAACAGTTTCGAGTCGTCAGAATCAATGAGGCAGCGGAAAAAAAAAAAGAGACAGCGGCACAAGCTGGGATGAGTACCACCATCGTCGGAGCGGGGGGACAGGGCGGAGTAAAAAAACACCTCGCTAAAGTCGCGGGGGGGAAAAGAGAAGGAAAAAAAAAGGACCTGATACCTACGAATCTGGAAAAAAAAGGAGGGAGGCGGGCAACACTGCACTATCTGAATAATAAAAGCGAGATAAGGGAAGGCTAGAAAAAGGGAGGAGGCCTAAGGTGCCTTCTTAGGGGGCGGGAGAGGAAATTCAGAGGTAAAAAAACGGTTTTCTAATTACTACTATAAGTAAAAGTCGTACTAAATCAGAGGGGAAAAAAAGAATGGACATCTGGAAATATTTTTTAATTAAGAGCCGACAAAGGTGGGGGGATAATGGAGGAGGGAAAGAAGAAGCTAGTCCCCCGAATCCTTCAAGCCAAAACAACAATACGGGGGGGGGGAAGTGGAGTCTTCGTAAGTCAATCATTGGACATTAAGGTCAACCGTTGGGAAGAGTAACTTGTGAAGGAAAAAACCAGCGAGAAAAAATCAACCCTTGAAGCTGCACAAGGGGAGCGGGGTTGAAGGGAAAAATCCCACTCGGCAAAGAAGCCTTTCAAAAAAAGAGAAGCGTGAAGATGGAATCGGAACCCTTAAAGACCTCTTTACAACCATTTGGTAAATAAAGAAGATAGGAAAAAGGGAAGTTGGGGGGGGGAAAAAACAAGAACTAAAACATCTTCCAAGCCAAAAAAAAAAAAAAGTTTGGGAAATCGACGACGTTCCTCGGAAAAAAGCCCAGAAGACTAATCCCACGAAGGAAAGGACGTGGGGGAACCAGTCCCTTTTGGTCCGGATGGAAATACTGGAACGACGGGAGAAGGGAGGGATGAAGAAGGGGAAAGATCCTAAGACTCAACGCCAAACGCGGCGTGACAAGGAAAAACACGAAGTCGGTTGACCCGAGTGGGGGACATGGGGGGAACCGGGAAAATTCAGGAAACGAAGGGGGAAGGGAAAGACCCGAGCTTTCGGCAGGTCGCCTTGGGGGGGGGAGAGGACGAATAAAGGGGGGAAGTAAAGAAGGGCACCACTAAAACAGGGGGAGGACACCAGTCATTCAATCATCCCTTAGGACATTGAAGGGCTGGT
>Ga0179593_1707948_pt1 | contig 13798 bp, 12 predicted proteins | sample CZODoug2_1_08_16_FD_185931 | JGI IMG/M metagenome (GOLD analysis project Ga0179593, IMG submission 185931) | Vadose zone soil fungal communities from Angelo Coast Range Reserve, California, USA - CZODoug2_1_08_16fungal (PacBio error correction) | ecosystem: Environmental > Terrestrial > Soil >...
AAACAAAGGGTGGGGTCCCTTCCTCCAGGCTTCATCTACACAAAGGCCGCAAAAAATTACTGGGGACGTAGGAAAAGAAACACATTTCAACGGATGAGGAAACAAAGAGGTGGGCCGTTGGGTTTCCTTTTTTGTGGTGGGAAGGGTCACAAGTCTGGGGTCAAGAAAAGCATCACGCGTTCAAAAAGAAAAGTGCATGAGGAAAGGTGGCGATAATTATCCTGGCCTTGTAGAGATATTAAAAATTTCGTCGAAAAGAAGCCTCGCTTGAAAGGAAAAACCTCCGGTTACCGAGGTTTTCAGGCTAGGGGGGGGAAAACTGAGTAAACGCAAACGATCTGACAGGGGATGATTCAAAAGGTCTATGCGGCACGGAACGGCGTCGGGTTGTAGCGAAAAGGGAGTCGGGCGAGATTAATAGAGTTGAGGGTAGGGGCATCAGGGGGGGGACCCGAGGCAGGGAGGAAGAGAGGAAGGGAGGACGTTGGTCAGGTGTCGGAGTACCGGGGAGAGGTTAGGAGTCTCATTTGAGTCGAAGAGTCACGAAAGCTCTCTCAGAAACAAACCGCCTCCGGGGGGTACTCTGAAGATTTCCAGGATGGGGAAAAAGGGACGGGATGGTTTCAAAACACTTGGCGACGAGATTCCAATCAGGATAGAAGAACCATCCGCGCTGAGAGGGCACGAAGATGGGGAGGAAAAAAAGAAGGGGGAAAAGAACGTCATCACGGTCTCAATCTGAGAAAAAAAGTAATTAGCCAGGGAGATCCAGAGGAGAGTATGGGAGAAACGTATCTCCCTAAAAGAGGTAAGGGGCACTGTGGGCAGTTAAAAGAGGTCGTGGTTGCAGGAAGAACGAAGAAGAACCGCTTTTCGACGAGAGAAAGATCCAGGGAATCGGTTCTGTTAATGAAGAACTTAGAATAGGGTTGGCTCTCCGGGAGGCAGGTGGGGCAAATGGGCGTAAAGGGCCTGAGGGGGGGAATCGAAAGGGGAACTCGTTGGGTAGAAAGAAGAGAGTGGGGGGAAGAAGCTCTATTTCCTATGAGGGGATAAACAATACGCTCGGAGAAAGAGGCCATGTAAAGGGGACAAGTTCTGGGAATGGACTTTTAGTCGGGGGACTCAGGTGAGGAAAAAAAAAACAAGAAACACAAAACGGGGGCTGGCTTCACGGAAGAATCAGGGGATCTAATCTTCAGAGGAAATGTCCTCTCTAGTCGTTTCCTCGGCGGCCTGAGAAAGAAAGGCGGCTAAAAAAAGACAGTTACAGGGGGGGGAAGAAATACGGGTCCATGCTTGGGAATGGGGCACAGGGTTCACATTTAGGGTCGAGGGAAAGAGTTTCAAATCGAAAAGAATGAGCTGGGGATGGGTGCTGGAGGGAAGAGGTAACAAACGCCCTTTTGGGGTCAAGATGGTGATCTTGGGGAAATACTGTCGAAAAGAAGGGTTCGGAAAGGGTCGGGGGGGAAGGGGGAATGATCTTCTGGACTGAGGAGAGGAAAGGGGAAGTCAGATTTTTGCGAAATAGACTCCCGTCACCGTAAAGGAGGTCACTTGTCGGGGAGACAACCTGAGTCAGGAGACGGGTTTCTAGGGCGAAAAAGGTCGGGCCCGTATATGGGCCGGGGGGCAGAACACACAAAAACTAACCCGAAACATGGATGAAACTTTGGGGGGGGGAAGAGGGTCACGGCATCGGGGGGTAAGTCGGGGGGGGGCTTTCTAGACCAGGGGTCACTGTAATTGAAGTGGGGGGGAGGATATAAAGGAATCTTTAGGAAAGGAAGGGGTGAGATCTCTAAGTGGAAAAGGGGGAATGGACCTCTTTCAAAGGGCTAATGCGAGGGTAAACAAAGAGGGGGGGCAAGAAGTGGATTCGAAGGAGAAATTATCCCCATCAGGGGAGGGACGGGTCGTTTGAAAAGGCTGGGGTAGGACATTATGGGAAGCAACTGAAAACAGGTTTCAGATAGGAAGGACCAAAGCAAAAAAAAAGTAGTTGGAATAGGAACGGGCGGGCCAAGGAGGGCGGGGAAATTTTCTTAAGGAAATGGAAGGTGTGGTGAATCCTAAAACGTTATGGGGGGGAAGAAGGAGGACTGCTGGTGGGTGGAGGCCAGGAAACTCTTCGGAGTTGTGACGAACTAGGGGGGTGGGATTCAGTACAGGGAGGGGAAAAGTGGCTTTTGATCTTCCGGAGGAAGAGAGGGAAGAAAAAAATAGTAGAAAGGAGGCGGTTGTGAGGCATTCTGCTAAGGGCGTTAGAGCAATGCCAACACAGACGCAACTCTCTATAATACAGGATTGTGAGAACAGGGGGGGGGGGAGTGGGGAAGGCGAACTTGGTCTTCTAAGGGGGAAATCAGGGGGTACTGGATACTCTCTCGGAAAGATTAACACTTTTCAAACTGGGGGAAAGGGTTATACGTATCTTAGAGAGCGAGGGATCCATTTTTCTCCTGGGATAATCCGAGGGGAAAATCGAGGGGAGAAGAAGAATGGGATACCTAATGTAAAGAGGGAGAAGAGGGACAAGCAGAGCAAGAAACAGAGGAGTCAAATGGAGGGGGGATAATCGCCAAGGACAAGTCACTCCTCCCTAGGAGAGGTGGGGGGGGGGGTGAACCAAAGTCCGGGCGGCTTCCGGGGGAGGAGCCTCAGGGTGCTCATTGGGGGGGGGGGAAAGTGAAGGAGGGTAGGGACGTTTACCGTCTGCTTTGGGAGATCGAAGAGTAAGGGGGGGGGTGGCACAGTATCCATCAAAAGGAAAGGTAAGTGAGACTCGGCATGGGGAAGGGGGGGACCGAGAAGCGTCTAAGGCAGAGGAGAGGGGAAAGGGGGTTCACAAAAGAGTAGACCGGGGGGCTGAAAAATCGGATCTAAAAAAGAGGAAAAATGGGCGGGGGGGGGAAAAGCTTCTCCAAGAGGATAGAGCAACGGTTATTAAAAGGGACCTAGGATGGAGAAAGCTACAAGAGACCACTTGGAAAAGGGGGGGTAATCTGGGGTTAGAAGGGGAGAAGCTTTATGGGAAAGGAAACGGGGGATATCGAAGCTAGGGGGAAATGTTCCGGGGGGGCCGACTCACGAAAGAGAAAATAGATAGGTCGAGGTGTCCATAATCGGGAAGTCAAGGACATCCACCTAGAATAAAAAATACTTAAACTCGCCAAAGCAAGACCTCGGCGGAACCTGCCGGTAACGAAAAAAACGAAAGGGGCGGGGTCCTAAACCAGGAAGGAAAAATCTTGGGAACCATTGAGGTCGATCAATGGGAGGGGGACTAACCTTTCAATCCTTGAAATCATTTGACAGAGGAAGAGGGCTTGAGCGGAAGGAAAAAACAAGGGTTGTTCCATGACGGAGTATCCAAAACCTGGAAAAAAAAAGAGGGGAGAGGGATGCAGCAAGACCCATGTTACTCCATCGCAGAAAAAGGGGGGACAAGAGTCCCCCTTTTAAAAACAGGGATAAGAGCAGGCTGAACTGAAGGCCAAAATATTCGGGCCACATGGAAGCCCCCGAAAGGTAACCACTAAAAATCAGCAGGGAAAAAACAAAAGAGGTCTTTCTCAGGCTGGGAGAAGGGACGGTCAATCTCAGTACTAAGGTCATCCAGAGAACCAATCAGAGGAGGAGCATGAAAATTATCGAAAGACCCAACCTCCACTTGCAACTAAAAACCCCGGGGATACACCTCCCTATCGGAAGGGGTCAGACAAAAAGAAGTTCATTTTCGACCTTACCAAAAAGAGTCGAAAACAAACCGAGGAATTACGGCAAATTGGGGAAACTGGGACACGAAGAAGAGAAAGGGCATTCTCATGGGTGGTACGCTTCTAAAACTCACTCATAAAGGGGTGAATCGTAGGAACTTAGTCTTACCAACAGAAACGGGAAATCCACCGGGCTAAAATTTGAGAGGAGGAACGGTATACGGGGGAGCAAGGAAAATCGCCGTCGGGGGAGGGGAAATTAAAAGGTCATCTTACTGAGAGTCGACTTCATTAGAAGGAGAGGAGACTCGATACTCTTAAAGGAGTCCGGGGAAAGATTGGGAGAGATAAAGGAAAAAGGAAATCGCGAGGGGGGAATATTCCGGGGCAGGTCAGGGAAAAGTCCTTCTCATGTCGGTAAGGGTTGAGGGGTTTTTGACTTGTACCGGAAAAAGGAAACGATCTAGAGCCTCACTCGGAAAAAGGCTCTCTACCAAGTCGGACAGGAAATGGACCTAGCCAGAGAAAGAAAGAGGGGGGAAATTGAGATGAAATCTCTGGGTTAGAAAAATCTCACAACCATGAGCAGAAAAGGAAAAAAGACCTTCATACCTGCAGCAGAAAGCGACTGCAAGCAGTCCGTTACCATCTCCCAAAAGAAGAAAACATTGCGCGGGTTCCTGGAGCGTCTCAGAGTCAAGACCCGAAAAAGAGGGGAGAAACTCTCGTCGTAATCGTCATCGAGCTCGGAAAAAAGTGGCAGGATGTGTCACGGGAGGGGGGAGCCACTTCCTAGGGGGGGGGCACCAAGGCGGGGCCGTCCGGGCTCCGGGAAAGAAGGAAAAGGCGCGGTCAGGGGTCTAGTGGGTTCTAGTATAAGTGAGGGGGGGAAGGTAAGCAATGGGAAAAAACGATCAAGTGCAGAAAATAGGAACTTCATTTTCGAGGTACTTGGAGGTATGAAGGGGATCATCTGGAAAGGTCGCGAAATGAGAGATCGGACGAGCATTGACCCCGAGGGAGAAGGGCGAAGCAACGAGAAACGACAGCCATCAATGGTTCAAGAAGGAAGAAATCTTCAGGGTACAAGAAAATCCGCCCGGAGCGAGAGACGAAGAGTGGCAAGGGAGCTTGTATTCTGCAGCACTCCATAGGTTGGAAAGGCCCAAGCCCACGCATCGTGGGGGTAGGAAAGGGGCTGGTGAATCAGACCTGGCTCCTCTTAAAGAAGTGAAGGGGAGGATAACTTTCTTTAGGGCTTGGACAAAACTTTGGGGACAAGGGGGGCCGGGCTAGAAATTGGGGGGCATCGAGAGAGAAAAGGGGCAAGGCTCTATGACATCAGGTGGAAAAGAGACGGCGAGGAAATACGACTTCCTCTTGGAGAGAAGTTAGGAAAAGGGATAGTCTCTATTCGAACAGGTACCTGCGCTCTATATCACAGGGGGGAAAGAAATGACAACTCTACGGAGAAAACTAGAGGTAGAAAATCCTTCTATTCCCAGCTTAACTAGGGGAAAAAACAGAAAAGAAGGTCAATCGAACTGGGCGCAATGGCTAGCCTAGGGAGGGTACATAGGAGGTTCCCCCTCAAGATCTACTCTAGGGGCTTGGGAGTTGCTAACGACGTGGGGGGAGTAGGTGAAATACGGGAAACACAGTGGAAAGATCCGGTGAGACTGCTATGTTGTGGTATATAAAATCCGGACGATCTATGGGCTCTCTCGAAGGAGACCTGGGAAATTGGAAAGGTAGTCTCCAATAGCCATTTCAGCGATAGCGGGGGTCACGAGGCTGCGTGGGGGAACTCGCCCTTGAACCTCACATGCACCGACTTCCAAAAAGCAGTTACGAAACGGAGTCTTTCATAGAAGGGGTTCTTAAAGGGGCAATACTTCCTAACTGAGAGGAGAAGGGGGATGGGGGATCTACTTAGTGCCGGCAAAAATGGGAGTGATATGTAGCGAAACACAAAAAGGGTGATTGAGGGGGGGGGAACAAGAGAAGGGCAAAAGGCATTCTCATGGCCCACCATAAAGAGGGGAGGTAAGGGTTTCATTGTGGACTGAGACATTTAAGGATGCAACCCAGAGTTGTGGAAGGTTTGGGAGTTTGTGTCTTGGGCGTGGGGAAAAGAGGTGAAAGCGCAGCGAAATGGCACGCGCTCGGGCTGGAGGGAGTGTTCGAAGAAGGTAACAAGCCTTGTCGGCAGCCGAGCACGAGGGAGGAGACTTAGACTTTGTCTCGTCAATACAGAGGTGCTAAGGGAGGGATCTGGGGGTCCACCGTGATACCTCCCTCAGAAAAAGGGGGAAAGCCATATCTCCTAAAAAGTCAGTCGAAAGATAGGAGGGAGGGGGGAGACCTGTACCTTGGGGTGGGAAAAGTCGAGGAGAGAAAGGGGTATTGAGTCTAAGGCTTTACCCCTGGGGGCGGGTCAGAGGGAGCGGGGGTTTAGGGTCTTCTCATGACAGGGCGCGGGGGGAGAAAGAAAAGGTCGGACTCAGAGGGAGCTCTTCTGCGAGAAGGCCGTCCTCGATAAACGGGACGCTGCTGGAGACTGCAGGGGTACGAAAGAGTTTCACCTGGGGAGGTATCTTCTGTCGAGGGGATAACGAACTACGCGTCCAGTCCGCAGTAGCAAAAAGAGATTCAAGAAGGAGAAAGGAAGTCTAAAGGGGAGATGAATCGGTCCTTAATTAAATCGGATTAAAGAAGAAAGCGAACAGTACTCTTTGAAATCCGGGGAAGGGTCCCGTTACTAACTCGTCCCCGCAAGCCGGGAAAGTCGATCATAGTTCCATTCGAGAAAGGGGAGCGTTTCAGAGCGGGAGCTGTAGCAGCAATTTGGGAAACCTTACCTTACATGGCGAAGGCGGATCGAGCAGGATGGACTTTTGTTCTTCTCCGGGGCTAGGGGGAGAAATAGAGGAGTCTAAAGGGGACTCACTTCTAACTACCAATTAAATGGATAAGGTCAAAGGGGCGGGGGAGGCGGGGCTCCAGACCCCAAGGTCCCGATTGGACGATCTGAGGGGGTGAGAATCTTCGCCAGGAAGCCAAGGCGGGGGGGTTCCGAGAAGGGAGTACTTCTTCCAGCGTGGAAAGAGCATTATCGGGGAGAAAACTTGCACCAAGGATGTCTTTTACAAGTAGGGTAGGGAGGGAGGTTCTATTAATGGTAGCTAAGTTCTCCAGCGCTCGGGGGGGGGTTTAGTCGTAAAGGGTAAGGACAGAGGCCTAGAAAGTTTGGGGGGCTTTTTATCTTGGAGCAAGAGGTGGTTCTTCGAACTGTTCTATCGTCGCTTGGTATATTTTTTAATTGGGACGTTCTGAGGTCTCTGAGGTTGAGAGGGGAAAGGGGGTTCGCAAGACTCTCTAATGGCGGTCTCTCGTTCGAGTTTTTTCCGCGGGAGTCTCTAGGTCTATGTACTCCTGTTGCTCTTTCGCCGACTGGTCTGTCCTCGGAGGGGTCTGGACGTTAGAGAGCAGGAGGAACTTCCAAGACCAGAGACCACTGAAAGAGCAGCCGGCGATGTATCAGCCGGGGGGGTGAAGGGAGGGGTTTGGTCAGCGTTAACTTCTTTGGTAAAATTTGAGAGGGCTTCCCGGTCATCTGGCTGAGAACCTTGGAGAGAAGAGGGAGAGGTGGAGGTGGAAGAGAGGGAAAGAATTCAATCGTAAAAGGAAAAGTAAAATGAGACTGTCTTCTTGACCGCGTCCATCGAGGGCGGGGTTGACGGTCAATCGTAGGCTGTTCTCCCAGGGTTTCGTGAGTGAATGGGGAAGAGTGGGGAAGCATTAGGTAAGAAACTGATGCCATTATGGCTAAGGGGAGAGAGGCAAATCACAGAAAAAAAAGGGTGGAAAAATCCTCTTGATCGCTGCAAGGGCAATTGGAGGGGGCTCTGCTTGGATAAGTGAGCTAGAGAAAATTACTATGGCTGTGGGGGTGGGGGTACGGGTACCGGAAAAAGGAGAGGGGTGGTTACTCCGACGGGGGGGAGGATTTATTTTTCCAAAGCGTAGAAAATTCCGGTGGTTCATCTATCGAAGGAAGGAAAAAGAAATTAGAGGTGCTGACGGCCGGACGGAGAAAAGCCCTCCCTAATAGACCAGAGATCGGAAACTACGAGCGGATGACCCATCTTAGTTCGTGGGTGCAGTTTGGCGGGGGGGGCCACTAATCTGACTTCGACCGCTAAGAAAGAGTTAGGCTGGTGAGAGGAGCTCGTTCTCTGTCTTGAAAATCGCGGACTAAAAGAATCTAGCTCAGTAGTGGGGGGGAAAGGGGGGGGATAAGCGAAAATGGCGCGATACAATCAGAAGCAAGGATCGGGGACAGGGGAGGCGACATGAGTGTGAAAGTAAAATAAAGAGAAAAGAGGGGACAAGCATCCTCCAGAGAGGTCGAAAAGAAAGGGGGGGGGTAGGGTCAACCCAGGTTGGAGGGAGTCCGGGACAGCTTGGGCGGAAGTTGAGGCACGGGGCTTTTACCGGAAAAATTTATTGGGCTGAGGAGGGAGAAGATGATGGGATCTCGCTTCAACGTGAGCGTCTCTTAGGATGGAACCCTCCCACTCGGATCTAGGGGGGGTCAGACTTCGAAAATAAATTTGGCCCGAATGCTCAGTAGAGAGGAGAGGCAAGGAATCAATTCTGTCTCCTTCGATAAAGGATCGAGAAAAAAAACTGGAGGGTACATATATAGATCACCGTTTGGCGGAAAGGCCATCCAAGAATAAAAACTTTTATCGGGAATCTTTCGTAGGAAGCTTGGGAGGGAAAGAGGGGTGGGAGGGACCGGGAGTGGGACTAATAAAGGAGAACCCTATGGAGCGGGGGAGTGAAAATCCCCATTCAGATTCGCTCAAAAATCAAGATTCTAATGGTCCATCATGCTCGATCTGCGGGCAGCAATCCTAAGTTCCACCTGTCCATAAAAGAAGACCAAATTATCACTCTGTCCGGCCGAAGGCCGGGAAGGGAACGAACGTCCCTGGTTAATAAGAAAGTGGGGTCTCGCGAAAAAAGGGAGGAAGGGTGATGGGGTCCCATTCTCTCCTGCTTTATTCCACTAAAGAGATGTCTTAACTCTTGAATCAAAGAGAGTCTGGTTTGCTTTATAGGCCTCCGGGAAAAGGGCAGGTATACCCTCCTTATATGAGACACACAGCCAGGAGCGGAGGGAAAAACAGGAAGGGAGGGCAAGGACCAGAGACCGACCCGAGGCACCAAAAAAACGGCAGGAAGAAGAGGGGCGCTAACGATATTATTGCCACCACTTATATCCCACAACTCAGCCTCTCCTATGGGAAGTCCCTCCCACACTCGTAGTGGAATCAAGGAGGGGAAGGTTGGAGAGTAGGCGAGTCCTCCACCATCGAAAAAGCCGCGAAGAACAAAGAAGAGCAGATGGTTAAGACCTTCTATACTCGCTGGCACTTTCAACCTCAACACTTAATGAAGAGCAAACCCGAGGTAAAAGAGAAAAGAGAGAAAAACTGGAAGCCCCGGGTATTTATAGCCGAACCCCATGTTCAGCCAACCGTCACGCCGGTAATTACACTTGCAGGAGCACGAGGGAGGGAGGGGCCAGCAAAGTGGTTGATGGTATCGGCTCAATCCCTCTGATGGGGGAGTGCTTCCCCTAATGACGAGAAAACTTAACGACCCCGAACGAACGATTGGAGAAACGTGAGCAATCTGAAAGGAAAAGCAGAGGGGGGGAAGAAGGTCATAAATGGCAACTCTGACGATTCCAGAGTCCAAGCGCGACTCCCAAAACTACTGAAGTACAGGATCACTTCGCTCCGCGGATAAGCCGCCTTCCAAGCCTTCAGATTAAGGGGGCCTCATCTGAAGGAGGGGCCTGAAGGGGGAGGGAGAAGTGGTTCTGTGGGGGTGTGGGGAGGACTTAGAGATCGCGGGAAAAAGGCATCCCTCTTATCAAGGATAGATCCCGGTGGCTCTACGAAGAAAAGAAGGGGGGCACTGAAGGAGATAGGTTCGACAATAGGAAGTCGCCACAGAGTAAAAACCGAAGAGCAACAATCGCGCCTTCTCTAGGAATCTAGCATTCCGAAGGGAGGTCTCCCAGAAGAACCAAAATCTGACCGAGAGGAAGATCAAGAACAGGAGGCTTTTTACGAGATGCCACAACTAGATCTTCACTGAACCTCTACCTGTTCAAGGTTTGGGAGAAAATGACATTCTGGGGAAATAGAGACTGATAGGGGGGGGGATTCATGAGTCTGGAAGACTTCTACTCTTACACTGGCTCTCTTCCTTCTCGTTCGAAGAAAGAAGGGCTGAATAATGCTCGAGATTGAATTACTACAGGCAGGAGAGGGGCCTACTCTCCTCATAATCCTACTTGCGAATTCAAGCCCAGGAAATGGGGCTTAGGGTAGGGGGAAATATTGATCATAGTCATCTCGATGGGCGGAGCTCATTACATAAGTACTCCTGAGTACGCAAACCACTCCCAATGTGTTTGTAGAAGGGCAGGGGGCCGAAGATAGGATTAGGACAATAGAATTAAAGGCGGATCCCAGCTCATTTACACTTAGCTCAGAAAAAGGAGCAGCGGGTCGGGGGGAGATGGTCAGCTGAAAAAAAAAGCAGGTTGGTGAACTGGGGCCCACTCTCCGTAAGAAGGGGGGGATGCGAAGTGGGTAAACATCTCGACATCTCGGCTCAATTTATAAGGTCATCTCAGTACAGAGGGAACGTTCTGGGCTTTTCCTATTAAGAGGTTGTATTCACTAGCGTCCTAAGAAGCCTTCATGTTCGGTTCCTCCAAAACCTCCTCATCGTACGAGATCATCTTGGAACTGGTCCGGTTCAGATGGAGACGGGGGCACGGTTCTACGGGCGAGTGGATCGGGGCTTTTCTGTGAGGGGTCTGGGGGGGGTAAGGTCCTGAGGGCCCTAAAGAGGGTAGGAAAGTATAACGATACCTTGGTCAGCCAGAGAGATCCTAACCAAAAGAAAAAACAAGCTCAGAAAGGGCCCTCTTTTAGAACTCTCGCACAGGAAAAGCTTCACCCTGTAATTCCTATTCTGACTGAAGCGGTTAGATGAGAGAAGATCGGAAGGGTAGGAAGTTCTCTTCGACTGCCTTTTAGGGAAGCGCTTAGTTCTTGAATCACTTTGGCCATACCTGAAACATATACGGGTAAACGGAGGGGGGGTATCGCGATCATCTCAGGGAAAATGAGACGGGGGCGATGCTGTCTAAACGGCAGGGAAGGAGAGTCCAAGATGCGCTTTAACAGGCCCACTATCACCTCCCCAAAAAGAACGCAAACCAGAAAATATTTGATGGGCTGCATGTTATCCTTAAAGGTATGCACGAATTACGAAGAAGACTAACTTCTATCTAGAGACGGGGGGGGCTTTGAGGTAGTTCTGGAAAATGGACTGGGGGGGAGGTCCTAGAGAAACAACAACGGCTAAAAAATATATATATAGCAATACCAAAAGTGGAAGTGACACATCGAACAACTAAGGGGCAAGACTGGTCCAGGTCGTGGATGGCCTGAGAGTAAGAATTCAAGAGTGAGGGAGAATTTTTGTGGGCCTGGTTGCAAGTTTGTTTGGAGGTAGAGGAGGGGGGGTGGAAAAGGCAGCAGCTGGGGCACGAAGAGAGAGTCCATATTTTCTAGGTATCCGTCAGGGGAGCAGACGGGAGAGAGATCATGTGCTCCGGTCTTTCATACGGGGAAAATAAGGTGACAGAAGGGAAGGAGCTTCACTCTTTATTACCTCCCACCGATAGGGAGAGGGGGGCTAGGTTAACATATGCCTCACGGGCGAGCGTCTAAGAAAGGTGGGTTTATAGAACGGGAACAAGGAGTGATATCCTAACGGGAATGGGAAGAGTGTCTATTTCGATGGAACCAAGGGGAATTGACTCGAGCTTTGCGGGGGTGCACGGCTTCTGAGAGCGTTCTCTTTGATGCGGCCTCCTTTCTTAACCTAGAGGTCCGGTCCGTCGCTCCGCAAAATCCTCCACGCGAGGGCCATCATGCAGGGCTTCTTGCGCTGGGCAAGGGTATGTCTGGGTCACAATGAGGATTCTCCGTCTGGGGCGAGCTTCCACTCTTTCTGACTGGGAATCGATCGTGGGGCCAGCGCTGGAAACTATTGACAGCTAAGCCGCTTTAGACTCGGCGGAGTCCATTAATGTCGGAAAGGAGAACCTCTTTCGGTCTTTCCACGCACGAAGTCTGAAAAATCGTGCCCAGGGTACCAGAAACAGGAGGGGAGTGGAAGTGACTACCTCTCCCATCCAACAGGTTGAGCATGTGGAATTCCATTCTCTAATGGGAAGGGCAGTAATGTCTCTGTCTAAGGATAGTAGTTGAGAAAAACCCTTTTGCTTATAAATGGCCTTCCGGAACGGACGGTGTGGAGTGCCGCAGGAGTGTCTCCTGCTATTCCTCTTCTCCAAAGTGAATCAGTACTTCCCTCGACCGAGGCGGGCAGCGCGTCTGTGAGGGCGGTCGGCGGGCAATGGGGTCGTCCTGCAATCGTCGGAACGCTAACTCTTCGCCGAAGGCGACAAGAGAGGCTGGACGAGACCTGTCGGTAGGTCCCAAGGATCAGAGAGGGGGACGAGTGCCCCAATGATGTAGTGAGCACCTGGTTAACCGGGTTTCGAGGAAGAGGGGCGCAGAGGGGACTACCCGCCGCTAGTGGGCTTTGTTTTGGGGAGGGTAATGACATCTCAACGTTTGGCGGAGGGAAGGGAGATAATTTCGGAAGGGCTCCGAAAAGCTTTGGAAAGAGATGGTCGGATGATCATAGTAGGTAGAGAGGGATGGGGCGACAAGGGATAGAGATCATCAACTTGCATCTTTAAGCTTTGAAAACACCGGTATATCGGGAAAAATTGGGGGTCGGCTGGTGCCAGCTGGGCGGACAAATGGCAGATTCCAAAACCCGAGAGCTCGCCGAACGAGCAAGCCGTTGAGGATTATCATTTCCTGAGTTTGGATGAGGTAAGCGAGGGAAAACCTTGGGGGAGGACGGATCCATGGAATAGGTAATGGATGACCGAGGACGTAAGAGCGAAGATGACCTGTCTTCTTGACCCCGGGGGCAGATTTACTGTTCAAGAGGGGGAACAAGGGGGTCTCCTCTTGTCGTTCGGGATGGTGAAGTAGGGTAGAATCTTAAGGGGGCACAGGAAGATTGCAAGAGGAGCCTATTCACAGGGGAAAAAAAAAAATAAATTTTCGGACTCTTGAGGAAGGGAGTGCAGGTTTCATTGGTTGCGTAAGGCGATGGGGGAAGGGTTTAAAAGCCGACGTGAGGGGGGAGGCGAACGGTTTTTTTGCAGGTACCGTACCGCTGTTATTTTGGGTACCACGCGGTGGTGGGGGGAAGGAAGGGAGGGTTGACAAAGTGAGGGGGGAAACTGAAGGAACGTATGCTTTTCGGGATCGTCAACAGGATCTTGATCTGGGCTCGACAGCAGCATGCGCCACCTACTTCTTGAGAAAACTAAGAGTGTGGGGCGGAGACGAGTTCTTGTTCAGTGGAAGGGGGGACTAAAATTTGGGGGAAGAGCTTGTTCCGAGCTCACATCAAAAGTTTCTCCGTGGGCTGGTGCTCCGAGCTTAGGGATCAGATGTAGACGGGGTCAGCTTCCTGGCTCTCGTCGAGAAAGAGAGAAGATACCGAATTGAAATAACGGACCGCGAGACAAGGAACGGAAACAGCTATCTGGACCGGGTATTGCAGGGGGAGGGAAGTACCGGGCCAGGACAGAGGGACAGACTAAGCCTCGGTCAACCTGTAGCAAAGTCCTCTGAGATGAGTTCGGAAAAAAGGCCGGCCTAGGTTCTCAATTGGTTCGAGGGTTTCTTCTGTTCCGTACAAGGAGGCTGTCTTTCTTAGATATACGGAAGGAGAGGTAACTGTCTCTGGGTTAGGGGGATGAGCCTCAATTTTGACCCTAAAAGACTCCTCTCATGAATCTCTCCAGGGGAAAAGGGGGGAGAATTGACCGCTAAGAGGTCGACGAAAACCTAAAACAAGTTTTAGTGGTCCGATGGTTAATTACA
>Ga0179593_1279169_pt1 | contig 13797 bp, 17 predicted proteins | sample CZODoug2_1_08_16_FD_185931 | JGI IMG/M metagenome (GOLD analysis project Ga0179593, IMG submission 185931) | Vadose zone soil fungal communities from Angelo Coast Range Reserve, California, USA - CZODoug2_1_08_16fungal (PacBio error correction) | ecosystem: Environmental > Terrestrial > Soil >...
GAACCACTTTGACCGGAAGCGGACGTAAAGCAAGAAGAATCTGCAAAAAAAGAGAGCGATCGAAAATTTGGGAAGAAAGGAGGGGGGACTGGCAAAGCGGAATGTCTCCCTTTTCATGTTCCGTGCATTGAAAAAGAAAGAAAGAAAAAAGGAACAAGGGGAATGCGTTACCGCAACATCAGCAGAACAGTCAACACGGGGAAGGCCTGGGGTGGAAGAACAGGGAGAAACATCACAAAGCACCTTGAATCAATACACTGTTCATCGAGTAGGGGGAGAGAACCAAGAGAGATGAAAGAAAGTGCTGATGCTATAGTTTTACAACGCCCGACTCTCACAAATCTGACCGGCCATGCGTGCCTGGAAAAAAAAGTTCGTTGGGGGGCAAAAACAGCCAGGACTCGATCATCAAAAAATCGTGTCTTCAGCCGACGCGCGGGGGGAATAAGGGGAAGAGTGAAACGCATGTCAATACTAACCTAGTTAACCTCCCTAACGGCACCCGTTTACTTGCGGGTCAGGGAAAATGCGGCGCAGGAAGAGAAAGGGTGTTAATCAGGAACGAGGCACCTAAAGCTGAAGTGATGGAAGAAACAGGAACACCAAAATCAAGCCAAAGAGCATGGGGTGACGCCGGGGAATGAATCTCGCTCCAACGCGCAAGTCGCTAGCTGTGGAAAATGAGGTCAGGATCGGCCTGGAGGATGTGCAGGATCAGAGAGCCGGGAAGCAAAACCATCCAAACGCGCGGAAAATGCAAAAGGGCCTGAGGTATGGGCGCGTTGGTGATCCTCGGCTGGGAGTGTCGGGGCAGAACTAAAAAAAGCGCGAAGGGCGAAACGCGCAAAGAAATAAGAAAGAAGGGGCAGGATATGCTCCAGTCGGATCAGAGAAACCTGGATGGAGAAGAGTCTCCATGGTGAAAGAAAAAAAACAGGACAAGAAAAAAATTTTAATTGCTGCTCCCAACGGCCGGAGGGAAAATCCTGTATAAATACCTCGAAGTGAGTTCTTCGAAATCAGAGCGTGGAAAAGAGGGGAAAACCGGGGCTGTGCCAACGAAATGGGCAGGGGACGTGCCGGGAAAAAAAGAACAGGTCCCTGCGCAAAAAGAGAAAATCGTACGGAGGTGGATCATTTACCGGAAATCTCACGAGCCCGGTACGTCATTGTTATTTCATGAAGAAGAAAAAAGGAAAAAACAAGGCCAGCTCGACTCAGACTCAGGAGAAGAAAAGGAGCGCAAGACAGGATGGGAGGAAGAAAAAGGGGGAGGTCCAAGTAATGTCACAACAGTCACGCAATTCTGCGAAGACAAGTTAAACGAAAAAAAGCCGTGCATCAAAATCACGTGACCAGCAAAGTGGCAAAGGAATGGGGGAACGCTTTTAATTAACGCGAACATGGGGGGGACACAACCGCACAAAAAAAAACTGAATCAAAGCACACCAAAAACCCTCAAAAATGCATCGCCGACCAAAAAAGAAAAAAAGGACCAGAGACATCTAGAAAACGGGAGAATGAAGTATCCCTAAAAGAACCAATAACCAATAAGGAGGGAAGTTGGAAGTAAAGCGGAGGGGTCGTAAGGTCGAGACCACGTATCGAGCCCCCCTTTCGGCCCTTGCACCCTAGAAAAATTGGGAAGAAAAAGATCTAGACATTGCAGGGGGAGGAAGGGACTGACCAAGCTCAAGCAAGGGGAGGGACCAAATAGAGACCGAAACAAAACAAAGGAGGAAAAAGAAGTTGGTTTATCAAAATGGATAGGCAAGGTACGTGGAAAAGTTCCCATGCAAAAGAGGAAAGAAAAACATAGAGGGTGCTAAGGTAAGAGGGAGAGCCGCAGTGGCAGTAGGGAAAATAGACAAAAGTCAGCAGAAGACGATGCAAGAAAAATGGGAGCGCGGGTAGTCTATTTCTACTTAATCAAATTGGAGAGTTCGAATAGGGAAATTCATGAACCAGGGGCGTCGGGGAGGGGGGAGATCATGATAAGGGTTTATGGGCTTGGGAAGGGGGGGGGATTTGGGCACGATACAGCGGTTTGGGAAACATGGGCGCTGGCAATTAACGAAGCCACCGGGAGAAGGTGAAAACTCTTAGGGGGCTAGGGGGATTTAAGTGGGTTCGGTAGCCACCCCCCGAAAACAGGGATTCTTGGGGGACGTTGCGGGAAGAAGGTTTTGAAGAGAGTCTGGAGAAGAAGGACCGGGGAAGTACTGTCTTGACGCTGGAATCTACGTAGAGGGGAAACGCGAAGAAAGCAGACCGAAGCGGTATTTGGGATGGAATTGGGGGAAAGAAAAGGAATGTACCGGGTTCCGAACTATTATCAGAACTGCGCACAAGAAGCCGAAACGATTCTCGACAGGAACTGTGCTGGAGGACCAAAAGTCACAGAACTGGATTGTGGAACAGTTGCATTTGCTCCGGTGAACTAGGGGGGGGGGGGGGGGGGGGGGGGGCAAAAAATTGAGAAAATGTGTCAGAGCAACCTCACTGTATTGCTAAAAATAAAAAAAGAGAGGGCACACGCCTGGCAGTAAGGTGGACAACCAGGAAAAGGGGGAAGCAAGGCTCCATTTGGTCTCCATATCAAAAACTCTGACGGCTCCATTGCAAAGGGGAGGGGGGGGGGGGGGGGGGGGGGAGAGGGATGGACGCCTGGAGGAGATTGGCACGCGGGGCTGATTTACTAACAAACCTTCGAATGGGTAAGGACGACCTGCGACAGCGAGGCATCGCAAGAGGAAACGATAATCACCCAAACGGATCAGGCCAAAATCACATAAAGGGGGAAGACTTTATCCGCGCGTTGGGGGGGGAAGGGGGGGAGAGAGGGAAAAAGCGCAACTTACCTCTCTTACGCAATTTCCAGCACCGTAGGCCAGAATTCTGAACGCACCGGGGACACTTGGACTAACCGGGAAGCGATCTTCAGACCGCGGCACAGGCTTTGGGTTTCGATGGTTGGGGGGGGACAAAGAGCAAATAGCAAATCAACCGGGTATAGTTCTTAATGCGAATCCTGAGTAAACAAAATCCCAAACTGAAAGGAGAAAAGGGAAATAAGGGGGGAAGGGGGAGACCTCACTTAACTGGTGTGAAGGGGGGAAAAGGGGAATTCTCCGAAAGGTGAGTATTTACCTTCGTAACTCCAAGAGACACTTAACCTCGCCGGAAAGGAGGACGAAAAAAGGCCGAGGGGGAGATACCTCGCACGAAGCCTACAAAAAACTCGGGAGTTGTTTTGCGGGCCCAAGATGAACTGGGCCGCTTCAGGTGGGAGATTTCAAAAAAAAGCGGTAGGGGGGAGGCAACAACTAGCAGAAAAGCTAATGAAGAGGAGAGGAAAGCAGGAAAAAGATCGACCCCAACACACATGTTTATTTCAAAAGGAAGGGAGGGGGAAGGGCCGGGGGATGTGGGGGGGAATGTATCAAAAGTGGTGGAAATCCGAGAGGGGTCGGAAGGGGTGCGGGACAGCAATCGGATAAACTGAAGAAAAAAACTTATTGGCAATTGGAAAGGGGAAAAGGTATTAAACGGGGAGCCAGGGTCATTCATGTGAGTTCAACAAACCCGCGGCGCTAACCTCTAGAGGAGGAAGAGGGAAATCGGGGGGTGGGGACGCTGGCTCTTACCTAGATCTGACCAAAAGGAAGGGGGAAGGATCTGAGCATCCTTGATAAAACTCAGACGGTGCAAACTAGTATTCGGTTTCCATGAACATCAAAGGGAAGAGGGGGGGAAGAAACGCGCTATGCATTGACTGGTAGGACTCGAATTCAATCGAACCGAGGAGGGAAAGAATCGGGGTATACACCGCACACGCGAGCTCTAAAAAAAAGGGGAGGAAAGAAGAGAAAAAAGAGAAAAGAGGGGGGGGGGGAGCATCATTCTTCAATCCGGGGGCTCCCAACCGAGACGGAGGAGAGGAGACTAACAAAAGGACTAGCGATGGATCGCTACCACAATAGACACTAAACAGCAGCCGATCCATCGGAGGTTGGCAAAGGCCAGGGAAAAGAGAAAGGAGACAGATCTCCCTGAGACCAAACGTTTGACGGGGGACGGACGGAGCAAGGGAAGCAGAGTACAAAAAAAGAGGTGCAGATCATCTGGTAGGAAAGGGGGCCGGAACCTGAATGGAAAGGGGCTTCCCGGGGAGAAGGAAGAGATTCCAGATCAAAGTGGAAAGGGGAGGGATGCCCAACAAAAAGATTTAAAAGAAATTAAGACTGGTGGGATACAGAAAAAACATCCTCGCGAAGCTTCCGAAGAAACGTGAGTCGAGAGGATCCGGAAGACAGCAAGAATGAAAGGGGAGTGGGATGGTGGGCCAGGGAATAACCTCCAGGTAAAGAGGGCAGATTCTTACCGTGCCATTCTTGCAAGAAAAATAAAGAGTTCGTGGTAAGGAGCTTCGAGATCAATCTCATCTTTCGTAAAAGCATTAAGGGGCGCTGTCAAATGAGCAAAAAGGGAAGGAAAAGGATAGAAGCGTTATAAATCAACATTCACCAGTCAAAGGAACGTGAGGGCGAATCAATGCCTCCTAGTTGGGAGTCAGGGCAAACGGGGAGGGAAGACTAGCACGGGTGAATAGTAGATTTCAAACCACAACCAGCAAGAACAAAGAAGGTGGGGGACGACGGGAAAAAAAGATCGCCCTCGTAGGCTCCCACAAGTGTCTCAACGTAGGGGAAAAATGAGGCAAGACTAGGGCTGGGTGGAGGCAAAATGAACGGTCAGGGAGCCCGATAAAACAGCCGTAGCAAAAAAAAAAAACGGTCTTCCGGTATGGCGAATGGGGGGGTGAAGGCCCGCCAGAGGAGAAGGGCTCAAAGCTGTCCGCAAAGGTCCGCCCCCTACCCAAAAATCGAAAGAAAGGGAAATCAAAAACGGGGGACATGGGAAAGAAAAGAGCAAAGAAAGGGGAGAAAGGCAGAGAAGTTCAATTCACCAAACATGCAATGCGGAAAAATTTTATTGCGTCAGACTGCTCTTCCTGGATCGTTGGGAAGCGCGCCAGGAATAGAGAGGGAAGGACGGAATCTCACTCGTGGGAAACAGAATTCAAAGAGGAAAACCTCCAGTTTACGTGCCGTTCAAGGGGAAAGACACAGAAAAGGGTTTCCTTAGAAAAATCACAGCGTACGATGGGGGTGCAGGGTTTCCTGGATAATCTCAGAAAACCCGGGTACAAAGGGAACAAAGGGGGAATCCAAGACCGCCCGAGAGCGAAAAACAGAGCAAAAGAAAATCGAGAAAGCGCGCAAAGAAACAGAGGAGGAAGTCAGCTGGTTATAGAATCATTTGGCAACCAGATATAAAGACAATGACAAGGGAACAGGTTGAACTCAAAGGAAAACACGACCTTTGATCGACATTACATCCTCAAAGAGTGGGGAAAAGGAAGTGGGTGCCCCGGCGCATTAAAGAGACCATTGCAAACCGGAATTGGCCGACCAATCAAAAAACCATCAAAAAAATCAAAATCCCACCAAACCCAAAAAGACCTGAGAGAAAATGAACAGCCACCAAAAAATTCAACATCTCGCAGAGAAAAGCAGGGACGGTCCATCCGTGACGCGGACACCATCATTGCGAAGGTGCAGGTACAGGAGGGGTGGAAAGGTCGAGACCACCCAGCCCCAATTCAGCAAAAGAGGAGAAAGTGCAGAGCTCTGGCGCGTATGCAGGGGGGGGCTTGATGAATAAAAGCCAGAGCACTAATCTCAAGTCAGGGGAAAGACAAAGGTCCTCAAACAACAACGGAAAAGGAAAGATTGTTGTTGAGGGGGACAAAGGATATTGCCCTGGGTCAAGGACTGGAAAAAAATGAAAAGAAAAAGAGCTTTGCTGCAATGCGAGAGGGGGGAAGGGGGAGGCGTGTCGTGTTCCAGAGGGGGAAAAGAAGATACAGAACGGCGCAAATAAGGACTTGGGGCGCATGAGCTTACGGCGATGGAGAAGTCAGATACCACGTGTGAGATGCGATCTGAGAGGTAAGAGTCGGTGGCGGCGATGCCAGGGGGGAGCAGGGGGGGGGGGTTCTGAGCGAGGGGGGGGTGGGGGCATCAATTGGTGGTTGACCAAAGGCTCGCGGGGGGGTGAAATGAAAGACAAGGGGGGAAAGCGTTGACACGCTTGAGATGTAACGTGCTGAGGACGGAGGTTGTGCTGAGACCAGAGTCTTATGCGAATGGCGGATTAGTGGAAAATCGAAGACCGGACAGAATCATATGATTGACTAGGGACGGATGAGCTCGAAATTGTGTCTAAGAGAGCGCTGCGGGCAGGAGGGTGTCAGGGAAAAGAACTGACTGTACCAAGGGAACTGGAAGAGAAAAAACCAAGGGAAAAAAATCCGTACCGAGAGTCATGAATGGCGAATGTGCTCCGGAAAAACGTCAAAGGGAACGAAGCACAGGGACCTTGGGAAACCCGGTGATAGCGTGGGGAAAAGATTGGCTGTGGGTTTCAAACATCACTCAATAAACTAATTCGCGAGGCAAAAAAAAAAGAGGGTTCAAACGCGGCAGGTGCAAGTAAAATTGGGGGGGTCAACCAGAATCCCAATGGGTGGTTGCAACAATAGAGTCACGAAACTGAGGCTCCATTAAAAAGTGGAGAAGCATGATGAAGGAAAATGGATTCTAGGATGGAAAAGGCTTCTGATGGACGAGTCTGCGCCTTCAAGCGGGGGTAGGGGCGGACCTTTGCGACAGCTCGGAAAGAAACAAAAAGGAGACTCCCCAAACTGGGCGCGCCAATTTCCTGTCAGTTCGTGTGGGCGGTGCTAATCTGAACAGAAACGACCGGGAACCAAATGGCGCCACTTAAAAACCAGCCACTGAGAGTTACGATGAGGAACGCACCGAGACACGGGTGGGGGGAGGTCAGCGGGGGAGAAAAACCTGCTAAGGCCTGGCTTTGTCCTGAAGTTGTGGTGAGAGACGGCCATATCAACATTTATCATTATTAAGCTGCGAATGTAAGGGAGAAAAAGGAAATCAACAACTGTAATTACGAAGGCGCCCAGTGGGGAAGGGCAGACTCAATTGGAAACTTACTGGCTGGAAGGGGATGTCAAGTTTCAAGAAGGGCGTATTGGCCAGACGGATGACACGCTGCCACGAGGGACCAGCAGGAAAGGAAAAACCGCGGGAGCTCAAAAAAGAAAAATCCTACTGCACCCCACACGCGGAGGGGGGGGAGACCTCATGGAACGGTCGCTTAAGGTTGGGTGGTCCCGGAGCGTGTCTGCAACCCTCTAGAGCAGCACGCATCTTCAGGAAGATAGAAGGAGACCCTCAAACATTGTATTCCGAAGGAAAAAGAAGGAAGAGCTGAAAAAGTGTGTTCGACTGTATAAAAGGGCAGGCATTGATGAGTCGGAGGAGGTGAGGGACTTTGGCGACCGACTGAATGGCCTATGGGGGCCTCGGAAGTTCTGGGGACACAAAGAATAAGGGAATTCAGGGGACGTCCCCTCGGCACTCCTCAAACTAGGGCCTTATCAATCAGGGTTTTTGAAAGAGGTCCGTTCTCCGTCGAGGGACCAAGGGAACGGGGCCAGGTGAGATCTGGGATCTTAGCTTGAGGAAAAAAGGACACACTGGTATAGGGGAAAGAAAAGTGCAGGGGGAGCAACCAGGGAAGGGGAGCAGAGAACACATGAGCGGACTAGGAATCTGTTGAGTCGCAGAAACACAAGGGTGGGGGGAGCAGACCAGTGGGTAGGTGAAGACTCGATCCGAACGCCAAAACTCTCCAACACAAATTATTATGACAAATAGAGATGCGGCGGTGCGGAGGGGGATCAAGTCTTCAAACGAACGGACGGCTCAAACCGATATTCTCGAGACTAACAGAGAACATACAGAGAATGGAAGCGCGAAAAAACAGGAAAAGGGGGGCCGGCCACCGGGACAAAAAAAGATACGTAACCCGCCGTACTAAGATCAAAGATTCTCATATCACTCAACCTTAGAAACCAATTGAACGGGAAAAAAAGGAAAGCATGAGGCCACAATCCAGAGGAAAGATCACCGCAAATAGATTACCCGAGGGGTTCCACCCTGAATGGAAAGGGAGACATTGGGTAAGAAGTGTCAGTAAAATTGCACAAAATAAGAAGGTAACGACAGTGGAAGTCAAACATCACCCTAAAGGGGAAAACAACACTCCGTTGGGGACGAGAACAGAAGATAGCGTGCACGATTGTAAAGTCTGATAAAGGTTCGGGGAGAAAGTGCGGCGAGACCAGCATACGTTCAGAAAGAGGTGTGCTCGAGTTTTGACAGACCATAAAACAGCAGAGGAAATAGTAAAGAAGCGGAACATGGTTTCCTCAAAGAAAAGTCAGTGGGGGAAAATACGTCAGGAAAATCCGAAAGAGGGGACTTGTAGTCGCCTAGGTGAGAGGGCCATCCGTGGGTCTAATAGTAATTACAACCGACGGAAATGAAAATAAATCACCCGTCAAGTCAACTTGTGAGGGGGGAAAGGGCGCCTTATAATAAAGTTTTGTGGGAGGTAGGTTCAACGAAAAGAAAGGAACTAAGGGGCCTCAATTGTCTGTCAGAAGCTTCCACAGAACAAAAAAAGCCTGTGCGCCGTAAGACGCTGCCGCGCAGCTCCCACATTGGAGAGGTTGTAAGGGTCAAGAAAGAGAAAAGGGGGGGAGGGGTGGACATGCGCGGTAAGAGGCTCCGTTTCAAGAAAAGCCACGCGGCAAAGGGCGGCACACGGTAGGCGATGGAGGAAAGTTTGGGGGATCCCAGAACAGTCTCCTGAGAGAGAAGGGGGAGGAACTAATTTCCTCCAAAAAAGCGCGAAAGAGACCCGCCGCGCAAAGCATAAGCCTGTTGGCCAAGATTCCTCCATTCGGAAAGCTCCGGCAGGTAGACTTCAGCTACGGGAAAGGGAGCAAAAACCAAGGGCAAGAGGATGAAAAAAAAAAGGTGAATTCTAAAACCTTCAAGAACTCAGGGTTGTAAGCAGGAGCCAGGAAATAAGGGGCATTAAAGTGATGAGGACAAATCTAAAAAAAGGGGGCCACGCTAGGCCAAAGGGATGTGAAGGAAAGGGGGTCCAACTCCTGAAGACAGTTTTCCTGATCCCATCACAAGGTGCGGGCAATCAAGATAAGGGGGGGGGGATGGTGCGCAGTGTTCCTTCTATAGAACAACACGGTACATAAAGGATTGTGACAGGGACATCATAACACTCAAAGCGAAGGAGAGGAGGGGGAAGAGAGCGCAGACCAACGTAAAGTCCGGTAAGAGAGGGCGAATCTCGGGTTCAAAAAGAGGAAAGACCATGCGCCTAATAATCACCATTTTTCCTAAAAGCACCACGCCGGTCGCAATCCCGGTAAAAACAAAGAAGTGGCAACTGAATTGGGGCCCCCGAGTCGTATGGCAAGCGGCGGGACATACGAAACACCAAACCGCTAAAATGCACCAAAATAAACAGCAAGAAAAAGGAATAGCCGCCACAGGGCGCGGGGTCCGGAAGGTCCAGATCTCTAAAAAGAAGGAGAATGTACTTCTCCAATCGAAGAAGATGAGCCCCAGTCATTGAATGGGGAGGAACGTAGGCGGACGTAGAACCCCCCTGAATCATCCAAAAAGGGATACAGAACACAGGAGGCAGTATGACGGACGGAAGAAAACACACTTTCCCGGAATCCAGTTCAAGAAGGACTAAAAAAGGGGGGGGTTTTGGGCGAAAAAGAAAAACATGACGAAAAAAAAAAAAGGAGGGGGGGAAAAAGAGAGAGAAAATTGTGTGAGAAGAAAATTAGGCAGTGATTCACTGGGGGAGCTCATAAGGCAGATGCGAAAAAGGGGGAAGGAGGCCGCAGGGGCTTTATATCGTGGAATCAACACAGACAAGAAAAAAAGGGGAAAGACGCAATGAACTGGGGAGCTGGGGACGTAACGGCAGATGGGAGACAGATCTTAATTAAGGATAGGTGCGCGAGGGAAGGGGGGAAGGGGGGGGTGGGGGGTGGGGCTTGATTATCTTTTTGAAATCGTACAGTGCGGTGTGGGAAACATGGCGCTCGGGAAATAAGGGCGACGCCGGGGGGGGGAAAAGCCATGGGCACTTGAGTTGGGCGAATTGGGTTTCGTTATTCACGGTTTGAGGAGGAGAATGGAGGGATAGAGGTGTTTGAAACAGTAGAAGAGGAGAAAACGAATAAGAAACCGAAACATTCCTGTCGGGCGCAAAGGGATCTACTGAGGAGGGGGGGCGAGCGAAAAATTGGGGGGGAGAAGTGAAGAGCTTGGCGGGGTTGAAAATTACGGGGAAAAGGTTCTAAAAAGTAGTCTAAGGAAAAACTGCGAAAAAGAAGTACCGTCTTCTGATGGGGCGCAGTCTAATATCAGGGAAACGGAACTGAACTTACAGGAGGGGAAGTCAATTGTCACTCCGTGAATAGAGTGGGGGCAAAAGAAGGAGATTTTAAACAGAAGGTGTCCGGCGAGAGCAACACAAAACGAGAGGGTCAACCCGCCTGGCAGCGTGGATACTCAATAAAAGGGGGTCCGCATCAGGGCCAAAATGGTGTTGGGGAAAAAAAACATCTCCGTAGCCGAAAAGGCACCAAGGGGGAAAAAAGGTAGCAGAAAAGGAAATATCAAAAAATTTCCACTTCGCTGATTTCCTGGCGGGGGGGGGGGACCGTGAGAGCGCTGGGTAGGGGCAGGACCTTTTCTACAGCTCTGTAGAAAAGCCGAAAGGCAAAGCACATGAGAGACCAAAATGCGGAGGACTCCTGAGAACGGTGGGAAAGAGGACGGCTTGGGCTTGGATCCTAAACGTCGCCGACTGACCAGGGCAAGAAAACAAACGTTCAACATCCGAGCGGAATCATCTGACGAAAAAAAAAGACGTAAGAAATGACGCACGGATCTTAAGAACCGGAGGAAAACAGGTGCTTGGCGGCTGTTGTGTAAAGAGGAAGCCATAGCAACAGGGGAAAAAATGCGGAGATGCGATGTTAACCAAGTTCTTAAAAGGAAAGCCCAACAAGTTGGGTTACAAGGACAGCAGCAGGCGGGGCTGATCCCCTCACGGGAAAGGAGGGGGAAGGGGGAAAAGTGCCCGAGGTGCGTGGAAACCTTCGTAATGAAGGAGAAAGAGGAGCCACGCCAGCATCGACAGCACTCAAGAGACTAGCCTTTATGGAGAAACCAAGAACCGCGGGGGATTTGAGGGGAAAAAAGGGGCAAAGGTCAAAAGCTTCCTGTACGATTGGACGGAAAGCGGGGTATGAGCAACCCTCTATCATCAAAGACATCGGAGGAATCGATGCCGAATCCACAAACCAAAGTGTTATTTAAGGAAGATGAAGGCGGGATGTGTGAGATGTTCAAAAAGAGGCAGGCATTGAGTTATCTCGCTTGTGTGGGAAATTTTGAAAGAATCAGACACTGAAACGGAAAAGGGCTATTGGCAGGGGGAACGGCATGTGATGTCCATGAAGCACAAAGGAATACTACCGATAGGTCTGAATCTTGCAATCTGGGGTTTGGAACTTATGCAAGCCGGGAGGCAGAACGGTCACGTGGGATAGGAGAAATTAGAAAAGAAGTGAGCTTGCATACTGAAAAAGAAACTTGTTACTGATATGTTTCCAGTGGGGGCGAAAAACAGTGCCTGTGAGGAGATCCAAGAGAGGCTATGTGGCAGTCTTTAACAAGGAGGGTTTACCTGTTGAAAAGTGGGGGGGGGGTTTTGGTAAAACCCCTTTGGGTAAAAAAGCCGCACACCAAAAAGGGATTCTCTCAAAAACAAAAAGGAAGGGGGAGGGGAAGAACCTATCTAAGTATCGAAGAATAACGAGTAACCTCCGCAAAACGGAAAGCAGGCTGCGCGCACACAGAATGAAAATATCAGCTAGGGAGAAAAACTGGGAAGCGAAACTGGAAAACAAATACGTAAAAGTCTTGGGGGAAACCGTCTGGAAGAAGGAGGGCTCAGAGAAAAGGGAGAAAATGACAGGGGAACAGAAATTCATCTCCGAGAAAACCCGATTAAGATCAGCGCAATAGAGGGAGGAGCTCCGCGGGGTGCAATTGCAAATGGAATTGGATCCAAGTAAGACATTGTCGGAGGAACCAATAGCAAAGTGAGCGTCAAGGGCATATGCAGGGGAAGGAAAAAAGGGGCCAAACGCCGAGAAACTCAGAACTCTTTTTGGGGGAAGAAAGGAAATCATCAGAGAGGGGACGGCAGAGAGGGCCTTCGGAAATAAAATGTTTCGGTAAAGATAGGGAAATCCACCGCATAATAAATGCGTGATGAGGGGCATACCATACACCGCGGAAACAGAAAAGAAGCGGGCAGGCCATCGTCCGCAATGATGATTCTTTTGGTTCCATCACACGAAATAGCAGCGAAAGGGAGGTTGGGGGGTGGGTTTTTTTCGGAAACCGGCCTTTCTATAAAAAAGGAGAGGGAATGACTAAGGGAATAAACCCTCGGAAAAAGGGGAAAGAACCTCACGAACGTACATTTAAGGCAGGGCAAGGGAAAATGGGAGGCGGAATGCTAAGAAAGTTTGGGGTTTCTGTTAACGTTGGTACATACAACTAGGGAAAGCCGGGGTATGCAGAAGCTTTCCACAACAAACCGCAAAGCCAAAGGAAGGGGGCCGAGTAAAGACAAAAGAAAGAGCTCCCACCGGAGGCGTGAGAAAAAAGGGAGGGCAAGATCGGGGCTGGGAAGGGGTCTGCCATGCGCGTAAGGTCGGCTCACCTTTGGGAGAGAAAAGAACAACCGCGAAAGCAAACGGTCTGCAGGTAGGGGGGCGTCAGTTGGGGGGGATCCTCAAAAGCCGCGACGGCGAGACCTACTGTCTCAACTTGGGCGAAATACCCATATAAAACTCAGAGAAAAACGGGCCATTGGAGGAATCCAAGTGAGGAATCATCGCCAAAGGTTGCAATGGAGCCTGCAGCAATGAAGGCAGGATGGATCAGAAAAAATGGGGGGAGATGGGAAAAAGGGGGATGGCGGAATTCAACTGACTGCCAGGCGGGTTAATCTGGTGGGTGGGAGAAGAAAGAAAGAAATAAATTGAGTGCCTTAGGGGAAAAAAACAAGCTCAAAAGAGGGGGGAACGCTAGCACGGAGAAGCAAAACCTATGAGTTGGGACGTTGAAGGAAAAAAAGGGAAGGAAAATCAAGAAGTCCTACGGGGATTGTGCGCATGCCGGATAAATCCAGTATCAAAAAAGGGGGTATTGCAAAATGAAGAAGAAAGCCTCAGCGGCGGTCGACAATCTCGAGCGGGGAACCGCCGGAGGGAGAAGAGAAAAAAAGTCCGGTCCCAACACAAATCTACTGTTTCAACAGGAAAGAAGCAGAGGGCAATAAAAGAAAAGAAAATTGACTCACGCCCCCAACTCCTTTCATTCACGTTACAGAATCGAGTGGAAAAGGGAGTTGTCCCCCGGCGGACGGAGGTGATCGAGACTGGCACACCAGCCAGAGCGCAAAATCAATAAAGCAACCCCAAAAATAAAACAGCAAGGCAGAGAAGACAAGAAGAGGGAAAAGAAGGGGCAATATCTTCTCTCCCGAAGTTACGCTACATCAGAAGGAAGAGAAGGAAAAGCATTGCGATTTGCAGTAACGTATGTATGAAAGGGAAAACGATCTCACCCGGAAGAGACCCGGTCGCCTGGCAGCAAAGCTCGAGAACGTAGAGGGGGGGAGGAAAGGAAAGGGACACGACTCCAGGGAATAAAGACGAATTAGGTAAAACCA